>Ga0209350_1000113_pt1 | contig 52322 bp, 47 predicted proteins | sample GraSoi013_2_20cm_2_FD_185822 | JGI IMG/M metagenome (GOLD analysis project Ga0209350, IMG submission 185822) | Grasslands soil microbial communities from the Angelo Coastal Reserve, California, USA - Sample 09_27_2013_2_20cm (SPAdes) (version 2) | ecosystem: Environmental > Terrestrial > Soil >...
CGGTGCTCAGGTAGGCGTCCGCTTCATACGCGCGTTGCGCATCGATCTTCGCCTCGACGAAGTCGGGCTTCTGATAGTTGACCACGCTCAGCATGTTCCAGGCGGTCGCCTGCCCCGGGGACACCGATACCGCGTCGCGCAGGTCACCCTCGGCACTGCGCAGCAGATCCGCCGCCGCGGCGGGCGTGGGCGTGAGCCGCAGGTGATACTGCAAGTAGTGCAGGGAGCCGCGTAGCTCGAGCGCGCCGGCGTTCCTCGGATCGATCTTGAGTGCCGCCGCGGCCAAGCTCAGTCCCTTGTCGATCCACGGGCCCGCTGGTGCGGGCCGGAGATCGAGCCGGGCCTGACGGTACGCGATGGCGGCGCGTACCACGGGCGGCTCGGCCCACTCGGGATCCGTTGCCTGAGCGCCCGCGGCGAGCGAGTCCGCGATCTCGAGCGCACGCCGCGCGGCCGCAAGGCTGTCGTCTTCAAACAGCGCATCGGCACGCTTGCGTGACTGCTCCGCCTGCTGCATCAGCGACCAGGCCGCGACGCTCCTGGTGCCGGCCTGCTCCTCCCGCAGCCGCAGCTCCTCGCCCAGCCGCACGCGCAGAAACTCAGCCACCCTGCGGGCCAGACTGTCGCGCATAGCCAGTACCGAGCCGAGCGGCTGCTCGAAGCTGGCCCGCTGGCCCAGGTCGGCACCGCTCGCGCCATCGATGAGATTCACCGACACGCGGTAGCGACCGCCCGCATCGTCTACGCTCCCCCGCAGCATGGTTCCCACAGCCAGCGCCCGGGCGACGCTGTCGAGCGGCACCGTGGTGGCGCGATACGCGGCCGCCCCGTTCTTGGACACGACGGTGAGGGCCGGCACTTGCCGCAGCGCGTCGATCAGCGCCTCCGTGAGCCCGTCGGCGAGATAGCCGAGGGAGTGCCCCTTGCTCTCGTCCGTGAAGTACAACACGGCCACGTGTCGTGGGTCGAGCCCGCCCACCGCGGTGCCGCGTCCGGCGCGGGCCGACCGGACCGCGACGTATCCGACGAGGACGAGGGCGATGGCGGCGACGGGTACGACCCACCGCGCCCAGCGGCGCGGGCGCCCCCCCCGGCCGGCCCGCTCCAGCGTGGCCCGGCGGTGCGCCCCGGTCGCGCGCGACGCGCTGTTCAATGCTTCCGCGAACAGCGCCGTCGTCACGTAGCGATCGGCCGGCAGCTTGGAGAGGGCCCGGAGAATCGCCTCTTCGACCGAGTCGGGAATCGTGGCCCGCACGATCGACGGAGGCGACACCACGTCCAGCGAGTGGCGCGCGAGCACCGCGTGCGCGGTCGGCCCCGTGAAGGGCGGCTCGCCCACCAGCATCTCGTACACGACGCACGCCAGGCTGTACTGGTCGCTGCGGCCGTCGATGTCGTGGCCGCCCGTCCCCTGCTCCGGGCTCATGTAGGTGGGCGTCCCGATGATGGTGCCCGTCTGGGTGATATGGCCCGCGTCTCCCGCGGCGTCGACGGCTCGCGCGATGCCGAAGTCCGCCACCACGGCCGTCCCGCCCGACAGCATGATGTTTTCCGGCTTGATGTCGCGGTGCACGATCCCATGGCTGTGCGCGTACGCCAGCGCGCCCGCCACCTCCGTCGCGATGCGCAGCGCATCTTCCTGGGGGAGCTGCGTCTCGCGCGCCAGCCGATCGCGCAGCGATTCTCCCTCCACGTACGGCATGACGTAATAAAGGAGGCCGGCGGCGGCGCCCGAGTCGTACAGGGGCAGGATGTGCGGATGCTGCAGTCGCGCCGCGATCTCGATCTCGCGCAGGAACCGCTCGGTGCCGAGGGCGGCCGCCAGCTCCGCGTGCAGCAGCTTGATCGCGACGGACCGGTGGTGCTTCAGGTCCTCGGCCAGGAACACGGTGGCCATGCCGCCGCGCCCCAATTCCCGCTGCACCGCATAGCGGTCGGCGAGGGCCTCACGCAGGGAGTCGAGCAGGTCGGCCACGGGATGTGGGCTAGCTTACAGTCCCGCCCACGCCGCCGCCAGCGCCGCTCTTGTCCCGCTGCCCGCCGCACCCCTAGTTATAGACCGCGCATGACGAACTCACCGCCGGCGCTGCCAGGCCTGTGGGCGCGGTCGTGGCGGCTGTTTCGCGCCCCCAGCATCAGCCAGCTGTTCGGGGCGGCCTTCATCGTGATCGCGGTCGCGGGGCTCGCCGACCGCATCACGGTGTGGCGCAGCGCGCGGCGTACCCAGGCCGCCATGATCGACTTGAGCCAGCGGCTCGAGCGGCTGGACCGCGTCTCCCCCTCTCCCGCGCTGCGCGCCCGGATCGCCGACATGCAGGAGCTGACGGCCGACGTGGGGGACGAGGCGATCCAGCTGGCGGTCCAGAGCACGGTCATCTTCGTGGTCATGCTCATCGTGCTCGGCGTCGGGCTGTGGTACAATCGGCGACGCCTGGCGACCCCGTTCGCCCACGTCGTGGGCGCGCTCGAGCGGGTGGCGGCGGGCCACTACGCGGAGCGGCTGCGGGAGGACGAGCCGGAGGAGTTCGGCACTATCGCCCGCGGCATCAACCGGATGGCGGTGGCGCTGACATGGCGGGAGTGGATCCAGGCGCACACGGCCCGGCTGCTGGCCGCGCTGAACCTGCCGCCGCAGGAGGCCGCGCCGGGCGGCAGCTTCGGCCCCGCGCTCGCGGTTCTCGCCGGGGCCACGGGTGCCATCGCCATCGCGTTGTACCAGCCCAGCTACGACACGAACGAGTGGGCTCCGACGGGCGTGCACCGCATCATTGCCCGGCCGCTCGCGCGCGACGTGGTCCGCCAGCTCGTGGGGGAGGCTGCCGACGTGATCCATTTTGAGCCGGCGGCGGCCGGGGACGTGCGCACCCGCCTCCAGCTCTCGCCCGACGAGGGCGCCGGCGCGGCCGGCAGCCTCGCCCTGGTCCCCTTGCGAAGCGGCGAGCGCCTGGTGGGGCTCGTCGCGGTGGTCGGCGCCGGCGTGCTGACGGCCGACGCCCGCGCGGCGCTGGCACAGGCGGCGCCCAATCTCGCCATCGCGTGCGAGCGCGAGTCCGCGCACCAGAACACGCGCCGCCTCGCAGTGGAGCTACGGCGTGCCGCCCAGCGTCTCGAGACCCAGAACGCCAAGCTCGAGGAGCAGCACCAAGAGCTGACGCGGCTGAATGCCGAGCTCGACCAGGCGGGCAAGCTCAAGGATCAGTTTCTCGCCAACGTGTCGCACGAGCTGCGCACGCCCTTGAACAGCGTGATCGGGTTCAGTGACCTGCTCCTCACTATGGCCTCACCGGAGAGCCCGCTCACCGATACCCAGCGCGACTACCTCGAGACCATCGCGCGCAACGGCCGTCACCTGCTCGACTTCATCAACGAGCTGCTCGATCTTTCCAAGATCGCCGCCGGTCGCATGCAGCTCAGTCTCGAGCCGCTGGCGCTCGACGCGCTGTTCCGTGAAGTGGCCGACAGCGTGCGTGCCCAGCTCGAGGCCCGCAAACACAAGCTCGCGATCGAGCCCCAGTCCGAGACGCTGCTCGTCACGGCCGATCGCGGGCGTCTGCGCCAGGTGCTGCTGAACCTGTTGTCCAACGCGATCAAATTCACCACCGACGGGGGGCGCATCACCCTCAGCACGCAGGTCGCGGGCGATCGGGTGAAAGTCGCCGTGAGCGACAGCGGCATCGGCATCGCCCCGGAGGATCAGGAGAAGCTGTTTCGGGAGTTCGTGCAGTTGGACGGGAGCCCCAGCCGCCGCTACGAAGGCACCGGCCTCGGCCTGGCGCTGTCGAAGCGACTCGTCGAGCTGCAGGGCGGGGCTATCGGGGTGGACAGCCAGCTCGGCAAGGGCAGCACGTTCTGGTTCACGGTGCCGCGCGCCTGATGGCCACGATCGTGGTAGTGGAAGACCAGCCCGACAACCTGAAGCTCATCACGGCACTGCTCACCATGAAGGGCCACCGGGTGATCGGCCTGCAGTCGGGCGAGCCGCTGGTGGCCACGCTCGTCGCCGAACGACCGCCCCCCGACTTGGTGCTGCTCGACATTCAGCTGCCCGGCCGCGACGGCTTCGCGGTGCTGGCGGACGTGCGGCGGCTCGCGGGGGATCATCGCTGGAAGGTGGTGGCCCTCACGGCGCACGCCATGCCGGGCGACCGCGAGCATGCGCTGGCGGCGGGATTCGACGGCTACATCACCAAACCCGTCGATGTGCGCGGTTTTGCGGAAGAGGTGGCCCGCTACCTCGCGCCCTGAGGCGCTTTGTGGAGGTGGATCGAGCCGTTCACCGTTTCCAGGTGCACCTCACGGCCGCCGCGCCCGAGCGTCCCGTCCACGTCGTGCCCCGTGAACTTGCCGTTCACCGCCAGCCCGTAATCCGTCGCAATCGAGCCGTTGATCGTCTTGGCACTCACGTGCGCATCGAGGCGGGGCGGCAGCTCGGCCGTGACCGAGCCGTTGAGGGTCTTCAGCGTCACCGCTCCGGTATCGCCAAACGCATCCACGCGGACCCGCACGCTGCCGTTCAAGGCCGTGACCTCGACGGGGCCCGCGGCTGTCACCGCGTCCACGTCGCCGCTGACCGTATGCAACACCAGGGGCGCGCGCCCGCCCGTCACGCGTAGGTCGCCCACGATGGTCGACGCACCGAGCCGTACGTTGGCGGGCAGCCGAACCGTGAAGTCCACGACGACGTCGTTGCGATGCGTCCCGTGCATCTCGTAATCGTCCTCGTGCGGCCCACAGTGCGAGTCACGGCCGGGCCACAGGGCGCACACCGCCACGCCGCCCGCATAGGGCTCGGCCACGAGCCGGACCCCGCCCGTGTCGGAAGATCGGTAGGACTTGGCCGCGCTGATTTCGACGAAGTCGCCTTTGGCGGGCTCGACGGTGACGGAGCCACGCGTGTTGCGGATCCACACCCACTGCTTGGGAGCCACTTTGGCCCGATAGCTCCACGTGCCACCCGCGATACGGGGACCGGCGTCGGGGCCGCCGTCGAACTGGTTGCGCAGGTCGCGCAGCGCCATGGGCAGGCGAGCCGTGACGCCCTGACGCACCCGGCCCACGAAGTACCGAGCGAGCATCCAGATACCGAGGACCGCGCAGAACAACGCGGTCCCCCGAATGATCTCCTTGCGCCAGGTTTCCCAGAACCCGCCCATCCACTCCCCCTGTTCGGCAATCGAGCTAGATACTGGCAGGTCGTACGGTACTTGGCGAGGTCGGGTTTCCAAACGGCTGTGGGACGGAGCGACGGCGGGCGGGAAGGGGGCCAGAGGCCCCCTCCACGCCTCAGGAGATGGTACGGAAAGTCGACCGGTCCGCACCGACGCATCGCACGGTCGGGCGGCTGATGATGCGGGCTTGGGCGGCGGCGTGGGCGTCGCGAGACGACTCGACGGTGATGGGGTCCAGCACGCCGCCGTACCACAGCGCCCCGGGCGCGCCGGTCGCCGGGAGTACGGCTGCCGGATCACCGCGCGTCTGGCGGCCGGAGTCCAGTGACGTCACCGCCAGCTCCGCGGCGGCGCCGTAACCGGTCGTGAGAAGGATGCCGAACAGCAAAGCGTAGATGCGCATAAAGTGCCTCCCGACTGCTGGTGTGGACCGCACGCGTCAGGTTGTAAGACGTGGGAAGCTCCCCAATGGTTGCATCCGGCACGTCAGAAGACTGTAAAGGAAGTGAAACGAAAGGCTTACGCGTCGCTCCAGGTGACGCGGAACTCGCCGCCGCAGCGCTGGCACGCCATGGTGCGCGGCCGGCCGTCGATCGCCTGGCGGCCGCGGCAGCTGGGGCACACGGCGTAACGATCTCCCCAGTCGCTCGGCAGGTGGACGGCGTCGCTCGGTCGCGCGACGACGCTCCAGGTGCGAGGCGGACTGTCGACCACCTGCAGGAACGCGGACGGCACTTCCAGCCGCCGGCCGCGCACTTCGACAACGGCCTGCAGCGGCCCGAGCTGCGTGATGCGATACCACGCGCCGCGACGGAGCTGGACGTTCAAGTCGGCCTGCAAACGAGCCCACATGCCGGGCATATCCACATCCTGGGGCGGCGAGGTCGAGCTCAAGATATCCTGACTGACCGGGGGTGCGGTGTGCTGGGTCACGGGAGCGACTGTGGTATGTCTGCAGCGCGACACCGTACCAGGTGACCCGGTCTTGGTGCGTGAACGCGACAGAAAAATGTCGTTGCGTGAATGCCACGGCATGGCACGGACTCTGCACGTGGGGCGGCCACTAGCCTGGAGAAATCCGTCCACCATGACAATGGCAGCCGTAGCGGGCCGCGACGCTGGGTCGACCGACCGTCCCCCCGACCCGCCACGGTTTTCGCGCCGCTGGTGCAGCCGCGTGCTGGCGGACTTTCGGCGCGAGCGTGCCAGGTTCGGACTGCGCAGCACGCTACGCGAATTCGCCTTTCGCTCCATCCATCACGTCGTCTCTTTCAGAGTGCTGCGCGGGATCTACCTCGCAGCCGCGGACGCACGGTTCACCGAGTGCCCTCCCGGCTTTACCGGCGATTTTCTCAGCCGCGAGACGCTGCAGCGCGTTTCGCTCGATCGGCGATACGACCTGCCGCCCGAATTTGTAGATGACGCACTCGGCCGGGGCGACGCGTGTTACGGCATTCTCGATGGCGAGCGCGTGGCCTCGTACGGGTGGTATACCCAAGTGCCGACCAAGATCAACGACGACCTGTGGCTGCACTTCGATCAGGCGTATGTCTACCGCTACAAGGGCCTCACGCTGGAGCCCTATCGCGGGCGCCGGTTTCACGCGATCAGCATGGCGCGCACGCTCGACGCGTGGCGGCGACGCGGCTATCGCGGCATGGTCGCCTACGTCGAGGCCAACAATCTCAGCTCCCTCAAGTCGGTGTATCGCCTGGGCTATGTCACGTTCGGGCGGGTGTTCATTCTGCGGATTCTTCGGCGGTATTTCATATTCAACAGTCCAGGGTGCAAGCCGTTCGGGTTTCGCGTAGTGGCGGAGCGGCGACGCACGCCGTTGCCCGCGCGGACCCTCATGCCCGGCTCAGGACTCGAACCTGAAAGGGATCTCTCCCAGCGGGTTTTAAGCCCGCAGCGTTTACCCGTTTCGCCAGCCGGGCGCCTGCCTCATCCACTCAGCCCTTCGGTGGTGCGATCCGCTCCGCCTCCCGCTGCTTTGTGAGGACCCGCTCGGCGAAATCGAGTCGCTCCTCGATCTCGCCAAGTCTCCGCTGCATCTCCTCCACCTCACCCAGTCGCTTCCGCAAGTCGTCGAGCTCGCCGAGTTTGCGCTCCACCTCGTCGACCAGCTCGGCGACCTCACGCTTGGATCCCCACCGTCCGCGGACGCGACCGACCGGTCGCAGTCGATCTGCGGGAATCAGCCGCCGGGCGATCACCTGGGCGACCGCGACGGTCAAAACGATGAACCCCACGCCCACGGCCCACACGGGTATCTCAAACATGCGGGGTCTCCTTCGCGCCCGAGCCACGTAACATACAGGGCCCGCTCACGCGCGCGCGCCCCGCGCAGTCACGGGCTTGCCGCGCGCCCCGCCGGAGGGACGTACTCGCGTGATGGACGGTTCGCGACCGTACGCCGCGGTGAACGCGCGCCGGATCTCCTTCGCGACCTTCGCCTCACCCGTCGCTTTTCCCCCGTCCCTCTTCCCCAGCAGCACCAGCACCGCGCCGCCCCAGCCCGCACCCGTGAGCCGGGCGCCCAGCGCGCCCGCCCGGCGCGCCGCGGCGACCACGAGGTCGAGCTCCGGCGCGCTGCACTCGTACAGGCGCCGGCACGACTCGTGGGCCTCGTACAGGAGCTCGCCGAACCGCCGCAGGTGTCCCCGGGTCAACAGTTGGGCGCCGAACCGGGTGCGGGCAGTCTCGCCCACGACATGCAGCGCGCGCGAGCGCAGCGGCTCGGTCAGGGCGCGCTTGAGGCGCGGCAGCCAGCGCGCCGGCCAGCTGGCGAGCCACACCAGCTCCGGCAGCTCGAGCCGCAGCCGGGCCACCGCCGCCTCGCACTCGGCGCGGCGCTCGTTCAGGGCGCCCGCTCGCAGCTCGTGCCGCGTGCCCGTGTCGACGAGCAGCAACTGTCCCCGGATCGGGATGTGCCGCGCCGCGAGCGAGGCGCACTCGAGCAGCAGCGCGTGCCCCGGCCGCGCCAGCGCCGCGCACATCTGGTCCATGATGCCGCACCCCACACCCACATAGTCGTGCTCGGCGCGAAACGCCACGCCTGCGAGCTGGCGTGGCGTGAGCCGGACTCGAGCGAGCAGGCTCAGCGCCTGCGCCGCCGCGACCGTCAACGCGGCCGAGGAGGCGAGCCCCGCGCCGACCGGCACGTCGCTCGCCACGGCCACGCGGGCCCCCGCGCCTCGCGGGGCGGCACCCGCTGTGTCCAGCTCGCGCATCACGCCGGCGACGTACGCGGTCCACCCGGCGGGACGTCCGTCACGCCAATCGATGCGCGCCGGCTCGCCGTCGAGCGTCGAGATCAGCTCGAGCACGCCGTCTTGCGCGGGACCGACGGCGACGCTGGTGCGCGCCGGCGTCGCCAGCGGCAGCACCGGACCGCCGTTGTAGTCGGTGTGCTCGCCGATCAGGTTGACGCGCCCGGGCGCCGAGGCGACCACCCGAGGTGCCTCGCCGAACGTTGCGCGGAACAGGGCTGACACGTTGCCAGTCATGGGGTTGACACGGATTCAGTTTGACAAGAATTCGGGCCAATGCTACCCTTGGCCAGCCGATTCCACCACCTCTCCAAAGGTCACCCGGAGACAAAAGCGTATGAGGGCGTGCGTCAGGTACGCGCTGGTGCTGTTTGCCGCGACCCCGACTCTGCTAGGTGCGCAGGGCTTCGGCATTTACGAGCAAGGAACGTGCGCGATGGGACGCGCGGGCGCCGGGGTGGCGGCGCCCTGCTCGGACGGGTCCGCCATGTTCTTCAACCCCGCCGGCCTGGCCGGCCTCACGGGCGGGCACGCCACCATCGGGGTGACGCTGCTCGACGTACGCGGTGGCTTCACCGACGACGTGTTCCAGCAAAAGACGAAGCTGGACGATCCGCTGCTCGCGGTGCCCCAGGTCTATATCTCGTATGCGGCTACGCCCAAGCTGGGCATCGGCGTCGGGTTGTTCGCGCCCTACGGGCTCGAGACCAAGTGGCCCACGGCCTTCGATGGGCGGTTCGCCGGGTACAAGAACATTATCAAGTCGCTCTATATCCAACCCACCCTCGCCTATCAGGTGTCACCGCGGTTTTCGCTCGGCGCAGGCCTCGATGTCGTGCTCGGCAAGGTGGAACTGAACCAGCGGCTCGATCTCGCGGACCAACTCGTTCCCTTGCCGGGCGTACCGGCTGGCACGAGGTTCAGCCTGTTTGGCATCGCGCCCGGGACCGATTTCGCCAACGCCCACCTCGAGGCCACGAAGACGACCGTGGCGGCGCACTTCGGCGCCGTCGTCAAGGTGAGCGACGACCTCTCGTTCGGCGCGAACTTCCTGACTCAGGCGAAGTTCGTCTATTCGGGCAGCGCCAGTTTCACCCAGGTACCGACCGGGCTGGTCGTGCCGGCGCCCATCCCGGTTGGCGCACTGACGATCCCAGCCGGTTGCCCCATCGACACGCTGTTAGCCGGAGCGGGGGGGCCGGGGAGCAAATGCGGGGTCGGTCTCAGCTTGTTCAACCCCTCGGCTGGCGCGTTGCGCTCTCAGCCGGTCACGACCACGGTCAAGAATCCGTCGCAGCTCGCGCTGGGGTTGGCTTACAAGCTCGCGAACGGTTGGACGCTGTTGGGCGATTACCAGCTCACGTGGTGGAGCCAGTTCGACACGCTCGTCATCACGTTTCCGCAAACTCCAGGCGGTCTCTTAGACCGCAAGCTATTCGAGAATTACCACAACACGAGCGGGTTCCGGTTCGGCGCGGAATGGGCCAAGGACGCGAAATGGACGTTCCGCGGCGGCTATCTGCACCACGATGGCGCGGCTCCCGCTGAGACGGTGACGCCGCTGTTGCCGGAGGGGCAGCGCAACGAGTTTACGGTCGGCACGACGGTGAAGCTCGCCGCGGCGCTCAGCGCCGATCTCGCGTATCAGTACATCCGGCAGAACGACCGGCGCGGCCGAACTCGCGAGCCACTCGTAGGAGCAGCGACGACCGGGTTGAACAACGGCCTATACGACTTCCAGGCGCACCTGTTCGGGGTGTCGCTGAGCTACGCGTTCTAAGGGAGCCCGACGATGACGATCCGCCGCATATCGCTCGCCGCCGGACTGGTCCTTGCCGCCGTCGGCTGCAGCAACGACGATCTGATCACATCCCCGGTCCCACCGTACAAGGGCGGGGCGATGTTCCAACGCTACGTGGCGATGGGGAACAGCATCACCGCCGGGTTCCAGTCGGGGGGGATCAACGACTCGACACAGCAGCAGTCGTACGCGGTGAAGCTGTCCGCGGCGATGGGGGGCGATAAGTTCTACCGGCCGAGCCTGACGATTCCCGGGTGCCCACCCCCGATCGATACGTTGTTTACGGCGTCCGGGACCCCGCACCGCCTCGGCGGCACGGCGGCGCCGCCGTGCTCGCTCCGCAGCGCGCCCCTCCCGCCCTACATCAGCAACGTGGCGGTACCGGGCGCGACCAGTTTCGACCCCTTCAGCCGAGGACCGACCGTATCGTCCAACGCTCTCACGCTGCTCATCCTCGGCGGTCGGTCCCAAGTCGAGGCGGCGGCGGCCGCGCGGCCCACCTTCGTCAGCGCGTGGATCGGCAACAACGATGTGTTGGGAGCCGCCATCGACGCTAACAACGCCGGCAACCCACTCGAGGTGACGCCCGTCGCTCTCTTCGAATCGCATTACGACTCGCTGCTTGCCGGGTTGAACTCGATTCCTACCCTTCAGGGGCGCGTCCTGATTGGCGTCGCCAACGTGACGCTGATTCCCTACTTCGTGAAAGGTTCGAAGTTCTTCAACGTGAAGTTTGGCGCGGACACCATTCCCGGTCCGCCTGGCGCCACGAAATTTCCCGGAAACTTTCTGGTGAACCCCAACTGCGCTTCCCCGCAAGGGGATTCGATCCTCGTTCCGTTTCCTCGGGGCGCGGCGGTCGTCGCGTTTGCGCGGGGGAATCCGGCCGACACCGTCGGAGTGGATTGCGCCGACATCCACAACATCTCGCCGGCCGAGCTCGTGAACCTCGACACGACGGTCGCCGCCTACAACGCCTTCATCGCTTCGCGCGCGACCGCGCGCGGTTACGCCTATGTCGACCCCAATGCCTTGTTCGCAGTGCTGCCGGCGGGAGCCATTCCCGATTTTCCAAACCTTCCGCCTCTGGCGACAGCATTCACCACGCCGTTTGGGACATATTTCACGTTCGACGGAATCCACCCGAGTAACGCGACGCACCACCTGATTGCGCAGGTGCTCGTGCAGACCATCAACGCCACTTACGGCTCGGCGATCCCCCTGGCCGGGGTGCCCTGACGCGAACCGCTCGCCTCCGGCGGGGTAGCGAACACGGCATCCGCACGGCGGATGCCGTTTTGCTAATGCGAACGCTCCACGTCCTCGCCCTCGTGTGCCCCGCCCTCACGGGCGGGGCCATGCTCGGCGCTCAGGCGGTCGAGCGCACCGACGTCCCGGCCCGCGGCATCCTGCGCGTGACGTTCGATCCCCGCATCATGACCTGGAACGACGAGTTCACGGACGCCGGACGCCGCCGGCTCGGGTTCGGGCTCACGGGCGACACCGTTGGCAGCCGGTACATCCCGGTGCTGGGGCAGCTCGAGCAGAACGTGCGGACTGTGACCGGGGACCTGATCCCCGTCATCCAGCCGCAGCTCCTCGGCCACGGCGATCGAGTGGCGTTGCTGCCCCGCTTCGTGGCGAGCCTCGGCGCCGGCCTGTTGAGCGTGCGCCAGGAGCGCCGCACCTACCCCATCACCGCCGAGCTCGGAGTCACGAGCCGCCTCTCGGTGCGCCTGACGGTGCCGATCGTGCGCGTCGCGACGCGCAGCGGCCTGCAGGTCTCGACCTCGGGCGCCAATCTCGGGCTCAATCCCCGGCTTACCGGCGCCGACGGGGCGTATACGGCGTTCTTCACGCAATTCGACACGACGCTGGCGCGGTTCGAGCAGAACATCAACGCCGGGCTGTATGGCTCCTGTACGCCCTCGTGCCCGGCGCGTGACAGCCTGGCGTTCTGGCGCTCCGTGCGCGATGCCCTGCATGGCACCGCGTACGGCGTGGCGTCGGTCGGCTCGCCCTTCATGCCGCTCGACTCGTCGCCCGCAGGGCGCGGGATCGACAGCGCGGTCGCGCGCATCAGGCGCGACATGTCGGCGTTCGGCGTCGCCGGGTTCGATACCACGTTTCTCCTGCCGACGGACGCCCTGAGCGGCGCCCTGCTGCAAGCAGCCATCGTCGACAGCGCGATCGGGTTCGGGTACAACCGGATTCCCTTCCGCAGCGGGTTTCGCTACGGGTTCGGCGACGTCGAGCTCGCGGCGAAGTACCGTCTCGTGGCGGGCGCTCACTACGCCGCCGCCGTGCAGGCACTGGTGCGCCTCCCCACCGGCGCCCGCGACTCGGCCGACGAGCTGCTCGCCCAGTCGATCGGCGATCATCAGACCGACCTCGAAGGACAACTGACCCAGGAGCTGAGCGCGGGGCCGCTGTGGCTCAACGTCGCCGTCCGCGCCGCCGTGCAGCGCCCCGGCATGCGCGTGCGCCGGGTGGCGCCCCCCGACGCGTTCCTCGTGCCGGCGGCCGCCACGGCGAGCCTGCGGTGGGATCCGGGAGACTACGTGGGAGTGGACGTGGCCCCGCTGGTCCGGCTTGGGCCCGAGTTCGCGGTCGGATTCACGGCGGGGTATTGGACCAAGCAGCGAGACCGCTACGCGTTTCAGTCACCTCAGGATTCCGTCGCGCTCGCGAACCGCCTGGGAGGAGCCCCCGTGGCCGCGAGCGTGCTCGACGAGGGCACGTTGGAGCGCCGCCTGCGCCTCGGTTTTGCGATGACCTACCACGGCGCCACGGTGGAAGGCGGCTTTTCGATCGAGCAGACCGTCAGCGGCGTGGGCGGCTTCGTCCCGGCCGCGACGGTGTATCGGCTGGTGATGCGGACGTCGCGGAAGCTTTTCTGAGCAGCTCGGCCGCATGGCCGAGCGCGCTCTCCATGTCGGGATCGCCCAGCATGCGCGCCAGCTCGCGCGTCCGCGCCTCCCCGGTGACCGTCCGCACGTCGCTGGTCGCCACGCCACCGCGCGCCCCCTTGGCCACGACCAGCTGGTGGCGGGCATACGCCGCGATCTGGGGAAGGTGCGTGATGACGAGAGCCTGGCGGCGCTCGTCTCGTGTGACCGCGGCCAGCGCCTCGCCCACTCGCGCGCCCACCTCCCCGCCGATGCCCTGGTCCACCTCGTCGAACACGAGCGTCGGCACGGCGTCGTGCTCCGCCAGCACGACTTTGAGCGCCAGCATGAGACGCGACAGCTCGCCACCCGAGGCGACCTTGGCGAGGGGACGGGACTCGAGACCGACGTTCAGCTGCACCTCGAAGGTCACATCTTCGCTGCCGTGTGCGCCGTGCGCGGTGCGCGGTTGCAGCGTCACACCTAACCGGCCGCCCGGCATGCCCAGCGCCGGGAGCAGCTGATTCACTGCCGTGGCCAGCCGCCCGGCGCCCTCGTTCCGCTTGGCGCTGAGCGCCGCGCACGCGCGCGCAAAGTCGGCCGCGGCGCTCGAGCGCTGGCCGGCGATCTCGCGGAGATCCAGGTCCGCCGTGTCGAGCAGCTCGAGCTCGCGGGCGGCCCGGTCTCGGGTGGCGAGCACGTCGGGCAGGGCGGGACCGTACTTCTGCGTCAGGCGGAACAGCACGTCGCGGCGCTGCTCCACCGTGGCGAGCCGGCCGGGATCGCCCTCGATGCCGGCGCCGTAATCGCGCGCCGCCTGCGCCAGCTCCTCGACGTTGGCGAAGGCCCCGTCCACCAGCGCCTGCCACCGCTCGACCGACGGGTCGAGCTTCACGAGGCTCGTGAACAGCTTCGCGGCGCGCGACAGCCCCGCCGTGTTCACCGTGTCGAGCGCCTGCTCCAGCTCGCGTGACAGCCGGCCCAGCTCGTCGGCATGCGCGAGACGTTTCGCCTCGGTTTCCAGCGCTTCCGTCTCCCCTACGCGGGGGCCGGCGCGCGAAATCTCGTCCACCACGTGGCGGAGGTAGTCGGCCTTGCGCTGCACGTCGTCGCGCTTGGCCAGTAACGCTCCTTCCCGTTGCTCGAGCTCCCGCAGGCGCGCGTGCGCGTCGCGCACCGCGGCCCGCTCGACGGCGGCCGCGGCGTACAGGTCGAGAATGTCGCGCTGTGCGTCCGACTTGAGCAGCGACTGCGTCTCGTGCTGCCCGTGCAGGTCGACCAGCGACGCGCCGAGCTGCGTGAGGGTGCCCACCGTGGTCGGGCTGCCGTTGACCCAGGCGCGGGATCTCCCTTCCCCGCTGATCTCCCGTTTGAGCACAAGCCGCCCGTCCTCCACTTCCACGCCCAGGGCGGTGAAGGGCGGTGAAAGGCGGCGGAGGGCGGTGGAGGACAATTCAAACGCGCCTTCGATCACAGTCTTCTGAGCACCGGGACGGACGACGTCGCTCGAGGCCCGTTCGCCCAGCAGCAGGGCCAGGGCGTCCACGAGCATCGACTTGCCCGCACCGGTTTCGCCGGTGAGGACGTTCAAGCCAGGAGTGAGAGAGAGGGTGACGTCGGCGATCACGGCGAGGTCGCGGACCCGCAGCTCCGTCAGCACTACTTGCGCTCGCGGTCGGAGAGGTCGCCCCACTGCAGCTTCTTGCGCATACGTGCGAAGAAGCCCTCGGGCCCGAGCCGCACGAGCAACACCGGCTGCTCGGCGCGCTTGACCACCAGCCGCTCACCGGCCTGCATGGTGGTGCCGACCTGGCCGTCGAAGGACACGAGCACGTCCTCCGTCCACGGGGGGATCGGCTCCACGGTCACGCTGGCCTGGGACGGCACGACCAGCGGGCGCACGGCGAGTGTGTGGGGACAGATGGCCGCGACGACGATGGCATCGACCCCCGGGACGACGATCGGGCCTCCGGCCGAGAGGGCGTACGCGGTCGAGCCCGTGGGCGTCGCGACCACGATGCCGTCCGCCGAGTACTGGCCCACCTCGTCGCCGTCGACCGAGACGCGCAGCCGGATGACCCGCGCCACGCCGCCCTTGTGAACGACGGCGTCGTTCAGCACCACCGGCTCGAGGCGGCTCTTGCCCTGCTTGTCCAGGATGAACGGTGCGAGGGCGAGGCGCGACTCCGTGGCGTAGGCCCGGCGCACCAGCACGTCGAGCGCCCAGTCGAGCGTCTGCGCGTTGGCCGTGGTGAGAAAGCCGACGCGCCCGAGGTTGACGCCGAGAATCGGGGTGCGCGCTCCGTTGAGGCTGCGCGCGCCGCGCAGCAGCGTGCCGTCGCCGCCCAGCGTCACGAGGCACTCGAGCTGGGGCGCGCTGTGCAGCGGGGCGGGCGCGGGCTCGGGCCACAGCCCCGCGATGTGCTCCTCGGTGAACAACGTGAGACCCAGCCGGGGCGCGACCTGCGCGAGATGCGCGAGGATGCTGTTGAGATCGCGGTAGCTCGGGTTGCCGACGACCCCGACGTTCATGAGCGCGCGGGCGATTCCTCCGCCGCGAGCGCACGCACCCGGGCAGCGATCGCGCTGGCCGTCAGGCCGACCTCCGCGAGCTGCTGGGCGCGCGGCGCGTGCTCGTAGGTGCGGTCGGGCACACCCAGCAGCCCGAGGCGCACGTCCGGGGCCAGCGTCGCGACCAGTCCCGCCAACTGGGCGCCGAAGCCGTTGGTCACGGTACCGTCCTCCACCGTGACCAGGAGGCGATGGTCGCGGAGCAGGCCGTCGAGCAGCTCGCGGTCCACCGGCTTCACGAACCGGCAATTCACCACGCTCACGTCGAGGCCGTCGGCGGCGAGCAGCTCGGCGGCGGCCAGCGCCGGCTGGCACATGGCGCCGACCGCGAGCAGGGCGCACTCGCGCCCCTTGCGCAACAGCTCCCACGTGCCGTACCGGATGGGCGCCACCTCGGCGGCGGGGGGCGCCTCGCCCGGCGCCCGGTCGCGCGGGTAGCGGATCGAGAACGGCCCGTCGGGATGCTCGAGCGCGCAGCGCAGCAGCCCGATCAGTTCGGCGCTGTCCTTGGGCGCCGTGACCGTCATGTTCGGGACCGCGAGCAGGTACGCGATGTCGTACAGGCCCATATGCGTCTGCCCGTCTTCGCCGACCATGCCGGCGCGGTCGAGGCAGAAGATCACGGGGAGCCGCTGGATCGCCACGTCGTGGATGATGCTGTCGTACGCGCGCTGCAGGAACGTCGAGTAGATCGCGACCACCGGGCGGATACCCTGCGTGGCGAGCCCCGCGGCGAAGGTGACGGCGTGCGCCTCCGCGATCCCGACGTCGAAGAAGCGATCGGGCCACTTTTTCTGGAACGGGCCCGTCCCCGTGCCCGATGGCATGGCGGCGGTGATCGCCACGAGCTTGGGGTACTCGCCGGCGAGCTGGGTCAGCGCTTCGCCGAACACCGCGGTCCACTGCGGCGGCCCCGCTTTGACGGGCCGCAGCTCGCCCGTGACGGGGTCGTAGGGCGCGCGGGCGTGGTACTTCTCCGTGTCGGGCTGCGGCAACGGGAAACCCTTCCCCTTTTCGGTGATGACGTGGACCACGCGCGGCCCCTTGAGCGTCTTCACGATCTCCAGCGTCTGGACCATTTGCGCGATGTTGTGCCCGTCGATCGGCCCGAAGTAGCGGAATCCGAGCTCTTCGAACAGCATCCCCGGCGACCAGAAGTTCTTGATGCTCTCCTCCATCGTTTTCGCGAAATCGACGAGCTTTTGGCCGCCCACGACGTGGGACACGGACGAGATCAGCCCCTTCATGCGCTCGCGGATGCGCACCGTGATCGGACTGGCGATGATGGAGCCCAAGTACTTGTTGATGGCACCGACGTTGGGCGCGATCGACATGCCGTTGTCGTTCAAGATCATGATGATGTCGCGACCCGAGTGACCCGCGTTGTTCATCGCCTCGTACGGCAGGCCGCAGGTGAGCGCGCCGTCGCCCACCACCGCGACGACCTTGAATTGCTCGCCTTTCAGATCGCGCGCCGTGGCGATCCCGAACGCCGCCGAGAGCCCGGTGCCGGCGTGACCCGCGCCGAACTGGTCGTGGGGACTCTCGTCGCGCCGCAGAAAGCCGGACAGGCCGCCCGGCTGCCGCAGCGTGGACAGGCGGTCGTTGCGGCCGGTGAGGATCTTCCACGGGTAGCCCTGGTGGCCGACGTCCCAGACGATCCGATCGCGCGGGGAGTCGAAGCAGTAGCACAGCGCCACCGTCAGCTCGACGACGCCCAGCCCCGCGCCGATATGGCCGCCGGTCTGGGACACGACCTCGATCAGCCGGTGGCGCACTTCGTCGGCGAGGGGTTGGAGCTGGGCGCGGTCCAAGCGCCTGACGTCTTGCGGACCGGTGATCGATTCAAGTAGAGACACGGTGCCCCTTCGAGTGCGGAATGTGGAATGCGGAATGCGGAATGTCAGGGTTAGGGTCGCGCCGCGAGCGACCTCTCATTGCAATTCCGCACTCCGCATTCCGCATTCCGCATTCTCCCATCAATCAGTTCGGCCTCGTGACAATGTAGTGCGCCAGCCCCTCGAGCGTAGCAGAAACTAACCCCGCCTGCCGCAGCCGGTCCACCGCCCGCGTCGCCAGGCGCTCCGCTTCGGCCCGCGCGGCGCTTGCGCCCAACAGGGTCACGAACGTCGACTTGCCGTCGGCCGCGTCCTTACCCGCCGTCTTGCCCAGCTGGTCCGAGGTGGCGGTCGCGTCGAGCACGTCGTCGTAGACCTGGAAGGCGAGCCCCACGTCCGCGCCGTAGCCCCGCAGCGCCTCGCACGTGGCCCGCGGCGCCCCCGCAGCCATGGCGCCGATGACGCAGGCGGCCGAGATGAGCGCGCCCGTCTTGCGCCGATGGACGTCTTCCAGCTCCGTCGCGGGCAGCCGCCGGCCCTCGGCCGCGAGGTCCAGCGCTTGCCCGCCGATCATGCCGCCGGCCCCGGCCGCGCGAAACAGCTCGAGCGCGATGCCCCGGCGCGCCTCGGGCGCGAGCCCCAGCGCCGCCAGCCCGGCGTCGAGCACGCGCGCGCCCAGGGCCACCATGTGATAGCCGGCCACGACCGCCGTCGCCACGTCGAAGGCGCGGTGCGTGGTCGCCCGGCCACGGCGCAAATCGTCGTTGTCCATGCAGGGAAGATCGTCGTGCACGAGCGAATAGGCATGCACCACCTCGACCGCGGCCGCGAGGTCGGCCACGCGCTCCGCCGCGACGCCGCCTCCCACCGCCTCGGCCGCGGCGAAGACAAGCGTGGGCCGCAGCCGCTTGCCGGTGGAGAGCAGGCTGTAGCGCATGGCCGCGGGCACTGGAGCCTGCCACCACTCCCCCGCCCGCATGCCCCAGGACTGGAGCACCGCGTCCACCCGCGCCCGGGCGTCCGCGAGGTATGCCACCACGGCGCCGTCAGGCGTCGAGGTCTTCGACCCGGACATTACCCGCCTGATCGGCGAGGACCTGCTTCACCTGCGCCTCGGCGGCGGTGAGGCGCTCGCGCGCCTGACGCAGCCGCTCGACCCCCTCCTCGAACAGCTTGAGCGCGGCGTCGAGATCGAGGTCCTCGCCCTCGAGCCGACGCACGATCTCCTCGAGCCGCTCGAGCTGCTCGGCGAAGTTGAGGGGGTCGCGGGCGCGCGCCATCAGGCCTCCGTCACCCGGGCATCCACGGTGCCGTCCGTGACGCGCAGACGGAACGGCAGCGCGGGCGTGAACTGCGCCACCCGCTTCAACACCCGGCCCTGCTCGTCACGCGCCAGGGCATAGCCGCGCTCGAGAATGCGGAGCGGCGACAGCGCGTCGAGACGGCCGGCGAGACCGGCGAGCGTCTGCCGGTCACGCTCGAGCCGCCGCTCCAGCACGGCCATGAGGCGCTCGAAGCCGCGGTCGAGCCGCGCGGCCCCACGTCCCGACCGCGCGGTGAGACCGCGCACCAGCCGCCCGCCCAGGTGGTCCAGCTCGGCCAGCACATCGACCGCGTCCGGGGTGGCGGCCTCGGCGGCCGCGGAGGGGGTGGGCGCCCGCAGATCGGCCACCAGATCGCACAGCGTGACGTCGGTCTCGTGACCGACGGCGGAGATCACGGGTACGGGAAGCGCCGCCACGGCGCGGGCGACGCGCTCGTGATTGAAGGTCCAGAGGTCTTCGCGCGAGCCGCCGCCCCGCCCAATGATGACGAGGTCGAGCCCCGTGAGCCGCGTCACCAGGGCGAGCGCCGCGCGGATCTCGCCCTCCGCGCCGTCGCCCTGCACCCGCGTCGGAACCACGAGCAGCTCGGCGACGGGCCAGCGGCGCGTGGCCACGGCGATGATATCGCGCAACGCGGCGCCGTCGGGGCTCGTGACGACCGCGATGCGCCGCGGATAGGGAGGCAGACGCCGCTTGCGCGCCGGGTCGAGCAGCCCGTCCTTGGTGAGCGCCGCCTTGGCCTTCTCGAACGCCACCTGCCACAGCCCGCCGGCTTCGGTCGACAGCAGGTCGAGCACGGTGAGCCGGAACTCCCCCTTCTCCTCCCACATCGTCGGACGGGCGAACACGAACACCTGCATGCCGTCGGCGGGAGGCGCGGGGAGCCGGCGGTTGTCCTTCTGGAACATGACGCAGCGCACCTGAGCCGCGCGGTCGCGCAGCGCGAAATACCAGTGCCCGCTCTGCCACGCCTTGAAGCCGCTCACCTCGCCGCGCACCCACAGCGGCGTCAGGCCCGCCTCGATGGCGGCCCGCGCGCGCCGGGTCACCTGCGTCACGGTCCAGGCGCCCTCGGGCGAGACGGCGGCGAACAGATCTAGGGTTTGGCCCATTGGCGCGCCGCCTGCACGGTGTTGTACAGCAACATCGTGATGGTCATCGGCCCGACTCCTCCCGGCACGGGGGTGATCGCTCCCGCGACCTGCTTCGCTTCCGCGAATCGCACGTCACCCACCAGGCGGTAGCCTTGTTTCGCGGAGGGATCCTCCACGCGGTTCACGCCCACGTCGATCACCGCGGCTCCGGGCTTGATCATGTCGCCGGTTACGAACTCGGGTTTCCCGATCGCCACGATCAGGATGTCGGCGAGCCGCGTAACCGACCTGATATCCCGCGTGCGGGAGTGACACACGGTGACCGTCGCGTTGCCGCCCGGCCCATCCTGGAGCAGGAGCGCCGCCATCGGCCGGCCGACGATGGTGGAACGACCCACGATCACCGCGTGATGGCCCTTGGTCTCGATCTCGCTCTTGACGAGCAGCTGCTGGACGCCGTAGGGGGTCGCGGGACGAAAGCCGGTCGGGTCGCCGATCGAGACCTTGCCCACGTTTTCCGGGTGAAAGCCGTCTACATCCTTCGCGGGTGTCACGCGGTGCAGCACGCGGTGCGCGTCGATGTGCTTCGGCAGCGGCAATTGCACGAGGATGCCGTGAATCTTGTGGTCCGCGTTCAGCCGCTCGATCAACTCGAGCAGCTCGGCCTCGGTGGTCTCGTGCTTGAGCCCGATCGTCTCGTGGTACAGGCCCGCCTCGTCACACGCCTTTCCCTTCATGCGGACATAGGTGGCCGACGCGGCGTTGTCTCCCACCAGGACCGCCGCGAGCCCGGGCGTGATGCCCCGTGAGCGGAGCCGGCCGATCTCGCCCCCGAGCTCCACGCGCATCGCCTGACCGACGGCGTTGCCGTCGATCAACCTAGCGGGCAAAGTCCACCGCGCGGGTCTCGCGGATGACGACCACCTTGATCTGTCCCGGGTACTGCAGCTCCCGCTCGATCTTGCGGGCGATCTGGTCGGAGAGCTCGCCGGCCTTGCCGTCGTCGATCGCGCTCGGCGTCACCACCACGCGCACCTCCCGGCCCGCCTGAATCGCGAACACTTTCTCCACGCCCGGGAATTCGCCGGCGAGCTGCTCGAGCTGCGTGAGGCGCTTGACGTAGGTCTCGAACGCCTCGCGCCGGGCTCCCGGGCGCGACCCCGAGACGGCGTCGGCCGCCTGCACGATCACACTGATGGGCGACTCGTGCGCCACGTCGTCGTGGTGCGCCGCGATGCAGTTGATCACGATGGGATGCTCCCCGTGCTTGGTCGCCACCTCCACGCCGAGCTGCACGTGAGTCCCGTCGTGCTCGTGCGTGAGCACCTTGCCGACGTCGTGCAGCAGGGCGCCCCGCTTGGCGAGCTGCGCGTCGAGCTTCAGCTCGGTGGCGATGATGCCGGCGAGCCAGGCGACTTCCTTCGAGTGCTCGAGGATGTTCTGGCCGTACGACGTGCGGTAGCGCATCCGGCCCACCAGCTTGACCAGCTCCGGGTGCATGCCCTTGATACCGGTCTCGTACACCGCCTGCTCCCCCGCCTCCACGATCGAGGCCTCGACCTCCGTCCGCGCCTTTTCCACGACTTCCTCGATGCGACCCGGATGGATGCGTCCGTCGGCGATCAGGCGCTCGAGCGCGAGCCGTCCCACTTCGCGCCGCACCGGATCGAAGCACGACACGACGACGGTGTCCGGCGTGTCGTCGATGATCACGTCCACGCCGGTCGCGGCCTCGAAGGCGCGGATGTTGCGGCCTTCGCGGCCGATGATCCGGCCCTTCATCTCGTCGGAGGGCAGCGCCACGGTGGACACGGTGGTCTCGGCCGTGGATTCCGGGGCGAGCCGTTGGATCGCGAGGGCGAGGATCTTCTTCGCTTCCTTGTCCGCGTTGCGGCGCGCCTGCTCCTTCAGGTCGCGCCCCAGGGCGGCCGCCTCGTTGCGGGCCTCGTCTTCGAGGTGCCGCAACAACTCCTGCTTGGCCTCCTGCGCGGTGAGCCCGGCGACCTGCTCGAGCCGGGCACGCACCGCGAGCTCCTGCGCGACGACGGCCTGCTCCCGCTCGTCCAGCGCGCGCCCCCGCTGCTCGAGCCCGCGGGCCCGATCCTCGAGCCCCGCCAGCCGCTGCTCCACGAGCTGCTCGCGCCGCTCGCTCTCCCGGCGCCGGCGCGCGGCCTCCTGCTCGAACGTCTCGCGCGCCTGCATCAGCTCCTCGCGCGCCGCCAGCACCACCCGCTGACGCGCGTCGGCCAGGAGCCGCTCGCTCTCGGCCGCCGCGGCCCGCGCCGCGGCTTCCGCCGTGCGCCGCTCGACCCGGCGCCCCAGCAGGTAGAACGCCACGCCGGCGGCGATGCCTCCGCCGAGGAGGCCTGCGACGATCCTCAGCACGTCCGCCATATGATCTATCTCCGGCACCGCTCCGCGTGGCAGGCGGAGCGAGACTCGTCTACAGCTGCCCCACGACCGCCTTGCGCTTCCCCGGGGGCAAGAGCTTCGCCAGGTCGTCCGCGAGCGCCGCCAGCCGGGCGGCGACCTCGCGCTCGCCCTTCTTGGCCTGGAACAGCTCGTTCGTGATGTCGAGCGCGGCTAGGATCGCCGCCTTGTGCGTCTCCACGATGGGACCCTGCGACAGCACCTTCTTGAGGGCCTGGTCCACGTAGGCCGCCACCTCCCGGGTGTACTCCGGTGGCAGGTCGGACCGCACCGTGTACTCGTCGCCCCCGATCATCACCTTGACCGCGTGCTTCTTGGTGCTCATGGGGGGGCTCCCGCGCCCGAAGCGCCCGCCGCCCGTCCGCCGCCGTTGGGTCCCGAGTCGCGGGCCTGCTCCTCGAGGAACGTCAGCCGCGACAGGAGATCGTGCACGCGCAGGCGCGCCGCCTCCACGCGCTGCCGCAGCGTCTTGTTCTCCTGTTCCAAGTCCGATAGACGGCCGCGCGCGTCGAGATCCACCTTGACACTGCCCGCGGTGCCCCGAGCGCCACTCTCCTTCAACTCGGCTTCGGCTTTGAGCGCGCGCGTGCGCCAGCCCGTGAGCTCCTCCGCTACGTGCCGGAGGATCGTCTCGAGCTGGTCGAGCACCGGTCCATCAGCCCTCTCTCCGTCGTACGCCAAGCTCGTCCTCCAGAGCCGCGAGCCCCCGTGCCAGCGCCGCGTCCACTTCCGCCTCGCGCAGCGTGCGCGCCGGGTCGCGGAAGGAGCAGTGCCACGCGACGCCGCGCTGACCGGCCGGAATCCCGGGCCCACGATACTCGTCGAACACCTCGAGGCGCTCGAGCAACGGGCCCACGGCCCGCTGCAGCACCTCGGCCACCTGCGCCGCGCTCACCCCCCCAGGCAGCACCAGCGCCACGTCGCGCTCGACCGGCGGCTGCACCGGGAGCGGACGATAGCGCACCTGCCCCCGGCCCGTCAGCGCCAAGCGGACCTCGAGCCCGAACAGCGGAGCCGCCCACACCGGGGCATCCGCGTCGAGCGGGCCGGCCCAACCCAGTACCACCCCACCACCCCGTTCCACCGCCTGCCACCCCACCGCCCCGCCGGTTACAGGTTCCACGTTACAGCCGGGGGCGGCGAGCTCTACCGCTAACTCAAAGTGGTACTTCAAGTCCCATATGTCCATATCAGGTAGTTTCGCACCCTCGGACCAGTGCGGCGGCCGCCGGGATCCGGTGAGGACGGCGGCCACGGAGGTCCATTCGTCGGGCGCACCAGTCGCACCTCCCGCGTCCCCCGTCCCCTTCCGAAAGACCGTCCCCACCTCGAACAGCCGGACATCGCGGTTGTGGTTGGCCCAATTGTGCTCGACCCGTCGCACCAGGGCGGGGAGCAGCCGGCGCCGCAGGTGCGCATCCTCGGCCGACAGGGGGTTGAGAATCCGCACCGCGTCCGGCCCGTCCGGCGGGCCGAGCGGTAGCGTGCGGGCCTCGAGCAGACCGAGGCGGACCAAGCCGTCACGCACGCGCGTGCGGGCCTGCTCCTCGGGTGCATCGGGGACCGTCCCGGGGCGATAGGGACGCAACTCGTCAGGGAAGGCGTCGTACCCCTTTAGCCGGGCGACCTCCTCGATCAGGTCCACCTCCCGGGTCACATCGGGGCGCCACCCCGGCACCTGTACCGCGAGGCGGCCGTCCTTCGGGGCCACAAAGAACCCCACGGCGGCGAGCCGCCGCTCGATCTCGCCCTGCTCGACGGGCATGCCGAGCAGGCGCGCGACGCGCTCGGGGCGGAGAAAGATGGTCTTCTCCTGCTGCGGCTCGGGCCAGAGGTCGAGCGGCGGCTCGCGCAGCTCCCCGCCCGCTACGGCGACGATCAGCTCGATGGCGCGCCGCAACGCGTCCGGCATGCCCAGCATGTCGATGCCCCGCTCGAACCGGTAGCTCGACTCGCTCGATAGCTCGAGCGCGCGCCGTGTGCGGCGAATCCGCGTGGGTTGGAAATACGCGCACTCGAGCACGAGGTCCGTGGTCGCCGTGCCCACCTCGGAATCGGCGCTCCCCATGACGCCCGCGATGATCGTGGGTCGTTTGGCGTCGCAGATCGCCGTCATGTCCGGAGTGAGGGTCCGCGTCAGCCCGTCGAGCGTGACGATCTTTTCCCCCGGCTTGGCCCGGCGCACGACCACCGCCGGCCCGTTCAGCTTCGCCAGATCGAACGCGTGCAGCGGCTGGTTGATCTCGAACAGGATGTAGTTCGTGGCGTCGACGACATTGTTAATGGTGCGCTGCCCCACCGCCGACAAGCGCTCGGCGAGCCATGAGGGGCTGGGGGCGACTTTCACTCCGTGGATGACGGCAATCATGTACCGCGGGGCACCTTCGGCGTCCTCGAGGCGAACTTCGACTCCGTCTACCACGCCCGGGGTGACGCGCCCGCTCGGTCCGGCGGCCGCGCCGGGCTCGGCGGACCTCGCGGGCACGTCCCCCCGGGCGCTGGGGGCGCGGCGACGGCCGCCGAGGGCGGCGTCCCCGCCGGCCGGAGCCGCGCCTCCAGGGATCGGGGGGAGCTTGACCGTTCCCCCCAGCACCGCCGCCAGTTCCCGGGCGACCCCCTTGTGGCACAGCAGGTCGGGGCGGTTCGCGGGGACGTCGATGACGATCTGATGATCCGCCACGGGAACCACGTCCAGGAACCGGCTCCCCGGCGGCGCGGTGGTGTCGAGCTCGAGGATGCCCGCCTGGTCTTCGCCGAGACCGAGCTCTTTGGCCGAGCAGAGCATGCCGTTCGACTCGACGCCGCGGATCTTGCGGCGCTCGAGCTTCACGCCGCCCGGCAACGTGGCGCCCACCGGGGCGTAGGGGTAGGTCTTGCCCGCCTGCACGTTGGGAGCGCCGCAGACGACTTCGACGGGCCCGCTGCCTGCCTCGACGAGGCACACCGACAGCCGGTCCGCGCTGGGATGCTTCTTCACCTCGAGCACACGCCCGATCAGGACGTCGCCCAGGTCCTGGTGCAGCGGCACGACGGCGTCCACCGCCGCGACGTGCATAGTGAGCTGCTCGGCGACCTCGCGCGCGTCGAGCGGGCGGCCCAGCAGCGCTTCGAGCCAGCGGCGCGAAGCGATCATCGCACGCCACCCGCGAACTGCGCGAGGAAGCGCACGTCGCTCTCGTACAGCAGCCGGATGTCGGCGATGCCGTGGCGCGTCATGGCGATGCGCGCGGGGCCCATGCCCCAGGCGAAGCCGGAGTAGCGCTCGCTCGAGACGCCGCAGTTCTCGAGCACGGCGGGATGCACCATCCCCGAGCCGAGGATCTCCATCCAGCCCGTCTGCTTGCAGGTGGTGCAGCCCGCCCCTCCGCAGATCTGACACTGCACGTCCATCTCGGCCGACGGCTCGGTGAACGGGAAGAACGACGGCCGGAACCGCACCCGCGTGTCGGCGGTGAAGAAGCGACGCGCGAAAGTGGCGAGTGTGGCCTTGAAGTCGACGAAGCTGATCCCCTCGTCGACGGCCAGGCCCTCGATCTGCTCGAACACGGGCGAGTGCGACGCGTCGAACGGGTCGCGGCGGTACACCTGGCCCGGAATGACGACGCGGATGGGCGGTGCGTAGCGCTCCAGCGTGCGGATCTGCACCGGCGACGTGTGGGTGCGCAGCAACACGCCGTCGCCCAGGTAGAAGGAATCCTGCGCGTCGAGCGCGGGGTGGTCCTTCGGGAAGTTGAGCGCGAAAAAGTTGTAGCGCTCGGTCTCGGCTTCCGGTCCGATCGCGCGGGTGAAGCCCAGCTCACGAAAGATGTCGCAGATCTCGTCCACGACTTGCGTGACGAGGTGGAGGCCGCCGCGCCAGACGGCGCGCCCGGGCATGGTCAGGTCCAGGCCCGTCGCGCCACCCACGGCGCGCTTGAGCTCGCGCTCGCGGGCCGCAAAGGCGGCCTCGAACTCGCGCTTCAGCGCGTTCGCCCCCGCCCCGACCTCCTTCCGGGAGGACGGGTCGAGCTTGGGCAAGCGCCCGAGTATCTGGGTGAGTGCGCCGGCCTTGCGTCCGAGGATCTCGGTCTTGAGATCCTGGAGCCGGCGCTCGTCCGCCTGCGGAATCTCCTGCAGACGCTCCCGCAGCTTGGCGAGGGCCGCCAGGAGGTCGCGCATGGTCAGAGTGCCTGCTTGGCGACCTCCGCGAGCTGCTCGAACGCCACGGGATCGCGCACGGCGAGGTCGGCGAGCACCTTGCGGTTGATCTCGACGCCGGCCTTGCGGAGCCCGTTCATCAGGCGGCTGTAGGACAGCTGGTGCTGTCGCGCGGCGGCGTTGATCCGTGTGATCCAGAGGCGCCGGAAGTCCGCCTTGCGGCGGCGGCGATCGCGGTAGGCGTACTTCTGGGCGCGCTCGACCGACTCCTTCGCCGCCTTCCACAGCTTGGAGCGCCCGCCAAAGTAGCCCTTGGCGAGCTTCATGATCTTGTTCTTGCGCTTCAGGCGCGCGACGTTGCTCTTGACGCGGGGCATCAGTCGCTCCTTACGCCATCAACAGGCGCTTGAGGCGTCGTTCGTCGGCGTGCGAGACCAGCGTAGCCTTGCGTAGGTGTCGCTTCCGCTTGGGATGCTTCTTGGTCAGGATATGGCTCTTGTACGCGTGGTGCCGTCGCAACCGGCCCGTGCCGGTCAGCCGGACGCGCTTGCGCAACGCACGCTTGGATTTCTGTTTGGGCATCGTTCCCTCCCCGCCCTTAGGGGCGGGGCTAAGAGTGCTATTTCGGGGCCAAGACCATCGACATGTTGCGGCCCTCGAGCTTCGGGTCCTGCTCGATCTTGGCGATGTCCTTCAGCTCGTTGGCGACCCGGTCGAGCACCGCGCGCCCCAGCTCGATGTGGGCCATCTGCCGGCCCCGGTACATCATCGTCACCTTGACCTTGTTGCCGTCCTGCAGAAACTCGCGCGCGTGCCGCGTCTTGAACGCGAAGTCGTGATCGTCGATCCCGGGGCGGTACTTCACTTCCTTCAAATGGATGACGTGCTGCTTTTTCTTGGCCGCCCGTGCCGCCTTCGCCTCCTCGAACTTGAACTTCCCATAGTCCATGATCTTCGCGACCGGGGGTCGCGCGAGCGGCGCCACCTCGACCAGGTCGAGGCCTCGCTCTTGCGCCGCGGCCAACGCTTCCTCGACGGTCAGCACGCCGAGCTGCGCTCCGTCGGGGGCGATCACGCGGATCGGGCTGATGCGGATCTGCCGGTTGACTCGGATGCGCGGCGCTTTGTTGTTCGGGCTTTCGATCGCCAGGTGCCGATCTCCTCCTCAAGAAGAAAAGAAAAAGCGGACTCCGCCGGCTTCGGGAATCCGCTTCGCCTCGTCCGTCATCGCTGCATGACGGACGACGCTCTCGGAACCCTAGTGCACTCTCCTGCTCGGAGAGGCAGCGGGTGAGGCGCGCGCGGCGCCCGCTTACCGTATTGTCGCGCCAAGTTAGCCAGCCACGAGCGGCTCCACAAGGCCGAACCCCTTCCCCTCACGTCCTAATCGCCCCGCGATCACCGCGGCGTCGTGCTCGAAGAACAGCAGCCACCCTTCCGCCTCCGCCCGCTGGTACAGACGGCGCTTCGACTCGAGCGTCACCAGGGGCTCGAGGTCGTAGCCCATGATCCACGGCAGCGGCAGATGGGCGGCGGTGGGCACCAAGTCCGCCAGGAAGCAGACACGCTCCCCCGAGCTCTCGATCAGGACCGACTGGTGAAACGGCACATGCCCGGGCGTGGCGAGGCAACGGATGCCGGGCAGCGGCTCGGCGTCGCCCGATACCAGCGTGAACGACACTGGCTCGAAATTGGGCGGCAGATAGCTCGCCGCCGTGCGCTCGTTCGTGCGGCGCGCGAACTCAAGCTCTCCTCGCTGGACCACATAGGTGGCGCGTGGGAAGGAGACCCGAACTTCTCCCCCTCCACCACCTCCGCCAACCTCCCGAACCTCCGCAACCTCCCGATACGTGTTGCCACCGGCGTGATCGAAGTGCAGGTGAGTATTGATCACCCAGCGCACGTCCGCCGGCGCGTGGCCGACCTCCGCCAGCGCATCCTCCAGACAGGTGCGCCCGCCCTTCCCCTCATTCGCGACCCCATAGATGTCCTTGAACTTGGCGTCCTCCTTGTTGCCGAGCCCGGTGTCCACGAGCACGAGGCCGTCGTCGTGCTCGATCAGCAGGCAACGCAGCGCCAGGGTGATGCGGTTGCGCTCGTCGGCGGGGATGCGCCGCTGCCACAGCGGTTTGGGCACGACGCCGAACATCGCGCCGCCGTCGAGGCGCTGGGAGCCGCCTTCGAGGGCATGGCAGGTGAGGCGGCCGACTTTGAAAGACGTGTGGGACATCAGAGTGCGGAGTGCGAAGTGCGGAGTGCGGAGTCGAAAGGGGAGGTCGCTCGCTCATCGACCTTCGGATTGATACTCCGCATTCCCCACTCCGCACTCCGCATTTTCTTGTGCCGCGACCGGTCGTGCAAGTCGATCAGCTGTTCCAGCGTTTCCACTCCGCGATCCCGAGCGCGGCCCAGCAGGGCGCGCAGGATGTAGGCCGTGGCGAGCGCGTCGCCGAAGGCGCGATGACGGGCCGGGTTCTCGACGCCGAAGAACGCCGCCACCTGGTCCAGCCGCCGATGGCGCAGCTCCGGCACGAGGCGGCGGGTCAGGCGGATGGTGCAGAGCGGCGCCCCCTGGGGAGCGCGCACCCCCGCCGCCGCGCACTCCCCCGCGAGCCAGCGCCAGTCGAAGCGGGCGTTGTGGGCCACGAAGATACCGTCCTCGAGCACCCGCCCGAGACGCGGCGCCACGTCGGCGAAGCGCGGGCAGCCGGCCACCATCTGGTCGGTGATCCCCGTCAGTCGCGCCACCGCGGCGGGAACGGGCATGCCCGGATCGAGCAGGGCGTCGTACGCGAGATGGACGGTGCCGCCCTCGAGCATCGCCACCGCGACTTCGAGCAGCCGCCCGGCCGGCGGTGCGCTCCCGGTCGCCTCCACGTCCACAACGGCGAAGCGGCAGAGCGCGAGCGGGAGGGGGGGCGGCACCGCGCTAGAGGTCATCCCGGCGCAGCGGCAGCGTCATGCAGCGCGGACCGCCGCCACCGCGGACCAGCTCGCTCCCCTCGATGGTGATCACGGCCCGCTCCCCGTCCCCCAGGGGCTCCGCCCCGTCGAGCAGGTTCGCGGCCGAGATTGTCTTGAACCCCGTGTGCTCGAGCTCGCGCAGGGTGGCCTCGTTGCGGGCGTAGGTGACCACCACGCCCGGCCGCACGGCGATGAAGTTGCAGGCCGACGCCCACTGCTCCCGCTCCTGGAGGGAGCGATCGGACCCGCCGCAGAACACCGGCTCGAGCGGCTGATCCACCGCCTGTAGGGCGGCGAAGAAGTTCGGCATCTCTTTCACGCCCTTCGATTTCTTGCGCCGGTGCAGCACCGCGAGCCGCTCCGGTCCCACAAAATGCGGTGGATAGATGCCGCACAGCTCGCGATCGAGCTGCGTGAAGATCATGTCCAGGTGAATCGCCGTGCGCTCGTTGGGGAGGACCACCACGATCACGTCCTTCACGCCGCAATGCTCGAACACCAGGTCGCACAGGTGGTCGAGGGCGGCGGGGCTGGAGCGCTCGCTGAAGCCGAGCAGCAGCAGATCGGGACGCAGGGGATGCACATCCCCGCCCTCCAGCGTGTAGTTGTTGCGCTTTTCCTCGGAGCCGTCGTACAGAATGCCGGCGTTGTCGAGGCACGGGTGATAGCGGAACAGCGCCTTGACGAGCAGCTCCTCGGTCCAGCGCACGCCGTAGCGCATCGAGCCGATGATCGAGTGCTCCCCGATCACGATGCCCACGTCGCGCGTGAAGAACAGGTTCGGGAGCGGGGGGAGGGCGTAGCCGGTCTCGTTGAGCGCGCGCGCGATCGGCCCCGCCTCTTCCAGGGCGCCCTCGACCATGCGGCCGACGAGCGCCTCGGGCGACAGGGTCGCGAGCTGCTTGGCGAGCGCGTCGGACGGCACCACCTCGAGCGCCCGCGTCACCAGGAACTCGCGCACATCGGGCCGGGCCACCAGCTCGGTCAGGAGCGTGCGCACCTCGTAGACCTGCGCGAAGCGCTCCAGCACGGTGACGAAGCGCCGGTGCTCGCGCTGCGCGAGCTCCAGGTCGATGATGTCGTCGTACAGGTAGTCTTCGCGGCTGCCGGGGGTGACCGCGACGAGCTCGCGCCCGGGGGTGTGGACCAGGACGGCCCGCAGCGGACCGATTTCCGAGGTGACGTGGACGCGGGCCATGGGGCGGAATCTAAGCGAGCATCCGCCCCCCGGCTAAGGGATGTCGATGGGCGACATTGGGGTGCTCCGACATACAAGTGCGGAATGCGGAATTCGGAATGCAGAGTGGCAATGGAAGTGTCGCTAATTGTATTTCAGCGGTTGGCCAGCGCGAAGCTCAACGTTTCCAGCTCCAGCGCCATGTTCACCGACTTCACGACCACGTCGGCCGGGACGGTGAGCTGCGCCGGCGCGAAGTTGAGGATCGCCTTGACGCCGGCGCGCACCAGCCGATCCACCACCTCCTGCGCCGCCTCCGCGGGCGTCACGACGATGGCGATGTCGGTCGACTCGCGCGCGAGGTCGGCCTCGATATGGCGCACGTCGCGCACCACGAGGCCGTTCCAGCGCGCGCCGATTTTCTTGGGATCGCGGTCGTAGATGGCGCCGACGTGGAAGCCGCGCTGCCGAAAGCCGGGATACTGAATCAGCGCCCCGCCGATGCGGCCGGCGCCCACCAGCATGACGCGGTAGGTGCGCCGTAAGCCGAGAATGTCGCGGATCTTGGCCGCGAGCTCGGGCACGGAGTAGCCGAGGCCGCGCTTGCCGAACGAGCCGAAAAACGAGAGGTCCTTGCGGACCTGGGCCGATGTCGTCCCGCCCCGCCGGGCCAGCTCGGCGGAGGAGATGGTGGCCTGGCCTTGTGCGGCGAACTGCTCGAGGAACCGCAGGTACAAGGAGAGCCGCCGCACGGTGCTCTCGGAAATCTTCCGCATATTGTGAATAAGTTCACAATCGCGCACTCCAGCGCAAGAGCCGCACGAAGTCGGGAGCCGCGAGCGTCTCGGGCCGCGTCGCCGCGGCGAGCCCGAGCTCGCTCAGCCCCGCGCGCACCACCGCCGCCGGTCGCCCCGTCGCCGCCATCACCACGTTGCGCAGCTGCTTGCGTCGCCGGGTGAAGCACGCGGTGACAAACTCACGAAACGCCGCCAGCTCCGCCGGCGCCACCAGCGGCACCGCGAGCGGCGTGAGCCGCAGCAGCGCACTGTCCACCCGGGGCCGCGGGTGAAATGCGCCCGCCCGCACCGTGAACAGGCGCTCCACGCGACACACCGCCTGCACTCCCACCGACAGGGCGCCGTACGGCTTCGACCCCGGCGCCGCCGCGATGCGCGCGGCGACCTCGGCCTGCACGAGAAACACGATGCGCTCGGGGAGGGGCGGCGTGAGGGCCTTGTCGATGAGAGGGGAGGTGATGGCGTAGGGGATGTTGCCGACGATTTTGAAGTGCGGAGTGTGGAGTGCGGAGTGCGGAGTGACCAGAGCGTGCCACTCGATCCGGAGCGCGTCGCCGTGAACGATGGTCAGTCTCTCTACTCCGCACTCCGCATTCCGCACTCCGCACTCGTGTGCCAGCTGGCGATCCCTCTCTATCGCGATAACCGATCGCACGCGGGGGCACAGGACGGCGGTCAAGGCTCCAGTCCCCGCCCCGATCTCGAGCACGACGTCGTCGGGCGCGGGGTCGAGCGCGTCGACGATTCTCTCGAGAATGGTGCGATCGGTGAGGAAGTGCTGGCCGAGCCGTTTGTCGGGGATCACGCCTTGAGGATGACCACGGTCCGGTCGTCGGTGGGCGCGGCGCCGCCGGTGAAGCCGGCCAGGTCGGCGTGCACCGACTCGAGGATCTCGAGCGCCGGCCGGCCCCGCAGCCGGGCGACGTGGCCCAGCACGCGCTCCTCCCCGAACCGCTCCCCCCGCCCGCCCAGTGCCTCGGTCACGCCGTCGGTGAAGAGGCACAGGATCGCGTCCTTGCGGATCCACGGCTGCGTTGTGTCGGCGCCCGGGGCGGTGGCGAGGCCGAGCGGGGGCCGCGTGGCCTCGAGCCGGGTCGCCTCCCCGGTGCGGGTGGACACGAGAAACGCGTGAGGGTGGCCCGCGTTGGCGAACGTGATGCGCCCGGCCTGCGGGTCCACCACGGCGTAGAACACGGTGAGGAACATCTCCGTGTTGGCGAGCTCTTCGGTGAGCGACTCCTCCAACCGCCGCAGCACTTCGGTGGGCGTCTCCGCCGCTTCGGCGTGGATGCCCGACGCGGCCATCACGAGCGCCATGATCAGCGCCGCGCTGAAGCCGTGGCTCGTCACGTCGCCGATCATGACGCCGATCCGGCCGGCGCGCAGGTTCAGCAGGTTGTAGAAGTCGCCGCCGACCGAGTCCGCCTGGCGGCAGCGGGCCGCCACGTCCACCCGCGCCGCGAGCACGAGGGGCGACGGCAACAGCTTCAGCTGCAGGTCGCGCGCCAGCTCCAGCTCGCGGCGCACGCGCTGTTGCCCCAGGTCCTGCGCGACGAGGCGCGCGTTCTCGATGGCGGCGCCGATCTGGTTCGCGATCGCGGCGACGAGCTTGCGATCGCCCGCCGTGAACGCATCCTCGCCCACCCGATCCGTCAGGTTGATCACCCCGATCGGCTTGCCGCGCGCCCCGGGCGCGGCGTACAGCACCGGCACCGACAGGAACGCCTTGCCCCGGTAATTGCGGCCCTCGGGGCAGCCGGGATTGACGGCCTTGGGATCGGTGGGGTCGTAGCTGACGATGCGCATCTCGCGGAACACTCGCGCCGCCACCGAGCACAGATCGTCGACCTCGATCGGCTCGGTGTCGCCCGGCTCCATCCCGCGCGCGGCCACGATGCGCAGCAGGTGCGCCTCGGGATCGTGCACCAGCAGCGTGGCGCGACGCGCCCCCACCACCGCCGAGACCTCGCGCAGGATCCGGTCCGCCGCCTCGTCGAGCCGGATCGTGTGCCCGAGGATCTCGCTGATCGTGTAGATGAGATCGATCTCTTCATACCGCTCCGACAGCTCGGCTGCCACCTGGGCGGCGTCGCGCTCGGCGGACAACACGGCCCCGACGATCTGGGCGAGCTCCCCAGCCATCCCCGGGGTTGCGCCCGGGGTCAGTGGCTTCCCGCCATCGCCGATCTCGAGCCACACGCCCTCTACCTCGGGAATCGGCTCGAGCCACGCCGATCCGCGCGCGGGATCGACCGCGCCCGTCCGCAGCCGCAGGCGCGCCCCGACGAGCCGCTCGAGCACCGGCAACAGCCGCTCGAGACGCTCCCCGGTCAGCCCGCCCGCAGCGTCAGACACACCGAATTCCCCTTCTCGTTGAAGGCCACGTGGTCCACCAGGCGCTTCAGCACGAACAACCCGCGCCCGTCCTCCAGCGCCAGGCGATCGGGGAGCGTGGGGTCCGGCACCGAGTCCGGGTCAAATCCATCACCCTCGTCGGTCACGTGCAGGTGGACGACGTCGTGTCCGACCTGGACCAGCACGCGCACGACGCGGGAGGGGTCGTGGTGGTTGCCGTACGCGATGGCGTTGGCGAGGGCTTCGGCGAGAGCGGTGCGGAAATTGAATCGGATGCGGCGCGGCGAGAGGGGCCCGGCGGGGAGCCGTCCCACGATCAACTCGACCGCCGGGCCGACGTACTGCAGATCGCTCGGCACATCGAGCGACAGCTCGGTTTCGGTCTCACCTCCCGCCGCGCGCCGGCGGACGTCGAGGTGCAGCGGCGTGGTCACGGCTAGAAAGCGGCGAGCGCCTCCTCGGAGGTCTTGGTGATGGCGAACAGCGTGTCCAGCTTGGTCAGCTCGAACAGCGTCTGCAGGTCCTCGTTCAGGCCGCACAGCCGGAGATCCCCACCCTGCTCCCTGATCTTCTTCGACAGCGACACGAGCACGCCGAGGCCGGATGAGTCGATGTAGCCGGTCTTGGCGAAGTCCACCACGAACTTGCGACCGCCGCTCTCCAGCGAGTCGAGCACCTTCTGCTTCAGCTCCTGGCGATTGCCGACGATCAGCTGGCCGTCGACGCCGACGACGACAACGCCGTGCTTGTCTTTACGCAACGTGAAGCTCATGGCTGCTCCCCGGCTTGAAGGACGGCGACCGCGACCGTGTCCACAATATCGTCGGCGGTGGCGCCGCGCGACAAGTCGGCGATGGGACGCGCCAATCCCTGCAGGATCGGTCCGATCGCCTCCCACCCGCCCAACCGCTGGACCAGTTTGTAGCCGATGTTCCCACTGTCAAGATCGGGGAACACCAGCACGTTGGCCCGGCCCGCGACCGCGGAGCCGGGCGCCTTGCGCGCCGCGACGTCCAGCGCGAGGGCCGCATCGGTCTGCAGCTCGCCGTCGAACGCGAAGTCGGGGCGCCGGGCGGCCAAGAGCGCGAGCGCCCGGCGCACGCGCTCCACGCGGGGGCCCGCGGCGCTCCCCTTGGTGCTGTACGAAAGGAACGCCACGACCGGCTCGTCGCCCACGATGCGACGACGGTCGCGCGCGGCCGCGAGGGCCGCCTCCGCGAGCTGCTCCGAGGTCGGCTCGGGGACTACCGCGCAGTCGGTGAACGTGAGCACCACGTCGTCCTTGACCATGTAGAACGCGCCGCTCACGGTCGTGATCCCGGGCGCCGTGCCGACGGTCCAGAGCGCCGCCCGGATCGTGTCGCCGCTCGGAAACGTGGCGCCTCCGACCATCACGTCGGCGCGGCCCAGCGCCACGAGCGCGGCGGCGTAGGTGAGCGGATGGGCCAGGGCGGTGGCAGCGGCCGCGTCGTCGGGAAACCTGCTCGGGTGACGGTCGCGCAGCAGGCGCACCATTTCGGGGAGCGGGGAGCGGAAAGCGATACCTTCCAGGAGCTCGACCGACCCCAGTCCCGACCGCTCGATCCGCGCGGCGGCGGCGCGCACCCGGGCGTCCGCGCCCTCCGGCAGCACGACGCGGCGGTGCCTGCGACGGGCCCGCTCCTGCAGCGCGTCGCGGAACGTCACTTCGCGAACTTTTGCTTGAGCGCCTGACCCACCGCGGGGTGGACGAGCTGCGACACATCGCCTCCGAAGCGGGCCACCTCGCGCACCAGGCTGGAGCTCAGGTAGGTGAGGTCGAAGGCCGGCACCAGGAACACGGTTTCGACCCCGGGGGCGAGATTGCGGTTCATGAGCGCCATCTGGAATTCGTACTCGAAGTCGCTCACCGCGCGCAGCCCGCGCACGATCAGGGTGGCGCCGGCGGCGCGCACGAAGTCGGCCAGCAGGCCGTCGAACGACCGGACTTCGACCCGCGGATCCGCCGCGGCTTTCTGGATCAGCGCGACGCGCTGCTCCAGCGGGAACAGCGGCTGCTTCGCCACGTTGACGGCGACCGCGACGATCACGCGGTCGGCGAAGGTGAGGGCGCGCCGGATCAGGTCTTCGTGCCCCCGCGTGATCGGGTCGAACGAGCCGGGGTAGACGGCGATGCGCGTCACGGGGCGTAAATGAAGGTGACGGCCGTGTCGCCATAGCGGCGCGTGTCGTCGCCCGGAATGGCCCGGTCCGCCGGGTGCTCGATCGAGAAGATGCGCGCGAACGCGTTGAGCCGGAACATGGCCACCAGCCGGGCGGCCTCCTGCCCGGCGTACGGGGGATCGGCGAACGCCACGTCGTACTGGCCCGGGTGCAGGCGCTCGGCGAAGCGGAGCGCGTCCGCGCGGTGAATCGCGGCACGGTCGTCCACCTTCAGCGTCTTCACGTTGGCCTTGAGCGTGGCGAGCGCGAACCGGTGCAGCTCCACGAAGTCCGCGCTCACGGCCCCGCGCGACAGCGCCTCGAACCCGAGCGCCCCCGAGCCCGCGAACAGGTCGAGCACGCGTGCCCCGCGGATCGAGCGCTGCAGGATCGAGAACCACGCCTCGCGCACGCGGTCCGCGGTGGGGCGCACGGCGTCCCCGGCAGGCGTCTTCAAGCGGCGGCCTTTGAATTCGCCGGCGATGATCCGGATCATCCCCTGCCCTCCCCCCCTCCGCCAATGCGGAGTGCGGAGTGCGGAATGCGGAATATCAACGCAGGCGTCGCCGCGCGAACGACCTCTCATTGAAACTCCGCATTCCGCACTCCGCATTCCGCACTCAAACACTGGGCGCCATCGCCGCGACCCGCGCCTGCAGGGTCGTCCGCCCGTGCCACTCGTCGCGCTCCAGCCGGAACGCCACGTCCAGCCGCTCGCCGAGCCACTGATCGGGAATCGCGTCGGCCCACTGGAACGCGATGGCCGGCAGCGCGCCCGACTCGTCGTCCAGCGTGAAGCGCAGGTGGTTCGTGCCGACCCGGCGCGCCCCGACGGCGCGAGCGCCGCGCACTCCGAATACGGGCGCCGGATTGCCGGCGCCGCACGGCTCGAGATAGCGGATCAGCTTCTCCAGCTCGTCGCTCACGAGGCCCAGTGACAGCTCCAGGTCCACCCGCTGCGCCGGCACCAGGTCGTCGGGGCGCAGAAGCTCGCCTGCGACGCCGAGAAACGCAACACGAAACGCCTCGTAGCGCTCCCGCCGGATGGTGAGGCCCGCCGCCATGGTATGGCCGCCGTATTTCTCGAGATGGGGCGCCACGCGGTGCAGCGCGGCGTGGAGGTCGAAGCCGGCGATGCTCCGCCCCGAGCCGCGGCCCGTGCTTCCTCCCTCGTCCCACGCGATGAGAAACGTGGGCCGGCCGTAGCGCTCCACCAGCCGCGACGCGACGATCCCGATCACGCCGGCGTGCCACGCGTCCGCCGCGAGCACCAGCGCCCGGTCCTCCGGCCGCAACACGCGCTCGGCCAGCTCGACCGCCTCGTCCAGAATGCGCTGGTCCAGCTCCTGGCGCCGCGCGTTGAGCGTTTCGAGCTCCCGCGCGATGGCGGCCGCTTCGGCGGGATCGTCGGAGAGCAGCAGCCGCAGCCCCAGATTCGCGTCGTCGATGCGGCCGGCGGCGTTGAGCCGCGGCGCGAGGATGAACCCCACGTGGCCGGACTTGATCGGTTTGCCCGTCAGGCCCGCCGCGTCGATCAGCGCGCGCACGCCGGTCCAGCGCGAGTCGGCCAGCATCTTGAGCCCGTGGCGCACCAGGATGCGATTCTCGCCGGTGAGGGGCACGACGTCGGCCACGGTCGCCAGGGCCACGAGGTCGAGAAAATGGAGCGGCAGGTTGGGCGAGAGGCCGAGCGCGGGCACGAGCGCCTGTGCCAGCTTGAACGCCACCCCCGTGCCGCAGAGGTGCTTGTCCTCCGAGGCGCAGTCGGCCCGGCGCGGGTCGAGCACGGCCGTGGCGGGCGGAAGGACGTCGCCGGGGAGGTGGTGATCGGTCACGATCACGTCGATGCCCGCTGCCCGGGCGGCGCCGACGGTCTCGACGGCGGTGATGCCGCAGTCGCACGTGATGACGAGGCCCGCGCCCACGCGCTGGGCTTCCGCGAGGCCCGCCGGCCCGAAATCGTAGCCGTCGCGCAGCCGGTGAGGCACGAACGCCCGGGCGTCGCCGCCCACACTCGCCAGCACGCGCGTGAGCAGCGCCGCCCCGCATTGCCCGTCCACGTCGTAGTCGCCGTGCACCAGGATCGGGGCGCGCGCGCGCACGGCCGCGACGATCAGGTCCACGGCGCGGGCCATGTCGGCCCAGGCGAGCGGATCGGACAGGCGCTCGAGCTCGGGGCGGAGAAACGCCTTGGCCAGGTCCGGCGCCGCGAGGCCACGCTGCACCAGGATCGCGGCCAGCGGCTCGGGAATGTGGAGATCGGCGGCGAGGGTCGAGGTGAGACCCGGGTCGGGCGGCGCCGCGACCGTCCAGCGGGCCGGGATCATTCCCGCGCGTACAGCAACACGCCGCAGGCCTCGCAGCCTTCGATCGACGCGCCGCGCTGGATCAGTGCCCGCCGCTGGGTGGGGACGGCCGTGAAGCAGTGACCGCAGGCGTCGCCGTGGAGCGGATAGAGCGCGAGCGGCGCCTTCCCGCGGCGGATGCGCTCGTAGCGCGACAGCAGGCCGCTGCCGACGCGGACCGCGGCGCGCTCGCGCTCCGCCACCGCCTGCTCGCGCTCGGCTGCGATGGCGTCGCGCCTGCCCGCGAGCGCCTCGCGCAGCGGCGCCTGCTGCGCGCGCACCTCCTGGAGGGCTTTCTCGGCCTCCGCTGCCTTGCGCTCCGCCTCCGTCACGGCATCGCCCGAGCGCATGAACTCGGCTTCTTCTTTGGCGAGCACCGAGCGGGCGAGGTCCAGCTCCGCCATGAGGGTCGAGGCTTCCTTGGCGCCCCGCACCCACTCGAGCCGTTGGCGCCGCTGCTCCTGCATCGTGCGATAGTTGGCGATCTTGCCTTCCAGCTCGTCGCGCCGATCGATCGCGGCCTGAATCGCCGCCTGGGCGCCGGCGAGCGCCCGCTCGGCCGCCGCCTGCGCCTCGTCCAGGGCCTGGAGCTCCGGCGCGAGCGCCGCCAGGCTCTCGTCCGTCGCCGTGACCGCCTGATCCTTCTCCTGCAGCGACAACAACGCTTCAAGTTCCGGGTGCACCTCTCCTCCTCGCAGCGATTTTGTAACGCGGGTAACGTTTGCGGAGCTCGTCGAACACCCGTCGCTTCTCCGCAATCAGGGACGCCTGCCGCTCGGGACTCTCGAACGGCAACTGGTCGTCGAGCTGCTGCAGCTGCCGCTCCAGTCGCCGCGCTTCCATCCAGCTCACGGCCAATGCATACATCTCGTTGGGATCGCGCCCGCCGAGGCCCTCGCCCTTGAGCTGCTCGTAGGCGCGCGCCGACGTGTCGTCCAGCGCCAGCACGGCGTCGTCCGCCACGGCTTCGAACACGGCGCGATACGCCGGAAACTCGAGCTCCTCCACGTCGACGGCTTCGACGACGCGGGACGTCCACGGCTCGCCTTCCAACAGCAGGAGCAAGAGAGCCTTCTCGGCGCTGGCGGGAAGCGGAGACGAGGGACGAGGGACGGGGGACGGGGCCGCACCACCCGTCCCCCGTCCCCCGTCCCCCGTCACCTCCCGCTCCAGCACATCCTTCCGCACTCCCGCCGCCTCCGCGGCGCGCGAGATGTACAGCTCCCGGGTGATGGGATCCTTCGCCGCGCGGACCGTCGGGAGCAGCCGGTCGAGCGCCCGGCGCCGGCCGGGGAGGCTCGCGAAGAAGGCCTTGCGGTCGAGAATCTGGATCTTGCGCTCCAGGGGGTCGACCGCGTCCTTGAGGATGGCTTCCAGTCCCGCGGCGCCCTGCTTCTGGACGAGGGTATCCGGGTCCTCTCCCGGCGGAAGCGTGGCCACGCTCACGCGCAGGCCCTGGCGCAGCAGCTCGTCGCCGGCGCGGAAGGTGGCGCGCAGTCCGGCGTCGTCCGAGTCGTACAGCAAGGTCACGTCCGGCGCATGACGCGCCAGTAGCTGCGCCTGATCCGGCGTAAGGCCGGTGCCGAGCGGGGCGACGACCTCCTCGATGCCGGCGAGCGCCAGGCGCAGCACGTCGAAATACCCTTCCACGAGTATGGCGCGCTCCGCCGTGCGCATCGCGTGCTTCGCGACGTGCAGGTTGTAGAGCAGCTTGCCCTTGTGGAACACGGGCGAGTCGGGCGAGTTGAGATACTTCGGCTCTCCTTCGCCGAGGATGCGGCCCCCGAACGCGACCACGCGGGCGCGCAGGTCGTGGATCGGAAACAGCAGGCGACCGCGGAAGCGGGGCAGCAGCGTCCCGTCCTCTCGTTTAACGAGGAGGCCCGCCTCGAGCAACACCTCCTCACGCACGCCCAATCCTTTCATTGCGTCGAGGAACGCCTTGCTCCGCGGCGCGAATCCCAGCCCCAGCGGTAGCACGATCTCGAGCTCGAGGTGCCTGGACGCGAGGTAGTCCCGGGCCACCTGGGCTTCGGGGCTCTCGCGCAGTTGGCGCGCGAACCAGTCGGCGGCCGAGGCGACGGCCTCGTACAGCGGCTCGCGCGGGTCGGGGCCGGTGGGCCCACGCTCCGGAATCGCGATGCCGACCCGGCGCGCGACCTCGCGCACCGCGGTGGGATAGTCCATGCCGAGCTTCTTCATGAAGAAGGTGAAGACGTCGCCGCCCTCATGACACACGAAGCAGTAGAACATCCCCTTCTTCGGGATGACGGCGAAGTTGCGGTGGGTGCCGCCGTGAAACGGGCACGGGGCGCGAAAGTCCGTCCCGGTGCGCTTGAGCTCCACGTGCTCGCCGATGATCCCCACGATGTCCGCCGCTTCCCGGACCTGCTCGATCACGTCGTCGGGAATGAGACTCACGCCGTGAACTCCACGATCGTGACCCCGTGCCCGCCCTGGTTCGGCGGGGCAAAGCCGAAGCGCGCGACCCGGGTGTCGGCGGACAGGAGATCGTGCACCAGCTGGCGCAGCGCGCCGGTACCTTTGCCGTGGATGACACGCAGGAAGGGGAGGTCGGCGAGCACGGCGTCGTCGAGCGCTTTGACGAGCCGGGCTTCGGCTTCGTCCGCCCGCAGGCCCCGGAGTGAGATCTCCGTCGTCGCCGTCGTCGTCGAGTGCCCCGCTCCGGCCGGCGGCCGCGCCGGGCTCGGCGGCCGTCGCGGGGCACTCGACGGCGACGCCTGTTTGTGACTCCGCAGGTCCTCCAGGGACACCCACCTTTCCCGTGTCCCCTTTCCCGTTTCCCGCGTTTCTGCCGTTTCCCCGGCCGTCTCTTCGAGTGCCTGCTCGAGCAGCCGCCGCGCTTGTTTCGCCGTCGCCTCGTCCACCGCCGCCCGGGCCCGGCCCAGCGCCTCCTCGACCTTCTTGCGCGCCTCGAGCAGGTATGCTCGCGTCTGGTCGCGGGCCGCCTGCTCGAGGCCGCGGGCCCGGGCCGTCACCTCCCGCTCCCGCCCGGCCACTTCCTCGCCGCGCACGTCGACCCGCGCGGCGTCTTCCCGCACGCGCTGCTCGCCGACCGCGAGCTCCCGCTCCCGGGCCTCGAGCTCGCGGGCCCGCGCTTCGACGGTCGCGAGCAGCGCATCGAGCGTGCGCTCGCGCTCGGGCACGGCACGCTCGGCGATGTCCAATACCTCGCCCGCGATCCCCAGGCGCCGGGCGATGGCGAGCCCGTAGGAGCGCCCCGGGACGCCCTTGAGCAGGCGGAACGTGGGCGTCAGGGTCTCGGCGTCGAATTGCAGCGAGGCGTTCACGATCCCCACCGTCTCCGTCGCGAGCTGCTTCAACGCTCCCAGGTGCGTGGTCGCGAGGGTGACAGCACGACGGCGGGTGAGCGTCTTGAGGACGGCGGCCGCGAGCGCCGCGCCTTCCGCGGGATCGGTCCCGCTCCCGATCTCGTCCAGCAAGACGAGCGAACCCGATTGGGCGCGTTCCAGAATGTCCTTCAGCACGGCGACGTGGGCGGAGAAAGTGGAGAGGCTGGCAGCGATGGACTGGCGATCGCCGATGTCCGCGAACACGCCCTCGAACGCGGGCAGCGTCGACTGCGGTCCGATCGGCGGGACGATGCCGCTCTGCGCCATGAGGCACAGCAACCCCACCGCCTTGATGAGGACGGTCTTGCCGCCGGTATTCGGGCCCGAGACGAGCACGGTGAATTCGTCGGAGGCGAGTATCAGATCGAAGGGGACAACCGCACCAACAAAAGGAGAGATGAGAAGCGGATGGCGGCCGTCGTGGATCTCCAGCGGCCCCGTGCCGATCGCGGGAGCGAACCCGTTGACGAGCACGGCGTAGCGGGCGCGGGCGCACAGGTCGTCGAACGCGATGCACATCTCCCACGCGGCCGCGATCGTCTCGCGCACCGGGCGGAGCAGCTCGGTGAGGTCCCGCAACACCTGCAGTATCTCCCGCTGCTCCTCGGCCTCGTGCTCGCGCAGCGCATTGCCCAGCCCGATCGCCTCCGGCGGCTCGACAAACAAGGTGGAGCCGGTGGCCGACTCGTCGTGCACGATGCCGCCGACTTTCGCCCACGCGGTGCCGCGCACCGGGATGACGTAGCGACCGCCCCGCACGGTGACCGCCGCGTCGGGGGCGCGTTCCGACGGATCGAGCGCGCCGAGGATGGCCTCGAGGCGCTCCACCAGCCGGTGACGCGCTTCCCGCACGGCGCGGCGGGCGCGGGCCACGCCGCGCGACGCGCCGTCGAGCACCTGCCCCTCGGGGTCGAGCGATTGCGAGAGCCGGGTCTCGAGCTCTTTCGCGGGCACGGCGGCGCGCAGCGCGGCGGTGCGCGGTGCATGGTCGGCCAGCCGCCCCAGATCTGCCGCGACAATGCGGGCCGCGACGATCGCTCGGCCCAATCCGGCCAGCGCCGCGCCATCCAGCACGCTGCCCGACACGCCGAGCAGCTCGAGGGCCGGCGCGATGTCGGGCACCGGCTCGGCGCGGATGTCATCGTCGCGGAGCAGCAGCGCGGCGAGCTCGGCCACCTGCGCCAGGGCGGCGCGGATCGCGTCCGCGTCGGCGACGGGCCGCCGGCTCCGCACGCGCGCCGCGCCCAACGGCCCGGCGGCATGCTCCGCCACCCGCTCCAGCGCGGCCGGGAATTCGAGTGTCTCGAGCACCGCGGACGCGACCCCACGCGGGGCACTCATGCGGCCGACAGCTCTTCCCGCACTATCTGGTTCACCACCTTGCCGTCCGCCCGGCCCTTGAACTGGGGCATCACCTGCCCCATGACCTTGCCCACGTCGCGGGCACCGCCGGCGATGGCGTCGCGCACGGCGCGGCGGATTTCCTCCGGATCCACGGCCGCCGGGAGGAACTCCTCGAGCGCCTTGACCTCGGCCAGCTCGACCTCGGCTCGATCGCCCCGTCCGGCGGCGGCATACTGCTCGGCCGCTTCGCGGCGGCGTTTGATGGCGCGCCGCAGGACTTCGCCCGTTTCGTCGTCGGAGGGCGGGTGCTGGAGCTCGAATTCGCGGTTCTTGAGGTCTGCGAGGATCGTGGAGAGGAGGAGGGTACGCGCCTGATCGCGGTGTTTCCGGGCCTCGTTCATCGCGGCACGCAGCCGCTCGGGCAAGCTCACCACGTCACGCGGCGCGCGGGCGGCGGCCCTTGCGGCGCGCGGCGCTCATCTTGCGCTTGCGCCGCTCGCTCGGTTTCTCGTAATGACGGTGCCTCCGCAGGTCGGAAAGGATTCCAGCCTTCTCGCATTTCTTCTTGAAGCGCTTTAGCGCGCGCTCAAAGCTCTCGTCATCATGAATGATGACTTCCGGCATACCCTTCTCGCTAACTGTGATAGTCCCAAAAACTTAGCGGTGCCCATCATCCCGTGCAACCCTCAGCCGGGCGGCCACTTCATCGGCCGACCGCCCAACAGGTGGAGGTGCAAATGGAACACCGTCTGTCCGCCGTCCGGATTGGTGTTGACCACCACACGGTAGCCCCGCTCCGCGATCCCCTCGGCCCGCGCCACCTCGCGCGCGAACCCGAGCAGCCCGCCGAGCAGGCGCGGGTCCTTGGCGTCATTGAGCGATGCGAGGTGATCGGTCGGGATCACGAGCACGTGCGTCGGCGCCTGGGGGTTCAGGTCCCGGAACGCGAGCATCCCGTCGCCACGCTTCACCACCGTCGCCGGGATTTCGCCGGCGGCGATCTTGCAAAACACACAACCCCCAGCCATGACCGCCGCCTTTTCGAGAGACCCCACCCTGACGGGTGGGGCTAGTCACCGCCCGAACGCCTGGCGCAGCTGCTCCCAGAACTTTTTGCCGGTGTGCTCGTCGGCAGACGGCGAGCCCTCGATTTTCGCGAACTGCTCGAGCAGGGCGCGCTGCTCCGCCGTCAGCTTCGTGGGCGTCCACACGTGCACGCGCACGTGAAGATCGCCGCGCCCGCCCTCACCCACGCGGGGCAGCCCCTTGCCGCGCAGCCGATACACCGCGGCGGTTTGCGTGCCGGCCGGCACCTTCAGCGTCGCCGCCCCATAGGGCGTGGGCACGCTCAGCTCCGCGCCCAGGGCGGCCTGTGTGAAAGACAACGGCAGGTCGTAAATCAGATCGTCGCCCTGCCGCTCGAAGCGCGGATCCTCGGCAATGTCGAGCACCGCGATCAGGTCGCCCGGCGGACCGTTGCGCGGCCCCGGCGCGCCCGCCCCGCGCATCGTGAGGTAGTGATGATCGGCGACCCCGGCGGGGACGTTGATCTCCACCGTCTTCTCGGCGCGCACCCGGCCCTCCCCCTGGCACTTGGCGCACGGCTGGGCGATCACTTTGCCCTCGCCCCCGCAGGTGGCACAGGGCGACACCGACACGAACTGCCCGAACATGGAGCGGGCGGCCCGCCGCACCTCGCCCGACCCGCCGCACGTGCCGCAGGTGGTGGGGCGCGAGCCCCGCGCGGCCCCGCTACCGCCGCATTCCGCGCAGCGCTCGTAGGTGCGCAGCTTGAGCTTCTTGGTGGTGCCGCTCGCCACCTCGGCGAGATCGAGCTTGAGCGTCACCTTGAGATCCTGGCCGCGGTGCTCCTCCGGTCGGCCGCGCCCGCCTCCGAACAGCGCGTCGAAGCCGCCCAGCCCGCCGAAGTCGCGCATGAACACATTGAGCGCCTCGGACAGGTCGAAGTGCGCGAACCCGAAGTCTCCCGCCCCCGCCCCCGCCCCGCGCCGCAGCCCGGCCGCGCCATAGCGGTCATACGTGGCGCGCTTCTCGGGATCCCGCAGGACCTCGTACGCCTCCGTGATCTCCTTGAACTTCGCTTCCGCCGCCTGCTTCTCGTCCGGGCCCACGCGATCGGGATGGTACTGCATCGCGAGGCGGCGGTACGCCTTCTTGATCTCGGCTTCGTCTGCGTCGCGCTTGACCCCGAGCTGGGCGTAGTAGTCGTGCGTCACTCGAGCAGCTCCCCCACCAGACGGCTCGTGTGATCCACGAGGGCGACGATCTTGTCGTAAGGCATGCGCGTCGGACCCATGACGCCGATGACGCCGGCGAGCGCGCCCAGGCGGTACGAGGCCGTCACGAGCGTGAAGGGCGCGAGCTTGTGATCCTGATGCTCGCTGCCGATGGTGATCGTGAGTCCCTGTCCCAGTCGCTGGGCGAGTGCTTCACGCAACAGGTCGCGTCGCTCGGTGACCTCCATCAACCCCTGCAGCTGCTCCTTGGTGGCGAATTCCGGCTGGCCCGCAAGGAGCTGCGTGCTCCCCAGCACGACCCCGACCCCCGCGTTCCCCGCCGCCGGCATGTCGAACAGCTCGTCGGCTTCCTGGATGAAGATGTTGAGCAGCTCGCTCGAATCCGGGTCCGGCGTAGCGTCGCGCAGCCGCTCAGAGAGCGTGCCGCGGATTTCGCGCAACGTGAGGCCGGCGAGCCGCTCGTTCAATACCACGCCGACCTGGGCCACCGCTTCCGGCGCCAACCGCGCGGGCACCTCGACGAAGATCGATCGTACCACGCCGCTCTTGAGGGTGAGCACCAGCAACAGCCGCTCCGACGCGGCCTGCAGCAGCTCGAGCCCCTCGAGCACCGCGGCATCGAGGGTCGGACCGACGGCGACGCCGAGCTCCTTCGTCAGCACGCCCAGCACCTGCGCCGCGCGCTCGAGGATCTGGTCCACCGCATTGTGCTCGCCCAGCCCTTCGCGGATCTGGTGCGACTCCGACGCCGAGACGGGCGGCAGGCGCATCAACGAGTTCACGTACACCCGATAGGCGAGATCGGTGGGGATCCGGCCGGCGGAGGTGTGGGGGTGGTACAGGTACCCCTTCTCCTCCAGGTCGCTCATGGTATTGCGGATGGAGGCGGGAGACAGGGAGAGCCCGAAGCGCTTCGAGACAGTGCGACTCCCCGCCGGCTCGGCGGTTTCGACGTAGGTCTCGATGACGGCCTCGAGGACCTGGCGCTCGCGCTCGTTCAGGGATGCTGCCATATAAGCCAAGCTCTTAATTGCTAACAATTTAGCCCGTCATGCCGCAGCTGGTCAAGTCGCGCACCAAGGCATCCAGCCGGAGCCAGCCCTCGGGGCGGCACACCAATCGCTCGTCGCGGATCTCAACCCAACCCCGCTCCAGACATCGGGCGGCAGAGGGCGGCAACGGGCGGCAGAGGGCGGCCACCGGCAGCCCCGCGTCGGTGCGCAACGCGAGGTATACCCGCTCCAGTTCCCGTTGCTCATCGGTCAGGACTTCTTGCGACGCGACGGGAGACCGGCCTGCTGCGACCGCGCGACGGTACGCCTCCCAAGCGGCAAGGTTCCAGCGCCGCATCGCGCCGTCGAACGAGTGGGCCGCGGGCCCCAAGCCTCCGTAGGCGCGTCCCGACCAGTAAGCCGAGTTGTGACGCGAGCGGCGGCCATCGCGCGCCGCGTTCGAGACCTCGTAGAACCGATAGCCGCAAGCGGCGAGCCGCGAGTGCGCCAGCAAGTACTCATCGGCATAGCGATCATCGTCCGGCGGGGCGGCCGCGCCGCGGGAGATCCAGCGCGCGAGGGGTGTGCGGTCCTCTACCGTAAGGCCGTAGAGCGAGAGGTGAGCGGGACCCAGGGCCAGCGCCTGCTCCAGGTCGCGTGCCCAATCGCGCTCCAGTTCGGCGGGCAGGGCAAAGATCAAATCGAGCGAGATATTGTCGATTCCCGCCCCACGCAGCGTCCGCACGGCGGCGCCGATCCGTGCCGCATCGTGGGAGCGATGCATCCACTGCAACACGCGGTCGTCGAATGATTGAGCCCCAAGAGATACCCGATTGACGCCCGCTCGACACCAAGCGGTCGCGGTCTCGAGCGTCACGTCCTCGGGATTGGCCTCCAATGTCACCTCAACATCGTCACGCAGAGACGTCGCGCGAAAAACGTCGCGCAACGTCGTGAGCAGGGCCGCGATCGCGTCGGGAGGGAGCAGCGACGGTGTGCCGCCGCCGAAGTAGATGGTCTCCAAGCCATCCTCGGAATCCCCGGGCAGGCGCCCGGGGTCAGTGAACACCTGTCGCACTTCCTGAACCACGGCATCCACATACTCCCGTGCCGGGATGCGCTTGCGGACCGCGATAGAAAAATCGCAGTACGTGCAGCGGCGCCGGCAAAAGGGGACGTGGAGATAAACGTGACGCATGGGAGAAGGATAGCGGCGAGGGGGAGGTCCGTGTCGCCCTGGTGCCACAGGGACAGGAAAGTCGTGGCAGTCCGCATCGCGCCGGCGCAGCAGGTGGAGCGGGCAGTGCCCGCCAGTTGTGACGTTTCGGGCGCGCACGGCCTTTGCCGCCGAGGCGCCACGACCTATTGCGGAGACGGTGCCATGCTGCACTCGACAAAGGTTGAACGATGGTCGTTGGCAATCGCGGGCTTGCTCTTCGCGACCGCTTGTGATGGCGTGCGCGCTCCGATGCAACCCGGATCCGCGCGAGTCAACAACACCAGCATGCTCGACGCCTCGGACCCGAACCACCAGCCTCCCGGTCAGGCGGCATGCAACTATCGAAGCCGGGGGCAACCGAGTACGGCCTGCGTGGCCTTGTCCAGCGTGTCCGCTCCGACGGCGCTCACCATCGGAGGTCTGGAAGGTCGGGTCGCCGTCTCCGCGAGTAACAACGGGCGGGCGTCGGTGTCGGGACTCCTGGTCCAAGCCTCGCTGAATCAGGGGGCGACACGCCGCTCGGCGGGAAGCAGTGCGCCGTTTTCGTGTGACCCCGGCCCCTGCACCATTCCGGCCGGGCCTTCGTCAGTTCCCGACGGGCAGTTCAATGTCGTCGCGAGCAATGACTTTCCCGGCGCCGGAACGCTGCGGTGCGGCCCCGCGACGATGGAAGTCGACCTCATGCAGGACGGGACTCAGTCGCAGAGCGTCACGGCCCCGACCACGCTGTCCCATGTTGGCGGGTGCGTGCGCACCGAAACCGCGTCGCTCAGCCCGACGACGCTCGACATCGATGGGCTCGAGGGCACCGCGACGGTCACCGTGAGCAACGACACGCTTACCGCGGTCTCCGATCTGGTCGTGCAAGGTTGGATCAACCAGGGGTCGACGCGCCGCGCGGCGGGTAACAGCGCACCGTTCGCGTGCGACCCGGGCTCGTGCACGCAAAGCTTCAACTTCGTCGCGAACAACAGCTTCGAGGGGACGGGCACGTTGGTGTGCGGCATCGCCACCGCCGAATTCGACCTCATGCAGGGACAGACACCGCGGCGGAAGATCGAGATTCCCATCACGCTGTCGAAGCGTGGGGGGTGTCCGTAACACCTTCCGTGAACCCCGCCCGGGGCGTGGCCCCGGGGTTGGTCTACCCAGGTGGGATTCGGTCGGGGTGTCGCCGATACTGTGACGCCAGGTACACGCGCGCCGCCGCAATGTGGCTGTGTGAAAGCGATCCTGCATAGTAACCACGGCACCAACGCACACGGGGAGGGCTGCCCCTATTCACTCTTCGCGAGGACTCGGACTTGGCGTCACGAATGAACGGCGCAAGAGCTTGGTCTGGTCGATAACTGACCAAGACGTGCACATGATCCGCGAGCACCGCTTGGGCTAAGACATGGACGTGTTGGCGCTCTGCAGCGCTTCGAATTGACGTTGCGACAACTGGAACATCCTGACGACAGACGAGCGGTTGTCGGCGCCACGTATGCCACGTGACGTGCGCAAACAATCCGTATGCCTTGTGTGGTCCGTTCCGTCGCATTCCCGTCGTCCCGGGTAGACCAACCCCGGGCCCATGGCCCGGGGTTAGAAACGGTTCCTCAACGGTGTCTGAAGTCGGTCACGCGAGCCCAAACACCATTCCCGGCTGCTGTCGCACCAGGCCGCGCATCTCGAGCTCGGTGAGCGCGGTCAACACTGCGCCCGTCTCGGCGCCCGCCGTGGCAACCAGTACGTCCACGTGCTTCGGCTCGGTGGCGAGGGCGTCCCAGAGGGAGCGCTGCAGGTCGTTCAGATCGGCTGGTTGACCGCGCGGGGCCTTGTCGCCCCGGGCCGCCGGCCCGGGGTCGGCCGCGGCGGGCAACCCCAACTCTTCCAGGATATCTGCGGCCGAGAGCGCCGGTTTGGCGCCCTGCTGAATGAGGCGGTTGCAGCCGAGCGACGTGGGGCTCGTGATGGGACCAGGCACGGCGAGCACGGTGCGGCCCTGATCGAGCGCGCAGTCGCTGGTGATCAATGCGCCCGAGCCCGGAGCGGCTTCGACCACCACGGTCACACCGGCCAGTCCCGAGATCAAGCGATTGCGTCGGGGGAACGCGCCGGCGTGCGGCCGCTCGCCCGGCGGCAGCTCCGAGACGAGACAGCCTGATGCGATCATGCGCTGGTACAGCGTGCGATTGGCCGCGGGATAAATGACGCCAAAGCCGTTGCCGAGCACGCCCACCGAGGCGCCGCCGGCGTCGAGCGCCGCCGCGTGCGCGATGGCATCGATGCCACGCGCCATGCCGCTCGTGACGACGACCCCCGCGCGCGCCACGCCGGCCGCGAGCGCGCGCGCTGCGTCGGCACCGTAGGGAGTGTGGTCCCGGCTGCCCACGATGCCGACCGCCGGACGCCGGAGCCACGCGACGTCGCCCCAGACATACAGCAGCGCGGGCGGCTCGGGGATTTCGGACAGGAGCGGCGGGAACCGAGGATCGTCGGGAACGAGCACCGCCGCGCCCAGTCGGTCGAGCTGCTTCAGGATTTCGTGCCCGGCGTCCGGGGAGACCGCTCGGATGGCGCCCGCCGCCGCGCGGCCGAAGCCGGGCAGCGCCGCGATGGCGCCGGCGGGAGCGTGCACGGCGGCGCCGGCGCTCTCGAAGGCGGCGACCAGCGTGCGTAGTCGCGCCGCGCCGATCCCCGGCACCTGCGCCAGAGCCAGATAGGCCGCTACCTCGTCGCGACCGGCGCCGGAAGAGCCTGCCACAAAGTCTCCAACAGCGGCGGTATCCCTTGCCCAGTCACGGCCGAAACTGCGACGACCGGTGCGCCGGCCTGGGTACGAATCGTGGGGATGGGGGATGCGGGATGCGAGAGATCAAGCTTGGTCAACACCACCACGTGCGGCTTCGCGGCCAGCTCAGGCGAGTAGGACGCCGCTTCACGCAGTAGCAGCTCGTAGCTCGCCTGTGGGTCGGGGCTGTCCACCGCGACCAGCACGGCCACGAGGCGGGTGCGCTCCACGTGCTGCAGGAACTTGAGGCCGAGGCCCTTCCCGAGGTGGGCGCCCGCGATGATCCCCGGGATGTCGGCCACGACGAAGGAGCGCGAGTCCGACAGGCCGACCACGCCGAGCTGCGGCTCGAGGGTCGTGAAGGGATAGTCGGCGATCTTGGGGCGGGCGGCGGAGACCACGGAGAGCAGCGTGCTCTTCCCGGCGTTCGGCTCGCCCAGGAGGCCCACGTCGGCGATCAGCTTGAGGACGAGCTCGAGCTCGCGCTCCTCGCCGTACTCGCCGGGTTCCCACTCGCGCGGGCTCTGGTGCGTGGGCGTCGCAAACCGGGCATTGCCGCGCCCGCCGCGCCCGCCCCGCGCGACGAGCAGCGTGTCGCCCGCGGCCACCACCTCGCCGAGCTGTGCGCCGGTCGCGGAATCGCGCACTTCGGTGCCGGCCGGAACCGGGAGGTAGAGGTCCACGCCCGACTTCCCGGTCATGTTCTTGCCCTTGCCGTGCTGGCCGCGCTCGGCGCGCCAGTGCGTGCGATAGCGGTAGTCGAGCAGCGTCGCGAGGTTCGTGTCGGCGCGCACGTACACGCTGCCGCCGGAGCCGCCGTCGCCGCCGTCGGGCCCGCCTTTGGGGACGAACTTTTCGCGGCGAAAGCTGGAAGCTCCGGCCCCGCCCGCCCCCGCCACCACGTGAACTACTGCTCGGTCGATGAACATCAGTGCGGAGTGCGGAATGCGGAGTGCGGAGTCGAACGGGAAGCCCATCGCGCCGTCCTAATCGACGAGACGGTCATCGCCACTATCTCACCGGCCTCTTGCAGAAGCGACGAGAGGCGCTCTGCGTCGAGGAGTCTACGCTCAAGCAACAGTCCAAGCCAGAATTGCGATTCGTCCGCCTCTTCCTCGACGATGCCCATCTTGGCGATAAATTCCTTGCGTGAACGCGCGCGGCATGCGGCTCGATAGTTGGCGCCAACTGACGTCCCAGCGCGCAGCAGCTGCATGCCGATCACCTCGGCGGTGCGGCCTCGCGGCAGGTCCTCCACCACAGCGACCACCGCTGACGCGAACGCTCTCGTTCGAGCCACCAGGCGGGCCTGCGTCACAAACCGGCCCTTCTACTCCGCATTCCGCACTCCGCACTCCACACTTTATTTGTTGCCGCGTTCACAGTTTTCTCCGCCGTACATCCTCCCACTGCTCCAAGGCGCGCTGCCGGAACTCCCGGTCCAGATCCGGCCCCACCAGCTCCAGCACCGCCTCCACCTGCTCGACCGACGCGCCGGTGTTGAGCGCCCCCCGCAGGTGTGAGTGCAGCTGCTGGGCGGTGCCGAGCACCGCGATGGCTGCCACGGTCGCGAGCTCCCGGCGCTTCAGGTCGAGCCCCGGCCGGCCGATCACTTTGCCGTAGGCGTCCACCAGCACCAGGTCCTCGAGCGCCGGGTGCAGTGCCCGCAGGTTGAGGAGCAGCTTGTGGTAGGCGCGCCCGTACACCTCACGGCACACGGCGGCGCCCCGATCCGCCCACGCCTGCCAGTCCTCGTGCGCCAGCGGCTCCGCTGCGTGCCCGCCCTCGGCCGTGGGTCCGGCGATCTCGCGCCACACGCCGAACGCCACCAGCGCCAGCGGGTAGCCGACCACGAGCATACTCTGGAGCAGCAGCTCCTCGATCCACAGGGACGACACACCCGCCCCCTGGGCCGCGGCGAGCCGCTCCTGGAGCTCGGACACGTCGCCTTCGGCGACGGCCGCGGCCAGCCGCACCCGCGCCGCGGTGGGGGGGTCGAGCGGTCCCTGGCTCCTA
>Ga0209350_1000115_pt1 | contig 51807 bp, 47 predicted proteins | sample GraSoi013_2_20cm_2_FD_185822 | JGI IMG/M metagenome (GOLD analysis project Ga0209350, IMG submission 185822) | Grasslands soil microbial communities from the Angelo Coastal Reserve, California, USA - Sample 09_27_2013_2_20cm (SPAdes) (version 2) | ecosystem: Environmental > Terrestrial > Soil >...
CCGCCGTAGCGGCGGGCGGCGCCGCCGGCGAGGACGGCGCCGCGCACAGCGCTCAGACTCCGAGCGCCTGGTGGTCCACCATCAGGCAGCGGTCCATCACCAGCGGGATGCCCGCCGTCGCGGCCCGCGCCGGAGCGGTCTCGTCCAGCACGCCGACCTGCAGCCAGATGAGACGGGGTCGCACTCGCAGGGCCTCGTCCACGATGGGGCCAACGAACTCGCTGCGCCGGAACACGTCTACCACGTCGATGGCGTGCTCGGCCGCGGCCGCCGTGAGGGTGGGGTAGCTCTTCTCGCCCAGGATCGCGGCGTGCCCCGGGTTCACCGGGACGATGTGGTAGCCCGAGCCCTGCAGATATCTCGCGACGGCGTTGCTGGGACGATCCGGCTTGGGCGACAGTCCAACGACGGCGATGGTCCGGGCGTCGCGCAACAGCGCCCGCAACGCGTCAGTCGTCATGCCTCGGGCCGGTGGACATGGGGCGTGCCGCTCACCGCGCGCCCGACCAGCACGACGCCCGCCCGCCGCGCGATGGTGAGGGCGAGCGTGGACGGGACGCTCGGCGTCGCCACGTACGCGACCCCGGCGCGCGCGGCCTTGTACGAGAGCTCGGCGGAGATCCGACCCGTGACCAGCAGCCCCCGCCCGTTGGGACGCTGCCGGGCGATCACGGCAGCCCCGATCACCTTGTCCACCGCGTTGTGACGGCCGATGTCCTCGGCGTGGAACAGCAACCGCTCGCCGTCGGTGAGCGCGGCCGCGTGAATGCCGCCCGTCTCGTTGTAGCGCTCCCCGCTCGCGAACAGCTCCTTGAACAACGCGCGCAGCCGCTCGGGCATGGGGGGCTCACCGCGCTCCGGCGCATGCTGCACGGCGTGCGGGTCGGCCAGGAAGGTCGAGACCGCGCCACACCCGGAGGCCAGCACGCGCTTGCGGTTCTCTCCCTTCACCAGCGTCACGCGCTCCGGCTTCACTTCGGCCCAAAAGCCCAGGTCCGTCGCGCAAGGGCGGAGCTTCACCAGGTCGTCCAGCGTCTCGATGTACCCCTCGCCGTGCAGCCACCCGGTCGCGAGCTCTTCCAGCTGATCGGGCGTGCACATCCACGTGACCGCGGGCTCGCCGTTCACCTCGAGCCACACGGGCATCTCCTCCACCGCGGCCGACTCGGCGAGCATGCGGCCGCGGCGGGAACCAGGGGCTGGGGGCTCCGCTCTCCCCGGGCTCACGCCCGGGGCCATGGACGATGGCCCCGCCCGTAAGGGCGGGGTGTCCGAATCAGGTTTCACCGAAATATTCCGAGTAGATATTCGGTCCCTCCTGCACCCGCACCGCATGCAGCGCCGCCCCCGATGGCACGCGCGGTGCGATGCGCTCCCACAGATACACGGCGAGGGCCTCACCGGTCGCGAGGCGGCGGCCCGCCGCGAACTCGGGGATCGCGTCGTTGATCACTTTGCCGTCGAGCCGCGCCGTGATCTCGTCGCGCAACACGCGATCCAGCTCGCCGAGGTTCACCACGCCCTTACGTTCCGGCTCGAGCGGCCCTCGGATCGTCACGCGCACCTGATAGCGGTGGGGATGATCCGTCGCCGCCTTTCCGAACTCGGCCGCATTCCGGTCTGCGCTCCAATCGGCCCGCTGGATGCGGTGCGTCGCCGTAAACTCAACGATGCGTGTAAGATAGCTGATCGGCATCGCTAGAACACCCGCACCGCGCTGGCCTTGAACGAGAACACGACCGGGCTGCCGGGCGCGAGGGCCAGATCGCGCACGGCTTCCTCGGTGACGACGGCGATGAGCTCCACCCCCACGTCGGCGGTGACGTGGACGCCACCGCCCCCCCCGCCCCCCGGGCCGCGGCGGGCCAGGCTGGTTACTCGTCCTTGAAACGTATTGCGTGCCGAGGAGGCGAGCGGCTCCCGGCTGACGAAGATGTCGGTGGGTGGGACCGCGAGGATCGCGGGACCGATCTTGTCCGTCATCGCGGCGATTTCGACGGTCCCCACGCAGGCGCGTTTCAGGTCGCCGCTCTCCGCGGTCGTCAGGTCCACGCGGAACAGGTTTTCGGGCGTCACGGGGGAGAGCCGACCGTCGGCCAGGGCGCGCACGTCGTCCGCCCAGCGGTATGCATCCTCCAGCTGGTGAGACGCAAGGCAGACCGCGAGCGGCCGCCGGGCGCGCTCCTCGGCGAGCGTGCGGTACAACGTGAGAGCCGCGGCCCGATCGGCCGAGCTCGCGGGCTCGTCCAAGAGCAGCACGTCCGGCTCGACCGCCAGCGCCCGCGCCACCGCCACGCGCTGCACCTCACCGTCCGACAGCTCGTGCCGCCGGCGGCCGAGCAGCGGCGTGATGGCGAGTCGCCCGGCAACGTTCTCTATCCGTCTGTTCACTTCTGCGCGTCTGATTCCTCTTACCTGTAACCCGAACTCCAGATTCTCACGGACCGTCGCCCGGAACAGGATCGGTCGCTGCTCCACCAGCGTGACGTGGCGGCGCGCGGTGCCGCCCGGGGTCACGACCGTGCCATCGAGCAGCACCCGGCCTGCCGTGGGACGCTCGAGCAGGGCGAGCAGCCGCAGCAGCGTGCTCTTGCCCGAGCCGTTGGGGCCGACCACCGCGACGGCGGCCCCGGGAGCGACGGCGAACCGCTCGAGGTCGAGCACGACGCGGCCGTCGTACTCGTGTCGCACGCCCACCAGCTCAAGCATGGCCGCGGCCCTGGAGCGTTTGCAGCGCGACGTTCACGAGCAGGGCGAGCAGCAGCAGGATGAGGCCGAGCGCGAGCGCCAGGCCGAAGTCGCCCTGGCTCGTGTACAGGGCGACGGCGGTGGTGAGGGTGCGGGTCTGGCCCCGGATGTTTCCGCCCACCGTCATGGCGGAGCCGATCTCGGCCACCACGTGGCCGAACGCGGTCGTGATCACCGCGGCGAGCGCGAAGCGCGCCTCGCGCGCCACCGTCCACGCGGTGCGCCACCGTCCGGCGCCCAGCGTCTCGGCGGTGCGGCGGATGCGGGGATCCACCCCCTGGACCGCGGCGGCCGCCAGCGCGGCGGCGATGGGGAGGGCGAGCAGCACGTCGCCCAGCGCGATCGCCTGCCAGGTGTACAGCCATCCCACGGCGCCAAGGGGCCCTCGCCGCGAGAGCAGGCTGTACAGCAACAGCCCCAGCACCACCGTCGGGAACGCGAGGGCGGTGTTCACCACCGTGAGGGCCGCGCGCCGGCCCCAGAAGGGGCGCGTCGCGAGCGCGAATCCGAGCGGGAGGCCGAGCCCGCACGCCAGCACCGTCGCGACGATGCCGATCTTGAGCGTGAGCAGGGCGATGCCGTACACCTCGGCGTCACCCGAAAACAGCAGCGCGAGCGCGCGCCGGAATCCCTCCGCTAGAAAATCCATCCCACGCCGATCGTGGCCCACGGGTGCGCCGTCCACTGGTCGAGCGGTGCCGCGGCCGGCAGCACGGTGCTGTGGTCGATGTTGTTCGGCACCTTGTAGGAGAGCGGATAGTGGAGCTTCCAGAACAGCAGGCGGAAGTCGCCGCGCACGGAGATGCGCCGCGTCGGATACCAGCGCACGCCGGCGTTGGGGGCGAGCGTGACCTTGGTCCCGAAGCGGTAGCCGCTCGTGTCCTGCGCCAGCGCGCTACCGGTCGCGATGCCGAGCGCGCCGCCGATGAACGGGGCGAAGCGATGCCACGTCTTCCGCCCGGTGAGCACGAGCTGGAGCCCGGCGTCGGCGAGCACGACGGGGTCGTTGAACAGCGCGCTTCTCCGCGACGTGGAGTCTTTGGTGTAGTCCTCGACGAAGCGCGACGTCCGGGCGTACGCCAGGCCAAGCGAGGCGCCCACCGCGCCGAACGGCACTTCGTAGCGCAACGCGCCGGTCAGACCGTCCGCGGGACCTACCCCGACGTCTCCCCGGCTCCCCCCCAAGTGCCCGACACTGAGGGCCCAGACCGCGCCGCGGGGGATGTCGTGGTAGGGAGAGTGAGCGGGATCGTAGCCCACCTGGGCGGAAACGGCGTTCCATGACGCCAAGACGCCAAGCCACACGAGCGCGCCGGCTCGGAAGACGGTGCGCCTCGAGCTTGCAACGTGGCGTCGTGGCGTCGTGCAACGGCTTGTCATTTAGTCCGTCTCCCGGAGATCCCGCCCCGTCATCTCCGCGGGGGGCTCGATGCCGAGCATGTGGAGCAGCGTCGGGCCCACATCGCACAGGGCACCGCCGTGCCGCAGCGGACCCCTGATGTCGTCGCCCACGATCACGAACGGGACGGGATTCGTCGTGTGCGCCGTGTGCGGGCCCCCGGTGGTGGGATCGATCATCAGCTCGCAGTTGCCGTGGTCCGCGGTCACGAGCAGCGTGGCCCCGCGACGCTCGGCGCTCTGGACGACCCGCTCGAGGCAGCGATCTACCGTCTCCACCGCCGCCACCGCCGCACGTAGTACCCCGGAATGGCCCACCATGTCTCCGTTCGCGTAGTTGCAGAGAATGAAGTCGTGCTGCCCCGCCTCGATCGCCTTGCACAGCACGTCGGTCACGCCGGGCGCACTCATCTCGGGCATCAGGTCGTAGGTCGCGACCTTCTGGGAGGGAACGAGCAACCGCTCCTCTCCCGGGAACGGCGTCTCGAGCCCGCCGTTGAAGAAGTAAGTGACGTGGGCGTACTTCTCGGTCTCCGCAGTGCGAAACATCGTCTTGCCGCGCTCCGACAACACCTGCGCCACGATTTGCGACAGCACCATCGGCCCGAAGGCCATGGGAAACCGGAAGGTCTCGTCGTACTGCGTCATCGTCACGAGGTCGACCTTGGGTCGCGCGCCGGTGTCGAAGCCGTCGAAGCCGTCCACCGCCAGCGCGCGCACCATCTGGCGCATGCGGTCGGCGCGGAAGTTGAAGCAGAACACGCCGTCGCCCGAGCGAATGCGCGGCGTCCCGGTGATCACGCGCGGCTTGACGAACTCGTCGGTCTCGCCGGCCTGGTAGGCGGCCCGGATCGCGGTCAGGGGATCGGGGGCTGGCGCTCCCACGCCGTGCGCCATCGCATCGTACGCGAGCTTGGTGCGCTCCCAGCGCTTATCGCGGTCCATGGCGTAGTAGCGACCGACGACGGTGGAAACAACCGGGACTCGGGATTCGGGACTCGGGACTCGGGCCCCACCACCCCCGAGCCCCGAGCCCCTAGCCCCGAGTCCCTCCAGCAACTCCTCCATGAAAGCCAAACCGGAAGTCGGCGCCGTATCGCGCCCGTCGAGCCAGGCGTGGATCGCCACGGGCAGCTCGTGTCGCCTCCCGAGTTCAACGGCCGCGAGCAGATGCTGGTCCAACGCATGGACCCCGCCGGTCCCGATCAACCCGATGAGGTGCAACGTGCCGCCGCGCTGTCGTGTTCGTTCACACAGCTCGACGAGCGGGGGCAGGCGGAAGAACTCGCCGGACTGCATGGCCTGCGAGATGCGCACGATGTCCTGCGGGACCACGCGGCCGGCGCCGAGGTTCAGGTGACCTACCTCGCTGTTGCCGATCTGTCCCTCGGGGAGTCCCACGGCGAGCCCCGATGCGTTGAGGAGCGTGCGGGGCGCCTTGGCCCAGAGGCGATGCCAAACGGGGGTATCACCGAGCTCGACGGCGTTGCCCTCGCGGCCGGGACGAAAGCCCCAGCCGTCGAGCACGATCAGGACGACCGGGGTGCGCGGCCCACGCGTCTTTGCCATATTGGAGGGGATGCAATCTAGTCGGGCCCTCAGCCCCCTTCCAGTTGTGTTGTGGCTCGTGCTCAGCCCGTCGCTCGCCGCCCAAGCGCGCTTCCGCGTCACTACCGACGGGGCCTGGTTCTTCCAGGAGCCGGGCGGCAAGCGCCTCGCGCGCCTGGCGCGCGGCGCGATCGTCGTGGGTGGCGAGTCGCAGGACGCGTGGCAGGGCGTGACGCTCGAGGGCTGGATCTTTGCGACCTCGGTCGGGCCGACGCCGCGCGCCGGGTACGACCTCGCCGTCACCCGTGCTCCCGAGGAGAACCTGCGCTCCGCGCCGGCGGGTGCGTTGATCGGCAAGCTGCCGCAGGGGTTCCTGCTCAACAAGGTGGCCGAGGGGACGTCCGGGAACTGGGTCCACGTGCTGCGCGCCGGCTGGGTGGAGAAGGCCGCGGTGGAGAGCCTCACGCAAGTTGCGACCTCGGATACCGCGTCGGGTGGACCAACCCCGGGGCCACGCCCCGGGGCTCCCGGAAGCCCCGGGGTCGGTCCCCCGGATACCAACTCCAGTCCATCCGCCCCGGTCGATCCGTCCCGTGTCGAGTCCGCGCGCCGCACGGTGCTGTATCGCGCGCCCGAGGGCGCGCCGGCGGGAACGTTGGCGCCGTCGGCGCCGCTGCGCGTGCTGGGACGCTCGGGCGACTGGACGCGCGTCGAGCTCGAAGGGTGGGTGAAGAGCTCGGATCTCGAGATCGCGCCGCCCGGTGTCTTGATGGGGATCACGGCAGCCGAGCTCCGTACCGACCCGCAGCGCTATGCGGGGCAGGTGCTGCGCTGGACGCTCCAGTACATCGCCGAGCAGCAGGCCGACGAGCTGCGTCCCGAGATTCCGACCGGAGCGCGGTACTTCCTCGCCCGCGGGCCGCTGCCGGAGCATGGGTTCGTGTACGTGATCGTCCCCGAGGCGAAGCGCGCCCAGCTCGAGAGCCTCTCACCGCTCGCCACCATTCAGGTCACCGCGCGCGTGCGCACCGGCCGCACCCGGTTCCTCGGCAATCCGGTGCTCGACCTGATCAGCCTCGAGACGCTTCCATGAACGACATCCTGCGGGATCGCCTGCTGCGCAAGCTCGACACCCTGCCCGACGACAAGGCCTACCAAGTGCTCGACTACGTCGAGTTCCTCGAGTCGAAGTACGCGGAGCGCCAGGCCGGCGCGCCGGCGTTCCAGCGCGCTGCGGAGACGTTGGAGGATACGCTGCGCGCCGGCCGCGTTCCGGTGAACATCATCAGGGGGACGATGGACGCGGTGGGGAAGGCGGGCCGGCTGCTCGAGAAGGTAGCCGCGGCCGGCAAGGCGGCGGTCGAGGAAGCGTCGAAGAAGGCCGCTGAGAAGGAGAACGCTACCGAGAAGGTTGAGGAAACCCCTCCGGGCCAGTAACTTTCGCCATGGGAACCTTCCGTCCGGCCGTCGCCCTCACGTTCGACGACGTGCTGCTGCTGCCGCGGCACTCGAGCGTCCATCCGCGCAACGTCGACACCCGCTCCCGCTTCACCCGCAAGCTTTCCCTGCACATCCCGCTCGTCGCCGCCGCCATGGACACCGTCACCGAGTCGGAGATGGCCATCGCGATGGCGCGCGAGGGCGGCATCGGCGTGATCCACAAGAACATGCCGGTGGACCGTCAGGCCGCCGAGGTGGACCGCGTGAAGCGGAGCGAGTCGGGGATGATCCTGCACCCCATCACCCTGGGCCCCGACCGCCCGTTGCGCGAGGCGGTGCACCTGATGGAGCGGTTCCGCATCTCCGGCGTGCCCATCGTGGACGACGCCGGCCGCCTGGTGGGCATCATCACCAACCGCGACCTGCAGTTCGAGCGCCAGCTCGATCGCCCGATCCGCGACGCCATGACCAAAGACCGGCTGGTGACCGCGCCCGTGGGGACGACGCTCGATGAAGCCGAGAAGACCCTCGCCAAGCACCGCATCGAGAAGCTCCCGGTCGTAGACGAGCGCGGGGTGCTGAAGGGGCTCATCACCATCAAGGACATCTTCAAGCGGCGCCAGTTCCCCAACGCCAACAAGGACGAGCACGGTCGCCTGTGCGTCGCCGCTGCCGTGGGGGGCGCTCCCGACGCCCTGACGCGGACCCGCGCGCTCGTCGACGCGGGGTGCGACGTGATCGTGGTGGACTCGGCGCACGGGCACTCGGAGGGTGTGCTCAAGACGATCGAGTGCCTGCGCGAGACGTTCCCCGAGGCGCAGCTGGTGGGCGGCAACGTTGCGACCGAGGCAGGGGCGCGGGCACTGGTCGAGCGCGGCGTGGACGCGGTGAAGGTGGGCGTGGGCCCCGGCTCGATCTGCACCACCCGCGTCGTGACGGGTGTCGGCGTTCCCCAGATCACCGCGATCCTCGACGCGGTGCGGGGCGCGGGCGACGCGCCCGTGATCGCCGACGGCGGCATCAAGTACTCGGGCGACGTGGTGAAGGCGCTGGCCGCCGGCGCCGAAAGCGTGATGATGGGCTCGATGCTCGCCGGCACGGAAGAGAGTCCGGGCGAATCGTTCCTGCTCGAGGGCCGGCGCTTCAAGGTGATCCGCGGCATGGGGAGCCTGGGAGCCATGGAAGAGGGCTCCGCCGACCGCTACTTCCAGGAGGGAGAGGTCTCGCCCTCGAAGCTCGTGCCCGAAGGGATCGAGGGCCGGGTGCCGTACAAGGGCCCCGTGGCTGACGTGATCTTCCAGATGGCCGGCGGGCTGCGCAGCGGCATGGGGTACTGCGGCGTGTGCGATATCAAGGCGCTCCGCACCGAGACCGAGTTCATCCAGGTGACGACCGCGGGGCTGCGCGAGTCGCACCCGCACGACGTCGTGATCACACGGGAAGCGCCGAATTACTCGATTTGAGCTTGACACTCTGCAAGACCAGCCGTAGTCTAGCGCGTCTCACCGTCTCCAGCCGCCTCTTACCTCCCAGGATGCGAGGTCCGCATGAGCTTGTGGGCTACGAAGTCGATCGCCCTCCTGCGCGCTGAGGCCGACGCGACGGGGGAAGGGACCCTCAAGAAGACCTTAGGCGCGCTGAATCTCACGACGCTGGGTATCGGCGCCATCATCGGTGCAGGCATCTTCGTACTCACTGGGCTCGCTGCGGCCCGCCACGCGGGCCCGGCCGTCCCGCTCTCGTTCGTCGCCGCCGGGATCGCGTGTGCGTTCGCAGGCTTGTGCTACGCCGAGATGGCGAGCGCCGTCCCGGTGGCCGGCAGCGCGTACACCTACGCGTACGCTACGATGGGCGAGTTCATGGCGTGGATCATCGGTTGGGACTTGGTCCTCGAATATGCGATGGGTGCGTCCACCGTCGGAGTCGGCTGGTCAGGGTACTTCGTCGGCCTGCTGGAGAACGTCAACATCCACTTGCCTGCGGCGCTGACCTCCGCGCCGTACCGATGGTGTGAGGCGTCGGAGGTGGCGCGGGCGGTCGCGGGCTGCGTAACGCCGGGCCTGAACGCGACCGGGTCGATCGTTAACCTCCCCGCCATCGCGATCGTGGCGATCATGTCGTTCGTGCTGGTGGTCGGGATCAAGGAGTCGGCGACCGTCAACAATTTCATCGTGGCGCTGAAGCTCACCGTCGTCGCGTTGTTCATCGTTGCGGGCGCGTTTTACATCAACCCGGCCAATTGGCATCCGTTCATTCCGCCGAACCTGGGCGAGTTCGGCAAATTTGGCATCAGCGGGGTGCTGCGTGGGGCAGGGTTGATCTTCTTCGCCTACATCGGCTTCGATGCGGTGAGCACGGCCGCGCAGGAAGCGCGAAACCCCCAGAAGGACATGCCGAAGGGGATCCTCGGTTCGCTCGCCATCTGCACCGTGTTGTATATCCTGGTTTCGGGCATCCTCACCGGCATCATGCCCTACACGAAGCTCGACGTCTCGCACCCGGTCGGCTACGCTGTCGATTCGATTCCCGGCCTGCGCTGGATGGGCTGGATGATCAACCTCGGCGCCGTGTTGGGGCTCGCGTCGGTCATTTTGGTCATGTTGCTCGGCCAGTCCCGCGTGTTTTATTCGATGTCCCGCGACGGCCTCCTGCCTGCCTGGGTCGGCGAGGTCCACCCACGATTCCGCACCCCCTGGCTCACGCAGATCTTTGTCGGCCTCTTCGCCATGTTCTTCACCGGCGTCTTCCCGATCCAGCTGCTCGGCGAGCTGGTGAACATCGGGACGCTGCTTGCGTTCGTGCTGGTGTGCGGGGGTGTCTGGATCTTGCGCCACACCCGGCCTGATTTGGATCGTCCGTTCAAGACCCCCTGGGTGCCGGTGGTCCCGATCCTGGGTGTGCTGTCCTGTCTGGGACTGATGGCCACGCTTCCCGGCGATACCTGGATCCGGCTGTTCGTCTGGATGGCGATCGGCTTGGTGGTCTATTTCCTGTATGGTCGTCGTCATAGCACGCTGCAGACAGGGGCGGACAACCAGAAGTCCGCGCGCTGAGCGAGCGCTAGGCTGTTATGGGGCGTCGCTTCGGAGGACGTGAAGTGGTCAGTCAGGACGCATCGGTCCGCCGCGAGTTCCCCCGGTGGGCGAGGTGGCTAACCTTCTGGACCGTGCTGGGCCTCGCGTTCGCTACTCAGGTCTTCCTCGCCGGGCGGCGCTTCGGCCAGCCGTCCGACTCGTGGGGACAGGCGATCCGCTTGAGCCTCCCGGATTGGTACGTGTGGGGGCTGTTCGCGCTCCTCATCGCTCGTCTGAAGCAGCGGGTCCCGATTGACGCGATGAGTTGGGGGTACACCTTCGCGTTTCACGTCGCGGCAAGCCTGTTAATCGCGCTCGCCCATTTCGCCATCTCCGTCCCGCTGCAGACATTGCTCCAAGTCGTCGCTGGCGAGCCGCGCCACATCTCCACCTACTTCGTGAACAACTTCGCCACGATGTACCTCTGGAACGTCGTGGTGTACTGGAGCATCCTGGCTGGAGTGCACGCGCGTGACTACCGCCGGGACCTCCGAGAGCACCGGCTGCGCGCCTCTGAGCTCGAGGCCAGGCTCCAGGAGCTGCACGCGACGGCGGCGGTCGCCGACGAGCCGTCCGCGCGTCGCCACCCCGAGCGCCTGCTCGTCGTGGACGACGGGCGCAGCTTCTTCGTGCGGACGGCGGACGTGGACTGGATCGAGGCGGCGCGTAACTACGTGCGGTTGCACGTGGGTGACCGGACCCACACGGTCCGCACCACGCTCGCGGCGCTCGAGGCGCGGCTCGACGAAGCGCGGTTTCGCCGCATCAGCCGGTCGGCGCTCGTGAACCTCGACCGCGTGCGCGAGGTCCAGCCGTGGTTCCACGGCGACGCGATCGTCATTCTCGAGAGTGGCGCGCACGTCACTCTCAGCCGGCGCTACCGGGCCAACCTGCTGGGCACTCCCGTCTCCTGAATCGCGTCGTCCGGGTTCTGCTGGGCGTTCGGATCCATGCTCAGTAGTTCCCCCTCTCCGGAACGGAGAGGGGGACAGGGGGTGAGGACCGAACGGAGCGGAGGGCTCAGGGGCGACGCCGCGTTTCTTCGGCCCTCCTCGCAAACCTTCGATGTCGGTGTTCCCGTCGCCCGGCGCCAAGTTGACGCGTGCCGTCTTGCGTCCCCTTATGCGCCGAGTCGATCATATGGGCATGGCCGCCCCGACCTACTACACCGCCGACCTGGTACGGGCGCTCCCCGACGACGGCAACCGCTACGAAACCGTCCACGGGGAGCTCCTGGTGAGCCCGGCGCCGGGTCTCGAGCACCAGTACGTGATGCTCGAACTGGCGGCACGGTTGCGGGACTATCTGCGTATCCATCCCCTCGGACAGGTCCTCATCTCGCCCGCGGATATCTCCTGGTCTCCCGACGTGCTGGTGCAGCCCGACGTCTTCGTCACCGCGATCGCGGAAGCGCGCACGTTTGACTGGACGCAGATCAAGACGCTGCTGCTGGCAATCGAAATCCTGAGTCCATCGACCAGCCGCTACGACCGCTTCACGAAGCGGCGCCTGTACCAGGAGTATGGCGTGCCCTGGTATTGGATCGTGGATATCGACGGCCGTGCGGGCGAGATCTGGACTCCCCAAGCGACATCCCCCGCGATCGAGCGGGAGCGGCTGGTGTGGCACCCGCAGGGAGCGACCGAGCCCCTCGTGATCTCCCTCGCCGACATCTTCCCCCGCCTCTAACCATGGGGATGGATCCGCGAGGTCTACGAACTGCCCGAGGATCACGGCTGGACGGCGATACCGGGCCACAAGATCCTCGTGCTCGACGCTGGTGCCGTGGTGATGGAGTTCCCGGCGGACTGGGTCGCGGAGCCTGCGGCGGGCCACGTCAATGTCCGCGACGGGGCTACCCCCGACGACAGTACCTGCCAGCTCGCGGTCTCCTGCCTGCGGATTCCATCGGTCGATTGGAGCGGGCTGCCGCTGTCAACACTGCTGCTCGACTCCATCGAGGGCGACGACCGGGACCGGATCGCGATCGGCCCCGTGCGGGAGACGTGTCCGGGGGGGCTGACGCTGGCGTGGACCGAACTACGCGTGGTCGAGCCGGGAGAGCATCGGGAGTGCCGCTCGCGGATGTGCCTAGCGCGGGGGGATCGCGTGCAATGCCTCATCACATTCGATTTCTGGCCCGAGGATGAGGCACGTTTGGCTCCCATCTGGGATCACGTGTTGAATTCCCTCAGGCTCGGCGTTCGAACGAACGATCCGGCACGGGGGAGGCGAATCGAGTAACACCGCGTCCGTCCACGGTTCCCCCTCTCCGGAACGGAGAGGGGGACAGGGGGTGAGGGCCGGAACGGAGGAGGCAAGGGGGTGAGGACGGAGTCCCGCTCGTCCCATCCCGAGTCCCGCCTATCCCAGGTCGTTGTGTCGTGAGACCCCGGGCTCTGCAGATTGCTGGATGACCCTCTTCGCCACCAAGCCGATCGCCGTCCTCCGCGCCGAGGCGGAGGCGACCGGTGAGCACGCCCTCACGCGGGCCCTCGGGCCCATCAATCTCGTCACGCTCGGCATCGGCGCCGTGATCGGTGCGGGCATCTTCGTGATCACGGGACAGGTGGCGGCGCTGTACTCCGGTCCCGCCGTGCCCCTGTCGATGATCCTCGTCGGCGTGAGCTGCGCCTTTGCCGGGCTGTGTTACGCCGAGATGGCGAGCGCCGTGCCGGTGGCGGGGAGCGCCTATACGTACTCGTACGCTACCATGGGCGAGCTCGCGGCCTGGATCATCGGGTGGGACCTGGTGCTCGAGTACGCGGCCGGCGCCGCGACCGTGGGCGTCGGCTGGTCGGGCCACTTCGTGTCCCTGCTCGGGCTGTTCGGCGTTCACGTTCCGCCGAGCCTCACGGCGCCGCCCACGCAGCTGTGTACGGCCGCGCAGGTGACCGCCCACGCCGCGGGATGCGCGCATCCAGGGCTGAACCTGACCGGCGCGATCATCAATCTCCCGGCCGTTTTCATCGTCGCGGTGATGTCCGCCGTGCTCGTGATCGGGATCAAAGAGTCGGCGCGGGTGAACAGCGCCATCGTGATCCTCAAGGTCGCGATCGTCCTGCTGGTCGTGCTCGTCGGCCTGCCGCACGTCAGGCGTGTCAACTGGACGCCGTTCATCCCCCCGAACAGCGGGGAGTGGGGCACCTACGGCTGGTCGGGCGTGCTGCGGGGCGCGGGCCTGGTGTTCTTCTCCTACATCGGGTTCGACACGGTCTCGACCGCGGCGCAGGAGACGAAGAACCCCCAGCGCGACATGCCCATCGGCATCCTCGGCTCACTCGCGATTTGCACCCTGCTGTACGTCGTGGTGTCGGCCGTGCTGGTGGGGATGGTGCCCTACGGCGAGCTCAACCTCCCGGCGCCGATGGCGTACGCGATGGAGCGGATCGGCGCGCCGTGGTGGATTCGCGTGTCGATCGACGTCGGCGCCGTCCTGGGCATCGCGTCCGTGATCCTCGTGATGCTGCTGGGGCAGTCCCGCGTCTTCTACTCGATGTCACGCGACGGCCTGCTCGGGCCCTGGGCCGGCAAGGTCCATCCCCGCTTCCGCACGCCCTACCTGTCCACGATCTACACCGGCATCGCGGTATGCTTGGCGACCGGGCTGCTCCCACTGCAGCTGCTGGGCACGTGGGTCAACATCGGCACCCTGCTCGCGTTCGTGCTGGTGTGCGCCGGCGTGTGGATCTTGCGGCACACGCGTCCCGATCTGGAGCGGCCGTTCCGGACCCCGCTGGTGCCGCTCGTCCCGATCCTCGGGATGGTGTCGTGCTTCGGCCTGATGCTCACACTGCCGCTCGACACGTGGATACGCCTCGCGGTGTGGTTGGTGATCGGATTCGGGATCTACTTCGGGTACAGCCGAAAGCACAGCGCCCTGCGGCCCTAGACGCCCCGGGCGACGCCCGGTAGCTTGCGCGCATGACGCGACGGGCGCCGGTACGCATGACCTGGGTGTTCGGCGCCCTAGGGGTGGCCGTCGCGGTGGCTTGCAAGGGCAGCACCGCCCCGCACCAGCCGACCCCCTGTCCCTCGTACAGCGGCGGGCTGTCGCAAGGCGACTCGCTGTACGGGTTGTACCACCTGGTGTCGTATTGTCTGGACACGCTCCCCGCTTTCACCCCGCCGGCCGAGTCGGGCCACGTCAAGTTGATCCATGCAGCGAGTGCGGATTCGTTCGTCGCCGTCCTCGTGCCTCAAGGTCAGGCGCCGGAAACCATCCTGGGCACGTACACGCATCCCCTCCCGGACTCGATCCACGTGACCGGCTTCGTGAGGGTCTCCGGCTTTCTCGTTTCGGTGGAACTGCCGGGCAGGTTCATGCTGCAGCAGAACACGCTCTCCGTAAGCGGGCGCCTGGTGACCGGGACGAGCCCGCACCCCCTGTCGTTCATCGGGGCGAGGTGACAGTCGCGCGGCGTTGACGTCGTCTCGTGACGTCTTTGCGCGACGTCTCTCCGCGACGCCTCTCCGCGACGCCTTTGTTTATCTTGATGCCATGACCACAAACGGAGTCTCGATTCCGCCGGAGCGCGTACGGGCGGCGGAGGCGGTAGCGGCCGTGCTCGCTCCCGGCCGGCGCGTCGCCCTCACCACGCATGTGAACGCCGACGGAGACGGCGTGGGGAGCGAGGTCGCGTTGTGGCATCTGCTCAACGCGCGCGGCGTCAGCGCCTCGATCGCGAATCCCACGCCCATTCCGGAGCGGTTCCATTTTCTCGTGCCCGGCGGCGCGGATCATTCCGAGCGCGCCACGCGCGAAATCGAGTCCGCCGACGTCGTGGTGGTGCTCGACATCTCGGACCTGAGCCGTTTGGGTGATCTCGCGCGCGTCGTCACGCAGTCCCGTGCGGTGGCATGTATCGACCACCACGTGAGCGGCGGCTCGCTCCCGGGGGGGCCGCGCCTGGTCGCGCCCGACGCCGCCGCTACGGCCGAGCTGGTGTTCGACTTCGCGAATGCGCTCGAGTGGCCCCTCTCGCCCGAGGCCGCGCGGGCGCTGTACGTGGGTCTGCTCACTGACACCGGGGCGTTCCGGTTCGCCAACACCACGCCGCGCGCGCTGCGGGTGGCGGGGGCGCTGCTCGAGCACGGCGTGGATCCCGAGTCGATCTATGCGTCGGTGTACGCGAGCGCCCCCGAGGGTCGTGTGCGCCTCATGACGGAGGTGCTCGAGACCCTGGTGGTGGAGCCCGAGCACGGGCTCGCGTGGGTGACGGTCCCACCAGACGCGCTGCGGCGCCACGGCGCCACCGCCGACGATCTCGACGGCATCGTCGAATACCCGCGCTCCATCGCTGGCGTGCGACTCGCGCTGCTGTTCCGCAACCTGGCGAACGGGAACGTCAAGGTGAGCTTCCGCTCGGTGGGCGACGTGGACGTGGCGGAGCTGGCGGGCCGCTTCGGCGGCGGCGGGCACCGCAAGGCCGCGGGCGCCTCGCTCGAGGGGACGCTCGCGGACGTACAGGGACGCGTCCTCGCCGCCGCGCGCGAGTACCTCGGGCGCTAGCCACGGTTCGTGACGCTCGCTCAGTTCGTTCCCGGGGCTTCCCGACGCCCGATGCTCCGGTCTGCTGTCCTGTTTGGCCTGATCGGCACGCGGTTGCCGATTCTCCTCCTCGGTGCCATCGCCGTAACGGTTGTCGGAACGATTCCCGCACCGACCGCCGAGGCGCTGTGGCGGGTGTCGTCGAACGAGCTCGTGAATCTCCAGGCCCGCTGGGACACCGACTTCTATCACCAAATCGCCACCGTCGGCTACCGCTGGGATCCCTCGGTGTTTCTGCACCAGAATGTGGTCTTCTTCCCGTTGTATCCCTTGTTGATGCGCTGGGGCGGGGCGCTCTTGGGGGGCCATCCGCTCCTTGCCGGAACCGTCATTTCGCTCGCGGCATTCGCCGGCGCGATCGCCCTGTTGTATCGGATGGCGGTCCTCGAGCTGGGTGAGGAGAAGGCGTGGCCGGTGATCCTGCTCGTGTCGACCTACCCGTTCGCGCTGTTCTATTCCGTCGTGTATACCGAGTCCTTGTTCCTGTTTCTCACGGTCGGTGCGTTCTACGCCATGCGACGACGTTACCTGCTGCTCGCGGCACTGGCCGCCTTCGCGGCGGGGCTCACCCGTCCCAACGGGTTCTGGCTGGCTGTCCCATTGCTGTGGCTGGCGACGAGGGGGGCGGAGGGGCGGGGGGGGCGGGGGGGCCGGGACGTCCCGGCCATCCTCGCCGCGCTGGCGCCGCTCGCCGGCGTCGCAATCTTCTCGGCGTATCTCTCCGCGCGGTTCGGCGATGCTCTGGCGTGGATGCACGGCCAGGCCGCGTGGGGCATGCCGTTGTTGGGCCGTGGTCCCGCGCCCGACCCGGTGCGCACCGCCGAGGACCTCCGGCTCAAGGCCAGCGAAGTGATAGTGTACGCCGGCGACATCGCCGCGTTTTTCCTGGCAGCGACGGCGATCCTGCCCGTCGCCCGACGCGTCGGCGCCGCGTACGGACTGTGGATCGCCATCAACATCTTCCCACCGGTCGCGGCCCATCTCTTCATCTCGCTTGGACGGTTTACGTCGGTCCTGTTCCCGCTGTTCTTTTGGCTCGCGTTGGTCGTGCCACGACGGCGCGTGGCGTGGTTGGCCGGCGTGTTCGCGGTATGCCAGGCGATTCTGGCCGTGTGCTTCTTCTTGTGGCGACCCGTCGTCTAGCGGTTCCGCCTCCGTTGTCCGACCTCTTGCTTCCCCGGTGACCCATGAAGCGTGCTCTGCTGGCGTTGGCGCTGGTCGTCGTCGTGCTCGCAGCGGTCACGCTCGAGCGCACCGTCAGCTTCCGCTCGCGCCAGCCCCAGGTGGCCCCGGTGGCGGTCGAGCCGCTCGACACGGCGGCGCTGGCACGCCGGCTCGCCGGCGCGCTGCGCTTCAAGACCATCTCGTTCCAGGATTCGAGTCAGTTCGACGCGCGCGAGTTCGAGGGGCTGCACCGCTACCTGCGCGATTCCTTCCCGAAATCGCACGCCGCGCTCAAGCTCACGAGAGTGAACGGCTACGGCCTGCTGTACGAGTGGACCGGCTCCGACCCGGGGCTCGCGCCGGCGGTCCTGCTCGCCCACCAGGATGTCGTCCCTATCGAGCCTGGAACGGAAGGCCGCTGGACCGAGCCGCCGTTCGAGGGACGGATCGCGGCAGGGTACGTGTGGGGGCGCGGCGCCCTGGACGACAAGGGCAGCCTCGTGGGGTTGCTCGAGGCGGTCGAGCATCTCGTTGCCGCGGGCACGAAGCCCCGGCGTACGCTGTACCTCGCGTTCGGGTACGACGAGGAGGTGGGCGGTCGGCGCGGCGCCGCGCGCATCGCGGAGCTCCTGGCCGCGCGCAACGTGCACCCCGAATTCGTGCTGGACGAAGGAGGGGCGCTCGCCACGGGGCTGATCACGGGCGTGGCCGCGCCGGTGGCGCTCATCGGGATCGCTGAAAAGGGATATGTCACGGTCGAGCTGACGGCGCAGGCTGAGGGCGGGCACTCCTCCATGCCGCCCTCGGCGACGGCCGTCGGCATGCTCGCCGCCGGCATCACGCGGCTCGACGCGCACCAGATGCCGCGCGCCATCCGCGGTCCCACCGCCGACATGTTCGACTACCTCGGTCCTGAGATGTCGTTCGCGCCGCGCCTGGTGATGGCGAACCGCTGGCTCCTGGGCGGGATCCTCACCGCGCGCTTCGGCACCACGCCCCAGGGGAACGCGCTGCTCCGGACCACCACGGCCCCCACCGTGCTCCAGGCCGGCGTGAAGGAGAACGTGCTGCCGTCCACGGCCCGCGCGCTCGTCAACTTCCGGATTCTCCCGGGAGACAGCGTCGCCAGCGTGCTCGAGCACGTGCAGCGCACGGTGGCCGATTCCCGGATCGGCGTGCGCGCACTGGAGGCGACCTTCAGCAATCCCTCACCCGTCACACCGGTCGAGGCCGAGCCGTTTCAGCTGCTGGCGCGCACCATCCGCCAGGTGGTCCCGGGCGCGGTGGTAACGCCGTGGCTGGTGGTGGGCGGGACCGATTCACGTCATTATGCCCGGCTCACCGCCAACGTGCTGCGCTTCGTCGGGGCCACGATCGGGAAGGACGATCTGCGCCGGGTCCACGGCACGGACGAGCGGGTCGGCGTGCAGGCGTACGCCGACGCGGTACGGATCTACATACAGCTGCTGAAGAACGCCCTGCTATAGGCTCGAGGTCAGCTCGTGCCGCTCGCCAGCAGGCTGATAGGCGTGGAGTGCGTTGCCCGCCACGCGGGCAAGAGGGCGCCGCCGAGCGTCGCGCCCACCAGGAGGGGGGCGAAGCGCACGGCCGCAGCCGGGTCCCATGGGGGGAGCCCCGCGGCGATTGACGCCAGGGTGCCCCAGATGACGACACCCGCCCACCAGCCGATTGCCACCCCGACCAGCGCGACGCCCGCCGCGCGCGCCAGCACGAACCGGAGAATGTGCGTTCGCCGCGCACCCATGGCGCGGTGCACGCCGAGCTCCAGCAGGAGCGACCTGACCCACAGCTGCATCACAACGAAGGTCCCGACCGTCGCCAGCACGAGGATCACCCATCCCTCGATCCCGAGCATGCGCCCGAACCAGACCAGCGGTGCGGCTTGCTTGACCAGGAACGCGCGAAAACCCATTCGCACTACGCTCACATCGGTTGTGCCGAGCGCGTCCCGCAGGTCGTGCGACACGGCGCTGGCTCGCGCGGCATCACGGGGCGCCCGCACCAGGAGGTCCACCGTGGGCGCCGGATGCTGCAACACGCTCAGGTAAACCGCGTCCGACGGTTGCAGCCCCGCGCCGAATCCGACCGGCCGCTGGTCCTCGACGACGCCGACCACCCGGTACCAATCGCTCCGCTCGCCGCCAACCAGGATGCGCCGACCGACCGCCTTACCGTTCTGAAAGTGGTGCATGGCGAGCGAGCGACTCAGCACCGCGACTCGCGGTGCCCTCCATCGGTCGCCAGTCGTGATTCCACGGCCTGCAGACACAACCAGGCCCATCGTGCGGAACGTGTCGGGGCTAACGAGATAGTGCGTCGCCATCACCGGCTGCAGCGGCAGCGAGATTCCTCCCTGCGTGCAATTCCCGCAATCCGTCGTCACAAGGTCCACGATTCCGGATCCCAGGAGGGCTCCGGGGCTCATGAGGCTCACCGAATCGAAGGTACGGCGGTCCGTGAGGCGCTGGAGCAGCGCCGTGTATTGCGCCGCCCGCTTCGCCGGCGGGACCGGTGCCGCGGTGATCTGATACAACTCCCCGACATCGGACGTGGGTCCGCCTGACGTGACCAGTCGACCGGCCTCTCGGTCGAGCAGCGCCGCTGCGGTCAGCACGGTCAGGCTCAGTCCGAGCTGGATGGCCGGGACGCCCAGGTGGAGCGGTTTCCCCGTAGCGCCGGGGAGCGGCGACGTACGTGAGGGGAGGGCGAGCGGTGCGAGAGCGCCGAGCACGACACCGCAGAAGGTCGCGACGATGGTCAGCAGGTTCGTTGCCTGCGACGTTGGGCCGATCGTCTCGGGCCAAGCGGCAATCATGGCGCGCAGAGCGAACGCTCCCAGGACTGCGCCGACGACCAGGGCGATACAGGCGATCATTGCCCCCTCGACGAGGGCGGCGCCCAGTACTGCGCGCCGTGACGCGCCGACTGCCCGATGCAGTTTCACATCCTGGCTTCGCTCCGCAGCGCGGGAGGCTGAGAGGGAGACGATCGTCAGGGCGGCCACGGCGAGAACACCCGTGGCGACGCCGAGCAGCAAGCGGAAGAGGATCTCGAGTGCCGCTCGTTCCGCGGCCCCCGGGCCCCACGCGAGGCTGCTCCAGCTCATCCCTAGAGTGCCCCCGCGCCAGGCTCCGACGCGGAGGCTAGTGGAGGCGTCGACCCCGGGCGGGGGTACCAGCGATGTGACGGGGAGCAGGGCTGCGAGGCCGACGGCCGCCGTTGCGGAAATGAGGAGGGCCGATCTCCGGTAAGTACGCAGGGCCCACAGGGCGGGAGCGACGATGCGGCGCAGCATCATGCTGGAACCCTGCCACGGCGTCACAGGAGGGTCAAGCCCAGCGGCCGGAGCCCCTCAGCCGTAGTCTCTCAATGACACTGACCACCCGGACTCCATTGGGAGGATGTATGAGAGCGCATTCCTTTCTACTAACGACCCTGCTCGCGCTCGCGGCGACCGCCGCACAGGCCCAGACGCCGATGCGCGGCGGCGCCCGCCGCATGGAGCTGCTCTTCAAGGACATCACGCTCACGCCGGCGCAGCAGGCCAAAGTCGATTCGATCCAGGCGCGCTATAGAAGCGAGCGGCCGTCCTTCACTCCCGGCACGCCCCCGGACTCCGCGACGCGCGAGAAGATCCGCGCCCTGTTCCAGCGCGAGCGGGACGACCTCCGCGCGGTGCTGACACCGGACCAGCAGAAGACGTTCGATCGCAATGTCGAGGAGATGCGCCAGCGGCGCCCCGGTGGGGCCTGACGTCTCAGTCGAACAAGCGCTGCCGGCGGTCGATCTCGCGCACGACCCTGATGGCGAGCACGGTCGCCACGATGCCTACGGCGCCGACGGCGATCCCCACGTGGGTGGCGTCGCTCAGCTGCTCGGCGGTGCGGGCGTCCCGCGCCAGGCGCGTGAACACGGGCTCGAGCACGGCCCAGGCCAGTGACATGCCCCACCAGCCGCGCAGCAACACGGGGGCGGGCAGGTCGTCGTACCCGTCGCGGTCGTTGCGCGAGTCGCTGCGCAGCCAGAGGTCCTTCATGACCTGGTAGGCGCGCACCACGTTGACGAACGGAATGAACCAGTATCCCACGGCCCAGGTGGGGCTGAAGCGCACCCGCTTCGACCCGACGAACACGAGATTCGTGTAGGCGCGGTACAGCCACACGAGCCACAGCACCGCCGTGCACGCGAACGCCACCAGGTTGAGCGCGTCGATCGTGCGGGATCGCGCGTCGGCCCGCTGCTCGGCGTCGGTCCGCCAGCGCGCGTCGCTGGCGGCGACGTCGGCGGGCAACGGTTGCGCGTCGGCGACCGCGGGAGCGATGAGAGCGCGCTCCGACAGGCGGGACGCCATCGAGCCGGCTTCGAGCACGAGGCAGGCGAGCAAGAGATACGTCGTCCACTGCGCCACCGACACGCGGCGAACGGGATGACTATCGTCGGACATGGAGCGCGCGGTTTGGCCGGTGCAAAATCCTGCAATCCCCGTGCCCGTTGCCGGCTCGTTGCACGCCCGCCGCACGTCCCCCTACCTTTCTCCAGTGCCAGCGTCCGATACTCTGCAGGCGCGCGTCGAGCGCGCCCTATCCCAGCTCAAGAACCCGCGCCGCGGTGGCGACGTCCTGACCGACGGCATGGTCAAGGACCTCGCGGTGGACGACAGCGGCACGGTCAGCTTCACGTTCCTGCTCGGCCGCGACGATCCCGGCTCGCTGGCCCGCGAGGTCCGCAAGGCGGTGCAGGGCGTGCCGGGAGTGACGGCGGTGCGGGTAAACGTGACCGATGCGAGCGCCGCGGCGGGCGCCACCGCGGCCGGCGCACCGCGCACCGTCCCTGCCGGTGTCCCTCCCCCCTCGACGCCCGTCGAGCTGCCGCACCTCGGCAAAGTTCTCGCGATCTCGTCCGGGAAAGGCGGCGTCGGCAAGTCGACCGTGTCCGCCAACGTCGCGGTCGCGCTGGCGCGCGCGGGGCACCGCGTGGGTCTCATGGACGCCGACATCTATGGGCCCAACATCCCGCGCATGATGGGCGTCGATCGCAAGCCGGAGGTGCGCGGAGGCAGGATTCAGCCGCTCGAAGCCCACGGTGTGAAGCTGATGTCGCTCGGGCTGATCGTCGAGCGCGACGCGCCCGCGATCTGGCGCGGGCCGATCATCATGAAGGTGATCCAGCAATTCCTGCGCGACGTGGACTGGGGAGAGCTCGACTACTTCCTGGTGGACCTGCCGCCGGGCACCGGCGACGCGCAGCTGTCGCTCGCGCAGACGGTGCACATCCGCGGCGCGGTTATCGTCACCACGCCGCAGGAAGTGGCCGTGGGCGACAGCCTGCGCGGCGCGAAGATGTTCGAGCGGGTCGGGGTTCCCGTCTTGGGCGTGGTCGAGAACATGAGCTTCTACGTGTGCGCGCACTGCGGCGAGCGGACCGCCATTTTCCTCGCGGGCGGCGGCACCCGGCTCGCGGACGAGTTGGGCGTGCCGCTGCTGGGCGAGGTGCCCCTGCAGGCACAGCTGGCGGATTTGGCCGACACCGGGCGGCCGATCGTCGCCGCCCAGCCCGATTCGCCGGCGGCGCGGGCGCTCGACGCGATCGCGCGCCGTCTCGCCGACGCCCTCGCCACCGTCGCGCGCTGACGTGCGGCTCCTGCTCGCCGCGCTGTCGCTGCTGCAGAGTCCCCACCGCGCCGATCGTCCCGAGCTGCGCGCCGGCCTGGACACGCTGTATGGCGGCGGCTTTCCCGCCGCCGCTGGCTACTTCGCCGAGCTCGCTCGCCAGGACAGCGCGGACCCGGCGCCGCTGATCTTCGAGGCGAGCGCCTATATCTGGTGGGCGGCGGCGCTCGAGAACGACGAGTACGAGTCGGCGCGCATCGATTCGCTGCTCGATCGCGCGATCGCCCGGGCCGCCGCCGCGCCGCGCGGAGCGGCACGCGACTTCTGGCTCGCTACCGCGCTCGGGTACCGCGCCCGCCAGCGCGAGCTGCACGGGCACTCCTGGGGAGCCGCCAAGGACGCCAAAGCCATGCGCGACGCCTATGCGCGCGTCCTCGCCGCCGACTCGAGCTGCGCCGACTGCTACCTCGGCCTCGGCGTCTATCAGTACGGTCTGGGCCGCGCCGGCGCCCTCGCCCGTTTCGTGGCGAAGCTGGTGGGCTTGGGCAGCGGCAACGCGGAGCAGGGGATCCGCTATATGCGCCGCGCCGCGGTGGACGGCGACCTGGCCCGGGTGGAGGCCGGGTGGGTGCTGGCCGCCGCCCTGGTGCGCGAGGCGGCGCGCGCCACGTCCACCAGCGCGACCCTGCGGCGCGCCGCCCGCGACGAAGTGACCCAGCTCGCCGAGCGCTACCCGGGCAATCCGGTCTTTCAGCGCTTCCTCAGGGATGTCTCGCCGGCTGCCCCGTGACCTGACATGTGACCCAGCCCCTGTTGCGGTGCCGCCACTCTACCATCGGACGGGCGGCGTCCTTACGATGGGGAGAGGTTTCGGCACCCGACAGGGGATCCCGGAATGACCGACGTGCGGTGGGCCCGACTCGAGACCGATGCGAACTGTCGCCTACGTCGTGGCGCGTGGTATCGCGTCGCGGGTCTGTCGTCTTCCGAAGCGACGCTCGATGTGAACCGCGAGCAGGTGCCGATCCCGCGCGCGTCGGTCAAGATCGTCACCACGCCTCCGCACTACTGGACCGTCGTCCCGCGCCCGCGCGACGCGCGCAGCTTGCCGGCGCTGTGGGGCGACAAGTACGCCGTGTGCCCCGGCTGTCGCAACCGCGCCCAGCTCAAGGGAGCGCCGCATAACATGCGCTGCCCGCGCTGCGAGCGGACGTTCCGGGTGGCGTGGGAAGAGTGGTTCGTCGGCGCGGGCTAAGCCCGGCCCCGCAGCGCCGCTCCGCACCCTACCGTAGTCCATAGATGACGGCTTTGCGCGGTCGTGCCCCGCTAGTCCGGAGACACGCGATGACTCGGACCATCCAGTCGCAAACGCTCAGACGTCTGGGGCTCCTCGTCGGTCTCGCCGCCGCGTACTTCGTGGCGGGTAGGCTCGGGCTACAGCTCGCCGTCGTCAACCCCAATGCCACCGCCGTCTGGCCACCGACGGGGATCGCGCTCGCCGCCCTGCTGCTCGCCGGCTACGAGGTCTGGCCGGCCATCATGGTGGGCGCGTTCCTGGTGAACGTCACCGTTTCCGGCTCGGTGGCGACCGCCGTCGCGGTCGCGGCCGGGAACACGCTCGAGGGGCTGCTCGGCGCATATCTCGTGAATCGGTTCGCCCGCGGCCGTCGGGTGGGGGAGCGGGCGCGCGATGTGTTCACGCTCGCGGTGCTCGCGGGAATCGTCAGCACGGCCGTCAGCGCCACGGCGGGCGTGCTCGCGATCTCGCTCGACGGACTGGCGCGCTGGAGCGACTTCGGCTCGATCTGGCTCACCTGGTGGCTCGGCGACGCCGTGGGCGATCTGGTGGTGGCGCCCGCCGTGCTGTTCTGGGCGCTGCGCCCCCGCGTGCACTGGACGCGACGCCAGACGCTCGAGGCCGCGGCGCTGCTCTCGTGCATCGTCGTCATCGGGATCGCCGTGTTCGACGGTCTGTTCCCCTGGCGAAGCCGGCATTATCCGCTCGAATTCCTGTGTGTGCCGCTGCTGCTCTGGGCCGCGTTCCGGTTCGAGCCGCGCGAGGCGGCGACGGCGGTGCTCGTGATGGCCAGCGTCGCCATCGCGGGCACCCTCGCGGGATTCGGGCCGTTCGCGCGGCCGACGTACGGCGAGTCGCTGCTGCTGGTGCAGGCGTTCACGGGCGTGACGGCCATCATGACCCTGGTGCTCGCCGCGGCGGTGGCCGAGCGGCGGGAGGCGGAAGAGCGGCTGCGGCGGCTGGCGGTGAGCGACCCCCTCACGGGCCTGTCGAACTACCGGCAGCTGGTCCAGGCGCTCGAGACGGAGATCAAGCGCTCGTCGCGCACCGATCGGCCGTTCGCGGTCGTGCTCATGGATCTCGACGGGCTCAAGACGATCAACGACCGCTTCGGTCACCTGGTGGGGAGCCTGGCCCTGCGACGCGTGGCGGAGACGCTGCTTGGCTCGTGCCGCGGCATCGACACGGCGGCGCGGTTCGGCGGCGACGAGTTCGCCCTGGTGCTGCCGGAGACGGGCGACGCGGCGGCCTGGCACGTGGCACGCCGCATCGCCGAGCGAGTGTCGCGCGACGGGGAGCAGCCGGTGATCTCGGTGAGCGTCGGCGTCGCCGTCCATCCGCGCGACGGGGCGTCGCTCGAAGGCCTGCTCAACTCGGCGGACCGCTCGTTGTACGACGCCAAGTCGCGTCAGCGACACCGAGCACAGGCTTCCTAACCCTATTCCTTCCTGCTTCTCTTCTTAGCGCGTCGCCTCGTGTCGCCCGGCCGACACTGGCGCGCTCTTGACGACCCCCGCGATGGCGAATATATGAAGCTGCACAAACTGCCCGTGCGGGGAGGCGCGTATGGATCGAGCGTTGTCGGAGTGGGCCGACATGGTAAAGGGCCCGCGGTGGGGCCGGGTCCGAGACGGGGTGCGTTCTCGGCTGCGACGCGGTGCGTGGTATCCCGTGCTGAGCGCGGGCTCGCATTCCGTCGTCCTCGATGTGCGCGGCATGTCCGTCAGCGTGCACCATGCCTACCTCGAGCTCACCGTCGCCCGCCCCACGCGCTGGGGCATCGTAGCGCGCCCTCCGGATGCCGGGCTGATGCCCGAGAGCTGGGGCGCCTGGTACGCCGTGTGCCCGGGCTGCGCCGCGCGCGAGCCCGTCAGACAGATCGTGGGCACCATGGCGTGCACGCGGTGCGATCAGGGGTTTCACATCGACTGGAGCGCAAGCGCCCACCGGCTGGACGAGCGGACTCGTCCCGCGCCGGCGCACCCGCACGCCGCCTGACCAGGGCCGCACCACCGCCTCGTCGTTGACCGCCGGCGCCACGCTCCGGTAGCTTGCGGCGCCATGACCAGCGTCACCCGCGCGCCCGGATCGCTCACGGTCGGGCCGCTGCGCCCTGTCATTCTGCAGCTCGCCGCCCCCGCCGTGGCGATGATGGCCTGCCATTTCTGCTTCAACCTGATCGACTCCATCTGGGTAGGCCGGCTCATCGGCCCGGCGGCGCTGGCGGCCGTCTCGACCGCGGGATTCTATGTCTGGGTGCTGCTGTCGCTGGGCGAGATGGTGGAGGTGGGGCTGATTGCGGTCGCCGCGCGCCGGCAGGGAGAGGGCCGCCCCGACCTTGCCGCGCGCGCCGCCGGCGCGGCCGTACTGTACGCCCTCGGCGCCGGCACGGCCGCGTCGCTGCTCGGGTTCGCGCTCACCGGCGACCTGTTCCGCCTGATGACGGTGCCGCACGAGGTGGCCGCACTCGGGGCCCACTACCTCGACACGTGGCTGCTCGGCGGCCCGCTCGTGTTCGGGTTCTTCGCGATCGAGGCGACGTTCCGGGCGGCGGGCGACACGCGCACGCCGTTCGCGCTGCTCGCCGCGTCGGTGCTGCTGTCGATCGGGCTCGACCCGCTCCTGATCGCGGGTGTGGGGCCTTTTCCCAGGCTCGGCGTCGAGGGGGCGGCCGTCGCGTCCGTGATGGTGCGAGGTGGGGGGTTCCTGATCGGCGTCGGCATCGCGCTCAAGCGCGGGCTGATCCGTCTCGACGCGCCCGATTGGCGCGCCGTGCCCACGCTGCTCCGAGTGGGCGCGCCGCTCTCGCTCGCGGGCGTGCTCCTCTCCGTGGTGTACATGTGGCTCACGCGGTATACCGCGCGGTTCGGGACCGCCGCCCTCGCGGCGCTCGGTGTGGGCCACAAGGTCGAAGGCATCGGGTTTCTGGCCATCTCTGGATTCGCACTCTCCGCGGCCGCGCTGGTCGGGCAGAACCTGGGCGCGAACCAGGAAGCGCGCGCACGCCAGGCGGTGCGCATGACCGTGCGGTATTGTCTCACGGTCACCGTCACGACGGCAGCCGCGTTCCTCACCATCCCGCGCTCCCTGGTGGCGCTGTTCACGTCCGATCCCGCGGTGATCGCCGACGGGAGCCTCTACCTGCGCGTGATCGCGTTCGCGCAAATCGGGCAAACGTTCGAGATCATCCTGGAAGGTGCGCTCGGGGGCGCGGGCTACACGCTGTGGCCGCAGATCACGAGCACCGCGCTCACGCTGCTGCGCGTGCCGCTCGCCGCGTGGTGGTCGGGGACGATCGGCTTGCTGGGCATCTGGCTCGCGCTCTCGGTCACGGCCATCACCCGCGGAGTGGCGATGACGGCGTTCTGGCTCGCGGGCGCCTGGCGCCGCGCGGTGGTGTAGCCGATGGCGACGTTGATCACCCTGCTCACGGATTTCGGGACCGCCGACAGCTACGTCGGCGAGGTGAGGGGTGTGCTGTTGTCGCAGGTGCACGGCGTGGTGCTCGCCGACATCACGCACCAGGTCCCTCCGGGGGACGTGCGCGCCGCCCAGTACATCCTTTCCCGTGTATGGCAGCGGTTTCCCCAGGGGACCGTGCACCTGGCCGTCGTGGATCCGGGGGTGGGGACCGACCGGCGCGCGCTCGCGGCCCAGACAGCCGGACATTTTTTCGTCGCGCCGGACAACGGCCTGCTCTCGTTTCTCTCCTCGGAGGCGCATTTCGTTTCGCTGCCGGTGCCAGCGGCCGCGGCGCCCACCTTCCACGCCCGCGACCTGTTCGCGCCGGCGGCCGGCCAGCTCGCGCTGGGCGCGTCGCTCTCGCACCTCGGCCACCCGATCACCGATCCGTACCGCTCCCCGCTCCCCGCCCCTCATGACGACGGGGGAGTAGTGGTAGGCGAAGTGATTTATGTCGATCGCTTCGGTACGCTGATCTCGAACATTCCGGGTGGCGTGGTGGAGCCCGGCGTGCGGATCCGGGTCGCCGGTACGGAGATCGGCACGCTGGCGCGCACCTTCGGCGACGTGAAGCGCGGCGTGCTCGTCGCCTTCGTGGGCAGCGGTGGAACGGTGGAGATCGCCGTGCGCGACGGCAGCGCGGCGCGACTGCTAGGAGTCGGTGCGGGAGCGGAAGTGCGGGCCTGAAGGCGTCGGAACCCGCACCTTGGCCATCACGCGCTCCACGAACCCGAACTCGGGGGCGAAGCGGGTGAGCTGGGCCAGCTCGCGGAACAGCTTGCGCTCGCGCCCGGCGACCGCGCGACACTCGTCGCACCGCGCCACATGCGCGTCGCGTGCGGCGGGCAGTAGTCCTTGAGCCCAGAGCTCGATTTCGTCCGGGGTCAGGTGCTGGGAAGCAGGAGTCGGGGTCATCTTGGGCCAGCCTTACGGGGTTGCGAGCGCACCGGTTTCACTCCTTCCGATCGGCCAGGTAGCCCCGCAATTCGTTGCGGGCCCTGTGGATATACGTTTTGACCGTGCCCAGGGGCAGCTCGAGGATCCGGGCGATTTCCTCGTAGGAGTGGCCCTCCACGTGGCGTAACAGGATGCACGAGCGGTACTCCGGCCGCAGCCGCGCGATCGCCCGCTCGATCGCGCCGCCCAGCTCGCGCGCCTCGAGCTCCTGCAGCGGCGTCTCGCCCTTGTCGCCGAGCTGCGGCGTGGTCGCGCGCATCGCCTCGGGAGTGGTGGCGTGGGGCGAGCCGTCGAGCGAGAGCGTGTCGAGCTCGCGCTTGCGCAGCTGATCGATCGCCGCGTTGTTCGCGATCTTGAAGATCCACGACGAAAAGCGGAACTGCGGGTTGTACGAGCCGAGCCCGTTCAGGACCTTGATGAACGTCTCCTGGGCGAGGTCCTCGGCGAGGCCGCGGTCGCGCACCATGCGGTAGAGCAGTGAGAACACGGGCCGCTCGTAGCGACGCACCAACTCGCGGAACGCCGCTTCGTGGCCGCGCTTGGCCCACTCGACGACGTCCTGGTCGCTGGCGCCCGTCAGGTGGCCCGGCCTATCTTTCGCGCCTATGGCGTCCCCCCCACGAACCTCCACAACTTTCGCAACCTCCACCAACCTCCCGCCCGCGGCGCGGGCGGCTAAGCGGTCGTACGTGCGCGACATGTTCACCGCGATCGCCCCGCGCTACGACTTCCTCAATCATCTCCTCAGTCTCAACGTGGACCGCTCCTGGCGCCGCGCCGCGGTGCGGCGGCTCGCCTGGGAACGGACCCCCGACGGCACGTTCCTCGACGTCTGCGCCGGCACGCTCGACCTCGCGGCCACGCTCGCCCGCGAGCCGGCGTTCGCGGGGCGGGTGGTCGGCGCGGATTTCGTGGTCCCCATGCTCGCCCGGGGCAAGGGGAAAACCGCGCGCGCGCGTCCCGTCGCCGCCGACGCCCTGACGTTGCCCTTCGCCGACGGCCGGTTCGACGGCGCGATGTGCGCGTTCGGTGTCCGGAACCTCGCGGATTTGGACGCCGGGCTGCGGGAGGCGCACCGCGTGCTCCGGCCGGGCGCGCGTTTCGTGGTGCTCGAGTTCACCACGCCGCGGTTCGCGCCGCTGCGCGCATTGTACGTGTTCTACTTCCGGCGCGTGCTCCCCGCGATCGGCCGGGCGGTGTCGAAACATAGGGACGCCTATACCTACCTGCCAGAGTCGGTGCTCGAGTTCCCCGACCCCGACGCGCTCGCGCACCGGCTCACCGCGGCCGGCTTCGGTGACGTCGGCTACGAGCTGCTCAGCGGCGGGATCTGCGTCCTGCATCATGGCACTCGATAACCTGCGCGCCCTGATCGAGGCGATCGAGGCGCGAGGGGAGCTCGCGCGCGTCGATCACCCGGTCTCGGTAGACAAGGAGATCACCGAAATCGCCGACCGCTGCATGAAGTCCGCGGGAGGTGGGCCGGCGCTGCTGTTCACGCGACCCACGCTCGCAGCCGGCGCCGCGTCGCGTTATCCGGTGGCCGTCAACCTGTTCGGGTCGGCCCGGCGCATGGCGCTCGCATTGGGCGTCGACTGTCTGGACGAGATCGGCGTGCGCATCGCGGCGCTCTTGAACCTCAAGGTCCCCGATACTCTACTCGGCAAACTCGCCATGCTGCCGCAGCTCGCCGAGGTGGCCAAGTTTCCGCCCAAGACGGGGGGCGGCCGCCCGCCGTGCCAGGAGGTGGTGATCCGCGAGCGCGACGTGGATCTGGCGCAATTCCCCGTGCCGGTGTGCTGGCCGGAGGACGGCGGTCCCTACATCACGCTGGCCGGGGTCATCACCCGGGATCCGGGGTCCGGGGTCCGGAACGTGGGGATGTACCGAGTGCAGGTCCTCGGGAAGAACGAGCTGGCGATGCACTGGCAGCGGCACAAGGTAGGCGCGGCCCATTGGCGCGCCATGGCCGAGCGCGGCGAGCGAATGCCAGTCGCGGTCGCCCTGGGAGGCGATCCCGCGTCGATCTATGCCGCCTCGGCGCCGCTGCCCCCTACCATCGACGAGTTCCTGTTCGCCGGCTTCTTGCGGCGGGAGCCGGTGCGCCTCGCCAAGGCGGTGACCTGCGACCTCGAAGTGCCCGCCGAGGCGGAGATCGTGCTCGAGGGGTACATCGATCCGCGCGAGGAGCTCGTCCTGGAGGGTCCGTTCGGCGATCACACCGGCTTCTACTCGCTCGCGGACTATTACCCCAAGGTGCACGTCACCGCCGTCACGTCGCGGGCGGAGCCGATCTGGCCGCACACGATCGTGGGCCGGCCGCCGATGGAGGATTACTGGCTGGGGCACGCGACCGAGCGGATCTTCCTGCCGCTCCTGAAGATCACGATCCCCGAGATCGTCGACCTGCACATGCCCGCCGCCGGGATCTTCCATAATCTCGTGTTCGTGAGCATCGACAAGCAGTACCCCGGGCAGGCGTACAAGGTGATGAACGGGTTGTGGGGCCAGGGTCTGATGTCGCTGGCCAAGGTCATCGTCGTGTTCGACAAGGACGTGAACGTGCAGAACCCGCAGGAGGCGTGGTGGGTGGCGTTGAACCACATCGACCCCGAGCGCGACGTGCGCTTCACCATGGGGCCGATCGACGTGCTGGACCACTCGAGCCGGGGCTTCACGTTCGGGTCGAAAATGGGGATCGACGCGACGCGCAAGTGGAAGGAGGAAGGCTTCACGCGCGAGTGGCCGAACCGGATCGTGATGGACGCGGCGACGCGAGCGAGAGTCGACGCCATGTGGAAGGAGCTGGGGATTGAGCTCTGAAGCCGGTGGAGGGCGGTGGAGGGCGGTAGAGGGCGGTGAAGGTCGCGCCCGGGAAGGACAGACGTTTCGGGGCGAGTCGCTCCTCGTGCGGTACGTCAACTTCGTCAAGCTCCCGCATACCGTGTTCGCGCTGCCGTTCGCGCTGCTGGGCCTGCTCGTCGCGTCGCGCGAGGTGGCGGTCACGTGGCGGACCTTGGGCCTGGTGGTCCTCGCCTTCACCTGCGCGCGGTTCGTGGCGCTCGGGTTCAACCGCATCGCCGACCGCGAGCTCGACGCGAAGAACCCGCGCACCCGCGCGCGCGAGCTGCCCTCGGGGCGTCTCACGCTGCGCCAGGCCTGGAGCGCCGTCGCGCTCGCGGCGGCGCTGTTTCTCTGGACCGCGTGGGCGCTGAATCCGCTGTGCCTCGCGCTCGCGCCGCCCGCGCTCGTGTTCATCGCGGCCTACAGCTACGCCAAGCGGTTCACGAACTGGTCGCATCTCTGGCTCGGTCTGGCGGATGGGATCGCCGTGCCCGCGGGGTATCTCGCGGTCACGGGGCGGTGGAGCGAGCCGTGGTGGCTGCTCCCCGTGGGCGCGCTGGCGGTGACGTTCTGGGTCGGCGGGTTCGACGTGTTCTACGCGCTCCAGGACGAGACGTTCGATCGCGCGGAGCGGCTCGCGTCGCTGGTGGTGCGGTTCGGCCAGGCGCGCGCCATCCTGGCCGCCAAGCTGCTGCACGGTCTCGCGCTCGCGGCGCTGGTGCTGTTCGGCCTCGGCGCTCACCTCGGCGTCGCGTATTACGGCGGCGTCGCGCTCGGCGTCGCCCTGGTCGCATGGGAGCACCAGCTCGTCAAGCCGGGTGACCTGTCGCGGCTCAATGCGGCGTTTTTCAGCGCCAATGGGCTCGTCAGCATTGTCGTGTTCCTCGGCGCCCTTGTAGACCGCGTGTTATGACCGCGGTGCGCGGTACGCGGTACGCGGTGGCATCGAGGCAGCGCAAGCCGTTGGTGCGCCGCAAGCAACCGCGCACCCCGCACCGCGTACCGCCGCCCCGTCCGCCCGCCCATCCCCGTCGCTCTCCCACCCCGAACCGTCGCGGGCGGTGATGACCAAGCTTCCGGTGACTTTGGCCATCACCGGCGCCTCGGGCGCGCCGTACGGCGTGCGGCTCCTGGAGGTCTTGGCGATGCACCAGGTGCCCGTCTGGCTGATGATCTCGACCCACGGCTGGCGGCTGCTCGCGGAGGAGTGCGGCATCACCGACGACCGCGGCCTCAAGCAGGCCAGCGGTGGCGACTGGACCAGCGTGCGGGTGTTCGACGACAAGGACCGCGGAGCGGAGCCCGCGTCGGGGTCGGCGAAGAGCGCGGGGATGGTGATCTGCCCCTGCTCCATGGGTACGGTGGCCGCGATCGCGCACGGCACGAGCCGGAGCCTGATCGAGCGCGCCGCCGACGTCGTGCTCAAGGAGCGCCGCAGGCTCGTCCTGGTGCCGCGCGAGACGCCGCTCTCATTGGTGCACCTCCGCAACTTGACGCTCGCGACCGAGGCTGGAGCGGTCGTGTTGCCCGCCGCGCCCGGGTTCTACCACAAGCCGCAGCAGGTGCGCGATCTGGTCGACTTCGTGGTGCAACGGGTGGTCGACCACCTGGGGCTCGACATCGCCCTCGTCAAGCGCTGGGAAGGCAACAAGTAGTTGTACGACGCCACGACGGCACGTTACACGAGGACGGCGTGAGGCTCGGAGTCATATCCGACACGCACGGTTTGCTGCGGCCCGAAGTGTTCGACGTGTTCGAGCACGTTGACCACATCCTGCACGCCGGTGACGTTGGGAGTCCCCAGGTCTTGATCGAGCTGGAGGCGCTGGCGCCGGTCACCGCGGTGTATGGGAATGCGGACAATCCCGAGCTGCGCGCGCGGCTGCCTCAGGTGGCCGAGCTGGAGCTCGACGGCTTCGCGATCGTGGTGACGCACGGCGATCAGCTGGGGCACCCGACGCCGGATGCGCTGCACGCGGCGTTTCCCAGGGCCGAGATCATCGTGTACGGTCACACGCACAAGCCGCTGCTTGAGCTGGTGGATCGGACGGTGACCGTGATGAACCCCGGCGGGGCGGGACGTCCGCGGTTCGGCGTCCCGCCCAGCGTCGGCGTCATGGAGCTTGAGGCGGGGATCCCGCCGCGGGGTCGGCTGGTGACGCTCTAGACGGGGGGTTGTAGCCCGGGTGCGGCAGGAGCGGCGCGCCTGCCACGGCTGGGCGGGGCGGTGGCGTTGCGCGGCGGCGTTGGATGACGGCCTGTTGTAGCGTGGCATTCGGGTTGCACGGGCGCCACAGCGACCAGACCTGGCCCGGTGCCCGATGCGTCGCGTATCGCCCGCATTCCTGCTTCCCCTCCTCGCGATCCTTCCTCAGGCGTGCGAACGCGACGCGGCGATGTCGCCACGGGTCGTGCAGGTCCGACCCCGCGCGCAGCTCGCGGCCACGCCCACGTCACGAATCGCGTTTACGAGCGACCGGGATGGCAACGCGGAGATTTATGCAATGGATCCGGACGGTCTGGCGCTGAGTCGGCTCACGAACAACGCGGCGCCGGACTCGTCGCCGAGTTGGTCGCCAGACGGGCGGCACATCGCGTTCGCGAGCATGCGAGACGGCAACTCGGAGATCTACGGCATGAACGCCGACGGCTCGGCGCCGACCCGGCTGACCGACAATCCCGCCGCGGACCGCGAGCCCAGCTGGTCGCCCGACGGGCAGCGGATCGCGTTCTCGAGCACGCGAGACGGCAACTCGGAGATCTACGTCATGAACGCGGACGGTTCCGCCGCGACGCGACTGACGAACAACTCCGCTTTTGACAACGCGCCGAGCTGGTCCCCCGACGGAACGCGCATCGCGTTCAGGAGCACCCGAGCCTTGCCCCCCGGCATCTACGTGATGAACGCTGATGGCTCGGCGCCCACGCGCCTGGCGGACGCTGGATTCACCGGGGACCCGAGCTGGTCGCCCGACGGCCTGCTCATCGCCTTCACGGGCGGCTCCGCGGTGCGCGTGATGGCGGCGGACGGATCGGGGCAACGGACGCTGACGAACAGCGGGTTCGTCGATGGCGACCCGACCTGGTCGCCCGACGGGCGCCTGATCGCGTTCAAGAGCAATCGGGACGGCAACGTAGAGATCTACGTCATGAACGCCGATGGCTCGGCGCAAACACGCGTGACGAACGGCGCAGGCGGTGATCTTCAGCCCAGTTGGTCGCCCGCCAATCTCGCCACGAGCGGTGCCTTGGCCTTCGTCACCCAGCCACCGGACAGCGTCGACGCCGGCGCGGTCATCGCGCCGCCGGTCCAAGTCGCGGTGCGGGACTCATCCGGCAATACTGTCCCGGGCGCGACGGATGCCGTAACGCTCGCGCTGGGCGATAACCCCACCGGTGCTACGCTGTTCGGGACTACGACGGTGCGCGCGGTGGATGGCGTCGCGACCTTCAGCGACGTGCGACTGGAACGGCCCGGGAGCGGTTATACGCTGCTCGCCGCGGCGGCAGGGCGCGCGCGAGCGACGAGCAACGCATTCGCCGTGATCGGGCGCGGCGCCCTGGCCTTTGTCACGCAACCGCCCCCGAGTGTCGCGGGTGGCGTGGCGATATCGCCCCCAATCCAGGTGGCCGTGCACGACGCGGACGGCAACACGATGCCGGGCGCGACGAACGCAGTGACGCTGGCACTCGCTGAGAACCCTAGTGGTGCGACGCTGCTCGGGACGACAACGGTGCAGGCCGTGAACGGAATCGCCACGTTCGACGACCTGGTTGTGGACAGGGCGGGGAGCGGGTACACACTGGTCGCTACGGCAACCGGCCTCACAGGCGTGACGAGCGCCGCGTTTGCTGTGCACCTGACGTTTGCCGCGGTGGATGTCGGGGCGGTCCATTCATGCGGCGTGACGACCGACGGCGTGGCATACTGCTGGGGTAGCAGCGGAGCTGGACAGCTGGGGGACGGCTTTCAGGCGAGCCGCACGAGCCCGGTGCTCGTGAAGGGCGGACTCCGCTTCGTTGCAGTGGACGCCGGGTTCCTCCACAGCTGCGGGGTGACCACGAGCGGAGATGCATACTGCTGGGGCGACAACGAATCAGGGCAGCTGGGAGACGGGACGCTGCTGAATCGTACGAGCCCCGTGCGGGTCCTCGGGGGGCTCGCCTTCGCGGTGGTCAATGCGGGCGTGGGCCACACCTGCGGCGTGACCACGGGTCGCGAGGTGTACTGCTGGGGCGACAACCAAGCTGGGCAACTCGGGGATGGCACCGTGCTGGGTCGGATGAGCCCCGTAGCGGTCATCGGCGGGAGCGACTTCACGGCCGTCGGTGCCGGCTATCGCCACACCTGCGGCGTGACCACGAGCGGCACGGCGTTCTGCTGGGGCCGGAACCTCGAGGGTCAGCTGGGCGATGGGACCATAATCGAGCGGCCCCTGAAGCTGGTGGCCGTCGTCGGTGTGTCCGACCTCCGGACGGTGAGCGCGGGGATCTACCACAACTGCGGCGTGACCTGCGGTTGGAACGGCTCCGGCCGGCTGGGCGACGGCACCGCGAGCGACTCCGGCAAGACGGCGGCGCCCGTCGCGGGCGGACTCACGTTCGCGGGGGTGAGCGCCGGGCAATTCCACACCTGCGGGGTGACCACGGGTGCGGCCGCATACTGCTGGGGTGGAAACGACCTCGGTGAGCTCGGCGATGGGACGAGCGGCGTCAACCGGCCGAGCCCGGTGCCGGTCGCCGGAGGCTTGAACTTCGCTCGCGTGAGCGCCGGGTTCGAGTCTCACAGCTGCGGCGTGACGCCCGGTGGTCTGGCCTACTGCTGGGGTGCCAACGGCTTTGGCCAGCTCGGCAACGGCACGTTCACGGGGAGCCTCGTGCCTGTGGCGGTCGTGCAGTGAGGACGACCTAGCGCGGGCTCGACCCCGGTGCCGGTTGCACCGCTGCTTTCGCCCCCCGCTCCACCACCCGTGCCATGACCGGCGCGCCGGGCGCGAGCAGCTCCAGGCCGCCCACCACGACCTGCTCACCCGCATTCACGCCCTTCGTCACCTCGACGAACCCGGGCGTGCGGACACCGAGGTCCACCGGTCGCCGGGTGGCCTTCCCGTCCACTACGACCCACACCGCGTTGGCTCCCTCAGCCGGCACCACCGCCTCCTCGGGGACGACGATCGCCTGGGGACGCACGGCGGTCACGAGATGCGCCTCGATGAACATCCCGGGCTGCAGCAGCCGGGCAGGATTGGGCACCCGCGCCTTGATGAGGATGGTTCGGCCGGGGAGCTGCACCACCGGGTCCACGAAGTCCACCTGTCCGGTGAAGTCACGATCCGCGATGGCGGCGACGCGGAACGACACGTTCTGTCCCGGCTTCAAGTCTCGCGCAAACCGCTCCGGCACTTGGAAGGCGGCGCGCTGCGGGTTCACCGTATGCAGCGACACGAGCTTCGTGGTGTTCGTGACGTAGTCGCCGAGGCTGACGTAGCGCTGCCCCACCGCGCCGGCGAACGGCGCCCGCACGGTCGTGCGGTCGAGCCGGATGCGCTGCAGGTCGTACTGCGCCTGGGCGCTGCGGGCTTCCGCTTCGGCCTTTTCCAGGTCCGCGGCCGACGAGGCGTTCTGCTGCGCCAGCTCCTTGGCCCGCGCCAGGGCCTGCTGGGCGAGATCGCGCTGCGCTTCGAGCTGCGCGACCTGGGCCTTGAGCTGGGCGTCGTCCACCTTGAAGAGCGGCGTGCCCTCGTCGACCTCCTGTCCCTCGTGCACCGGGATCTCGACGATGCGTCCGTCCACTTCGGGGCGCAGGTCGATCGACTGCACCGCCTCGATCTGCCCGGTCGCGGCGATCTCGTCGCGCACGGTGTCGACCCGCGCGACGGCCACTTCGACGGGCATGCCCATAGGCGCGCCGCCGCCGAACCCCGCCGCGCCGCCCGCCTTACCCTTCTTGCATCCGCCTAGAGTGACCACCGCTCCGGCGACAACCACGCACCACGCACTACGCGTCATGTTGATCACACTCATTTCGGTTCCGGTTCGGGAAACAGGCGCCGGCCCAGGATCGTCTCGAGCCCCGCCAGCACGAGTCGCGTCGCGTAACGCGCCTGAACCAGGGTGGCCGACGCGTCATCGAGGTCGGACTGTGCCTTGAGCAGGTCGAGGATCGCGGTAGCGCCCGTCCGGTAGCGAGCTTGCTGCACTCGGTAGTTCTCGCGCGCGACCTGCACCTGTTCGCCCGAGAAATCGGCGGTGGCGCGGGCCGTCGTGAAACCGTCATAGGCTGCGACCACGTCGCGCTGCACCGAACGCTCTGCGGAATCGCGCACCGCCCGGAAAATGTCCCGGTTTACGCGCGCCTGACTGATCAGGGTCTGCCGCTGAAAGTTGTCCCATATCGGGAGCGTCGCCGTCAAGGTGAGCTGCGTGAACTTTGCACTCGTCGGGTAGAAGCGGTTGTCGTACGCGATCCCGACCGCGGTCAGACTGAGGCGTGGCAGCAGGGTGCCAAGCCGGCCGTGGTAGATCGCCGCCGCCTGGCGTTCGTTGGCCCGAGCCAGCCGATACGCCGGCCCTTGGCTCGTCGCCTCGTCGATCGCGGCCGCGAGCGTCAGGGGCAGAGCGCTGGGCAGGACGCTGTCGAGCGGAGCGGCGTCCACCGGGCCCGCGGCCCCCACCCGGCTCCCGAGCGTGAGCCGCGCGACCCGGACGGCGGCTTCCTGCTGCACCAGACCCACCCGCGCCCGGCTGAGCTCGAGCCGCAGCTGCAGCGAATCGGTCTGCACGGCGGCCCCGGTCGTGACCCGCGCCCGCGCGACGCCGAGCTGCTGCTCGGCACGCTGGACCCGCTCCCGCGCGACACGCAGGAGCTCGCTGCCCGCGAGCACGGAATAGTAGGTCGCCTCGGTGAGGAGTGCGGAGGCAAACCGCACCAGGATCTCCCCCGCGTGCGCGCCGTCGAGCGCCGCGGCCGAGCGCGTGAGCTCGGAGACTTTCTGTCCACCCGTGAACAGGTCGTAGCGCAACCCGATCTGAGCCGAGACGGCGTACGACTCGGGCTTGAGCGTGCCGAAGTTGAAGAACTGTGGAATGTTCTTCGTGGCGTCCGTCTCGACCCCCACTGCCGGGAGCAAGAACACCGCGAACGCGCTGCGTCGCGCCCACCTTGCGTTGTCCACCAGGCCGACCGCCGCGACGTAGTTGGGATCGAGCCCCGTGGCCCGGCGTAGCGCCTGCGCCAGGGTCACGGTCGGGAGCGAATCGTCCGGGATCGACGGGACGACGGCCGCCTGAAGCTGCAGCACCGCGAGCAGGACCAGCATTAGTCAGCCTCCACGGGTCGGGCTACGCGGACGCGGCTCGCTTGCCGCGCCGTCAGGCGGTCCAGCAGCACGTACCCCACGGGCACGACGAACAATGTGAGCGCCGTAGAGAAGAAGATGCCGCCCACGATCGCGTAGCCCAGCGGCCGCCGCGAGGCCGAGCCCGCGCCGACTCCGATCATCACCGGGATCGCGCCCATGATGGTCGCCACCGACGTCATCAGAATCGGGCGCAGCCGGATGCGGCCCGCCTCGACCACCGCGGCGACCGCGTCCAGCCCGCGCGCCTTCAGCTGGTTCGTGTACTCGACCAGTAGGATCGAGTTCTTGGTCACGAGTCCGATCAAGAGCACCATGCCGATCTCGCTGTACAAGTTGATCGTCCCACCCGGGCGATGCAGCAGGGCCGCCACGAGCAGCGTCGCGAGCGCGCCGGTCACCGCGAGCGGCACGGCCAGCAGTACGGTCAACGGGTGCACCAGCGACTCGAACTGGGCGGCGAGCACCATGAACACGACCAGCAGCGCCACGCCGAAGGCGAAATAGAGCGCGCCGCCGCTCTCCCGGAACTCGCGCGAGTCGCCCGCCAGGGCCGTCGTGCTTCCCGGAGGCAGCACCCGCCGGGCCAAGCGATCGAGCGAATCGAGCGCCTCACCCTGGGCGAACCCGGGGTTGAGGGAAGCCGACAGCGTGAACGACGGCACCCGGTTGAAGTGGTTGATCTGTCTCGGACCCACGCCCTCCTCGACTTTCGCCAGGGCGGCGAGTTGCACCAGCTGGTCGCCACGTCCCCGCAGGTAGATCCCCGACATGTCGCTCGGCGTGTTCCGGTGAGTGGAGTCGAGCTGCACCATGACGTAGTACAGCTTGTCGTTGCGCGTAAACGTGCTCACTCGGCGACCGCCCAGGAACGTCTGCAGGGCGGCCGCGACGTCGCGCACCGGCACGCCGAGGTCCTCCGCACGGTCGCGATCGAAGGTGACGCGCAGCTCCGGCTTGTTGAAACGCAAGTCGGTGTCGACGTTCGTGAGACCCTTGATGGCGCGCGCCTGTGGCACGAGCGTGTCCATGGCCTGCGCCAGCCGCGCGATGTCGGGATGTTGCACCACGAACTGCACCGGCTGGCTGAACCCCAGCGCTCCCGGGCTGTACGGGAACGCCTGGACGCCGGCGAGTCCGAACAGCTGGGGGAACAGCATGCCGACGAGCTGCTGGACGCTATTCTTGCGTTCGCTCCAGTCCTTGAGGATGACACCGACGAACGCCCGGTTCACCCCCCCGGCGAAGCCGCCGACGATCGTGAAGTACCCCTGAACACCCGGGGTCTTGCCGATGATCTGCTCGACCTGGCGTACGTACCCGTCCGTGTACGCGAGCGATGAGCCCTCGGGCCCGAATGCCACGACCAGAAAGAAGCCGCGATCGTCGTCGGGAATGAGCTCCTGCTTGAGGTTCCTGTACAACACAAACGCCAGGGCCACGGTCACGACCGTCCCGGCCACCACGATGCCCCGATGCCGCAACGCCGTCCGCAGCAGCGTCGCGTAGCGGTCGGCCACGGCGTTGAACCCTCGCTCCAACACCTTGAAGACGGCCCCGTGTTCGTGCGGCACGCGCAGCACCTTGGCGCACAGCATCGGCGTCAGCGTCAGGGCCACGAATCCCGAAATCACCACCGCGCCGGCGACCGCGATGCCGAACTCGCTCAACAGCCGTCCCGTCGAGCCGCGCAGGAACCCGAGCGGCGTGAACACGGCCACCAGCGCGATCGTCGTCGCGATCACGGCGAAGCCGATCTCGTTGGTGCCGTTGACCGCGGCCTGCTCCGGCGCTTCGTGCAGCTCCTCCTGGTGCCGGTAGGCGTTCTCGAGCACGATGATGGCGTCGTCCACCACGATGCCGATGGCGATCGTGAGCGCCAGCAGCGTGAAGTTGTTGATGGAGAATCCCAGGAAATACATGATGGCAAACGTCGCCACGATCGATGCCGGGATCGCGAGCCCGGGGATCACGGTCGCCCGCAGATTCCGCAGGAACACGAAAATGATCAGCACGACGAGGATGGCCGCGATCAAGAGCGTCAGGCGTGCGTCGTTGATCGAGTGCGTGACGAACACCGACCCATCGAACGCGGTTTCGAGTTTCACGCCCGGGGGCAGCGTCTGCTGGATGCCGGGGATGGCCTCGCGAATTCGCTGCGCCACGTCGATGAGGTTGGCCTTGGACTGCCGGACCACGCCAATAGCGACGGCGGGATTGCCATTGTAACGGAATATCGAGCGAGTGTCCTCGGGCGCGAGCTCGACGTGCGCCACATCCTTGAGCTTGACGACCTGCCCGCCCTGACTCGTCACGACCAGCTCCCCGAATTCCCGCGGATTCTTCAGCTCGCCCAGTGACCGGACCGAGAACTCCCGCCGCGTCGATTCGATGCGGCCGGCGGGAATCTCGACGTTGCGGGCGGCGATCGCGCTTTCCACGTCCTGAACGGTGAGGGCCCGTGCCGACAGCTGGTCGGGCTGTACCCACACGCGCATCGCGAAGCGCCGCTCGCCGAACACCCCGGCGCTGCCGACGCCCGCCAGACTCTGCAGCCGGGCTTTCACCAGGCGGTCGGCCACGTCGGAGAGCTGCATCAGGTCGTAGTTCGGGCTGCTCAGCGCCAACCAGAAGAACGGCTGCGCGTCGGCCTGCTGCTTCGCGATCACCGGCTCGAGCACGTCGACCGGCAGCCTGCCGCGCACCCGCGACACCTTGTCGCGCACGTCCTGCGCGGCCACGTCGACGGGCCGGTCGAGGTTGAACTCCAGGATGATCTGGCTGTTCTCCTCCGACGAGGAGCTCGACAGCGTGCGCAGTCCCTGGATCGTCGACAGCTCCTCTTCGAGCACGTCGGTGACCGCCGTCTCTACCACCTGCGCGTTCGCGCCGGGCAGCGTGGTCGAGACCGAGATGATGGGTGGATCGATGTCCGGGAGTTCGCGGACCGAGAGCCGGGTGTAGCCGATGACGCCGAACAACACGAGTGCGGCGGAGATCATGCTGGCCAGGACCGGCCGCCGAATCGAAGTTTCGGAGAGTTTCATAGGGCCCGAAAATTAACCGAAAAAGGTGATCCCGGGAGTAGGGCCCGGGTCAGGAAACGGTAGACTGGCGCTGCACCACCGGCCTCATTCTACGACGATTCTGCCTGTAGGATTCCGACATTACGCGCGTCGCGGCGCCCGTGCCTCACTGCGGCAGCCTGGCAATACCCCGTGCGGTGTCGCAACGCCCCGTCCGGTATAGCTCCGCACCAAAGGTCACAACCGCGCCGCATGGCGCGGGCGCTTCAGGGGGCACCGGGTTTGCACCGGTGCCCGACACCCAAAGGGCTAGGCGTATCCCCATGCGTCGCTTACTCCCCCTGTGTCTCCTCCTCGCCATGGCGGTTCCGCAAGCTTGCCAACGCGACGAGGTCACGGCGCCCCCCACGTCCGCGGCGGCTGGGGGCGCGGATCCGTCCGCGGCCCGCATTGCGTTCGTGAGTACGCGAGACGGTAACCGCGAAATCTACGTGATGGCCTCGGATGGGTCGGCACAGACGCGGTTGACGAACGTCCCCGAATGGGACTATGAGCCGAGCTGGTCCCCCGATGGGAACCGGATCGCCTTCGTCAGCCAGCGAGGCCGTTGCGACTGCCTCTACGTCATGGCCCCGGACGGATCGGCGGTGACGACGCTGACGCGCCATGACTCCTGGTGGGGCGACCGCCGGCCCAGCTGGTCGCCCGACGGGCAAACGATCGTGTTCACGCGATTCCTGGCCGACAACGTGGACGTCTACCGGATCGCGGCGGACGGGTCGGCGGAGACGGCGTTGACGCACACGGATTTCCACCGCACCGCCCGGGACCCGCAGTGGTCGCCGGACGGGAGCCGGATCGCGTTCTCGACCTCGCGGGATGACGACACCGAGATCTACGTGATGAACGCCGACGGGTCGACGCAGACCCGGCTCACGAATACCTCCGGGGTCGACGAGGAGCCGAGGTGGTCCCCGGACGGGAGCCGGATCGCGTTCACGAGCCATCGCGACGGCACCGCCCAGATCTACGTGATGGCCGCCGACGGGTCGGGGCAGACGCGGCTGACGAGCGATGCGAGCGACGATGCGTCGCCCCGCTGGTCCCCCGACGGGACGCGGATCGCGTTCACGAGCACGCGCGACGGAAACGTAGAGATCTACGCGATGAATCCGGACGGATCGGCGCAAGCACGGTTGACCAACGCCGCGGGCGCGGATGAGTCGCCCAGTTGGTCCCCCGACGGGCGCCAGATCGCATTCACGAGTCACCGAGACGGCGACGCCCAGATCTACGTGATGAAGGCGGATGGATCGGGCCAGACGCGGCTCACGAACACTTCGGGCGACAACACGGACCCGAGCTGGTCTCCAGCGTACAGCCCGAGCCGCGCGCCCGCGAACGTCGATTTCACGATTCCGCCTCCGCCCACAGTCAAGGCGAATGCCGTGATCTCGCCGGCGATCCAGGTTACGGTGACGGACGCCTCGTGGCACCCGGTGCCGGGGGGAGTCGTGCACATCGAGATCGGGACGAGTCCGACGCCGGGGGCCACGCTGTCGGGCACCACGGAGGCGAAGCTCGTCGACGGGGTGGCCACGTTCGCCGATCTCCGGATCGACCAAGCCGGGCGAGGCTACACGCTCCGGGCGGTGACCGGGGCGGCCTCGGGCTCGAGCGGGACCTTCATGGTCGTGGGACCCGCGGCACAGCTGGGCTTCGTGGCGCAGCCACCCGGGACGGTCGAAGGGGGCACGCCGATCGTGCGGGCCGTGCGGGTCGCGATTCAGGACGCCCTCGGGACCACAGTACCGGGCGCGACGCAGGTCGTGACCATGGCGCTCGCCGCAAACCCTCCGGGGGCCACCCTCTCGGGGACGACCGCGGTGGGGGCGGTCGACGGCGTCGCGACGTTCAACAACCTGAGCATCGACCGGCCCGGCACCTACACGCTGTCCGCGGCGGCGGCGGGGCTCACCGGGGCGACGAGCTCACCGGTCGCGGTGCATCTCACTTTCTACAGTGTGAACACCGGCACGCACACGTGCGCCATCACGACCTTCGGGAAAGCCTATTGTTGGGGTTATCCGCTGTACGGCACGTTGGGGAACGGGGGCACCGACCCGCATTCCACACCGGTCGCGGTCGTCGGAGGCCTCAGCTTCGTCGGAATCAGCACAGGCGCGCGACACAGCTGCGGCCTGGCCGTGGGTGGCGCGGCGTATTGTTGGGGCCACAACATCCAGGGCGGGTTGGGCGACGGCACCACCAGTGATCGGACGAGTCCGGTGCCGCTGTCGGGCGGCCTGACGTTCCGCACCGTGAGCGCCGGAGAGGAGTTCAGCTGTGGCGTGACCACCGGCGGCCGGGTCTTCTGTTGGGGCGATAACCTTGCCGGCGAGCTGGGCACCGGGACCAACACGGGGCCCCAAGGCTGCGAGTTCGGCCGGCCCTGCAGCAGGACACCGGTGCCGGTCGTGGGTGGGCTCACGTTCACGACGGTGAGTGCGGGCGGGTCCCACGCGTGCGGTGTCACCAGTGACGGCGCCGCGTACTGCTGGGGCGACAACTCCGCCGGCGCGCTGGGCGACGGGACCACCACGTCGCAGACGGCGCCCGTGCTCGTAGCGGGCGGGCTGCACTTCAAGGCCGTGAGCGCCGGCGCGCAATCCACGTGCGCCGTCACCACCGACAACGCGGCGTATTGTTGGGGCGACAACTCCCTGGGCCAGTTGGGGGACGGCACGACTGCGTCCCGGTCGACGCCCGGGCCCGTTGTCGGCGGGCTCAGCTTCGTGGCGATCAGCGCCCGGTTTCAGGCCGTCTGCGGTGTGCTTGCGAGCGGGGCGGCTTTTTGCTGGGGCGACAACTCCCACGGCCAGCTGGGCGACGGGACCACGACCCAACGGACGGCGCCAGTCGCCGTCGCGGGTGGCCTCAGCTTCGCGGTGGTGGACGCCCACGGCCAGAACGCGTGCGGCGTGACGCTCGGTGGGCATGCCTACTGCTGGGGCGACAACTTCGCCGGGCAGCTCGGGAGCGGGACGAACACCGCGAGCGCGACACCTGTGCAGGTGGTGCAATAAGCGCGGGGGCCCGCACGCTCGGCTCGTGGCGTTTCGCGGCGTCGCTCGTCCTGGCGGGGTTCGCTCAGCAGGCGTGCCGACACGACGGGCCGACGGCCCCGTCGGGCATGAACACCCACGGGGCAGGCGGCACAGCCCGGCAACTTGGCCTTGTCACCCCACCGCCTCAGAACGTCGACGCCGATGTCGTCATCGCCCCTCCGGTGCAGGTCGCCGTGCAGGACTCGCTGGGGAAGACCGTCACGAGCGCTAGGGACACGGTGACGCTCGCGCTCGGGGCGCCGTCGACCGGAGCCGGCCTCGCGGGCACGACGACCGTCGTGACGGTGGACGGCATCGCGACGTTCGCCGACCTGCGCGTCGATCGGCCAGGGACCTACACGCTCGTTGCGACGGCGCGCCAGCTCGCGGCGGCGACGAGCGCGTCGTTCGCCGTCCGCCTCACGTTCGCCGCTCTGAGCGCGGGAGGAAGCCACACGTGCGCCCTCACGCGCCGGGGCCTCGCATACTGCTGGGGCTCGAACGGCGCCGGCCAGCTCGGCGACGGAACCAGGATCGCCAAGGAGACCCCGGTCCTCGTCTCGGGCGGCATTCACTTCGCGACCATCAGCGCGGGAGAGAACCACACCTGCGGCGTGGGCGCGAACTCGGTGGCGTACTGTTGGGGAGCCAATTTCTGGGGCCAGCTCGGGGACGGGATCGGCATCCCCCACACGAGTCCGGCGCGTGTCGCGGGAGACCTCGCCTTCACGATGGTCGGGGCCGGGGGTGCGCATACCTGCGGGGTGACCACGTCCGGCGCGGCGTACTGCTGGGGCGACAATTTCGCGGGCCAGCTCGGCGACGGGGGTACCGGTGGAGCATCAGCGACTCCCGTCGCGGTGGTCGGCGGGCTCGCCTTCAGGAGCCTGAGTGCGGGAGCCGGGTACAGTTGCGGCCTGACGACGGCTGGCGCCGCCGCGTGCTGGGGCTCGAACAGCGACGGCCGCCTCGGCGATGGCACCATGCTCAGCCGGCCCGAGCCTGGGCTCGTCGCGGGGGTCAGCGGTATCGCCGCCGTGAGCGCCGGGGCTCGGCACGCGTGCGCGGTGACCACCGGCGGCAGCGCCTATTGTTGGGGCGCCAACAACGCCGGCCAGCTTGGCGACGGAACCACCACCTCACGGGCGATCCCGGTCCCGGTCTCGGGCGGGCTCGCGTTCGCGGTCCTGGACGGGGGCGGGGGGCACAGCTGCGGCGTGATCACGAGCGGAGCGTCGTACTGCTGGGGCGACAACACCTACGGCCAATTGGGCGACGGCACCGGCACCGGACGGACCAATCCCGCCGCCGTCGCAGATCACCTCGAGTTCGTCAGCGTCAGCGCCGGACTGGGGCACGCCTGCGGCCTGACGCCCCGTGGCACGGCGTATTGCTGGGGACGCAACGACTCCGGCCAGCTCGGCGATGGGACCACGACTGCGAGCGCGCTGCCGGTGCCCGTGCAGCAGGAGAGTCGTTAGCGCTGGCACCGCGGGCAGAACGTCGTCGCCCGCAGATCGATCGTGTGCGTGGTGACGAGTTTCTTGCCGCACGTGACGCACGGCTCGCCGCCCCGCCCGTACACCTTCAGCTCGAACTGGAAGCGGCCTTCCGCTCCGGTGCCGGTGCGGTAGTCGCGCACCGTCGTGCCCGAGGACTGCACGGCGCGCTCCAGCACGTCCGTCACCGCGGCGTGCAGGCGCGCGAACTCGTCGAGCGACAGCTTGTTGGTGGGCTTCGAGGGATCGATGCCGGCTTCGAACAACGCTTCGTTCGCGTAGATGTTGCCCACCCCGGCGACCCGGCGCTGGTCCATGATCGCCTTCTTGATCGCGGCGCGCGTCCCTTTCAACCGGTCGGCGAACACGAACGGCGTGAAGGTGTCTTCCAGGGGCTCGGGCCCGATCCGGCCCGTGTACGCGTCCCATCCCTTCTGGTCGAGCAGCCAGACGGTGCCGAGTCGGCGTACATCGCGGTACACCAGCAGCCGACCGTCGTCGATGGTGCAGGTGAGCACCGCGTACTTGGCCTCGTCGCGGGTGAGCGCCCGGTCGTATACGACCAGCGAGCCCGTCATGCGGGGCTGCACGATCAGCCGGTGGCCGCTCGAGAGCCGGAACACCGCGTGCTTGGCGCGGCGGATCACTTCCTCGATCGTGTTGCCCTGGAGTATGCGCAGCAGGCGCGGCTTGGACACGCGGCGCAGCACATCGGTTTTGGCCAGGCGGGCGCGCGCGATCCGGTAGCCCTCGAGCCGCGGGGCCAGGTCGCGGACGATCGTCTCAACCTCCGGCAGCTCCGGCACGCTCCGCCGTTCTCCTGATTTGGCGCCAGGCGATGTCCCGCCGGTACGTCTTACCCTCGAAGCCGATCAGCTCGCACCCGCGCGTGCTCTGCTCGCGTGCCGCCGCTACCGTGTCGCCCAGCCCCGTCACCGTGAGCACGCGCCCACCGGCAACGCGCAGCGTGCCGTCGGCCGCGTGGGACGTGCCCGCGTGGAACACGAGCGTTCCGGGCTCGAGATCGCGCGGCACCACGACGCTGGCGCCGAGTCGCGGCTTGTCGGGGTACCCCGGCGCGGCGAGCACTGTGGCGACGGCGGCCCGGCTCGCGGACAGGATGGTCTCTCGTGGCCTCCAGGCTCCGAAAGCGATATCGCGCACGTGGGCCGTGACGCCGGGAAGCACCGGGAGCAGGGCCTGCGTCTCCGGGTCCCCGAAGCGGCCGTTGAACTCGAGCACGTACGGTGTGCCGTCGGCCGCGAGCATGATGCCGGCGTACAGCACGCCCTGATATGGCGCGCCGCGCGCCGCCAGCTCCTGCAGCGCGGGCTCGAGCACCCGACGCCGCACGCGGTCGAGCAGGGTGTCGCTGGCGATGCTCACCGGACAGTATGCGCCCATGCCACCCGTGTTGGGCCCGGTGTCGCCCTCGCCCAGCCGCTTGTGGTCCTGCGCGGCGGGCAGGACGACGAGCTGCTCGCCGTCCGTGAGCGCCAGCACGGAGAGCTCCTCGCCCTCGAGGAAGTCTTCCACGACCACTTCGCTGCCGGCGTCGCCGAACGCCCCCTCCGCAAGCATGGCGTTCGCCGCGCGGGCCGCCTCGTCGCGCGTGCGGCACACGACGGCGCCCTTACCGCCCGCGAGCCCGGAGGCCTTCACCACGAGTGGCTCCGCGTGACGCTTGATGTAGACGAGGGCCGGGTCGAGCGCGGTGAACGTGCGGCTCGCGGCGGTGGGGATGCGGGCCGCCTGCATCACGTCCTTGGCGAACGCCTTGGACGACTCGATCCGCGCGGCGGCGCGGTTGGGGCCGAACACGGAGCGACCAGCCGCGCGCAACGCGTCGGCCAGGCCAGCAGCGAGGGGCGCCTCCGGCCCGACGATCGTGAGGTCGATGCGGTGTTGCTTCACCGCCTCTAGAACCTCTCCGACCTCTACAGCCTCTATACCCAGATTCGTCCCCAGCTGCGCGGTGCCGGGGTTACCGGGAGCGGCGAACAGGTCGGCGTCGGGGGTGTCGCGCTTGAGCGCCCAGCAGAGCGCGTGCTCGCGGCCGCCCCCGCCGACGACCAGGACTCTCACTTCTTCTTGAAGGCGTCCGAGAAAGCCTGAGCGGCCCGCTTGGCGGTGTCCACCATGTCGTCCACGACGGCCTTCGCTTCCTTCATATAGTGCTCGCGGGCCTCGTCGATGTCCTTGTCCACGGGCCGGGCCTCGGCCTCGGGGCCGCGGCGCGTGTATTCGCCGCCCAACACCCGCTCGTAGTGTCCATCCTCGATCCAGCGCTGCAGCTCGGCGGCCCGCACCGTGTTGAACGGATGGGTGCGTCCCAGCACCCCCAGGATCTTGAAGATGCGGTCGAGCGCGCCGCCCGCGGCCTCGTATTCACTCGCCTGGGCGAGGAACGCGTTCAGGTCCATCTGCGACATGTCGCCGCCGCCCGCGAACTTGAGGTTCACGCGCAACGACGCCGTCGCGTCCTGGCACGCGAGCAGCCCCGCGCGGTCGGACGAGAGCTCGCTCTTGCGGAACCACTCGAGCAGGGCAAGCTGGATCGGCAGAATCGCGATGCCGGCCAGGAACGGCAGGGCCCCGAGACTCACGTTGAGGATGAGCACGAGAATCGTGTGGTACAGCGCGTGGCCGCTCATGACGTGGCCCAGCTCGTGCCCCAGCACGTTCCGCAGCTCGTCGTCGTCGAGCAGCTTCAAGGTGCCCGAGTTGATCACGATGAACGGCTTGTCCATGCCGAACGCGCCGGCGTTGGCGAACGGCGTCTGCGACACGAACAGCTCGGGCCGCTCCGGCCAGTCCATCGAGGTGAGCACCTCGGTGTAGAGCTGATTGAGGCGGGGGAACTGGGTCGGACCCACCCGCACGGCGTCGGCCTGGAAAATCAGCCGCACGCCGCGCTCGCCGATGAAGCCGTAGATCTTCTTCACCACCTCGTCGAACCCGGGCACGGAGCGCAGCGACTGCAAGGCGGCGCGGTCGGCGGGGTGCTCCCAGGTGACCGGCGCGATCTGAGTGAGAATGCGGCGCGGGCGCGCCGCGGGAAGGCTGGTGGATTCGGTCATACGATGCTCCTCGGCGAAGATAGACCCTGCCCTACGCCCGCGGTGGGTGCGTGTTTCGTGCGCGTCAAGCGGCCGCCAGGGCCTGGTCCAGATCCGCGATCAAGTCGTCCACGTCCTCGATCCCCACCGACAGCCGCACCAGGCTGTCGGTGAGCCCCAGGGCGCGCCGCATCTCCGCGGGCACGCTGGCGTGGGTCATCGAAGCCGGGTGCCCGATCAGGCTCTCCACGCCTCCCAGCGACTCGGCGAGCGCGAAGATGCGCGTGCGCTCGGCGAACCGCTTGGCCCGCTCCAGCGAGCCCAGCTCGACCGAGATCATCCCGCCGAACCCTTTCATCTGCCGGCACGCCAGCTCGTGCTGGGGATGCGACGGCAGCCCTGGATAATACACGCGCTCCACCTTGGGATGCTTGGTGAGCCACTCCGCGATGCGGCGGGCGTTGGCGTCGTGCTGGCGCATCCGCAACGCCAGGGTCTTGGTGCCGCGCAGGGCGAGCCAGCAGTCGAACGGCCCGGGCACCGCACCCGACGCGTTCTGGATGAACCCGAGCCGCTCGGCCAGAGCGCCGCTGTTGGTGACGAGCATCCCGCCCACCATGTCGCTGTGGCCGTTCAGGTACTTGGTGGTCGAGTGCAGCACGATGTCGGCGCCCAGCTCGAGCGGTCGCTGGAAGTAGGGTGTGGCGAACGTGTTGTCCACCACGAACAGGGCGCCCGCTTTACGGGCGACCTCGCCCGCGGCGGCGAGGTCGCACAACCGCATCATCGGGTTGGTGGGCGTTTCGGCGTAGATCATCTTCGTCTTGGGCGTCACGGCTGCGGCCACGTTACGCGTGTCGCTGGCATCGACGAAGCTGAATTCGAGGCCGACGCGGGACCAGATGAGCGTCATCTGACGGTGCGTGCCGCCGTACAGGTTGTCGCCGGACACGACGTGGTCGCCCGCGGCGAGCAGCTTCAGTACGCCGTCCACCGCGGCGAGTCCCGACGCGAAGGCGAAGCCGTGGCGCCCGCCCTCGAGCGCCGCGACGTTCCGCTCGAGCGCTTCGCGCGTCGGGTTGCGGGTGCGCGCGTACTCGTACCCCTTGTGCCGGCCCAGGCCGTCCTGGACGTAGGTGGAGGTCTGGTAGATCGGCGTCATCACGGCGCCGGCGAGGGGGTCGGGGATTTTACCGGCATGCACCGCACGGGTGGCGAAGCGCGTCGCCAGGTCGTCGCGCGAGATCTCGGTCATGGCGGGAACGTAAGGGCGCCTTTCGCGCCGAGCAAGCGACTACTACGTTACGCCAACAATGCCCCAGCCGAATGCGGTCAAGTGCCTGGTCGTCGACGACGAGCCGCGTCTGCGCCGTGTCCTGGTGCGGCTGCTCGAAGGCGAGGGCTTCACGTGCGCCGAAGCGGGGTCCGGGGTGGAAGCGCTGGAGATGCTGTACCACGAGCAGGTGCCGCTCGTCATCTCCGACCTGCGGATGCCCCAGATGGACGGGGTGGGGCTGTTGCGGGAGATCATCGCCAAGTGGCCGGACACCGCCGTCATCGTGGTGACGGCCGTGGCGGAAGTGGAGAGCGCCGTCGCCTGCCTGCAGCTCGGCGCCCTCGACTACGTCGCCAAGCCGTTCCACCTGGACGAAGTGCGCGCTCGCGTGATGCAGGCGCTCGACAAGCGGCGCCTCAAGATGGAGCTGGAGGACTACCGCCATAACCTGGAACAGCGCGTGCAGGAGCAGGCCCGCCGCATCGAGGAGCTGTCGCTCGAGCGGCTGCAGGCGCTGGTGCACTTCCTCGAAGAGAAAGACCCCTACACCCGCGGCCACTCGGTCCGGGTCGCGAACTACTCGACCCGGATCGCCCGCGAGATGGGCCTGCCCCAATCCGTGGTCGAGGTCATCACGCTCGGCGCTGAGCTCCACGACATCGGCAAGATCGGGGTGAGCGAGCAGGTGCTGCACAAGGAGGGCAAGCTCAGCGAGCCCGAGTACCGGCACATCATGGAGCACCCCGTGATCGGCGCCCGCATCCTGGCGCCGTTGATGCGCGACGTGCCGGCGGCGCTCGCGATCGTGCGGTCGCACCACGAGCGCCTCGACGGCCGCGGGTTTCCCGATGGACTGGCGGGCGACCAGATCCCGCTCGAGGTGCGGGTCGTCACCATTGCGGATTCGTTCGACGCCATGACGAGCGTCCGGCCGTATCGCCCGGCCCTGTCGGTGCAGAAAGCCCTGCAGGAGCTCGACGAGGGGAAGGACAAGCAATTCCACGCGCCGGCGGTGCGGGCCTTTCTCGCGGCGTTCCCCGATCCCTCGGCGCTGCCGGTCTCGACGCCGGAAGTTCAGCCGCTGCATCTTCCCGCACCGTCACCCGACTCAGCGCGCCGCTCGCCTCGCTCCGATTAGATTGCCGCGATGACCGACACACTGATGGTCGGCGTGTCCGGCGTGCGCGGGATCGTGGGCAAAGACCTGACGCCGGAGGTGGTGACGCGCTGGGCGCGGGCGTTCGGAACGTTCGCCCGTGAGGGGACGCGGGACGCGGGACGGGGGACGGGTCCATCCGTGGTCGTCGGGCGCGATGCGCGGACGTCGGGCCCCGCGTTCGCGGCCGCCGTGACCGCCGGGCTGACCGCC
>Ga0209350_1000116_pt1 | contig 51749 bp, 39 predicted proteins | sample GraSoi013_2_20cm_2_FD_185822 | JGI IMG/M metagenome (GOLD analysis project Ga0209350, IMG submission 185822) | Grasslands soil microbial communities from the Angelo Coastal Reserve, California, USA - Sample 09_27_2013_2_20cm (SPAdes) (version 2) | ecosystem: Environmental > Terrestrial > Soil >...
CGTAAATGCGCAGGTTTTCCCAGAACGCGCCGACGATGCCGCGCAGACGCCACGCATCTGGCGTGCTGAGCCGAATCTCGTGGCTCTGGTGCGTGTTGCCCTCCGTCTCGGTCCAGACGGTGCTCGGCGAGAAGCAGGTCGAAGCGAGGCCGTTTGCCGGCTCGGCACCATGGCACTGGTAATAGTCCGCATACAGGCCGCGCGCATAGTTGGTGTAGTCCTGCACCGTGCTCACGTTGCGCACCAAGTACGAGCCCGCGTAGACCGCTCTCAGCGCGCCGATTCGCCCATTGATCGTCAAGGCCGTGTTCTCGAACTTGTCCTTGTTGTAGGAGTTGTTGAACAACGTGACCGACTGCCTGGGTAGCGGTGCGCCGTCCGAGCTCTTCGGCATCTGGTAGAAGACACCTTCAGCATCCATGTTCTGGTAGCTCTGGGTGATGAGGGCGTTCCACTCATCGTTGATGTTCCAGAGAGCGGATATGCGGACGCCCTGGTAGGTCACCGGATTGATCGCATTCTTCGCGAGCGCGTTGTTGTTGATCGCCAGGGCGCCCGGCGGGACCTGACACGGCGTAGTCGTGGGCCCGCAGCCTGACGGATAGTTCGCATAGTGAATGCCGATGTCCGTCGCCGCATTGCGCGTGAAGGTTGCCGGCAAGTTGTTGATATAGCCCCCGCGCTGGTCGTCATAGACCACGCCGCGCACCGCGAGCGTGTCGCGGATGAGAGGCAGATTGACGACTGCCGTGACGGCGGAATTGGGGTCACCGCCCGCGGTCACGCCGTACCCTCCGGTGACGCTGCCCTCCGTCACGTTGAGCTTCGGCTTGTTCGTGATATAGCGGATCACGCCGGCCTGAGCTCCCGCACCGAACAGAGTTCCCTGCGGGCCTTCGAGGACTTCGATGCGCTCGAGGTCCGCTGCGTATACATCCAGGTTGCGGCCGGGCAGCTGACCCGACTGCTCGTCCAGATAGATGGCAACGTTTGGAAACCCGTTGATCGAGCCGCCGGATTGAGTTGCCACGTTTCCGGCGCTGAGACCCCTCATGAAGATCTGGTCCTGGCCCGGCCCCGCGGACGCTGTGGCCACATTGGGCAAGTACCGGATCAAATCGTCCAGGCTCGTGACGTTCAGCTGCTGCAGGGCCTCGCCGGTGAACGCCTGGATCGCGATCGGCACGTCCTGGACGTTCTCGGTGCGCCGCTGCGCAGTGACGACAACTTCCTGGATACCGGCCGCGGAGGAACCGGCCTCAGCCGGGACCGACGGGTCTGCGGCAGCGGCGTAGGCCACCGCACCCGCGTGCGTTCCCAGGATTGCCGCAACGGCATGCGCGCACTTGTGGTTCATCTTCATGGGCGGAGCCCCTCCCTCTTCTACTATCCGCAGCGTTCGCAGCCGCGCCGGCGGCCGCGGGATGTTATCATTTCACGCTGACGCGCTGAGCGCCGGATATGCTGCTTCTCAGTGCGCGCGCGGGGGCAGAGCCAAGTCTCTCTGAGCGAGGTTGCATAGTTTGAGCAGCAATGCGATGGCGACGACCCGTGCCGAGGTCGCGCCGCTGCTTCAGCGCTGGTACGTCCTCATCGTGATGTGCGCGGTGTACGCCATCAATATCGGCGCCCGCTACGTCGTCACAACCGTATTTGAACCCATCCGACTCGAATTGAAGCTAACCGACGCGGGCGCGGCGTTCGTGACCGGCGTGCCGCTCGCCCTGTTCTACGTCGGTTGCGGCCTCCCCATCGCTTGGCTCGCCGACCGCTCCAATCGCCGCAACATCGTGGCCACCTCCCTGATTCTCTGGTCCGGGTTCACGGTGTCCTGCGGTTTGGCCTTGTCCTCCTTGCAGTTCGTGCTGGCTCGCATTGGTGTGGGGGTGGGTGAAGCGGGGGCGACGCCGCCTTCGACCTCGATTGTGTCGGACTGCTTTCCCCCTGAACGACGTCTGATGGCGCTCAGCATATTCGCTCTCGGCGCGCCGATCGGCGCGTACCTCGGCGCGGATACAGCTGGCGCAGTCGCCCAGGCGTATGGGTGGCGCGCCGCGTTCTTCGCGCTCGGCGTGCCGGGCGTGCTGCTGGGCGCGCTCGTGTTCCTCACCATCCGCGAGCCCAGGCGAGGACGACTCGACGCCGTCGCCGCCGTCGGTAAAGCCTCGTTCCCAGAGTCGCTTGCGTTCCTGTGGCGTCAGCGGGCGGCGTTCCACGTCATCATGGGAAGCGGCGTCTGTTCCCTGTGGGGATGGGGTCTGGTCTGGTTCACGCCGACCTTCCTGCTGCGAACCTACGGGCTGAACGTCGCGCAGGCCGGCTCCCTCATGGGTCATATCCATCTCGTGGGCGGCGTCGCGGCAACCGTCGTTGCGGCCTGGTTGATGTCGCGTCCGTTCATGTTGGATCCACGGCGCTCGCTTTGGACACTCGGATGGGTCACCGGTTGCGCCACCATCCTCTCGATCATCGCCTACTGGACGCACTCGCTGTGGCTCGCCCGCGTGATGCTCTGGGCTTACGTCCCTGCTATCTATTTTTTCATTGGCCCCTGCATGGCCCTGGTGCTGAATCTGGCGCCGAGCCACATGCGTTCGACGTTCACGGCCTGGTCGGTCCTCGTCGGGAACGTATTTAATCTCATCGTCGCGGTGCAGGGCGTCGGAATCCTGAGTGACTGGTTCGGCGGTGCGCACGGGTCCGACGCCGCATCGCTCCGCTGGGCATTGCTGGTGCTCGCTCCCACGGGGTTCTGGGCGACCTGGCATTTTTTCCTGGCGGCCAGGACGGTTGTCCCGGACATGAAGCGCGCCGTTGGCTACGGCAGCTCGTGAGCTCCAGGAGGTACCGTGCCAATGAAGGCAGACCCCGCCGAGAACCTGTCTTTTCGGCCTGCTCGTCGTCCTGGCGGGCGCTGCGCCGTGCGCGCGCGCGGATGACCTCGAGGTGCTCAACGACGCTGCGCACTTTGCCGAGGGACCCATCTGGTATCACGGCAAGCTCTACTACGTCGAATACGATCGCAATTCCGTGACTACCTGGGATGGCGCCAGGAACGCCGTGTTCTGGTCCAAGCAGGGCTGCGGCCCGTCCGCGGTGATTCCCACGGCGCGCGGCGAATTCCTGACGACCTGCTATGACAGCGGCTCGATCGGCCGCATCTCGGCCGACGGCAAAGATCTCCCCCCTTACACGCACGACAAGGACGGGAATCCCTTCGTTGGCCCGAACGATTTTGCGCCTGACCGTCACGGAGGCATGTACTTCACGTGCTCCGGTACCGCGCCCGGCCCCGCGATCGACGGCAAGATCTTCTACATCGCAGCGGACGACACGATCAGCCAGAAGGCCACCGACATCCATAGCGCCAACGGCATCGTGGTCTCGAATGACGGGAAGACTCTTTATGCGATCGAAACCGAGGATCACCGGCTGATTCAGTTCAAGATCGGACCGGGCGGGTCGCTGTCGGAGCGCCGGGTCTTTCTGGATCTCGATGAGCTCACGCACATCGGCGGGCACATCTACCCGGATGGGCCATCTCTATATCGGCCAGAATCCCCGCGACGTCCAGGCCCCGTTGGCCGGCACGATCTTCGTGGTCGATGACACGGGGAAGCTCCTTCGGACGCTCAAGCTGCCCTCGCCCGGCGTTCCGAATCTGGCGCTCAGCCCGGACGAAAAGACCGTGTACGTGATGGCACTCGATCAACTCGACAAGCCGCCTTACCACGGCAAGGTGTACGCGATTCCGAACCGCTGATGCGCCAGACGCGCTGAGCCCGCGCCCGCGCGCTCAGCCCGCCAGCCAGCCGCCATCGATGACGAGATTCGAGCCCGTGATGAAGCTCGCCCGGTCGCTCGCGAGAAACACCGCGGCATTGGCGACATCCTGCGGTCGGCCGAAGCGCGGCCAGGGCGTGCGCTGGCGCTGATATTCGAGCCGCGCCGGATCCTTCGCCAGACCCGGTGCACCCGTGACGATCTTGCCCGGAGAGATGCAGTTGCACACGATGAGATGCTTCGCATAATCGACGGCAATCTGTCGTGTGATGTAGATCGCCCCGGCTTTGCTCACGCCGTACGGCAGATCGCCCGGCGAGGTCACGATACCTTGCTGGGATCCCAGGTTGATCAGGCGACCCCTGACCTCCTGCCGCGGCTCCTGAGTGATCATCTGCTGTACCGCGCGCTTGCAGCCGTTGAACATGCCCGTCAGATTGACGCGCATGACCTCCTCCCATTGCGCGAGTTCGGTCTGCAGCAACGCCGTGCCGGAGTAAGTCGCGGCATTGTTCACCATGAGGTCGAGCCGGCCGTGGCGCGCGACCGTGGCGCCGATCAGCGAGTCGACCTCGTCCCAGCGCCCGACATCGGTCTTCCGAAACGACGCCGCGCCGCCCGCCCGGGTGATGATCTCGAGCGTCGAGTCGCCGCCTTCCAGGGGCTCTTCGGTGATATCCGCAATGACGACACTCGCACCTTCGCCGGCAAAGCCGATGGCAATCGCGCGGCCGATTCCCGAGCTGGCTCCGGTGACGACAGCAATCTTTCCCGCGAGTAGACTGGACATGGGCTTCGATTCCTATAAGACCTCGGGACTCGAGCACCTTCCTCTAAGGATATTCCGGTGTCCGACGTCATCCAACCCGATCTCGACCTGGCCGCTTCGCTCTTTGAAGCGCTGAGCAGCGCGACACGGCGCGGCCGCGGGATCGTCCGCGACAGCTACGGCGCCGGCGAGCAGGCGGCGCATGACTTGGTCCGCTCGGCGGCCGCCGGCGTCGGGCTCGAAATCTCGGTGGACGCAATCGGCAACCTGTTCACGACGCTGCCGGGACGGGACCGCAGCGCGCCGCGTATCATCATGGGCTCGCATCTCGACAGCGTTCCCCAGGGCGGCAACTACGACGGCGCAGCGGGAGTCGTCGCCGGGTTGTGCGTCCTGTCCGCGATGCGCCGTGCAAGGGTCGTCCCGAAGTGCGATCTCTCGGTGATGGCGATCCGCGCGGAGGAGTCCGCGTGGTTCGATATTGCGTATCTCGGAAGCGGCGGCGCCTTTGGCCTGCTCGATCCCGCCTGCCTTTCGATCGCGAGGTCGGACAACGGCCTCACCCTCGAGGCGACGCTGAAACAGCGGGGTTTCGATCCGCAGCCGATCCGGGAACGGCGGCGGCTCCTGGATCCTTCGCGGATCCGGGCCTACCTCGAGCTGCACATCGAGCAGGGTCCGACGCTGGTCGCGCGAGGATTGCCCGCCGCCGTGGTGAGCGGCATCCGCGGCTGCAAGCGCTTCCGCAATGCGCGCTGCACTGGAGAGTATGCCCATTCGGGCGCCGTTGCCCGCCCCTACCGCCGGGATGCCGTCGCCGCGACGGTGGCGTTTCTTCATCATATGGAGGCTGTCTGGGTGCGGCAGGAGGAGGAAGGAGCGGATCTGGTTCTCACCGCGGGCGAGCTGTATACCGATCCGACCATGCATGGACCGAGCAAGATCGCCGGTGAAACGCGCTTTGTGCTCGACCTGCGGAGCCTGTCGGAAGCGACCATGGATTCCGTCGCGGCCGAGGCACGCGCTGCGGCCGCGCGGATCAGTTCCGCCTACCGCGTCCACATCGATCTCGGCGCGACCAGCGATTCTCCCCCGGCAGTGATGGATCCCAGACTGCGCTCTCGGCTCATGAGCCTGCTCGATCGTCCCTTCGAAATGGCCAGCGGCGCCGGTCACGATGCGGCCATCTTCGCGAAGGTCGGCATCCCCAGCGCCATGATTTTCGTGCGCAACGAGCACGGCAGTCACAATCCGGACGAGGCCATGACGCTCGAGGACTTCGCGGTCGGATCGCGGTCGCTGCTGGAGTTGCTCACAGACTTTCCCCTCTGATCCCCCTTTCGAAGGAGCCTGGCATGACATTGCTGGTGACGGGCGCGACGGGTTTTGTCATGGCCGTGCTCGGCCGTCATTGGCTGGAAGCCGATCCCGAAGCGCGTCTCGTGGTGCTGGACTCGTCTCCCCTCGACGCCGCGGCCCAGCGCTACTTCGCCCCCGTCGTGAAACGACTTTCCGTCGTGATCGCCGATGTGACACAAGCCGAGACCTGGCAGCCCGCTCTGGCGCGCCACGGCATCACGCACATCGTCCACGGTGCGACGATCACGCCCCTATCGCGCGGCACCGTGGCCGAGGTCAAGCTTGAACCCGAGGCCGGAAATCCCGCGCGGATCCTCGACGTCAATGTGATGGGGACGGTAGCCATGCTCGAGTGGGCACGCACATTGCCTAACCTCAAACGGTTCATCTACGTGAGCTCGGGTGCCGTCTACAAACATCACGGACCGGATCGTCCCGGCGAGCCTCTGCCCGAAGACGGCTACGTGATGCCACGCCGGCTCTATGGCATCTCGAAGCTCGCCTCCGAGCTGATCACCGAGCGGTACGGGGAGCTGTTTGGCCTCTCGACCGCATCGGTGCGTCCGTCTTCGGTCTACGGACCCATGGACCGCGTGACGGCCAGCCGGAATTTCCGTCACGTGCCGAACCGCATCGCCCATATGGCCCTGGATGGGGTCAAGCGTGTGCGCGTCAACACGCTCGATGCCGTCGGCGACTACATTCACGTCGAGGACGTTGCGCACGCCATCATCGCCCTGCTCCGGGCGCCGCACCTGCGGTACAGTGCTTACAACGTGGCCGCCGGCGCCACCGCGTCGATCGGCGACCTGGTCGCCTGGGCGGCCGAGAAGGCACCCGGCTTTGGCGCAGAGGTGGTCCCTCCAGAGCAGGCCGATGTCCTGCAGGACCCGACCCTCAAGGACGGCATGTGGGGCGCTTATGATGTCTCGCGCATCTTCAGCGAGACGGGTTGGAAGCCGCGGCCGGTGCGCGCGGCGTTGCACGCCTACATGGACTGGATTGCAGCCGAGAAATCCACATGACGCCGCACGAACCCTACCCCCGCGACCTGATCGGCTACGCGTCCCGCCCGCCCCACCCGCGCTGGCCGAACGAGGCCCGGATTGCGGTCTCCCTGGTGCTGAACTACGAGGAGGGCGGAGAGGCCTGTGTGCTGCACGGGGACGCTCACTCCGAGTCGGTGCTCACTGATCTCGGAGCAGTCGAGGCTCTGACTGGGGCGCGCAACCTGAGCGTCGAATCCAACTTCGAATACGGGAGTCGCGTCGGATTCTGGGAGATCATGCGACTGTTGAAGAGCGTCCATGCGCCGGCGACCGTGTACGCCGTCGGCATGGCGTTGGAGCGCAACCCCGAGGTCACCGCCGAGCTCGCACAGAGCGGCTTCGAAGTCGCCTGCCACGGACAGCGCTGGATCGATTATCAGCTCGTTCCGGAGGCAGCGGAGCGTGCGGACATGCTGCGCAACGTCGACACCATCACGCGCCTCATCGGCCGGAGGCCCTTCGGGTGGTACACCGGCCGCCCAAGCCCCAACACGCGGCGGCTGGTGGTGGAGATCGGCGGCTTCCTCTACGACAGCGATGCCTACAACGATGATCTCCCCTACTGGACGGAAGTCTCGGGCCGGCGACATCTCGTCGTTCCCTATAGCTTCGACACCAACGACAGCCGCTTGCAGCGCGGCGGGGATTTCAGCACCGGGGAACAGTTCTTCACATACTGCCGGGATGCGTTTGACTGGCTCTATCGCATGGGAGAGCAAGGGCGACCGCGCATGATGAGTATCGGCCTGCACGGTCGGATCATCGGTCGCTCCGGCCGGATTGGAGCGCTGGCGCGGCTGCTCGAGCACATCCAGCGTCACGAGGGCGTGTGGCTCTGCAACCGGGCGGCCATCGCACAACACTGGATCACGCATCACGCGAAAGGCTGAAAATATGGACCCGAATGCGCCGCGCAAGGTGGCGCTGGTCGCCAACTGCCTGTTGAACCAGAACGCGAAAGTCTGCGAGGGGGCTCACTATCGGGGACTGGTCAGTCCGGTCGTGGAGGCGCTGCGCTCCCGCGGATACCTCCTGCAGCAGCTCCCCTGCCCCGAGCTGGCCTTCGCCGGTGTGCGGCGTTGGTGGGCCGTGTATGAGCAGTATGACACTCCGGCCTATCGAGCCCACTGCCGGCGCCTGGCGCAAGCCATCACGCCGCTGATCGAGCAGTATCTGCGCCGTGGCGACGAGGTGATCCTGATCGGGCTCGACGGCAGCCCCTCCACCGGCGTGCGCTTCACTTCCAGCAAGCCGGATTGGGGCGGGCGACCCAACCGACCCGAAGATGACTGGGAGATCGTGCCGCGCCGGGGCATTTGGATCGAGGAACTGGAGGCTGAGCTGGCGCGCCGGGGGCTGCCACCCGTTCCCGCCACGGGCTGGGCTCTCGACATGGGCCGCTTCGATGAGGCCGGCTCGCGCCGTGACCTGGAGCAGTTCCTCGACAGTCGCGAGAAGGCCGTCGGCTCGCGGGGCGACGATTCGGTGCCGTCGTGAACGCCGACGCGCGCGGCTGGCGGATGGCGCTGGTGCCCGACGCGCTCATCAATCCGCCGCACCGGCTTCGCACGGCGCTGCCCGACGTGCTGCGCGTGCTCGAGTCCAGCCACTACGGTGTGCTGCAGCTGCCCCCGCCGGGCGGGCACAGCCTGCTGCTCGCGGTGATCGCCGATCAGGTCGCGGAGTATGCGCACCACGGCTACGCGGTGGTGGCCATCGGCGTGCGCGGGGAGCCGGGGGACGGGCTCCACTGGCGCCGCCTGGCGCCCCTGCTGCGACACCGGGCCGTTGCGCTGCCGCCTCGCCATCTCCTCCGCCCGGACATGGACGAAGCGGCGGAGGGCCAACGGCTCGCAGCGTTCCTGGCCGGCTACGATCTGCCGGCAGAGGAGCAACGCCGCTGGCGCGTGTAGCGGCCTTGCGCGCCGCGTGCGACAGGCTGTTACCGGGTGCAAAATCGTCGCGGCGTCGAGCCACACGGCTGAACGGGTCTTGCATGGATTACATCCGGTTCGGGCAGACGGGCCTCAAGGTGTCGCAGCTTTGCCTCGGCACGATGTCGATGGGCAGCTCCGCCTGGAAGGGTTGGGTGCTCGAAGAGGACGATTCGATTCCCATCCTGAGGCGCGCCCTCGATCTCGGCATCAACTTCTTCGACATGGCGGACTGGTATTCAACCGGCCGCAACGAGGAGGTTGTCGGCCGGAACCTGCTCCGGATGAGCGCACGCGAGCGACTGGTGCTCGCGACCAAGGTGTTCTATCCGATGAGTGACGACCCGAACGATCGTGGCCTATCGCGCAAGCACATCGCGAGTGCAATCGACCGGTCGCTGGCGCGCATCGGTACGGACTATGTCGACCTCTACGTGATCCATGCCTTCGATGCGGAAACGCCCGTCGAGGAAACGATGGAGGCGCTGCACGACACGGTCCGTGCCGGCAAGGTGCGTTACCTCGGCGCGTCCACGATGTATGCGTGGCAGTTCGCGAAGATGAACCACGTGGCGGCGATGAACGGCTGGACGGCGTTCGTCAACATGCAGTGTCAGTACAACCTGCTCTACCGCGAGGAAGAGCGGGAGATGCTCCCCTACTGCCGGCACCAGGGCGTCGCCGTCACGACCTTCAGTCCCCTCGCGCGCGGGTTCCTCGCGCGCGACTCCGGTACCCCGCGCACGGCGCACGACGTCTACCAGGAATACTACGGCGACGACATCGATCGCGAGATCGCACGCCGCGTGCGCGAGGTGGCCGCGCGCAGGGGCGTGAGCGCGGCACACGTGGCGATGGCCTGGGTCGCCGGCAGCCCCAACCCCAACGTCCCGGTCGTGGGGGCTGCGAAGACGGCGCACCTCGAGGTCGCCGTGGAGGCGCTGGCGCTGCGGCTCGATGCCGCGGACAGGGCCTTCCTCGAGGCGCCCTACCGCCCGCGGGATGAGATCAACGATCAAAACCCGGTGCGACGTCCCCGCGCGCTGCATCCGGGCTGAAGCGGGCCAGCCGCTAGCCCCTGAGCCACGGGCTGTCCTGTCGGACTTCGATCAGGGTCGGACGATCCGCGCCGAGCGCATCCCGCAGGAACTGCGCCAGCTGTTCGGCGCTCGCGGCGCGAACGGCATGACAGCCGAGGCTCTCCGCCAATCGCACGAAGTCCGGGCTCCTGGGCTCGACGCCGATGCGTGGAATCTGCCGCTCGTCCATCCCGTCCGCAATCGCCATCAGGGCATCGTTGTTCCACACGATGACCGGGAGCGCGAGGCGTTCCTCCGCCGCCGTGGCGAGCTCATTGATCGTGAACATGACCCCGCCGTCGCCCGCGACGGCGATCACCGCCCGATGCGGCGCGCCGATCTTGGCGCCAATGGCCATCGGCAAGGCGAAACCCAGCGCGCAGTACGAGCCGGAGTAGAACCAGCAGCGCTCGGTTTCCATCGGCATGGCAAAGCTGCCCGTGTACACGATCTGCGTGGCGTCGCCCATCACGATGGCATCCGCGGGAAGGGCCGAACGCAGGATTTTCCAGGCGCGCGCGTGCAGCTTTTCGACCGGGGTCAACTTCGCGGCATTGTGCCCGAGGATCTCCCGGACCCGGCTCTCGCCTTCGGACCGCTGCGCCGTCGGCTTGCGGCTGGCGAGGGCCGACGACAGCGCGAGCAGCGCGGCCCGGGCGTCGGACTGAATGGGCACCGCAGCGGCATACATCGATGTCAGTTCCGTGGGATCGATGTCGATCCGGATGATGTCGCCCGATATTTCGAGTTTCGCCACGAAGTGATCCCCTGCCGCGACTTCCGAGCCCACCAGCAGCACGACATCGGCGTCGGCGAGCGCCTGCTTGCTCGCCTCCTGCAGCACCGAGCAGCCGAGCGACAAGGGGTGGGAATCCGGCAATATCCCCTTACCGGCATTGGTGGCCAGAACCGGAGCCCCGATGCGCTCCGCGATCTCGGTCAGTGGCTTGCGCGTGCCGACGGCGCCGCCTCCGACGAGGATCAATGGGTGCCTGGCCTGCGCGAGGCGATCCGCGGCCTGGTCAATCGCGACGGGATCCGGCATCGGCAAGGTGGGAGCGCGCCGGATCCTCCACTCCGCCTCGACGGGTGTCGGGAGGACGTCCCGAGGCAGCGACAGATGCACCGGACGCGGCCGGCTGCCGCGAAACACTGCAAAGGCACGGGCAATCAATTCCGGCAACTCTTCCGGATAGCGGACCATGGCGCTGAAGGCGGTGAACCCGGCCGTGACCGCCGCCTGATCATTGAGCTCATGGATCGCTCCCCAGCCCTTACCCTGCGTCGGCGCCGGAGACGCTCCGGACAGCACGAGCACGGGTTGCGAGTCGCAGTAAGCCTGGGCAATGCCGGTCGCGGCGTTGGTGACGCCGGGGCCGCCGATGATCGTGCAAACGCCGGGCTTGCCGGTGGCGCGCGCATAGCCGTCGGCCATGAAGGCGGCGCCCTGCTCGTTGCGACACTGCACGTGGCGGATACCGGTGCGGGCGATGCCGCGGTACAGCTCGAGAGTCATCGTCCCAGCCATGCCGAACACGGTATCCACCTCATAGGCCGAAAGTAGCTTCATCACGGCCTCACCACAGCTCATGGCTTGCACGTGCTCCCCCCGTTCGGATGATTTGCTTGGGCTCGCTGGGCGGTCGTCGCGACGCGCCAAACGTTATCACATGGGATTCCTGTTCGAACTAACGCCCCGGCGCGTGAACTTTACAACGCACTGTCGCGCGTCTCCAGGAGTAATTCCTTTATTTTTCAATGCCTTCCTTAGCTTTCCTCGATCTCTTCTTGTCCGCCGCCCCCGCGGTGAATCAGAAATCGACGCAGGACGGCATGCTCGTCGACGCGGGTGGTCTGCTGCCGACCGCGGACGGCGTTCGCGTGCGGCTTAAGCGGCCTCGAGTAACTTCGCAGCCCGGTTGTAGTCGCGGGGCGCGACCCAGAAGAGCATTGCGAACCGCCGCTCCCCCGCTGCGACAGCGTCGGCCGCGATCACGTTGATCTTCGCCGCGGCCAGCCTCGCCAGCGGGGGCAGCGCGGCCCCGACCTCGTCCGTGCCCTGCGCGAGAAAGGCGCGCTTGGTCCGGCTCAACTTCCACTTGTGCCGCTTCGCGGCTGCCATCACGCGGTCGATGTCGTCGGTCACGATGTCGACCTGCGCGCGGTTGCGCCCCTGTGGAAACCCGGAAAAGGCGAGCAGATTGGCGCCCGCGTCACGCAGCGCCTCGAGGATCCGAGCCGCCTCCCCGGACTTGTTCACCACCGTGACATACGCGTAGCTCACCTTGCGAATGGTGGTTGGCATTTATTGTGGCTCCCAGATCGATCTAATCAGCGCAACGGTGTTCCGGCTGGGTCGCGTACCGACCTCGGGACAAACAAAGACCCTCGGTCAGTGGCGACCCACGACTCCCAGGACTTCGGTTATTGCGATCGTCAGACGATTTCTTCCAGCTCGCGCTCCACATCCCTGCGCCGATTCGTCTCCGGGGTCGGCGCCGGGGGACCGGGCATTACCTGCGATCGATCGGGCTCGCTTGCAGGCCGGTCCCTTTCACGCTTCTGCGCCTTCTTCGTCGGCCACGATCTGAAGAGTCTCTCGTCATAACACATGGCAGCTCTCCTTCCGCCGAGTCCTTTACGGACTCCCGGACCGCGGAGGATACCGCCAGGGCGGCGGGATGGCATCTGGCATTGCGACCGCCGTCACCGCCAGCGGGGCTGCCTCGATTCAGGGCACGCTACGCGGCTCGCGCACTGAACTGGATCTATTTTTTTGAAGCCGGCGCAGGCCTGACGTCGAACCAGATGATAGCCCCTCCGGTCTTCCCCTCCCCCGGGGACACCGCGACGTACAGACGATGCAGCTCAGGCACCAGGATCGCGGTCTTCGCGCCGACGGAGCTCGGCACCTGCGCCAGCTCGGCGAAATGACCGGCGTCGACCTCTGCGTAGACGCCGATGTAGCCCTCGCCGCCGGGGGCGTATATGCGCCGGTTCGCGACATCGAAGATTTCCGCATCGACGCGCTTCGGTGCGGGGAGACTCGCGACGTACGCACCCGTGTCCGCGTCGAGCACGATGAACATCCCCGGATCGCGTGCGACGATGAACAACCGCCGGCTCGACTCATCGAGCTGTGCGAGCGCGTTCTGTCTGGCCTTGCGAATCGGCCACTGGGCCACGATCCGGCGCGCGCTCTTGTCGATCACGGCCACATAGTTCTTGTCGGTGACATTGATATAGAGATGCGGCCCATGCTGCTCGATCGCCATCGCCTCGACGTGAGCGGCGTCCAGGTGCACCTCGCCGATCTTGCGTGTCGAGACCGGATCGATCTCTTCCAGCCACGACTCCTTCAGCTTCACGTCCTTGCCGCCCGTGACGACGTACAGATGGCCGCTACTGCGGTCGAACCCGATCGAGTCGGCGCCGGGGTGCAGCTTGAGGGTTCCCGCCTGGGCGAGCGACCCTGCATCGAGGAGCTTGATGCTGTCGCTCCCGTCGGTAATCAGCACGCGGTGCGTCTGCGGGACGAGAAAGATGCTGTGGGGCGTCTGCAAGCCACTGACGCTCTTGAGGTGCTTGCCGGTACGCAGATCGAACACCTCGAGCGTGCCGTGATCCTCGGCCGCGAGGAACAGACGATTGCCCGGGAGGTCGACGGCGAAGTGATCGAAATCGCCCGTGTACCCCGGCAGCTCCGTGCGACCCTGCAACACCAGAACCGTGTCCGCCCGCGCGCCGCTCACCGGCGGGGGGCCTGTGCTCGGGCTGGCTGCGGCGGCGATCGCGCTCACCGTACCCAAGACGAACGCAAGGCCCTGCCCCCTCACGATGCGCCCTCCTTCTCAGGCGGCCGGACGGAACAGGCTGGCCGCATCGGGAATGCTCTTCTCGAGCTCCGCCTTGATTTTCTCGGCGTGCGCGTGGAGCGCTTCCTTGTCGTCGCCTTTCTTATAGGCGACGACTATGCCCACAGCGCCGATCACGTGGCCGGCTCGGTCGTGCAGCTGCAGCTCGCTCTCGAAGCGCTTGCCCGTGGAATTGATCTCCAAATTCGGCTTGCCGGTAAACACGCACCGCATGTCGTCGTTGTCGGCCTTCTTGCCGAGGCGGCCGATGTTCGAGCCGGCGATGATGTTGTAATCGCTGTCGGGCGGTGTGGCGTGTATGGCGAGAATCTCGACCTCGGGGTAGCGCTCGATGAACTCCTCCACCAGCTTCTGCGCGTAAGTGTTGCTCGCCGCGTCGGGCTCGTAGGGGTAGGGGTCGAAGAGATTCGCAGCGTGCGAGATTCTACGGTGGAGCCGGTCACGAATTCCCTCGGCGCTGCGCTCGAGCGCGCCACGATCGAGGCCGGCGTGGTACGCATACGTCAGGCGCAGCGTTCCGACGGTATCGTTCGATACGTCGTGGAGCGGCAATCGGATCTCGAGGCGGTCGCCGACCGCGTTGAGCACCGCCGCGGGAGCGCCCGTGCGGCTGGCGGCAACATCCGCGGGATCGGCCTGAGCGCTTGCCGCCCCGGTCCCGGTCGCTGCGACCACCACGGGCGCAGTCCCCTTGGGTGGTGTGGCGACGATCGCTGCCACCACCACCTGCGGACTCGCGTGCGTCACCTCATCGAGGAGTCTCGCGGCGTAGGTGCCGGACGCAAGCGGCGCGCCCAGGCCTGTCGCTGACCACGCGAGCCCGACGCAGCCCATGAACCCCCAACGCCCCATCGCTCCCCCCTTGGCTCGATCGTGAAGCCTGCCAGCCCGACTGCTGCGGATCCTCAAGCGAAGTTCTAACTCAGGACTCTGAAGCCAGCCTGAATTTCGTCGCGCGGCATCCAGGCCGCAGCGACCTCAGGGACCCGCCACGAGGAGCGTGAATGTCTGCGGCAGGATCGGAGCGCTGCCCCCGCCCGCGGCGGCAGGTCCGAACCGTGCCGTCGGCATGAGGATCCGGCCGGTGTTCTCGTCCATCGCGAGCGTGCGAGCGCCGGGCTGGGTCGTCAGGGTCTGGAGCGTCTCGTAACGGTCCGGCGAGACCTCCTTGAGCACGCTGAGCGTCCCTTCCTTGTTCGAAGTGAAGATCCGCTCGGTTTTCGGATCGAACACGGCCCCGTCGGGGTCCTTGCCGATCGCGGGTGTTGCGACCACGCGGCCGCTGTCGGCGTCCAGCACCGCGAGCTTCTCGTTGCCGCAGGCGGCGAACACGCGGTGATGCGGGCGATCGACCGCCATGCCGGTGGGCTCCTCGCACGGAGCGAGTGGCCACTTCGCCAGCGCCTTGAGGCTGTGCGTGTCGAAGACATGGACCACGCTCTGGCCCTCGTCGTTCACGAACGCGCGGCCCCGCCCATCGAAGCCAATCTGCTCGAGCTTCGAGCCGCCGAGATCGAGCGTGTCGACGATCGCATCGCTCACGGGATCGATGACGGTCACATCGCCGGTCGCGCCCCCGTTGACCACGAACAACCGGCGGGTCTCCGGGTCGTACTGGATCGCATCCGGCTTGACTCCGGTATAGCGGATCACCTTGCGGATCTTGAGCGTGTCGCGATCGAACACCGTCACGCTCCGATCGAGACCATTGCTGGTATAGCCCTTACCGAGCTCGGGAATGAGCTCGATGCCGTGCACGCCGTGCAGGCCGGCGATCTCGCCGACCTTCTCTCCGGTGTCGACGTTCAGAACCTCGACACGGCTCGCGTGCGCCACGAACACGTGCCGCGTCGGCGCATCCACCCGCAGGTAGTCGTAACCCGTATCGTTGCCGCCGATCGGATATTGCGCAATCATGTGGTAACTGCTCGCCGCTGCCGCCGTTGCGGCCTGCGCACCTCCGGCCGGCAGCGCGGCAGCTGCAATGAGAGCCGCACAGAAAAGTCTACGATGTCCCACTGACCTGCCCCTCGCTTTATGAACGGCCGGCAGTCTGCGGTCGCAACCTGAAGCCAATATGAAAATCCTGATCGTCGAGGACGAACGCAAGCTCGCGCTCCTGCTCAAGCAGGGGCTCTCGGAGGCCGGTTACGGCGTCACGCTCGCCGCCGCCTGCGCCGCGGCGCGCGACGCGCTGTGCGAGACGAGCTTCGACGCCATCGTGCTCGATCTGGGCCTCCCGGACGGCGACGGGCTGGAGCTGCTGCGGCAATGGCGGCGCAGTGGCTTCAATGAGCCGGTCATCATTTTGAGCGCGCGCGATGCGGTTCAGGACCGCATCAAGGGCCTGGACTTCGGTGCCGATGATTACCTGCCCAAGCCCTTCAGTCTCCAGGAGCTGCTGGCGCGGCTGCGGTCGCTGCTGCGCAGGCAGGCGAGCGTCAAGGACACCGTGCTCGAGCACCGGGGCATGCGACTCGATCTGGTGGGGCGCACGCTGCATTTCAACGGCCAACCGGTGGACCTGACCAACCGGGAATTCGCGCTGCTCGAGATCTTCATGCAGAACCCGGGACGTATCCTGCCGCGTACCCTGATCTGCGAGAGAGTCTGGTCCTCGCCCTACGACGTCGATGCGAATTTGCTGGACGTCTACATGAGCAAGCTGCGCTCGCGCCTTGAGACCGAGGGGGACAAGCCGCTGTTCAAGACCGTGCGCGGGGTCGGCTATAAGCTGCAGTGAAATCGATCGGCGCAAGACTCGCCTTGTGGTACGCCGCGGCCAGCACGGTGACGCTCGCGTGCCTGTTCCTGGTCGGTTATTACCTGCTGCGCGGCTATCTGATTCACGGCCTCGACCTGCTGAATCAGTCCGAGTTCGAGCAGATCAGGGCGCGCCTCGGCCCCGACTACAGCGCGCTCAGCAGCGCGGTCATCGATCAGCGGATCCGCGAGACCACCGAGTACGCCTCGGTCCTCTTCTACATCGACATCCACAGCCGCGACACCGGCACGATCTTCTACTCGAGCAATCTCAAGGGCCGGCCCATCCCCGACATCAAGGGTGCGCGCCGTTTCGACGTCGACTGGGACGTCGGGCCGTTGCGCGTCGGCGAGTTCATCATGGCGCCTTACGACGTGATCATCGCCACTCCCGAGGCGCAGGTCGAGGACGTCATGGAGGGATACGCCGAGGTCTGCGCCGCGCTCCTCGTCCTGATGCTCGCCATGAGCGCGGCCATCGGGCTCGGCCTGAGCCGCCTGGCGCTACGCCCGGTGCGCCTGATAAGGGCCACCGCGAGCCGCATCGGCTCCGAGAACCTGAGCGAGCGCATCCCGGTGCCCGCAGTCGCCGACGAGATTTCCGATCTGGCGCGGCTGTTGAACGCGATGTTCGATCGGCTCGAAGCCTCCTTCAAGAACGTGCGGCGCTTTGCGGCAGATGCCTCCCACGAGCTCAAAACGCCGCTGTCGCTCGTTCGATTGCACGCCGAGAAGCTCCTGGCCGGCGGCACCTTGAGTCACGAGAACGAGGAGGGAATGCAGACGCTGCTCGAGGAGCTGACGCGCGTCAACAGCACGATCGACGAGCTGCTGTTCCTCTCGCGCGCCGAATCGCGCAGCATCACGCTCGAGCTGGCGCCGCACGATCCGGCCGGGCTCCTCGCCAACTTCAACGTCGATGCGCAGGTACTCGCCGAGCACCACGGCGTGCACTTCTCCTGCTCGCACGAAGGCGCGGGGCTCGCGCTCTGCGAGCCTCGCTGGGTACGCCGCGTGCTGCTGAATCTCCTCAGCAACGCCATCAACGCTTCGCCTCCCGGCGGCGACGTCCGGCTGCGCTCGTGCCTGAGCGCTGAGCTGTGGCGCGTCGAGATCGAGGACGAGGGCAACGGCGTGCCGAGCTCCGAGTACCAGCACATATTCGACCGCTTCGTGCGACTGAAGTCGGAAGACCGGCCGAAGCTCGAAGGCAGTGGGCTGGGCCTCGCGATCTGCCGCGGCATCATCGAGCTGCACAAGGGACGAATCCTGGCGGAGACCGGCAGCAACGGGCGCGCGCTGCGAGTGGTGTTCGAGATCCCGGCGCAGCCGCCGGCGCCGCGGGCGCCGACCCTCACCCCTGATGAGCTAGAGCCAGCAACGTCAAGGTGACCGTGATCGCGCCGCCGATCCTTGTCGCGATCTGCGCAAACGGCATGAGCTGCATGCGGTTGGCGGCCGTCAGGATCGCCACGTCTCCCGTGCCACCCTGCCCCGCGCGGCAGGCGATCACGATCGCGGTGTCGATCGGAAAGAGCCGTATCCAGCGGCCGACGAAGAAGCCCGTGGTCACGAGCGTCACCACCGTGGCGACGATGGTGAGGAGATTCCGTGGCGCGAAGGCCGCGGCGAGCCGATCCCAGGGTGTCATGGCGACCCCGATGGCAAACAGCAGCGGATAGGTCACCGCGCGGCGGAAGAACTCATAGACCACGTGCGCGCCACGCTGGAGCGATGGGGGCACCCCCTGCACCAGCTTCAGCGCCACCGCGAGCAACAGCATCGCCACCGGCGCCGGGAGGCGGAAGGTCTGGAAGCAGATCAGACCCAGCAGGTAGAGCGTGACTACCAATAGCCCCGCGCCGGCGATGTGCGTGACGTCGAGGTCCACCGGCTCATCCCGCTCGTGGGTGGCGAGCTCCTCGCTTTCTTCAGCTTGAAGGCGGCCTTCTCCGGTCAGCTCAGGGAATCGGCGGCCGAGGAAGCTCAGGACCCCGGAAAGCAGAATCGCGGTGAGGCTCCCGAACATTACCGGCGGCAGCACCTGCGCGAACAGCTCGCCCTGCGGCTGATGCCACAGCTGCCCGTAGCCGATGGAGAGCGGTATGGCGCCCTCGCCCACCCCGCCGGCCATGACGGGAACCACGATCATCAGCAGTGTGTGGCGCACGCCGAGCCCGAGCGACGCGCCGACCGCCGTGCCGACGAGCAGGGCCGCAACGGATCCGGCTGCCATGGGCACGAACAACCGAACAAACCCCCTTATCAGCAGCACGCGGTCCATGCTGAGAATGCTGCCCACGATCACCGCGGCGATGAAGAGATAGAGGAAGTTGGTCGACTTGGTGAAATCCGTGACGACCTGGACTATCTGCGCGGGAATCCAATGGTGGTAGTTCAGGAACGAGGGCACGAAGGTGGCGAAGATCGCCGCGCCGCCGATCTCTTTCAGCAGCGGCACGCGATGGCCGAGCTCGGCGCACGTGAAACCGAGCACCGCCAGGAGTGCGATCATCATGTTGATCTCGGTCGGCACCTTGCCGGAGCTCACGAAGTAAGCGATCACGGCGAGGAGCGTCAGATACACCGGCAGCGGAATCACTCCGGCGCGCATCTCCATGATCCGCCACCAGACCCTCGGCCAGTAGCGCCCCGCTGCAGGCATCTCATTGTTCATGGCTTTGCTCATGCGGCCCCCTCGGGCTGCGCCACTGCCTTCGCGTCGGCGCGCGGATGCAGTTGTACGTAGCGCTCTGCCAGCGCCGGCAGGACCACCAGGTTGAGCAGCGTCGACGACACGAGCCCGCCGAGCACCGTCACCGCCATCGGCCCCTCGATCTCCTGCCCCGGACGGCTGAGCCCGAAGGCGAGCGGCGCGAGCCCGAGCGCGGTCACGGCCGCGGTCATCAGGATCGGGATCAGCCGCTCGTTGGCGCCACGCAGCACGAGCTCCGCGTTCCACGCCGCGCCCTCGACCTCGACGAGGTGCTCGTAGTGCGCAAGCTGCAGAATCGCGTTGCGGGCGCTCACACCGAACACCGTGACGAGTCCCACCACCGCTCCCAGGGAAATTCCCACACCGGTGACGGCAATCGCCAGCACGCTGCCGATCAGGCTGAAGGGCAGATTCGCCAACACCAGCCAGCTGTTGACCCGCCAGCGAAACGAGACGAACAGGATGATGAGAATGAGGCCCATGGCGAGCGCCGAGTAGAGCACGAGCTCGTTCCGGGTCTGCTGCTCTGCTGCGGCGGCACCCGTGTAGTCGAGGTACACCCCTTGAGGAAGCTTGACGGAGGCGGCGATGGTCCGCTGCGCCGCCTGGACGATGCGCTGGAGCGAGCCGCCCCCGGTGTTGAAGGTCACGGTGACCAGGCGCTGCCCGCCGTCGTGCTGGATGCTGTAGCGGTCCTGCGTCACGTCGATCCGAGCCACTTGCGCGAGCGGCACGGGGCCGAGGGGGCTCGCGATCATGAGGCGCGCGAGCTGCGCCGGCTGATGCCGCCAGCTCTCGGGCAACAGCACGTCGACATCGACTGTGCGCGTGCCGTGGAAAGCCTGTCCGACCCGAGCGCCCGCATAGGCCGTCTCGATGGTGTCGAGCACATCCTGCGCCTTGAGTCCTGTGGCGGCCAGCGCCTGCGGCGCGAGCTGAATAGCGATCGTCGGTGTGCCGCTCTGCCGCTTGAACTGCAGGTCCACGATCCCCTTCACCCTGGCGAGCACCGCCGCGACCTTCATGCCGGTTGCATCGAGCACATCCAGGTCGTCACCGAACACCTTGATCGCCACTTGCGCGGTCTCGCCGCTCAGGCTCTCGCTGATGCGGTCGCCGAGGAAGGTCACGACCTCGCTCTGAATGCCGGGATAGCGCTCGAGGATGCCGCGCAGCTCTTCCTGGGCGGCCTCCTGATTCACCTTCCCGTCGGGCTTGAGCTCGACGTGGAACTCGCTGCGGTGCGGACCCCACGTATCCTCGCTCAGCTCGGCACGTCCGATCTGCTGCTCGATGCTCTTGACGTAGGGCAGCGCCAGCACCTCGGTGCTCACGCGCTTGCCGAGCGCCAGCATCTGCTCGAGCGAGGTGCCGGTGATCGAGCTCGACACCTGCATCACGAAATGCCCCTCGCGGAAATCCGGCATGAAGGTGCCGCCGAGAAACGGCAGCGCCCCGAGGGCGGCGATGACGAGCCCGATGAGCACCAGGATCGAGACCTTGAGGTGCCGGCTGACGCGCTCCGCCGACCAGCGCTGCCAGCTTTTCAAGCGCTGCAGCCAGTCCGCCTCCGGCCGCTCGTCGTGGCTGCGCAACAGGAGCGCGCAGAGCGCCGGCGTCGAGGTCATCGCGACCACGAGCGAGGCCACCACCGCGAATATGAATGCGAGCGCGAGCGGCCCGACGAAGCGTCCCTGTACGCTCGCGGTGAACAGCTCCGGCAGGAACACCGCCACCACGACCGCGGTGGCGTAGATCACGGGTCCCCGCACCTCGAGGGACGCCTCGCGGACGATCTCGAGGCGCGGCCGCGGCGCCTCGAGCCGCGCGTTCTCCCGCAGGCGGCGCATGATGTTCTCGATGCCGACGATCGCATCGTCCACCAGCACACCGAGCGCCACCGCGAAGCCGCCGAGCGTCATGGTGTTGAGCGTGAGGCCCATGTGGTCGAGAACCGCGACGGCGGCGAGGAGCGACAGCGGTATTGCGCTGAAGGCGATGAGCGCGGCACGCACGTCGCGGAGGAAGGCGTACAGCACGGCGAGGATCAGCACGGCCGCGAGAACCAGCGACTCTTCGAGATTCGCCAGCGCGCGCTCGATGAAATTGGCGGGCCGGTGCAGACCCGGGTACAGCTCGATCCCCTGGGCCCGCAGCGCCGGCGCGAGCGCCGCCAGCGCGCGCTCGACCGCTAGGGTCGTCGCCAGCGTGTTGGCGCCGTATTGACTCGCCAGCGACAGCAATACACCGGGCTTGCCCATGATCAAGGCATCGCCGAAGCGCAGTGCCGGCGCCATCTTCACCTCGGCGAGATCGCGCAGCAGGATGGGCGTGTTGTCGCGCACGGTGACGACGGCTGCGCCGAGGGCGGCGATGTCGGGCGCGGGAGTCGGAGACTTGATCAGCACGCGCTGCGAGGCGAGATCGATGAAGCCGGCGCCGCGCAGCGGCAGCGCCGTGCGCGCGGCGTCCGCGAGCTCGGTAATGGTGACGTTATAGCTCGCCAGCCTGGCGATGTCGGGAAGAATATGGATCTGCCGTTGATCGCCGCCGAAGACGATGACACGCGCGACACCGGGTACCGCGAGCAGGCGCGGCCTGATCACCCAGTCCGCGGCGTCGCGCAGCGTGTAGGCATCGACCTTGTTGGACAGGAGGCCGATCTTCAGCAGGTCCATGGTGCTCGAGACGAGCGGGGAAAGCTTCGGCGTCCCGACGCCGGCGGGCAGCGTGCTGCCGAGCTCCGCCAGGCGCTCGGCGATCCCCTGCCGCGCCACGTGCACGTCCACGTTCCCCGCGAACGTGATGGTCAAGACCGAGAGCCCGGGGATGGACTCGGAGCGCAGCGTCGCCAGCCCCGCCGTGCCGTTCACGGCGTTCTCGATGGGCTTCGTGACCAGCTCCTCGACCTGTTGAGGCGCGAACCCGGGGGCTTCGGTCTGGACGTCGACCTGCGTGGGAACGAATTCCGGGAAGACATCGAGCGGCGAGTGCAGCGCGCCCCAGGAGCCCAGCAGCAGTGCGAGCACGGTGAGCGCGGTCACCGCGCCCGAGTGCCGCACGCACAGTGCCACCAACGCACGCATCATGTCCCGTCCGCCCTATTCCGCCGCTGCCGTGCCGAGCTCGCGGGCCAGCAGCTCCCCGGCCGACTCCGTGACGATCTTCGCGCCGGCGGCGACATTTTCCTTCACGAAGTAGCCCTCGTCGGTCGGCATGCCGGGGTCGATCTCCTTGCGGACGAAGAGGCCTGGCTTCTCCTCGACGTAACACCAGTACCTGCCGCCGTTGATCAGTACCGCCCCGGAGGGGATGACCACACCCGGCTCGAGCGCCCCCACCGGAGCCCACGCCAGCAGGCGTTCCCCCTCGCTCACGTCGCTCCCCTTGAGAATCGCAAAGAAGCTCCTCCCGGGGAGGCTGGTATCTGCCGGTGCACTCCACACCGTGTCGGACTCGAAGCTCCTGCTGCGCTGAGACTCCGCCATGTGCGCGAGGCGCAAGGTCCTCGGCACACCCGATCCGAGCGCCCCGAGCGGGAACGTCACGCGCACGAGCTTGGATTCCCCACGGGCCAGTGCCGCGAGCTCGGGGTTCGCGTAGTCGTCCTTCCAGGGCGCATTTCGGCCATAGAGCGCGGAAAGTTTCCGCTGCGCGAGCTGCAAGGACGCCTGATCGACCGTGGCCTGACGCTCGGCGGCTTCCTGCGCCTCGACCGCCATCGCGCCGGGTGTGCCGGCGAGGCTCTTGCTGCGAGCGAGCGCCGCGCGACTCTGGCGCTCCATTGCTGCCGCGGTACTCAAGTCGGCCACCGCCTGGGCGATGGCCTCCCGCGTGATCACGAGCGCGTAGCCGCCGACCTCGACCGCGTGGTGGCTGGCCACCGCAAGCGTGGTCTTGATGCCCGCCTTCTCGATCTCCTCGGGCTTGAGTGTCACACCTTCGGCGTCGGCGGCGTTGCCCTCCTCTTTCTTCTCCGCCGCCTCCTTCTGCGCTTGCGGTGCGGACGGAGCCTGTTGACAGCCGGCGATCGGCAGAAGACTGGCACACGATGCCGCGAGCCAGAGCGCGTAGGCAAACGCTCCCGGCCGCGTCCGTACCGCCGCGGCTCTGCCAATCGTCCAACGGATCCTCCTCATTGGTATGGGATCCAAATCACGCGCTCCATCCGCCACCCAACGCCTTGCAGAGCGCGACCAGGCTGTGAAGGCGCGCCAGCTTGTACTGCGTGAACTGGTCCCGGGCGGCATAGAGCGTTCGCTGCAACTCGAGCAGCGTCAGGAAGTCCCCCGAGCCCCGCTCGTAGCGCACCCGGGCACCTTCGAACGCACGTTCGCTCTCGTTGACGTTGACCCTCTGGAACTCCTCAACGGCCTTCAGGTGCTCGAGAGCCGAAAGTGCCTTCTCGACATCGACCAGCGCGGCGAGGACCGCCTCCCGATACGTTGCCAGCAGCTCCCGTTCGCGGGCCAGCGTCTCATCCCGCTGCGCGCGCAGCTTGCCGTGATCGAAAATCACTTGAGTGAGGTTCGCCGCGACCGCTCCCGACGGGCCGGCGCCGCTGATGGTGTTGATGGTACCCGGCAGCACGGGATTCTGGACGCCCCCGCTCGCGGTGAGCGTGAGGCTCGGCAACATGGCGGCGCGCGCGGCCGCCAGATTGGCGTTCGCGGCCTGCAGATTCGCCTCGGCCGCCGCTATGTCGGGCCGCCGGGTGAGGAGCTCCGCGGGCAGGCCGGGCGCGACCGCGGGCTCCTTGAGCGGATCGAGTGATTTGCCCGCGACATCGAAATTCTCAGGCGCCCGACCGAGCAGCAACGCCAGCGCGGCGCGCGCCTCGACTTCCGATTGCTCGAGGTCCGAGACGACGATGCGTGTGGCGGCGAAGGCGGCTTTCTGCGAGGCGAGATCCACGGGGTTGGCCACTCCGGCGTCGAAGCGGGCCTGCACGGCTGCCAGAACCTTACTCACCGCTTCCGAGTTCGCGCGCGCAATCGCAATGCGCTCGCGCAGCGCGAGCACCTGAAAGTACTGCTCGGCTACTCCGCCCAGCAGGGTCAGGGCCACCGTATCCCGCTCCGCCCCGGAGGCGCGTGCCGCGAGCCGCGCTGCCTGCGCCGTGGCGCGATTCCTGCCCCAGAAATCCACTTCGTAGCTGGCCGAGAGCACCGCGAACCAATCGAGCTCGTGTCCGGAACCCATTTGCCCGGGCGGCTTCGGCGTACTGCCCGCAAGATAGTTGGCGTTTGCGTTGCCGCTGACGCTCGGCAAGAGCGCCGCCCCCGCCTGGCGGGCGCGCGCATCGGCCTGCGCGACGCGCTCGCGGGCAGCGCTCAGATCCGAGTTGTTCGCGACCGCGAGCTCGACGAGCTTGTTCAGCTCGTCGCTGCCAAATCCGCGATACCAGTCTTGCGCCGGCCACTGCCCGCCGCGTGAAGTTGCGCCGTGCTCAAAAGCCCCTGGCACGTCGCGCGGCGGCTGCAGGGGTGTGCCGGTGACGCAACCGTACGTGAGCGCGGCGCACAACGAGGCCGTTACGAATCCTCTGGCTGCCGTCGAGCTCTCATACCTCGAGCAAGTCTTCACTGGGACCACCTGCGGGGCCGATCCGGAGCCAACGCTAACATCCGTTTCTGAATTCAATCTAAATCCCGGTGCACGCCATCCGGCAGGCACTTCAGGGCAAGTACGTGCAAATGCGGATTGCTGTCCGGTCGAGCGGAGATCTCGAGGCGTTTCAGATTCGGTTTAGCTTCGGCGTGTACGGTAGCACGCCATAGGTCCACCCGGAGGGGGAAAACCATGAAGGACCGGTCTCACGGGATCTTTGAATCGCTCGCCCTGCTCGCTAGCGTGGGCCTTCTCGGGTCCGCTCTGGCCTGGTCAGCAGAGCCCGGAGCTCAGGCCCCGGATCAGGGTGAGACCTCGGAGCTCGTCCAGATCGTGGTGACGGGCACGCTGCTGCCGACGACTCCGGACAAGGTGGCGGTCCCCATCGTAACGCTCGATGCCAAGGCGCTCGAGCAAAGTGGCGTCACTACCAACGCACTGGAGATTCTGCGCAAGTCGGTCCCCGCGTTCGCAGGCCGCAGCAACGCCGGGACGAGCAACGCCAACAACGACAACCAGAGGACCGGCGGCGGCTCGCAGGTACAGTTACGCAACCTGCCGACTCTCGTCCTCGTGAACGGGCGGCGGGTGGCGATCGATGGCGTCGCCGGAACCAACGGCAAGAATTTCGTCGACGTCAACCAGCTCCCCACCGCCGCCATCGATCACATCGAGGTGCTCACCGACGGAGCCTCCTCCATCTACGGCTCGGATGCGATCGGAGGCGTCGTCAACTTCATCACGAAATCCGACACGCAGGGAGTGAAGGCGGGCGGCCGTTTCGGCTCGGCCAGCGGCGACTACCGGGAGCGCTCCGCGTACCTGACCGGAGGTACGGAAATCGCCGGCTTCGGGATCACCGCGACCGGGAGCTACTCGAAGACCAACCCCCTCTTCCAGGATACGCGCTCGTTCACCAGCCCGTTGTACGGCAGGACCTCCAACCTCCCCGGCACTGTAAACGTAGGCAGCTTGAGCCCCGGAGCCATTCTGGCGCCGGCATTGAGCTCGCCGAGTCAGACCAACCCGACAGGAATCGCGGCGACCGCCACCTCGGTGAACCAGCTCATCGCGAACGGCACTTATCTCGCAACCACTCCGGGTGCAGTCGCCGGCGCCTTCGACGTGTCACCCTCCCAGACCCTTCTCCTGGCCCAGGAGCAGGACTCCTTCGTTTCCAGCCTCTCGAGGAGCTTGTTCGACAAGAAGGTGGAGCTCTTCGGTGATGTGCTGTATTCGCACAGCCGAAGCTTCACCCAGTGGCTGCCTTCAAACCTCAAGGCAACGGTCCCCGCGGGAGCGCCATACAATCCGCTCACCACGAGCTTTTCCGGAGTGACGTTCACCGATCTCAACGACCCGAGGGGGATCTACGACTCGACGGGCGCATCGCGCGCGACCCTCGGACTGCGGGGCAAGGTGTGGGGCCACTGGCAGTGGGAAACCGGAGTCGTCTACAGCGAGAGCGATTTCCGACAGAACGTCGGGAATCTGCTCTACAAGCCGAACATACCGCTCGCGATCGCGGGCGGCTTTGACGCCAGCGGCAATGCGGTGGCCGGCGGGGGCTACAGCCAGGTCTACGCGTGCTGCTCCACCTCGAACTCATTGGTCCTGCAGCCCGCGCTCGATCCCTTCGCGCGCGCCGGGCTGAGCCAGGCACAGCTCGCCAACCTCTTCGGCACCGAGCGCATCAACGCCACGAGTCAGCTCGCGTCCTGGGACGGCAAGCTGGTCGGCAGGGTGTTCGAGCTCCCCGCCGGCGATGTCGACTTCGCGGTCGGCGCGTCCTGGCGGCGCGAGGCGCTCTCCGGACACGCCGACGCGAATGGCCGAGTCACCGACCCGGTCAGCCACCTCACCGGCGGAAACGCCCAGTTGTGGGTCCTCGGCTTCAATTTCGACCCGTTCGCCGCCCATCGCAACATCAGCGCGCTGTTCGCGGAGACGCGCATTCCGATCACGGCTCCCTCGTGGAGCGTTCCAGGCGTGCGGTCGTTCGACATCACCCTGGCCGGGCGCCGCGAACGCTACAGCGACGCGGGCAGCTCCACCGTGCCCAAGCTCGGCTTCCGCTGGCAGCCTTTCGACAAGCAGGTGACGCTACGAGGCACCTACGCGAAGTCGTTCAGTGCTCCCACTCTCTACGCCGAATACGGCCCCATCGACACGCGCCAGGTGGGTGAGGCCGTGATTGCCGGTGTCTTCGGGCGCCCGAACTATTCCGGCTTGCCGTTCAACGGCGAGGACGGCAACAACCCGAACCTGAAGCCCGCCACTTCGGTATCGCGCTCGATCGGCGTCGTATTCAAGCCGCAATTCGTGCCCGGACTCTCGGCCACCGTGGACTTCTCGTCCATCAACCTGTACGGCTTTGCCGGCGGACTGGGATTCAACAACATCCTGGCGAGCGTGAACCAGCTGGGCTCGACGTCGCGCTATTTCAACAATATCGCGGTCGACAATTTCCCCGGCGCTTCCGGCGCGAGCCAGCCGTTTGTGAACCCAGGCGACCTGCTACGCTTCCTGACCGATCCCGCGACCGGCAAAGGCAGTCCCGCGCAGGCGAACCGGCTGTACGTGATCGACCAGTTCCAGAACCTGGCCGTGTTGCAGGAGCGCTCCTACACCGTCGCCGCCGACTACATTCTCCCGTGGGATCGCTACGGCACGTTCACGCTCGCCACGAGCGGCGCCATCTTCAAATCCTTCAACTTCCAGGACCAGCCCGGACACCCGTTCCTCCAGTACGCCGGCAAGACGAACAACGCCGGCGCGAGCGGCGGATTCGGCGGCACGCTGCCCACCTACCGGTTTTTCACGAGTCTGGACTGGCGGTACCGGGACCTGGAGATCACGGTGAACAACACCTACGTCTCGGGGACCGACGATACCGGCGTGAACGGAACGTCGACTCCGCCGATCCCCGTGAGCAGCTACTCGACGTGGGACCTGCGTGAGGCGTATGACTGGCACCTGAGCCACGCTAATGAAGCCAGAATCCTCACGTTCGCGCTTGGGGTCAACAATCTCACGAACCGCATGCCGCCGCCGGCGCCACGCGCCTTCGTGGACAACAACGCGGACGTCGCGACCTTCTCCCCGCTCGGGCGCTTTGTGTACGGCACGGTGACGGTTACCTTCTGAGCCTGGTCCGGCTAGCATGAGGCGCGCGGTTCGCGTGCGCGCTCGTTGTGGGCAACCCGCAAACTCGCAGCGCGAGTGAAGGGCGCGGAAAGTCAGGAAGGGCCGGCATGACCACTGAACCCACGGGCGTTGCGACCTGGAGCGACTTCGAGCGTGTTGGAATACGTGTCGGGACGGTCCGGAGAGTGCAACCGTTTCCCGCAGCCCGCAAGCCGGCTTACAAGCTCTGGATAGACTTCGGAGCGTTCGGGATCAGACAGTCGAGCGCACAGCTCACCGCGCTCTACCAGCCGGAGGAGCTCGTCGGGCGTCAGGTGGTGTGTGCGACCGGCCTGGGGCCGAAACGCGTGGCGGGCTTCAAGTCGGAGGTTCTCGTGACCGGCTTCGCCCGCGAAGACGGCGCCATCATTCTCGCAGTCCCCGAGCGCAAGATTACCGACGGCAGCCCTCTCTGCTGACCGGCCGCGGGTGCGCGCGCCGCAGTGCGCGGCAGCTCGCGGTCCCATCCTCCCCTGTCGGTTCGGAATATGACAGCTAAAGCGGCCAAGTCGCGTGGTCGCGCCCGATCTTGTGACGGGCCCCGCAACATAATGCGGAAACTTTGACTTTGAGGATGGCGCTCACGCACCTTCGCTTCGTCTTCGCTAGCGTGTACAGGGAAGGATCACAGCCCGTGGAGGGCGCCGTCTCATTATGTTCACATCGCTGCTCGACGAAGTGCGTATCTGGCCGCTGCTGTGGCGACGCAGACTCGCCTGCTCCTGGCTGCTCCGCGACAAGGGCAACATCGCCTTCCTCGCCGTGCTCGGCCTGATGGTCCTCGCGGTTGCGGCCATCATCTACTTGGCCTACGAGCAAGAAGCGCCCATCGAGGCCGTCCCGGTCGAGGCGGTGCGGCGCGAGGCAACCCGTGCGCAGCGGCGCGCAAACGATCTGCGTTGCCTAGCCGAGAACATCTATTTCGAAGCTCGCGGCGAGCCCATCGCGGGTCAGTATGCCGTTGCGGAAGTCACCCTGAACCGGACTCAGGCACAGCACTTCCCGCACACGGTCTGCGAAGTGGTCCACGAGACCCGGTGGGATCCGGGTCGCCGGCGTCACGTTGCGGACTTCTCATGGACGGAGTCCGGCACGCTGTCCCCCGAGGATGGCGCCGCCTGGAGGCAGGCGATGACGATCGCGACCGCGGTGTACGACGATACCAACGAGCCGCTCGTGCCCGGCGCCTTGTTCTATCACGCAACGAGCGTCCGTCCGGGGTGGGCGAGCGCGAGAAAAACCGTGGCGAGGATCGGCAACCACATCTTCTATCGATGAGTCGATTCGACGGCGTGGTGCTCCGCGATCCATCGCAGCATTCCGCCGGACAGGTTCGCAACCTGTTCCAGCCCCGCCCGCTGCAGCAGCACGACCGCCTGAGCTGAGCGGGCACCGCTGCGGCATATCGTCACCACGGGAGTCGTGCGTGACAGCTCGTCGACCCGGCACGCGAGCTGGTCGAGCGGAATGAGCCTGGCTCCGCGGATGTGCCCGAGGGGGCCCGTGAATTCCTCGGGATCCCGCACGTCGACCAACTGCACCGGCGCCGACATCTCGGCGAGCGCGGCGGGCTCGATCTCCCAGATGCCGGCGACGGTGAAGCGCAGCGCCGCCCAGCGCGGGGCGGCCGCGGCAGGCCCGGTCGCGTCGGACCGCCCGACGCGGAGATTCGCCGGCACGGCGACCTCGAGCAGCTTCGGATGCGGCAGATTCAGGTTGCTCATGAAGCCCACGAAGTCCCCCTCGCCAACCCGGTCCGCGATGCGCGGGTTGAGCCGGCGCTCCTCGGCCACACTGCTCGCAGTGAGTCCGCGGTAATCATGCGCCGGGTAGATCAGGCACTCTCCCGGCAGCGTCAGGATCTGCTCGCGGATCGAGCGGAACATCGCACGCGCATCGCCCTGCTGGAAGTCAGTGCGGCCGGTGCCGCGGATCATGAGGCAATCGCCCGTGAGCGCGAGGCTGGCGTCATCGAGAACATACGTCAGGCAGCCACGGGTATGGCCCGGTGTGGCGCGCACCTGAAGGTGCCGAGAGCCGAAAGAGACCCGGTCGTCGTGGCGCAGCAGCCGGTCGGCGCCTTCCGCTCCGCTCGCGGCCGACACCGCGATCTCGCAACCGAACTCGCGCTTGAGCCACCAGGCGCCGGTGACGTGATCGGCGTGAACGTGGGTCTCGAGCGTCGCAACCGGCGTGAGTCCCAGCTCGCGCAGCAGGGCCGCATCGCGCTGCCAGTGCTCGAGCACGGGATCGACCACCAGCGCCTCGCCCGAGGCGGCGTCGCCCAGAAGATAGGTGTAGGTGGACGAGGTGGGATCGAACAGCTGCCGGAAAATCATGACGATCGTCCCCGCGGGAGATGATCCCGCTCAAGGCCCCGACACGGCGGGCACGATCAGCGAAGTAAACAGCCGATCGGTCAGTGCTCCGGCGCCCGCGATCCTGAAGTTGGTGGTGGTCACGACGACGACCACCCCCTGCTCCGGCAGGACGTACACCTTGTTTCCACCGGTCCCGTACATTCCGTACGTCGGGATGTTTCGTCCGCCGACGTGAAAGGTCTGGAGCCACCAGAGGTACCCATAGTCGGTGTCCTCCCGCGCATTCGCGTGCGGCGACACCGATCGACGTACCCAGGCCTCCGAGATGAGCTGCCGGCCCTGCCAGCGCCCTCCATTGAGATAGAGCTGGCCGAGCTTCAGCAGGTCGCGGCTGCGCAGCTGGAGCCCGCCGCCGGTCATGGCGGCGCCGAGCGGCTGGTACTGCCATTTGACCGTCTCGATCCCGAGCGGCTTGAACAGCACGGCCTGCGCAAAGTCCGGAACGCGTTGTCCGGTCGCTCTCTGCAACAGCTCTGCGAGCGTCGTTGGGCCGGCCGTGCAGTAGCTCCAGGCGCGTCCGTGCGGCGACTGCTCCGGCTTCAGCTGCCAGTCGGGAAAGCCCCGAATCGGCAGATCGAGCGTGAACTTCACCCAATCCTCCACCAGGTACATGCGCTCTTCATTGCCTCGGGAGAACTGGTTCTCGTCGTCACACTCGAGGAGCGAGCTCATGGTCAGAAAGTCTTCGACCGTGATCTGCTCCTTGCGCGGGTCCGGGTTGGCCAGCGGCAGCCGATCCTTGAAGAAGGGCAGCACGCGTGACTCGCCATGCAGGAGCCCGCGATCCACCGCGGCACCGATGAGCATCCCGGTAATGGTTTTGGTTGCGGAGCGCGTATTGCGCAGCGCTTCGGCGCCCAGCGTGTCGAAGTACTGCTCGTAAAGCACGCGATCGCCACGCGCGACGACCACACTCGTGATCTGCTGATAGGACCCGGCGCGCACCGCGGGGGTGATGTCATCCAGGGTGGGACTGGTCGCGCCCATGAGCTCAGCGCTACAGCCGAGCCCTGCACCGACACAGGCGAGCAGCAGCCCTCGGGGCGGCGCGTATCTCACGGCGAGCCGCACTCTAAGCGGTCCACATCGGCTGAAGCTTGTATCGGTGAAACACGCTCACGCCGATACGCCGCCGGGGTAGTGCCGTACACCGCCCGAAACGCCCGCGTCATATGGCTCTGATCGACGAAGCCTGTCTCTGCGGCGATATGCGCGGCCGGCAGCTCCATGCTACGCAGGAGCTCGGCGGCCCGATCCACTCTCCGCCAGCGAATCAACTCACCGGGCGAGCAGCCCCACGTCGCCCGGAACGCCCGAGCGAGATGAACGGGGTGCACATTGAACTCCGCCGCGATGTCGCGAACGCCCAGGCGGGGCTGCGCCGAGCGGTCCATGATCGCCTCGTATGCCCGGAGCACCCAGGCGGAAGGATGACTGACCTGGGAACCAGCCGCCGCCACGAGCGCAACCAGCTCCCACACGGATGACTCCATGACCAGCGGATCGCGCGCCTCGCGCAACTCTCGTGCGAGGCGGAATGCCGCGCTGAGCGCGCTCCGGGCTCGCAGGCACACCGCCTCGGCAGCGGATCGACCGGTCGTGCGGATGTCGAGGAAGCTCGTGCCGGGAACGGACACCGTTACGAAGGTGCCCACGCCCCCGGCAAACCGGTCGCGGTGCGTGGTGCCGGGAGGATTGAAGATCAGTGCGGGCGGTCGGGCACGCTCGGGCGCGCCGCGTGCGCTCGAAAGATACGTTCCCGAGAGCACGAGAACAAAGTGCGCGTCCCGATGCGTGTGGACCTGAACGTCGTCTTCGCATCCGGTTGCCGCCGATGCGCGAACGTCGAAGCCGGCGCCATGCGACCCAAATTGGGGAACGCCGTAGAATTCCCCGGGCCGGAAGAGAGTGCTCATTGTTGGAATCTCGCCCGACGTTGCGCTGCGGATCATGCGCCGCCGCCGCGCCCGTGTCGACCCAAGTCCCGGATCCGTACCAGCCGCACAGTTTTCCGCCAGGGCGGCGAGAACTGCGTCACGTACGAGCGGGTTGCGCTGGCTCCCCACGCAGTTTCGCGTCAAATTGCCTGCTGACTTATTGCGCCAGCGCCGCCTCGATCGAAACTACGGAATCACTCGGTCATCCCCAGTGGATATGACGACCTCAACATCTGCCGGATCGATCCGGATCCCAGCCCTTCCGCGTTGGGTGGAGAGGCTGTTCTTCGGGCTCGTGATCTACGCGGTCGCGGGTACGGAGTGCCTGCTCAGCGGGGTCGGCGGACCAACGGTCAACCGCTGGCTGGGGATATTCGTCATGCTCCCCGCCGCCTTCACGGGCCTGGTCATGACCGTCGCCACCGCGCGCCGCGCAGCGCCAGGTGCCGGCCGCAGCGCCTGGATCTGTCTTTCGATTGCGCTCACGCTGTATTTCATCGGCCTCACTATCGGAGCCGGATCCTGGCTGATGCACCGCGAACCGTTCCCGGGTCCGGCTGACTTGTTCTTCTGTGCGTTCTATCCGGCCATCGCGGCCGCGGCGCTCTATCTGATGCGCGCCGCCACCCTGCGCGTGTCGTGGATGCAGCTGTCAATGGACGCGTTGATCTTCGTCGCGGGCTTCGGCGCGTTCTTCTGGTTCCTCGTGATCCACCCGGTGCTGCATGCCGAAGTCAACCTCCTCAAGGAAGGCTTGAGTCAGGCGTACGTCGCGCTCGACTGCATCGTGCTGCTGCTGCTCGGCGTGCTGTTGCTCACCGGAGCCGAAGATGCGCGCAGGCCGCGCATCCACGCGCTGCTCCTGAGCGGATTTGCGATCCTGTTCCTCGGCGACCTCACCTGGTCGCTCGCCAGGATGCGCGGCCCCTACCTGCCGGGAGGAATTCACGACGTCCTGTATCTCTGGTGTTTCGTGCCCGTGGCCGCCGCCGCTCGCCAGCAGCTGGCTGACTTTGCCGCACCGCCGGCCCGTGCAAGGCCGAAAGGACCCGGCGCTCTCGCCCGTGTTCTTCCCTCGGCCGCGATGCTCGCCGCGTTCGTCGTGGTGGTCTACGTGAATTTCGGCGACAGCGGCCGCCCGGCGAGCTCGGCCAGCACCATGGTGTTCGCCCTCATGCTGCTCTTCATGGCACGTCAGGGCGTGGTATTGCGCCTCGCGGAGAATCGATACGCCTCGCTCATCGCCAACGCTTCGGACGTGATCATGATTGTCAGTCCGGAGGGGATCCTGCGTTTCGCCTCGCCCGCGTGCGAGCGCATGTTGGGCGCGAAGCCCGACGAGATCATCGGACGGGACCTCACCGAGTTCTGGACAGGAGAGGACTGCGAACGACTCGAGGCGTTCCTGACCGAGGTCGCCGCCAGCCGTTCCGGAACGATCGGTCCCGTGGAGCTCGGTATCGGGCGCGGCGCGCAGCATCGCTTCACGGAGTGCGTCGGCACCAATCTCACCCGTGATTCGGCGGTGCAGGGGCTGGCCCTCAATTTTCGCGACATCAGCGAACGCAAGGCGCTCGAGGCGCAGTTGCGGCAACTGGCGCTTCAGGACCCCCTCACCCAGCTCGCCAATCGCAGCCTGTTCCGGGATCGCGTGCACCACGCGCTGACTCTCGCGCAGCGTAACAAGAGCGGCGTTGCGGTGATGTTCCTCGACCTCGATAACTTCAAGAACATCAACGATTCCCTCGGTCACGACGCCGGCGATCGTCTTCTGCGCAACGTGGCCCAGCGGATCGTCGCGGCCTGCCGCTCCTCCGATACGGTCGCGCGGCTCGGGGGAGACGAGTTCGCCGTGCTGCTGGAGGGAGTCGCCGCGGTCGCGGAGGTGGAGGGCAGCGCCGGGGCGCTGATCGAGAAACTGCAGGCGCCGCTCGCGCTCGACGGGAAGGCGTTGCGGGTCACGGCGAGCATCGGCATCGCCTACTGCGCCGGCGAGTCCGCTCCCGAGGCGTTGCTCAGCAACGCGGACATCGCGATGTACCACGCCAAGGCGGCCGGGAAGAGCCGTTACATCACTTTCCGGCCGCAGATGCAGGACCTGCTGCAGGAGCGCTTGCGCCTCGAGGCGGATATTGGGCGCGCGCTCGCTCAGCAGGAGCTCTTCCTCGAATATCAGCCGATCGTCGACCTCGGCTCGAGGAGCATCCTCGGCGTCGAGGCGCTCGTGCGCTGGAGGCACCCCGAGGCCGGGGTACTGATGCCGGCGCGCTTCATCCAGGTGATGGAGGAGTGCGGCCACGTCGCCGAGCTCGGCCGCTGGGTGCTGAGGCAGGCCTGCCGCGACATGTGCGCCTGGCGCGAGTCCATCGCCGGCGGATCGGCCCTGAGGCTCGCGGTGAACATCTCGGCCCGCCACCTCGAACAGGGCGATCTGGTGCACGACGTCACCCAGGCGCTGCGCGAATCCGGACTGGAGCCGGAGAACCTCGTCATCGAGCTCACCGAAAGCACCATCATGGCCAGCAGCGGCGCGAATCTCGAGCGATTCCGCCGCCTGAAAGCCCTCGGCGTCCGGCTCGCGATCGACGATTTCGGCACCGGCTACTCGTCGCTCTCCTACCTGCATCGTTTCCCGATCGACATCCTCAAAATCGACCGTTCCTTCGTGAGCCGGCTGACCAATTCGGACAGCGGACCGGAGCTCGTGCGCACGGTGGTGACCCTCGGCGAGACGCTCGGACTCGACACCGTGGCGGAGGGCATAGAGCTCGAGGAGCAGGCTGCGGCGCTCCTGGCGCTCGGTTGCGTCGCTGGTCAGGGCTTCCTGTTCGCCCGGGCCGGCTCGCTCGATGAGCTGTTGCACGGCCCGTTCGTGGCACGCCGCAACGCCCTGTGGACGGCGCAGGCCGCGCGCGAGGCGCTCTCCGCGACGGGTCGCTTCAAGGCGCTGAGGGCCCTCGACCGCTCGGCCTGAGACCCATCGGAACTGCGGTGCCGGCGAGGGCCTCGCTGGAAGCGCAGCCCAACGTGCCTTCGACCCCGTCGTGAATCTCCCAGCCAAGCTGCGCGAGTGCGTCGTGCGCGCGCGGAGAGGCGCTCCCTGCGAGCCAGAGCTCGCGCACCCCCGCATCGCCCGGCAGCGCCTCGCGGATGGCGTGCTCGTAAGCCGCCACATCCTCGGTCCACTGCACGTCGTCGAAGGCGCCGAAGACCATCACGTGCCCGTCGGCTCGCTGAGCGGTCGGCACCCGCAAGCCCGCCAGGACCCGAGCCACGGGCGTGCGCGAATGAAAATGCAGCAGCAGGCACGTGCTGCTCAGAAATACCTCGATCTCGTCCTCGGCGGTGACAGCGGCGGCGTGGCGGAGCAGCTCAGCGCGGCCCTCGACTCCCTCGAGCCCCTGCACCGCATCCACCAGCAGCGTCTGGCGTGTCGGAGTGAGGAGCAGTGCGTTCTCGAAGCCCTCCATCTCGGAAGCGCTGAGGCCAAAGCCGGCGAGCGCCTCGTGCCGGCGCTTGCGCAGCACTGCCGGGTCTTCGTTGTAGATGGCATCGAGCGCGCGCCGCACCTCGCCCGCGAAAGGCACTCCGAGCGGCGCGAACCGGACTCCGAAGCTCGCGGCCGCATCGATCCTGGCGAGACGCTTGACGGCCCGGCGCAGAACCTCGTTGTTCGTGTAGGGGTCGACGCGGAGTTGGGCGTACCAGTGTCGTTCGGCAGCCGAAAGGCCGAGGTAGCGATCGGCGTACTGCCTGGCGGCGTGCTCCGCCTGCGCCGCGCGGCCACCCTCTTTCTTATGCGAATCACCGCCCTTCGAGGTCTGCCGCACCTGCGCCGCGATCTCGCCGGCCTCCGCCTTGTAGCCGCTGAAGAGATGCGCGATGCCCTTCGGGATGCCGATCACGGTGCCGACGGGATTCAGGGCCACCTGCACGACCGACCGGGCATCCTCCTCAATGCCGCGGCTCACGGACTTGAGGACGACCTCGGTGTCGGACGTCTTCGCGATGGTCGTCAGCGCGGCCACTTCGCGCAGCCGCACCGCGAGCGCGTCACGCCCGTAGGCCGTGAAGGGGCCGAAGCGGCTCTCGACGACGTAGTGGTGCATCAGCCCGTCGCTGTGCACCGGATTCTGAATGTGAAAGCTCTCGCCCGCGATCTGGGTCGGGGTCAGGCTCGCCTCGGCCGGCTCGGCAGCCGGGATCTCGAAGTCGACCGCCGCCGCGCTTAAGAGCGCCGCGCCGAGCATCGCAGCGCCCGCGGCAGGCATGATCAGTCGTCGCATACTGCCATCAACCCGCGCGCAGTGCCGTCGTCACCGGCACGCGCGCCGCGCGGAGCGCTGGAAGTATTCCGCCGATCAGCCCCATCGCCAGCGCCCAGGCGATGCCCACCGCTGCGAGCGCGAGGCTCACGTCGAGCCGGAAACTGAAGCCGAAGGGACTCACCGACATTCTATGGAAGAGTGTCCACGCGAGAAGCACCCCGAGCAGCGCACCCGGCAGGGCGAGCACGATCGACTCGAAGAGGATGGAAGCGACGATCGCCGCAGAATCAAAGCCGATCGCGCGGAGCGTGGCGATCTCCCGGCGCCGCGAGTCGACGATCGAGTAAAGCGAGTTCACCGCGCCGAGCGTCGCGCCGATCGCCATGATCGAGCCGACGAAGTAGGCGGCAAAGTTCAGCAGCGCGTTCAGCTCCTTCAAGTCATTCTCGATCGACTCGCGTTCGTGTCGGACTTCGAGGCGCAGCGTGGGATTGGCCTCGAGTGCCTGGCGCAGGGCGGCGTAATCCCCCGGGGACTGCAGCATCGCCGTAACCCGGGTGTACCGGTTGCTGCCGTAGGTCGACATGAGGATCTCCGCGTCGGTCAGCACGAGGCACTGCTGCGTATCCCCCTCATCGAAATGCCCGACGACGGTCCAGTCGGTGGCGTGAATCGAGCGCCTGGCGCCGAGCTCGAATCCTGCGTACTGCCGGACGCAGGGATTGCTGGCGATGAGCTCAAAGAGGCCCGGGTGAAACGTCCGGCCTTCGGTCAGGTGAAATGCCGGATCAAACTCGTTCGTGACGGCGCCGGTGAGCCCGACGAGCGGAAAGAAAATGCGCCTGTCCGTCAGGCGCCGGCGAGCCTCGATCAGCACTACGGCTGAAAACACCACGAGGGGCTTAGCGTCACTGCCTTTCTTGATCCCCGGAAGGTTGAGCACGGTGTCGGCCTCGTCCCTCGGGATGCTGCTGAAGATGCCCCGCGCGCCGAGGCTGCTGAGCACCACACGGTCGTCGCGTGCGTTGACCAACGCCTCCCCTCGCGCCCCCGTACCCATCGACAGCATCGAGACCAGCACAGCGACCGCGCAGGTCACGCCGATGATGATCGTCAGGACCGAGCCGATGCGCTGAGCGAAGCCCGACAGGCTCATCGCCAGCAGCGCGGCGAATTGTCGGGCGAAGCTCATGCCGCGCCGTGGCCGGCGAGTGCGGTAGCCACTCTCAACCTCGCCGCGAGCGCAGCCGGGACGGCCGCGCTCACCAGTGCCACCAGCGCCCCGGACACGAGACCGATCACGACGACCACGCCCGGCATCGAGAGTCCGAGTACGAATTTCGCTGCCAACGGCAGCGTGAGCGTCGCCAGCGCAAGCCCGAGCGCGGCGCCTCCAAGGAAGATCACCAGCGCCTCGGCGAGTATGAGCAGGAACACGGCGCGATCGGTGAAGCCGAGGGTCTTGACCACTGCGAGCTCGGGCGTCCGCTCCCGAGTCGATTGAATCATCATGGTGGTGGTCGCAAAGAGCAGTGCCACGAGCACCGCGCCCACCACTGCCCGGAGCAGGAAGTCGAAGTCGCCGATGGACTGCACGTTCGCCTGCGCCAGCTCCCGGAGCGACTCGGTCTTCGTTTCGTGGGACGAATTGGCGAATCGCCGGTCGATGGCGTCGCTCACCGTTACCGCGAGCTTGGGATCCGAGACCGCGACATTGAAATGATTCACGGTGCCCTTGCCGGCTGCGCGGGCCTCATCGAAGTAAGGAAAACTGATGAGGACGAATCGGGCCCGACCGACGCCGACGTCGCTGTCCGTGAAGGTGCCCACGACATCGAACGCCCAGTTGGTCGAGCCATTTTTCTGCGGGGTCATGGTCATCATCAAAGGGATATGATCGCCGACCTTCCAGCCGTACTTTTCCGTCACCGTGTCTCTTATGAGCATTGCCGTGCGTGACTTCCGGAAGGCGGCGAGATACTCGGGGGCGATCGTGTAGGTGAACGCCGACGGCCAGCCATCCTCCGGACTCACCGCCACGATGCCGATCCCCTCGGTGGGCTTCTGATACGTGGCGCCGGTGAGCTCCACGGGGATGGCCACCCTCACTCCCGGCACCGAGCGGATCTGATCGAGCAGGCCCAAGGGGAGCGGTTGGAGGATATAGCTTTGGCGGCTGTGGACGAGCAGGAGATCGGCGCGCGCCGCCGCGACCGCGTGTGCGACACCGGTCTTCAGCCCCTGCAGCACGCCGAAGAGTGCAAAGGCGACGCTGACCTGGAGGAAGATCAGGATCGTCCGTCCGGGCTTGCGCCAGATGCCGGACCAGATGAGTGGCAGGAACTTCATGCGGCGGTCCGTGCCGGAACCTCGCGGTGAGCACTCGGGCGTCGTGTGAGCCGTCGTAGCGGGCTCGAACCTACTGCTACGCGCGCAGACCGTCAATCGGATAGAGTTACGGACGATGAGGCGCCCCACCGGCGATGAGCGCAATGCCGCCGAGATCGAGTATTGGAACGGTCCGGGCGGTGAACGCTGGTTGAATCGGCAGCAGGCACAGGATGCGTTGCTTGCGCCGGTGGCGGACGTGTTGTTGGGTCGAGCCGCGGCGCACCCCGGCGAGATCGTGCTGGACATCGGTTGCGGGTGCGGCAGCACCTCGATTGCGTTGGCGCAGCGTGTGGCACCGGGCGGTCACGTGCTCGGCGTGGATGTGTCGGCACCGCTGCTCGATCGGGCGCGCCAGCTCGCGCCGCAGGCGCTGCCTCTCAGCTTCGTCCTCGCCGACGCAACCGTTCATCGCTTCGAGCCCGGGCGGGCCGATCTGCTCTTCTCGCGATTCGGGGTGATGTTCTTCGCCGACCCGGTGCGGTCCTTCGTCAACATGCGAACCGGCCTCCGTGCCGGCGCGCGCCTCGTGTTCGCCTGCTGGCGCGCACCGCGCGAGAACCCCTGGCTCATGCTGCCGCTTCAGGAGGCCTATAGGCACGTCCCGCGCCTGCCCGAAGTCGGGCCTGAAGAGCCCGGACCGTTCTCGTTCGCCGACCCGCACCGCGTGCGCGGCATTCTGGAACGCGCAGGATTCGGCGCAATCGGACTCGAGCCGTTCGACCTGTCGTTCGACTTGAGCCTCGGCCGCGGACTCGATGCGGCGCTCGATACGGCCCTCAACATGGGACCTGCGAGTCGGGCGCTCGACGGCCAGCCGGCATCGCTCAGGGCCGCGGCGGCCGAGTCGATCCGGGCGGCGCTCGCGCGCCGCCAGGTCGGTGAGACCGTGCCACTGCCGGGTGCGCTGTGGATCGTTACCGCGACCACGCCCTGAAGCGCATTGCCCTGCTGCTTTCGGTCGCCGTGGCGTACGCTACGCCTGCGCCCGCGACCGGCGGCGATGCTGCGCGCGCCGCCGTCGCCGCGCCCGATCGGTACGGCGCCGACACGGCGGCCGAGATACTCGCCGCCGGTGGGAACGCGGTCGACGCCGCGGTTGGGGTCGGCTTCACTCTCGCGGTGACCTACCCGGAGGCGGGTAATCTCGGCGGCGGTGGCTTCGCCACCGTGCTCATCGACGGCCGGCCCTACTTCCTCGACTACCGGGAGTGTGCGCCCGGGAGCGCGAGCGCCGGCATGTACGTCGATGCGGCCGGCGAGCTCGTTCCCGACGCGAGCACGATCGGCGCCGGCGCCGCGGCGGTGCCCGGGACGGTGGCGGGCCTCTGGGAGCTGCATCACCGCTTCGGCCGGCTCGCGTGGCGCGCCGATCTCGCCCCCGCGATCCGCTACGCGCACGAGGGCTTCCGGGTGGGTCCCCTGCTGGTCGCGAGGCGCGATGCATTCGCTGCCGCACTGCACGGGCGCACCAACTTCCTCACTTACTTCGGCGCACTCGCCGCCGATGCCACCTTCCGTCAGCCGGAACTCGAGGCCACACTGCGGCGGATAGCGGCCGCGGGCCCGCGGGGGTTCTACTCCGGCCGCACCGCGGATCTCATCCTGGCCGAGATGGCGCGCGCCCATGGTCACATCGCGCGTGCCGACCTCGCAGCCTATCGCCCGCTGTGGCGCGCTCCGCTCGAGGGCGACTGGGCCGGCTACCACGTCATCACCGCCCCGCTGCCGAGCTCCGGTGGCATCGCGCTCCTCTCGATGCTGGCGATGAAGGCGGATCTCGCCGCCTCGTTTGCGGGCCTGCCGCTCAACTCGCCGCAGTACGTGCACCTGCTGGCGGAGATCGAGAAGCGGGTGTTCGCGGATCGCGCGAGCTACTTCGGCGATCCCGACTTCTATCCCGCCCCGGTGGCGCAGCTTCTCGACCCCGTCTATCTCGCGCGGCGCGCCGCCGAGGTCGACCTCCGCCGTCCCACACCCACCGGTGAGGTGAAGCCGGGGCTCGGCGAGCATCACGACACCACCCATTTCTCGATCATCGACCGCTGGGGCAACGCGGTCTCGAACACCTACACCCTGAACGACGACTTCGGCTCGGGCGCGGTCGTCGGCGGCGCGGGGTTTCTGCTCAACAACGAGATGGACGACTTCTCCGCCAAGCCAGGAACCCCGAACATCTACGGCGTCGTCGGCGGCGATGCCAACGCGATCGCGCCTGGCAAGCGGCCGCTGTCGACCATGACCCCGACGATCCTGACCGAGCACGGGAGGGTGGCCGTCGCGATCGGCACCCTCGGCGGGTCCCGCATCGCGACGTGGATATTCCAGGTGCTGAGCAACTGGCACGATTTCCATCTGCCGCTCGCGGAGGCCGTCGCTGCGCCGCGCGTGCATCACCAGCTCCTGCCTCCCGACACCCTCTTCGAGGAGCCCTTCGCCACGCTTGCACCGGCGGTGCGCGCCGAGCTCACCGCGCGCGGCTACCGGTTCGTGAACCAGGGCTGGAGCGGGGACATCCAGGCCATCGCCGTCGGCTCCGACGGTGTCAGCGCGATCTCGGACCCGCGCGGGCGAGGCGTGGCGCGCGTGCTCCCGGCGAGCGCGGAACGCTCGCCGCCGCCCTCGCTTCAGCGCCTCACCCGCTCGCCCGCCGGGTCAAAGAACGGCTGCAACGAAACCCGCGCCGGGATGCGCTCCGAGGCGATCTCCACCTGGTATTCCCCGGCCGTGATCCATTCGGCGCTGACCGGGGCGCCGCCGTTGGCGACGTAACCGAGACCGAGCGAACGGCCGAGCGTGTGGCCGAAGGCCCCGGACGAGATGGCGCCGACGAGCTCGCCGTTCCGCCAGATCGGCTCGCTGTGGTAGAGGAGAAGATCGGCGCGCTCGAGGGCGAGCGCCACCAGCCGCCGCCGTACGCCCGCTTCGCGCTGGCGCACGAGTGTCTCGCGGCCGACGAAGCCGCCGGGCTTGTCCCAGGCGACGGCAAACTGCAAGCCCGCCTCGAGAGGGGTGTCCTCGTCGGAGATGTCGTGGCCCCAGTGGCGGTAGCCCCTCTCCATGCGCAGGCTGTCGAGCGCGTGGTAGCCCGCCAGGCGGAGTCCATAGGCTGCGCCCGCACCGACGATGAGGTCGTACACCGACTGCGCGAAGTCGGTAGGAATGTATAGCTCGTACCCCAGCTCCCCCACGTAGGTGATGCGGCACGCGCGCACGCGCGCGTATCCAAGATCGATGACCTGGGAGGTGGCGAACGGAAAAGCCGCGTTGGACAGGTCGGCGTCGGTGAGCGTCGCCAGGAGCTCGCGGCTCTGCGGCCCCATGAGACCGAGCACCGCGTACGCGGGCGACACATCGAGTGCGACGGCGCGGGCCTCGGCGGGAATGCTGCGGCAGAGCCAGCTGAAATCGCGCGTCTGCGTGGCGCACGAGGTGACGACGAGATAGGCGTCCTCGGCCTCGCGCGTGACGGTGAGGTCCGCCTCGATGCCGCCCCGCTCATTCAGCCACTGCGTATAGACGATCCTCCCGACGGGCACGTCGACCTCGTTGGCGCAGATCCGTCCGAGCACGGCGGCCGCGTCGGGGCCCAACAGGGCGAATTTGGCGAACGAGGACTGATCGAACAGGCCGACGCGCTCGCGGACGGCCCGGTGCTCGCCGGCGGAATGCTCGAACCAGTTCTGGCGGCCGTAGCTGTAGGCGTAGCGGGGCTCGGCGCCTCCGGTCGCAAACCAGTTGGCGCGCTCGTAGCCCGCTACCTCGCCGAAGCACGCCCCGGCGGCCGCGAGCCGGTCGTGGACGACGGACTTGCGCACCCCGCGCGCCGACTCGGCCTGACGGTACGGCCAGTGCATGGCGTACAGGAGGCCGAGCGTCTCCACCGTACGCTCGCGCAGGTAGCGCCGGTTGCGTTGAAACGGCGCGCAGCGGCGGATGTCGACGTCCCAGAGGTCAAAGGGCGGATGGCCGTCGAGAATCCAGTCCGCGAGCACCTTGCCCGCCCCGCCGGCCGACTGGATGCCGATCGAATTGAAGCCCGCCGCCACGTACAGGCCACGCAGCTCCGGCGCCTCGCCGAGGAGGTACCGATCGTCCGGCGTGAAGCTCTCCGGGCCATTGAAGAACACCTGCACGCCGGCGGACTCGAGCGCGGGCACGCGCCTCATGGCGGCTGCGAAGAGCGGCTCGATGTGGCCGAGGTCCGCGGGCAAGTGCTCGAAGGCGAAATTCTCGGGGATCCCTTGCCAGCCCCAGGGCTTCGCCTCGGGCTCGAACCAGCCGACGAGGAGCTTGCCGGTGTCCTCCTTGAAGTACGAGCGCGCATCGGCGTCGCGCAGGACCGGCAGGTCGGGCGCGAGGCCCGCGATCGGCTCAGTCACGATGTAGAAGTGCTCGGCCGCATGCAGCGGCACGCTGACCCCCGCCCAGGCACCGACCTCGCGCGCCCACAGGCCCGCGCAGTTCACCACGGCGTCGGCACGCACCTCGCCCGCTTCGGTCGCGACACCGCTCACCCGACCGCGTGCGCTGCGGATCCCCGTGACCTTGAGGTTCTCGACGATGCGCACCCCGGCGCTGCGCGCACCGCGGGCGAGCGCCTGGGTCGTGTCGACCGGGTTCGTGCGCCCGTCCTTCGGGAGAAAGACGGCGCCCACCAGGCCATCGGTCGAGAGCAGCGGCCAGCGCTCGCGCGCCGCGTCGGGTGAAAGGATCTGCACCTCGAGCCCGAAAGATCGCGCCATGGATGCGCCGCGCTTGAGCTCCTGGAAGCGCGCCTCGCTCGCCGCCACGGCGATGGAGCCGACCTGCCTGAACCCGGTCGCCTGGCCGGTCTCGCGCTCGAGCCTCTGGTAGAGCTGCGTGGTGTACTGCGCGAGCCGCGTGAGGTTTCGCGTCGCGCGCAGCTGACCCACGAGGCCCGCGGCGTGCCAGGTGGTTCCGCACGTCAGCTGCCGCCGCTCGAGCAGCAGCACGTCCTTGCAGCCGCGCTTGGCGAGGTGGTAGGCGACGCTGCAGCCGACGATGCCGCCGCCGATGATGACGACGCGCGCGTGGGACGGAAGATCCGGCATCCGTCGTCCCGTCAGCCGAAGGTCGACCCGATCTCCGCCGCCGCCACGCGCAGCCGCGGAACGAACTCGATGGCGCGCATCAGCGGCAGCCGCGCGGTGGCACCCTGGACCGCCACCGCAGCGATCACCTCATCGCGACGGTTGCGCACCGGCACGGCGACGCAGGCGACGCCGAGCACGTATTCTTCGTTGTCGACCGCGTAGCCGACGCTGACGATCCGGGCGAGCTCGGACTCGAGCACCGCGTGGTCGGTGAGGGTGCGCTCGGTGAAGCGCTGCAGCGGCATCCGCTCGAGCAGCCGCTGCCGCTCGGCCGCGGCGAGATGCGCGAGCAGCAGCTTGCCGCTCGCACAACAGTGCGGCGGCAGCGCGACGCCGCCCTCCGGGACGTGCAGCCGCAGCGGCCAGGGCGCCTCGACGCGGTCGAGATAGATGAGCGCGCCCTTCTTCAGCACGGCGAGATTGCAGGTCTCGGTGATCTCCCCGACGACGCGTTGCAGTATGAGGCGGCGCTCCGCCGCGGCGCTGTCACTGCGCAGCACGTCGAGGGCAAAGCGCGACAGGCGCTCGCCGATGACGTAGGCGCGCCCGCCCGGCTCGCGGCTGAGAAAGCCCGCCTCCTCGAAGCGCGCCAGCGTCCGGTGCAGCGTCGGCTTCGGGAGCTCCGTCGCCTGCATGAGCTCGGAGAGCGTCACCGCGCGGCGGGCGCGCACCAGGACCTCGAGCACACGGAAGGCCTTGAGCGTCGAGGAGGGTTCGCTCGCGACCTCACCGGTCTCGAGCGGGAGCGACAACGCACGACGGGTCATCCCTTTGCCCATTCCGGTAAACAAGACGCAGCCTCGCCCATTCAGAAATCTATGTTGCTCCTGAAGGGCTGTATTGTAATATGCGCTTCCCCAGCGAGACAAACCGTCTCGCCTGAAGAGACTCGTGGAAGGGGTGCGTCCATGACCCAGCCGCAGAAGATGGGACCCTCCGAAGCCCTCGTGGAGACACTCGTCGCCCATGAGGTGACGCACGTCTTCGGCATCGTCGGCTCCGCCTTCATGGACGCGCTCGACCTCTTCCCGGCGGCCGGCATCCAGTTCGTGCCGGTCGCTCACGAGCAGGGCGCGATCCACATGGCGGACGGTTATGCGCGTGCCTCGGGTCGCCATGGCGTCTGCATTGCGCAGAACGGACCGGGCGTCACGAATTTCGTCACCGGAGTCGCGGCAGCCTACTGGGCGCACTCGCCGGTCGTGTTCATCACGCCCGAGGCCGGCTCCATGACGACGGGGCTCGGCGGCTTCCAGGAGACCGAGCAGCTGCCGATTTTCTCGAAGATCACCCGGTACCAGGGGCACGTCAACAACCCCAAGCGCATGGCCGAGATCGCGGGGCGCTGCTTCGACCGGGCCATGCTCGAGATGGGCCCGACGCAGCTCAACATTCCGCGCGACTTCTTCTACGGCGAGATCGAGACCAGCATCCAGAGGCCCATGCGCTTCAGTCACGGCCCGGGCGATTCGGCGGCGCTCGACGCCGCCGCCGAGCTCCTCGCCGGGGCGAGCTTCCCCGTGATCGTCGCCGGCGGCGGCGTGATCATGGCGGGCGCGAGGACGGAAGCGATCGAGCTCGCCGAGCTTCTCGGCGCGGCCGTGTGCAGCAGCTACCTGCACAACGATTCGTTCCCCGCCTCCCACGCGCTCGCCGCCGGACCGCTCGGCTATCAGGGCTCGAAGGCCGCCATGAAGCTCATCTCACAGGCGGACGTCGTGCTCGCGCTCGGGACGCGCCTCGGACCCTTCGGGACGCTGCCGCAACACGGGCTCGACTACTGGCCCAAGGCAGCCAGGGTCGTCCAGATCGACAGCGACCCACGGATGCTCGGGCTGGTCAAGCCGATCTCCGTCGGTGTTCACGGCGATGCCCGCGCCGCGGCGCAAGCCCTGATCGCACGTCTCAAGGCCCGAGCCCTCGCGGGCGCCGCCACCCGCGCGCAGCGCCTCGCGCGCATCGGCGCCGAGAAGAGCGCCTGGGAGAGCGAGCTCGCCGCCTGGACCCATGAGCGCGACCCGTACTCGCTCGAAGTGGCGGCCAGCTCCAAACGCATGCACCCGCGCGAGATGCTGCGCTCCCTCGAGCGGGCCATGCCGCCCGATGCCATGGTGTCGACCGATATCGGCAACATCTGCTCGGTGGCCAACTCGTACCTGCGCTTCGAGCGGCCGCGCTCGATGTTCGCGGCGATGAGTTTCGGCAATTGCGGCTATGCATTCCCGGTGATCTGCGGCGCCAAGGTCGCCGCTCCCGAGCGTCCGGCGTTCGCCTATGTGGGCGACGGCGCCTGGGGCATCAGCTTCAACGAGCTGCTCACCTGCGCCCGCGAGAAGATCGGCGTGACGGTGATTCTCTTCAACAACGACCAGTGGGGCGCCGAAAAGAAGAACCACGTCGACTTCTATTCGCGGCGCTACCAGGGAGTCAATCTCGAGAATCCGAGCTGGGCCGCGGTGGCGCGCGCCTTCGGCTGCGAGGGCGTGACCGTCGAGCGGCCGACCGACATCGCGCCGGCGCTCGAGGCGGCGACCGCGGCGCAGGCGGACGGCAGGACGACCGTGCTCGAGATGATGGTGACGCAGGAGCTCGGCGATCCGTTCCGCCGTGACGCCCTGTCGAAGCCCGTCCGTCACCTCAAGAAGTACCAGCAGTTCATGTGAGGCGCACGGCCTTCACCTGCCTCGTGCGCTCCGGGCGATGAGCACGCCGGGCCCGGCAGCCGGCGGGCTGCGCCGCACGCTGCAGCGGCGGCACATGCACATGATCGCGCTCGGCGGCGTGATCGGCGCGGGACTCTTCGTCGGCAGCGGGGTGGTCATCGGCGCGGCCGGCCCTGCGGCCGTCATCTCCTTCGCCCTGACCGGCGCGCTGGTCGTGCTGGTGATGCGCATGCTCGGTGAGATGGCGGTCGCCTACCCCGCCATCGGCGGCTTCTACGAGTACAACCGTCTGGCTTTGGGCGAGCTGGCGGGCTTTCTCACCGGATGGATGTACTGGTACTTCTGGGTGATCGTGGTCGCGCTCGAAGCGGTCGCCGGAGCGAGAATCCTCGGCGGCTGGTGGCCGGGAATCGCCCCCTGGCAGTTCACACTCGCGCTCGTGGGTGTCTTCACCATCGTGAATCTGCTGTCGGTGCGCTCCTACGGCGAGGCGGAGTTCTGGTTCGCCTCGATCAAGGTAGCGGCCATCGTCGCCTTTCTCTGCGCCGGCGCGCTGTTCGCTCTCGGCGCCTGGCCCGGAGCGTCGGCGGGCCTGCCGCAGCTCACGGCCCACGGCGGCTTCCTGCCGAGGGGCATCGTGCCGGTGCTCACCGGAGCGGTGGCCGCGACCGGATTCTATTTCGGCGCTGAGATAGTCACGATCGCTGCCGCGGAATCCGCCGAACCCGACAAGGCGGTCGCCGAGACGACCCAGTCGGTGATCTGGCGGGTGCTGATCTTCTATATCGGCTCCATCTTTCTCGTCGTCGCCCTCGTGCCCTGGAACGATGCGGCCCGCATGACGCGCCCCTACGTCAGCGTCATGGAGGTGCTGCGGATTCCAGCGGCCCCGACCGTGATGAGCCTCGTCATTCTGACGGCGGTGCTCTCGGCGTTGAACTCGGGCCTGTTCGCCGCCTCCCGCATGCTGATGGCGCTCGCCCGGCGCGGCGATGCCCCGGCAAGCGTCGCCAGGCTCGATGCACGCGGCGTGCCGGTGGCCGCGATCCTCGCCAGCACGGCCTTCGGCTACCTGACCGTGGCGATGAGCTACCTGTCGCCGGACCGGATCTTCGCGTTTCTCGTCAACTCCTACGGCACCGTCGCGATCTTCGTCTACGTTCTGATCGCGGTGGCGGAGCTGCGGCTGCGCGCGCGCCTCGAGCGGGAGATGCCCGAGCGGCTGCGGATCCGCATGTGGGGATACCCGTGGCTCACGCGTTTAGCGATCCTCGCGATGCTCGCGATCGTGGCGGCGATGGCGGTCATCCCCGAGCAGCGCGCTCCGCTCGTATTTGGCCTCCTCAGCGTGCTCGTGCTGCTCGGCGTGTACGCGCTTCGCCGCCTCGCGCGCACGCAGGCGCCGGCGCTGCGATGAGCGCCAGCCGTCACAGGCGATGCGGCGCGGCCGCTGTGGGCAGGGTTCCCGAGGCTGGTGTATGTTCTGATGGCCTGGCATTTGGAGATTCCTTGAATGAGCGCAATCAGTAAGCTTTCTTCGACCGGACGTGTGCCTGAGGAAATCCGCCGGGCATCGGCGCAGCAGAAGCGGTTCGATCAAGACAATACCGAAAACACCGTCGGCTACGTGATGCTCGACTGCTCCGGCACCACAATGGACCGCTACGTCGATGCGCCGGCCATCGTGTTCGTCGCGGTATTCAAGAAATACGGCCTCGAGATCAGCATGGACGAGGCGCGCAAGCCCATGGGTCTGCGCAAGGACCTGCACATCAAGGCGCTCACTGAAATTCCGTCAGTTCGCCAGCGCTTTACCGCCAAGTTTGGCCGGGAGCCGACGCAGGCGGACGTGGACAAGATGTTCGCGGTGTTTGTTCCGACTCAGATCGACCTCTTGAAGAGCGGCAACTACCACGAGCTCTTGCCTGGCACGGCGGAGGTTGTCCACAAGATGCAGAAGAACGGTATAAGGATCGGCGTCACCACCGGATTCACCCGCGACATGCTCGATATCCTGCTCGCTGGCGCCGCTAAGCAAGGATTCAATCCCGATGCTTCCTGCGCCGGCGACGAGGTGGAACTGCCTCGCCCGACCGCGTACATGGTCGTGAAGAACCTCGAGCGTCTGGGCGTGTACAACCTCAAGAACGCGATGCGCCGCACCGTCAAAGTGGACGACACCGTCTTCGGCGCCGGCGAGGGCGCGCCGCTGTGCTGGCGAGTGGGCGTATCGAAATGGAGCAACTACGTCGTCGACAGCTGGGCCGTGGCGAAGTCGCTGAGTGCCGAACAGCTGGCGGAGCGGGAACAAGCTTCGAAACAGAAGTTGATCGTCGAAAGCGGTGCGCACTACGTGATCGACGATCTGCGGGACTTGCCGGCCGTGATCGCCGAACTCAATCAGCGGCTGGCGCACGGCGAAAGCCCGGACTGATTGAGACGCGGCTATGAGCACCGAACCGTATCTGTTGACTCCCGGCCCGCTGACGACCTCGTTGCGCACGAAACAGAGCATGCTGCGCGACTGGGGATCCTGGGATGCCGACTTCAACAGCATCACCGGGCGGGTCCGCGAACGCCTGTTGCAGATCGTTCACGGCAGGGGGACGCACGAGTGCGTTCCGATGCAGGGCAGCGGCACCTTCTCGGTCGAGGCGGCCATCGGCACGCTGGTGCCGCGCACTGGACACGTTCTGGTGCCGCAAAACGGGGCTTACTGTCAGCGCATCGCACGAATATGCCGCGTGCTCGGCCGCAAGCTCACGACCATCGATTACGCGGAGAACACGCAGGTTGCCGCCGCCGACATCGAGCGCGCGCTTCGAGCGGATCCTTCGATCACGCACGTGGCGCTGGTGCACTGCGAGACCAGCACCGGGATCCTCAACCCGCTCGAGGAGATCGCCCAGGCCGTCTCCCGCCATGACCGGGGCCTGATCGTCGACGCGATGAGCTCCTTCGGCGCGCTCGAGATCGACGCACGGACCACGCCGTTCGATGCCGTGGTAGCCGCTTCGGGCAAGTGTCTCGAAGGCCCGCCCGGCATGGGCTTTGTCATCGTGCGCCGCGAGGCGCTCGAGCGATGCGAGGGAAACTGCCATTCGCTGGCGCTCGACCTGTATGACCAGTGGGTCTACATGCAGAAAACCACCCAATGGCGTTACACGCCGCCGACGCACGTTGTGGCGGCGCTCGATTCGGCGATCGCGCAGTACCTCGAAGAGGGCGGGCTCGTGGCGCGCGGCGCCCGCTACGCCCAGAACTGCCGCACCCTGATCGAAGGCATGGCCAGGCTCGGACTGAAGAGCTTTCTGCCCGCGGCCATTCAGGCACCGATCATCGTCACCTTCTTCGCGCCCGACAGTCCCCGCTACGTCTTCAAGGACTTCTACAACGCCGTCAAGGCGCACGGCTATATCCTCTATCCGGGCAAGCTCACCACCGTGGAGACGTTCCGGGTCGGCTGCATGGGACAGCTCGGCGAGCGCGGCATCGCTGGCGCAGTCGAAGCCGTCGGAAAGGTGCTCGCGGCGATCCGGGCGGCGGCCTAGGGTCCCGTGGGCGCCATAGCGGCGTCGACAGCGAGCGGAACGGACGCCTCGGGCACGCGCGCACTGCGCGCGGCGGGCGGGTGGGCGGGGACCGCGCGATGAAGATCTCGAGCCTCGAGACCTTCGCCAGCGAGTTCGTGTGCTTCGTCCGGGTGACCACCGAGACCGGCGCAGTCGGCTGGGGTCAGACCTCGACCTACAACGCCGACATCACCGCCACCATCTTCCACCGTCAGGTCGCCCCCTGGGCGCTCGGTGCCGACGCGCTCGATATCGATGCCCTGATCGATCGCATCGAGGAGCGCGAGCACAAGTTCCCGGGCAGCTACCGCTGCCGCGCGCTCGCGGGGCTCGACACCGCGCTGTGGGACCTGCGCGGCAAGCTCGAGGCCAGGCCCGTGGTCGAGCTGCTCGGTGGCAGGCCGCGGCGGCTTCGCGCCTATGCCTCCTCGATGCGACGAGACATCCAGCCAGCCGACGAGGCGGCGCGGCTCGTGCGCTTGCGGGACGAAAAGGGCTTCGACGCTTTCAAGTGGCGCGTCGGCGCCGAGTGCGGACGCGACGTCGATGAATGGCCCGGCCGCACCGAGGCGATCGTGCCGCGGGTGGCGCGCGCGCTCGGCGACGGGGCCGCGAAGCTCGTGGATGCGAACAGCGGTTTCTCCCCCGCCCGCGCCATCGAGGTCGGGCATCTGCTCGAGGCCGAGGGGGTCAGTCACTACGAGGAGCCATGCCCGTACTGGAAGCTCGAGGAGACCAAACGGGTCAGCGATGCGCTCGAGCTCGACGTGGCCGGCGGCGAGCAGGACTGCGATCTCGCCACCTGGGCGCGGATGATCGAGATGCGCGCGGTCGACATCGTTCAGCCCGACGTCATGTACATGGGCGGGATATCGCGCACGCTCAGGGTCGTGCGGATGGCGGCGGCGGCGGGGCTGCCGTGTACGCCGCACAGCGCCAACCTCTCGCTGGTCACGCTGTGCACCATGCACCTGTTGGGCGCGATTCCCAACCCCGGCAAGTATCTCGAGCTGTCGATCGAGGGGCCCGACTACTATCCCTGGCAGCAGGGATTGTTCCTCGGCGACGCTTTCGCGGTGCGGGACGGTCAGGTGACCATCCCGTCGGCGCCGGGCTGGGGCGCCGAGATCAATCCCGAGTGGCTGCAACGCGCCGCGTATCGGCGCAGCAGCCTGTCGCGTTAACATGCACGCTCTCGGGATGAAACGCGCATCTCTGGCACTTCTCGCCACGGTACTACCGGCGCTGTCGGCGGCGCCGCACGCCGCCACGCTCGGGGTCTCGATGGCCCTGTTCGACG
>Ga0209350_1000117_pt1 | contig 51464 bp, 43 predicted proteins | sample GraSoi013_2_20cm_2_FD_185822 | JGI IMG/M metagenome (GOLD analysis project Ga0209350, IMG submission 185822) | Grasslands soil microbial communities from the Angelo Coastal Reserve, California, USA - Sample 09_27_2013_2_20cm (SPAdes) (version 2) | ecosystem: Environmental > Terrestrial > Soil >...
CAGACCGTGGCGGGTGCGGTGATCACCCGGTAGGCCTCCCACTGGCCGCGGAGCGTGGCCACGTCGATCGCGCTCGGGAGCGGGCCGTTCCCGACGGTGACCAGCCGGATGCTCGTCTTGCCGGCGCTGGGCGCCGCCACGATGGGCGGGCGGTAGCCGCTGATGGCCTCGATGTCGCCCGCGAGAAACGTCGCGGCCTGGCGCACATTGAGGTTCTCCGCGGCGCCGACCACGATCTCGGCGCCGCTCGAGCCGGAGGCGAGAAGTACGTCGCCTGGCGCCGCGGGTCCCATGCGGACCCACGTCCCTCGCAGCGGCGCAGCCCAGGGATCCGGCTGCGCCGCTTGCGCGGCCGCGCCACAAGGAACCAGCCCGTAGGCCGACAGGAGCAGAGCGAGGGGTCGCGAAAAGATAGTCATAAGATCATTTTGTCTCTCGTTGGCAGGGAGCGCAATCCCGCCCCGGAGGAAACGATGTCGAGCTGTTTGCTCCGCCTCGCCGTCCTGTTCGCAGCCACAGTCACCACGAGCGCTGCGGCTCAGACATTCGAGCGGCGCGCGGCGGATCTCGTCGGCCGCATGACGCTCGAGGAGAAGGTGTCGCAGATGATGGATCGGGCGCCCGCCATCGAGCGCCTCGGGATTCCCGAGTACAACTGGTGGAACGAGGGCCTGCACGGCGTCGCGCGCTCGGGGCTCGCGACCGTGTTTCCGCAGGCCATCGGCTTCGCCGCTACGTGGAACGACAGTCTCGTGCTCCGCATGGCGACCGTTATCTCCGACGAGTTCCGCGCCAAGCATCACGCGTACCTCCGGCAGGGCGAGCACCAGCGCTATCAGGGCCTGACCGTCTGGTCGCCCAACATCAATCTGTTTCGCGACCCGCGCTGGGGACGCGGGCAGGAGACGTACGGCGAGGATCCCTACCTCACGGGCCGGCTCGCGGTGCAGTTCATCCGCGGGCTCCAGGGCGACGATCCCCGCTACCTGAAGGCCGTCGCCACGGTCAAGCATTTCGCGGTGCACTCGGGTCCCGAGCCCGAGCGGCACGAGTTCGACGCCCAAGTGAGCGAGCGGGACTTGCGTGAGAGCTACCTGCCGCACTTCGAGATGGCGATCCGGGAAGGCGGCGCCTACTCGCTGATGTGCGCCTACAACCGTGTGTACGGCAAGCCCGCCTGTGGTAGCGACCTGCTGCTCGAGCAGATCCTGCGGGGCGAATGGCATTTCCCCGGATACGTGGTCTCCGACTGCGGCGCGATCGGCGACATGTACCTGCGGCACAAGGTGGTCTCGACTGCCGCCGCCGCGGCCGCGCTGGGCGTGCACACAGGCACCGACCTGGATTGCGGCAACGAGTACGCGAGCCTGATCGATGCCGTGCACCAGGGCCTCATCACCGAGCAGCAGATCGACACGTCGCTCATCCGCCTGTTCGTCGCGCGGTTCCGCCTGGGGATATTCGATCCGCCCGAGCAGGTGAAGTGGGCGCGGATCCCGATCACCGCGCTGGACGACTCGTCCCATCGCGTCCTGGCGCGCCAGGTCGCGCGGGAGTCGATGGTGTTGCTCAAGAACGCCGGCCATCTGCTGCCGCTGCGCCGCGACCTCGGCACGATCGCGGTCATCGGGCCCAACGCCGACCAATGGCGCATGCTGCTCGGCAACTACAACGGCATTCCAGCCGATCCGGTCACGCCGCTGCGCGGCATCCGCGAGGCGGTGTCGCCGCGCACGCGCGTCCTGTACGCCCTCGGCTCGGACCTGGCGGACGGGTTCCCCGTGCTTGCCCCCGTCCCGGCGTCGGTGCTGTCGACGGCGGGCGGGCGGCGCGGGCTGGACGCCGCTTTCTACGCGAGCCGGACGCTGTCAGGCGCGCCCCTGTTCGTGCGGGTAGACTCGACGCTCGACGCGCACTGGGGCGCGGGGGCGCCGCGCGCCGACATGAACGTCGATGACTTCGGCGTGCGCTGGACGGGTACGCTGCGGCCGCCCCATACGGGGACGTACCGCTTGGCGCTGGTCGGCACCGTCAAGTTCCAGCTCTACCTGGATGACAGCCTCGTGGTGCAGTCGCTGTATCCGACGCACGACGGGGAATTCCCCGACCCCCGCTTCGCGCAGACCGAGCCCCTCCTGCTGCAGGGAGGCCGGCGCTACCGCCTCCGCGTGGACGGAGAAGAATCCTACGGCGAGGCCGAGCTGCAGCTCCTGTGGGCCACTCCCACCGAAGCGCTCGAGGCCGAGGCCCTGCAGGTGGCGAAGCGCGCCGACGCGCTGGTGCTGTGCCTCGGCCTCACCGCTCGCCTGGAAGGTGAGGAGATGCGCGTCCAAGTCCCGGGCTTCTCGGGCGGCGATCGGACGTCGCTCGATCTCCCGGCGCCGCAGGAGCGGCTGCTCGAGCGCATCGCGGGCCTCGGCAAGCCCACGGTGCTCGTCCTCATGAGCGGGAGCGCGGTCGCCGTGAACTGGGCCCAGGAGCACGTCCCCGCCATCCTCGAGGCGTGGTATCCCGGCCAGGCGGGCGGGAGCGCGATCGCCGACGTGCTGTTCGGCGCGTACAATCCGGGCGGCCGCCTCCCGGTCACCTTTTATCGGAGCGTGTCCGACCTCCCGGCGTTCGAGAACTACGCAATGGCCGGCCGCACTTACCGGTTCTTCCAGGGAAAGCCGCTCTATCCGTTCGGCTATGGACTGAGCTACACCTCGTTCGGCTACGACCGGCTCGGTACGAGCCGCGACACCCTGCGCCGCGACGATACCGTCACCGTCTCCGTCGCCGTGACCAATACGGGCAGCCGGGCGGGGGATGAGGTAGTGCAGCTGTACGTGCGGTACCCGCACTCCGCGGTGACGCGCCCCAAGCGCGACCTGCGGGCCTTCCGGCGCGTGACCCTCCAGCCGGGCGAGACCCGCATTGTCACGTTCCCCCTCGCGGGGCGTGCGCTCGCGTACTGGGACCCGGACGCCCACCGCTGGGTAGTGGAAACCGGGCCGGTTGTGCTGGAAGTCGGCGCCTCTTCGGCGGATATCCGCCTCGAGAAGACCATCACGGTCGCCGCGCTCTGAGACAGGGGGCGCTCGGCCCGCGCCGAGCCCGGGCTCTCAGCCCGGGTACCTTTGACACAACCCTTTCCCGACTCCCGTTATCTAAGGGACAAATCTCCGACCAGGCTTTCATGCTCATCGGGTTGCCGCTCCTCGCCGCCGTCACGCTGGCCCGTCAGGTCGCCCATACCCGGCCCGTCCAGTCCGCCGACCCGCCGCCCCCCGTCAGGACCGTAGCCGCGACCCGCGCCGCCCGGGCACCGGTCATCGACGGGCGGGACGACGACCCCGTGTGGCGCGAGGCGCCGGCGATTACCGAATTTCAGGAGTGGCGGCCCACCGAGGGCGGCCCGCCCAAGCTCCCGACCGAGGCGAAAATCGCGTACGACGCGGGCAACCTGTACGTCCTCGTCCGCTGCTTAGATCCGCACCCCGACAGCATCATCACCGTTCTGGCCCGGCGCGATTACTTCACGCCCTCCGACATGGTGTGGTTGTTCCTCGACTCGTATCACGATCGCCGCACGGGCTACGAGTTCGGGGTCAACCCCTCGGGCGTGAAGCTCGACGCGCAGATCTACAACGACGGCAATGAGGACTTCGCCTGGGACGCGGTGTGGGATGTCGCCACGCGCCGCGACTCGCTCGGCTGGACCGCCGAGTTTCGCATCCCGCTGTCGCAGCTGCGCTACGGGCGCCAGCGGCAGCACACCTTCGGCCTCACCATCGATCGCGATCTGTATCGCTACTCCCAGCGCGTGAGCTGGCCCCTGTTCCGCCAGTCGAAGGCGGGGTTCGTGTCGCAATTCGGCGACGTCCCCGGGTTCGACGACCTCGAGGCGCCGCGGCGGCTCGAAGCCGCGCCCTACGTGGTGACGAAGAACGTGTCGGAGTTCACCCCCACGGGCCTCGGCCGCACCCAGGACCTGGCGCTGGGCGGCGACGTGAAGTACCGGGTCGCGTCGAATTTGACGCTCGACGCGACGCTCAACCCCGACTTCGGGCAGGTGGAGGCCGATCCCGCCGTCCTGAACCTCAGCGCGTTCGAGACGTTCTTCCGGGAGCAGCGGCCCTTCTTCGTCGCGGGACGCGGGCTGTTCCAGTTCGACGTCAATTGCAATGAGGTGAACTGCAACGGCGAAGGGCTGGTCTACTCCCGGCGCATCGGGCGCGCGCCGGAGCTGGCGGGCACCTACAACGACAACGTCTCGGCCGCCTTTACCCGCATCCTCGGCGCGGGGAAGCTCACCGGACGCCTGCCGGGTGGGCTCACGATCGGCGTGCTCGATGCCGTGACGCAGCACGTCACGGGCGTGGGTGGCCAGACGATCGAGCCGACCACCAACTACGGCGTCGTGCGGCTGCGCCAGGACCTGCGCGGCGGCGAGTCGAGTGTAGGCGGCATCATCACGGCCGTGAACCGCGACAACGACGCATTCACCTCGCCCTATCTCCGCAGCCGTGCCTACGTCGGCGCCACGGACTTCCGGCATCGCTTCCCGGGTGGGAAATGGGAAATCAATGGCTCATTGGACCTGTCGCACGTCTCGGGCAGTGCCCAGGCCATCGATTCCACGCAGCGCGACGCCGTGCATTACTACCAGCGTCCGGACGCGGGACTCGGGGTCGACGGCACGCGCACATCGCTCTCCGGCGACGCCGAGGAGCTCCAGTTCAGCAAGGTGAGCGGCAACGTGATCGGCCAGACCAGTTACCAGCGCCGCTCCCCCGGATTCGAGATCAACGATCTGGGCTACCTGCAGCGCGCCGACCAGCAGTCCTGGAGCACCTGGGTGGGTTTCTTCGACCGCAAGCGCCGCGCCTTGACCCAGCGCTTCCAGTGGAACTTCAACTGGTGGCAATACTGGACCACCGCCGGCCTGCCGGAGGAGCGTGCGTTCAACACCAACACGCACACCACGTTCAACAACACGTGGTCGTTCCACACCGGTTTCACCCTGGGCCAGCTGGGTGAGACGTACTGCTACTCGTGCGCTCGCGGCGGTCCCGCCGTGCGGCAGGATCCGTATCTCGCGCCCTGGGCCGGCGTGATCGGCGACGACCGCAAGGCGATCGTGCCCTACTTCTGGGTCAATTATTGGCGCGGGGACGGCGGGCGGTCTCGGAGTCTCAATCTGAGTCCCGAGCTCGACTTCAAGGTCGCATCGCGCGTCACCGCGTCGATCGCCCCCAACTACACCCGCACCAGCAACGCGGTGCAGCCGCTCGGGCCCGTCACGGACACGACCATCGTCCCGCACGTCACCCGCTACGTGTTCGCTCACCTCGAGCAGAAGCAGCTCGGCGTGACCATGCGCTTCACGTACCCGTTCACGGCCAGCGCGACGCTGCAGGTATACGCCCAGCCGTTCGTCTCGAAGGGGACGTACAGCAACGTGCAGCAGCTGTCCCCCACGCCGCGCGCTCGAGACCTCGCGAGTCGCTACCTCCAGGACACGGTCGCCGCCGACAACCCCGGCGGATTCAATTACAGGCAATTCCGCTCCAACGTCGTGTTCCGCTGGGAGTACCGGCCCGGCTCGACGCTGTTCGTTGTATGGAGTCAGGGGCGTCACGCGTCCACCGGCGTCGCGGGCCCGCGCAGCCTGGGCGGCGACCTCGGCGATCTGTTCACGCTGGTGCCCGACAACAGCTTTCTCGTAAAGCTGTCGTACTGGATCAACCGGTAAGCCGCAGCGACTCGCCGACCTCGGCCGGCCGGAACTCCCCGGCCGGCACGCCGCGCTCCCGGAGCGCCTTCGTCAGCTCCTGAACCGGCTCGTCTACTCCCTCAGGGGTCAACTGAAACGTGCCGAAGTGCATCGCGACGCTGCGGCGGGCGCCGAGATCGAGGTGCGCCTGCACCGCCTCGGCCGGATTCATGTGGATGTCTTGCATGAACCAGCGCGGCTCATAGGCGCCGATCGGCAGGAGCGCCAGATCGATCGGGGAGAGCCGTGCGGCGATCTCCCGGAAATGGGGTCCGTACCCGGAATCGCCGGCAAACAGGATCCGGCGTCCCCGGGCCTCGATCAGGAATCCGCCCCACAGCGCGCGATTGCGATCGAGCGGGCCGCGCGCCGAGAAATGCTGGGCGGGCGTCAGCGTGACCGGAAGCGGCGCGGCGCTGGCACGCTGCCACCAGTCCAGCTCCTCGACGCTCCCGATGCCGGCCGATTGGAGCAGCCGGCCGTTCCCGAGCGGGGTCACCAGTCGCGGCTGAAAGCGCCGCTCGAGCGCACGCAGGGTCCCCAGATCGCAGTGGTCGTAATGATTGTGACTCAGCAACACCAGGGAAATGGCGGGCAGGTCGTCGAATCGCACGCCCGGCGCCCGCACGCGGCGGGGGCCCGCGAACGAAACAGGGCTCGCCCGCTCCGAATACACGGGATCGGTCAGCAGGCTGGTGGTGCCGACCTGGATGAGAAACGTGGCATGACCGATGAACGTGACCACCACGTCGCCCGCGCCGGCGCTGGGGGGCCGGCGCGGCTCGACCGGGACTGTGGCCGGCCAGCGACGGCGCGGCGTGAGCAGCATGCGCGGCACCATCCAGAAGGGGCGGCCATTCGCGCCGTTGGGATTGTGAAACCGGCGCCCGTCGAAGTGGGCCGTCACCGTCGCTTGATGCGTCCTTGACCGCGGCGCAGCAACGTGCGGCACCTGGTAGTCAACCGCGCTTCGGGAGGTGCCACAATGTCACGCACTCGCTCTTGGAAACAGTGTTGGGCCGTCATCCTGATGGCCGGTCAGATCGGTGGTTGCACGGCGTGGCGCCTGGAAACGGTGTCACCGGCGGAAGTCATCGCAGACAAGCCGAGCGTGGTCCGCGTGCAATATGCGGACGAACAACAGGAGGTGCTATACCAACCCGAAGTGCGAGGCGACAGCCTGCTGGGGCGGAGCGAGCCGGACGCCCGCCAGGCCGACCGGGCCATGGCGCTGGCCGACGTGACGAGCGTCGCCACTCGTCACGTCAGCGGGGGACGGACAACGGGACTGGTGCTCGGTCTCGTCGGAATCGGAGCGGTCGTCGGCTCGCTGATCGCAATCGCGAACATGCAATTACCGTTCGACAACTGGGGGCAGTGAGCGTATCATGCCTTCATGAAGAAGGCCATCGGCGATAACATGATCCCGAAGGAGTGGGGATTCGAAAAAGGCTTGGAGCTCGTCAAGCAGGCTGGCTTCGACGGCATCGAGCTGTGGCTGGGCGACGTCCCCTGGTTTCAGCCGAGCACGGCGGATGGCGACGTGCGGGAGCTGCGGCGCAAAATCGCGGACGCCGGCCTCGTGGTCTCGAACGTGTCGACCGGATTGCACTGGGCCTCGCCCCTCTCGGCGCGCGACCCCACGGTGCGGGCTCGGGCGATGCGCATCGTGGAGCGGCAAATCGAGACCGCGGCGCTGCTCGGCACCGACGCGATCCTCGTGGTCGCGGGCCTCGTGACCGAGGAAGTCCCTTACAACGAAGTGTATCAGCGCTGCGTGGATGCCCTCGGGGCGCTGGGCGAGACAGCCGCGCGCGCCGGCGTCCGGATCGGCTGCGAGAACTGCAACGCCGAGCACCGCTTTCTCATGAGCCCGCGTGAGTTCTCGCAATTCCTGAACGACGTGAAGCGTCCCGCGGTGGGGATCCATCTCGACGTCGGCAACATCCACGACACCGGGTTCGCGGAGCAGTGGATCGAGATCCTGGGCACGAGAATCACGCGCATTCACGTAAAAGACGTGATGAAGCACCGCGGGCGCTGCGGCGACCAGAGCGTGTACACCAATCTGTTTCTGGGCGACAACAACTGGCCCGCCATCCGGGCCGCGCTGACCAAAGTCGGTTACAACGGCTGGCTGGTGGCGGAAATGGAGGCGCGCTACCGCTACGCCCCGGACCAACAGTTCCACGACACCGCCCGGGCCTTGGACCGGCTGATCTCCGGTCGGCTGTGAGATGGGCGTCACCCGCAGGGGGTTCCTGGGCTGCGTCGCCGGCTCACTCACCGCGGGGCTGCCGTTCGATGTGCCGCGGCGGATCGAGACAGGTCCGCGGCGCGTCCTGCTGGACCTGAGGGAGCACTGTGGCCTGCGCGAGTCGGTTGCGGGATATGAGTCCGCGCTCGCCGGTCTGGGGACGGGAGTCACGTCCCGCTGCACGCTGTTGATCGTTCCGGCGGCATTGGACATTCCGCCGCCGGCTGTTCGGGCGATCATGAGCCGCCTGCGAACGGGGGCGACCGTCCTGCTCGAGTCGGGCGCGGGCTTCGCTGCCGATCGGGACTTCCGCGCCCACCGCGCCGTGCTGCGCGACCAACTGGGGGTCCACATCGAGGCGCCCGTACGCCTGTGGTCCAGTCGGGGCGCGAGCGGCGTACCGTATGTCGATTACAGCTGGCCTGCGAGCGCGAAGATCCGCGATTTCAGCCGGGTGGTGCCTCTGGAGCGCCAGAGCGAGGGAGCCGGTGAGATCATCGCGTGGGTGGACGATCTGCCGGTGGCGTTGAGGCGCCGCTACGGACGCGGAGATTTGATTTTTCTCGGCTCGCCGCTCGGGCCGGCGCTCTGGGCGGGCGACGCCGAGGCGAGACGCTGGCTGTGCGAGGTGGTGGGACGCTAGGTCAGGCGTGCCCCGAGTCCGACAGCACGCAGCGGGCCACCCGCACCATGGCGTCGACCAGTGGTGACGACGAATCACCTTGCCAGATGAGCGCAAACCACATTGGGATGGGTGGGTCGACAAACGGCCGGTGCACGATCGACGTCTGCATGTCGGCGTACACGGCGGCCACCGCGGGATTCGCCAGCGCCCAGGCGTCTCCCGCCGCGATCGCCACGTTGGCCCCGATGTCGCCGCGCCGGCCGCGGTGGCGGCTGGGAACGAGCCCGCGGGTCTCGAGCGCCGTGCGCAGCGCGCGATACAGCTCGGGACGGGTGTGCTGCGAGGGATGCAGCCAGACGAGGTCGGTCAGGTCGCGCAGGCGAATCCGCCGCTGGGCGGCGAGCGGATGGGTCGCCGGCAGCAAGACTCCGGTCACGGCGCAGTCGGCGAGCTGGAGGGCCTCGAGTCCGGGCACGGGCCAGGTGGCCACGAAGGTGGCGGCCACGTCGATGCGGTGCTCCCGCAGGGCGGCGTGCTGGTCGACGTCGTTCACCCGCACCACGCGGACCGGAATGTCGGGCGACGCCTGCCGGAACGCCGCGACCAGCTTGAGCAGGATGGGCGTGTAGACGTAGAGATCGCCGTGCGCGAGTTTCAGGCCCGTGGCCGAATCGGTGCGCCGGGCGGTGGCCACGGCGCGCGTCGCGCTTTCGAGCGCGCTGCGCGCGTTGCCGAGAAATTGCTCGCCGGCGCGCGTCACCCGCGCTCCCCGCGGCAGCCGCTCGAACAGCTTGACGCCCACTTCCCGCTCCAGGTCGCGGATCTGCTTCGAGAGCGCGGGCTGCGCCACCCGGAGCCGGCCGGCGGCCCGGAGGAAGCTGCCCTCCTCGGCGACCGCAACGAAGTATCTCAGGTGACGTAGTTCCATCAGGTCAATCCCTTCAAGGCGGTATCGACGAACCGCCGGATGAAGCCGATCGCCATGCCGGCGCGCGCCAGCAGGAACGAACCGGCGGCCACGCCGAGCAGGTGGTCCGCACTGGGCGCCACGGCGAGGTCCTTCGCCAGGCTGCCGTCGCGGCGCGCATTCGCGAGCGCTCGCAACAGCAGCCGCCGCACCCGATCGAAGTGCTGCCGCACGCGCCTCGCCGCCGCGGCATCGACGCCACCACGCTCGATCGCCGCGTTGCACACGAAGCACCCCCGGTGACCGCCGGGGCGGCGAATCAGCCCGAGCACCCGATCGAAGAAGGCCCGAATCTCACGCCCCGATGCCCGCGTGTTCTCGAGCGGCTCGAGCATCGGATCCATGACCGCCTGCGAGTAGCGCTCCAGGCTGGCGAGATACAGATCGCGCTTGCCGCCGAAGGTCGTATACAGCCCGTACCGGCTGGCGCCGGTGCGGCGGACCAGACGGTCCAGTCCGGTCGCGGCGTAGCCGTCCCGCCAGAACAGCTCCATCGCACGGTCGAGGGCTTCAGCTGGGTAGAACGCCTTGGTCCGTGGCACGCGCGCCCCAATTCAAGAACGCGTAGTCTGATATAACAGTGCTCGCCCCGACCGGCTGCGTCAACTGGGCCGGGGCGGCCTCCGGAGCTATCGCTCGGAGTGCTAACTCCCCCAACAAAAAAGTATTGGACTGGCGCCGCCCGCAGGGGCATGTGTCCAGGAGTGGCGCGCTCAGATCGGAGCCAGTCGGTGCGGGTCCCCCTGCGGGTCCTGATCGCGGAAGACTCGGAAAACGACGCCCGGTTGCTCGTCCGGGAGCTCGAGCGCGCGGGCTTCGATCCTACCCATGAGCGGGTGGACAGCCGCGCCGCCATGCAGGCGGCGCTCGATCGCCACACGTGGGATCTCGTGATCGGCGACTACAGCATGCCGGAGTTCAGCGGCCCCGCGGCGCTCGCTTTGTTACGGGCCCACGATCCCGACACGCCGTTCATCTTCGTCTCGGGCTCGATGGGCGAAGATGTTGCGGTCGAGGCCATGAAGGCGGGCGCACAGGACTTCCTCACCAAAGGCAATCTGCGACGCTTGATCCCGGCCATCGAGCGGGAGCTGCGGGAGGCCGAAGTGCGCCGCGAGCGCCACCGGGGGCAGACCGCGCTGCTCGAGCGGGCGCGACTGGCGGAGCTGACCTCCGACGTGGGGATCGCCCTGACCCAAAGCGGCGGCCTGCGCGCGATGCTGCAGCTGTGCGCCGAGGCGTTGGTGCGCCACCTCGATGTCGCGTTGGCCCGTATCTGGACGCTCGACGACGCCGGCGAGGTCCTGGAGCTGCAGGCGAGCGCCGGCATGTATACCCACATCGACGGCGCCCACAGCCACGTGCCGCTGGGATGCTACAAGATCGGGGTGATCGCCCGGGACCGGCGTCCCCAGCTCACGAACCAGGTCGTGGGCGATCCCCAGATCCACGACCAGGAATGGGTGCGGCGCGAGGGGCTGGTGGCGTTCGCCGGCTACCCCCTGGTGCTGCACGATCGCGTGCTCGGTGTCATGGCGATGTTCGCCCGCCACGCCCTCTCCGAGTTCGTGCCCAAGGCGCTGGGATCTGTGGCGAGCGTCGTGACGGTCGGAATCGAGCGCAAGCGTGCCGAGCAGGCGCTGCGGCGCTCCGAGGAGCAGCTGCGCCAGGCGCAGAAAATGGAAGCGGTGGGTCGCCTGGCGGGAGGCATCGCGCACGACTTCAACAACCTCCTGACCGTGATCACCAGCTACGGGGATCTGCTGCTGGAAGATCTCGCCCCGGACGATTCCCGGCGCGACGACGTCGACCAGATTCGCAAAGCCGCCGAGGGCGCGGCGGCCCTCACGCGCCAGCTGCTCGCGTTCAGCCGCCAGCAGGTGCTCGAGCCCAAGGTCGTGGATCTCAGGGCCATCCTGGCCGGCACCGAAAAGCTGCTGCGACGGCTGATCGGAGCGGACGTTCACCTCGCCACGTCACTCGCCCCCGACCTGGGCGCTGTGAAGGCGGATCCCGGGCAGCTCGAGCAGATCATCATCAATCTCGCGGTCAACGCGCGCGACGCGATGCCGGGGGGAGGGCGGCTGACCATCGAGGCGGCCAACATGGTGGTGGAAGCGCGCCCCGGTCGCTACGTCATGCTGGCCGTGTCTGATACGGGCATCGGCATGGACGAGCAGACCAAGGCCCGCGTCTTCGAGCCGTTTTTCACGACAAAGGAAAGCGGCAAAGGAACCGGGTTGGGGCTCGCCACCGTGTACGGGATCGTGAAGCAGGCGGGCGGGGTCATCACCGTGGATTCCGAGCCGGGGCGGGGAACGACCTTCAAGGTCTACCTGCCGCGCGTGGACGAGCCCGTGGCCCCCGCGATCGCCCGGCCCGCGCCGGCGGAGCCGCGGCGCGGCACGGAGACGGTGCTGGTCGCGGAGGATGCGCCGTCGGTGCGTCTGGTGACGCGGCAGGTGCTCGAGCGCTACGGCTACACCGTTCTCGAAGCGCCGACCGGCGACATCGCGCTGCGGCTCGCGGCCAAGCACCACGGTCCGATCCATCTGCTGCTGACGGACGTCGTCATGCCCGGGTTGAGCGGGCGGCAGCTAGCCGGGCAGCTGTCGTTGCTGCGGTCCGAGATGAAGGTGCTGTACGTGTCGGGATATGCGGACACCGTCGAACCCGGGGCCGCCTACCTCCAGAAGCCTTTCGCGCCGGAGGCGCTCGCGCGCCGGGTGCGCGACGTGCTGGACGCGTAGCCGGGCGGTGGCACGCATCCTCGTCATCGACGACGACGCGCTGCTGCGGCGCGCGATCCGCGTCGCGCTCGAGGCGGCCGGCTACGAGGTGATCGAGGCGGGCGACGGCAACGCCGCGCTGCACGTGTACCGCGAGCAAGGCGCCGATCTGCTGCTCGTGGACCTCTTCATCCCCGAGCCGGACGGCCTGGAAGTCATCCGCACGGTGCGCGCCGAGGTCCCGGACGCGAAGATCATCGCCATGTCCGGGGGCGGCAGCCTGAAACTCGATCTGCTCGCGGCCGCCGAGGCGTTCGGCGCGTCGCGCACGTTGTGGAAGCCGTTCGTGCCCGATGTGCTGCTCAGCGCGGTGCGCGACCTGTTGGGCGAGCGCGGGCCGTAGCGGGCGGCGGACTACGCCGGGACGTCGTCGTCGGCGGCCTTGAACCCGTGCTCACGGAGGGCGCGCCGGCCCGCGGCGTACAGCCGCCGCCAGCGCTCCCGCTGCTCCAGGTGCCAGTTGCCTGCGTCGGCCGCCGCGTCCTCGAGGAAGTCGCCGCGGTAGCGCGCCAGGGCGCGAGTGAGCGGGCCGCTGTCCCCGCTTTTGGCGAGCGCCCCCCGTGCTGCCCGCACCTCGGCCTCGAATTCGCGGCCGTCGAACTCCACCGCGAGCCGCGGGTTGATGCGGTAGCGCTCCTCCTCGAACACGATCCAGTCGGGCCGGCCCAGGACTCCACGCAGGTGGTGCAGGGTGACGTGGAAATCGTTGTTCCGCTGGGCGGGCGAGGCATCGGGCCAGCACGCGAGCCCGATCTGCGCGCGCGTACGTCCCGCTGGGTGACACACCAGGTACAGCAGGAGCTCGCGTGCCTTGGCGTGGGTCCATGCGGCGGCGGGGAGTCGGGCGCCGTCCACGGCGATCTCCAGCGGCCCGAGGGCGTTGACCCGCAGCACCGGTGCGCCGGCGGGCCGGGCCGCCGGCGCCGGTTCGCCGACCATCGTCGTGGCGAGATCAAGCGCCTCGCTCAGGCTCAGGGCCTGCCCCGCCTGGAATGCCGCCACGAATGGCGCTGGGCCGAGCGTGGCGCGAAGCGACGCGGCGAGGTGGTCCAGAGCCGCGCGCTCGAGCGGCAGTGCGGCGGCCCCGGCTTCCTCGCGCAAGGTGGCGCCCGCGCCGAGCAGGCGCGCCGCCCGCTCGGTCTGCTCCCGCTCGGTCGCGATCCGCGCCAGGTCTTCCACCATGGTGATGGTGGACCAGTGGTTTTTGATCCGCTTGAGCGACGTGAGCGCCACGGCGAACCAGCTCAGCGCGCCGTTCGAGTCCCCCTCGGTGAGCGCCAGGCGGCCGCGCATCGTGGCGAGGTGCGCGATCGGCTGGTTGAAGCCGTCCTCCAGCGCGAGGGTGACGCCGTCGTCGAATGCCGCGCGCGCCGCTGCGAAGTCGCCGCGGAGCTGCGCGACGCGGCCTTTCCAGTATTGCACGTACGTGATCCAGTAGCGTGGTTGCACCACGCGCGCGAGGTCGAGGGCCTCGGCGAGGACGCCGGCGGCGCCTTCCAGATCGCCCGCGAGCAGACGAGCCTGCCCGAGCCCCACCAGCGCGCACACGAGATCCGCCGAGGCGCCGGCCGTTTCCCGCAAGATGGCCACGCTCTCCTCGGCCACCGGACGGAGCTCGCCCCGCTCCCCTTGGAGCACCAGATAGGCCGCGAGGGAGGAGAGCGCGCGTCCCCGCGCCCGGGTGCGCGCACCGCCGACCCGCTCGAGCGCCGCCTGGAGGCGGCGGCGGGCTTCGCGGTAATGCCCCAGCCCGAACCAGAACCAGTGCAGCGCGGCGGCAAGCCGCAGGCTCTCTTCACCGGCGTCACGATCCCGCTCGAACCAGTCGGCCGCGGCCCGCAGGTTCCCGACGTCCTCCGCGAGTCGCTCCTGCCATCCGGCGGACTGGTTGGCGAGGAACGGCTCCGCCGCCTCCGCGCGGGCGAGAAAGAACAGCGCGTGGCGGCGGCCCAACTCCCCCGTCTCGCCCGCGTCATCCAGCCGCTCCCGCGCGAACTGCCGCATCGTCTCGAGCATTCGATACCGCGCCTCGAATGCCTCGGTCTCGAGCGCGACGAGGGACTTGTCGACGAGACCGCTCAGGAGGTCCAGCACGTCCGCCGGGGCGATAGTGCCCCCCGCCGCCACCACTTCTGCGGCGTCGATCGTGAACCCCCCGGCGAACACGGCCAGCCGCCGGAGCAGGATCCGCTCCGGTTCGGTGAGCAGCGCGTGGCTCCACTCGATCGTGCCACGTAACGTGCTGTGGCGTGGCACGGCGGTCCGGCTGCCCGCGGAAAGCAACCCGAACACGTCGTCGAGCCGGGTGGCGATCTGCTGGGGATCGAGCACGCGGGCCCGCGCCGCGGCGAGCTCGATCGCGAGGGGCAGCCCGTCGAGGCGGCGGCAGATGTGCGCGACCGCCGCCACGTTGTCGTCTCGTAGTTCGAACGACGGCCGCACCGCCTGGGTGCGCTCGACGAACAAGCAGATCGCTTCGCTCGCGGCGGCCACGGCGCGGGTGACGGGCTTGCCGGCCGGCGGGAGCGCGAGCGCTGGCACGAGCCAGGCGCGCTCGCCGCCGATCCCGAGCGCCTCGCGGCTCGTGGCCATGATGCGGAGCCGCGGGCAGCCGACCAGCAACGCCTCCGCCAGCCGGGCGCACGCCTCGACCAGGTGCTCGCAGTTGTCGAGGACGAGCAACGCTTCCCACTCGCGCAGCGCCTCGAGCAACGCGTCGCCCGCCGAGCGGATGCCGTCGCGGCGCACGCCCAGCGCGTCGGCCACGTGATGCGGCACGAGCTCGGGATTCGACAGGGGAGCGAGCTCCACCCACGCGACTCCGTCCGGATAGTGCGAGCCCAGGCGGCCGGCCACCTCGAGGGCAAGACGGGTCTTGCCGCTGCCGCCCGCGCCGGTGAGGGTGAGGAGCCGCGTGCCCTGGAGCAGCTCCCGCACGGTCGCCGTCTCGCGCTCGCGGCCGATGAACGAAGTGAGTTGGGCGGGGGGCGGCGCGCCCACCGGGGCTTCCGGCGCCGCCAGGGCCTCGACGAACGCCGCCATCCCGCTGAACCGGTCGGCGGGCGCCTTGGCCAGCGCCCGGGCCAGCGCCGCGGCCACCGGCTTCGGGACCGAGGGTGCGAGATCGGTCACCCGCGGCGCCTCGACCGTCAGATGCCGCAGCAGCACGCCTTCGGCCGATGTCCCGGCGAACGGCGGGCGCCCCGCCAACATTTCGTAGAGCACGCACGCCAGCGCGTATTGATCGCACCGCCCGTCCAGCTCGCGCTCTCCCAGCGCTTGCTCGGGGCTCATGTAGTCGGGCGTCCCGATCGGCATTCCGGGCAGCGTCAGCGCCGTGCTACGTGCCCCCTCGGCGGCGGTGACCGCGCGCGCGATCCCGAAGTCCGCCACCACGGCGTGTCCGGCCTGCAGCAGAATGTTCTCCGGCTTGATGTCGCGATGGATCACACCCTCGTGGTGCGCGTAGTCCAGCGCGTCCGCCACCTCCCGCGTGATCCGCAGGGCGTCCTCGAGCGGCAGTCGCTGCTCGCGGCGCAACCGATCACGCAGCGACTCGCCCTCGACGTACGGCATGACGTAGTAGAGAACGCCCGCCGCTTCCCCGGAGTCGTGCACGGCGAGAATGTGGGGGTGATTGAGCGCGGCTGCGATCTCGATCTCCCGCAGGAAGCGCTCGGTGCCGAGCCCCGTGGCGAGCTCCGGTCGGACGACCTTGACGGCCACCCGGCGACGGTGCCTCAGGTCCTGGGCGAGATGGACTGTGGCCATCCCCCCCTGGCCCAGCGGGCGCTCCAGGCGATAGCGGCTGGCGAGCGCCGCGGCGAAGCTCTCGTCCGGCGGGATCATGGCGCGACCATTCTTCTCTCACTCATACAACTCCGCCGGATCCGCCCGCGCCAGGTCCACCAGGAATCCCGCGATCTTCTCGCTCACCGCCTCCACGTATTTCCGTCCCTTCTCCGCCGTCGCCGCCGCGGGGTTGCCGACGCCGGTGTCGTCGGTCACCTGACGCCATTGCCGGGGCGCCCACGCCCAGCCTTCCCGCAACCCCGTCACCTTGAAGCGCCGCGCGCGTCCGGGACCGGCCTCGGATAGCGGCCGCACCAGCTCCGGTGCCATATGGAGCATCACGCTCGTCTCGAGCTCGCCCGCGTGGTCTCCCAGATCGGAGAAGAACGCCTTCGCGTCCACGAGCTGGTACCAGTTCACGGTGCAGAGAAACAGCGACACGGCGGGCTGCAGCTCGCGGATCATCTGGCGGAAGTCGTTGCCACCGTGCCCGTTCAGGATCACGAGCTTGGGGACGCCCTGACCGGCCAGCGCGGTGGCCAGGTCGCGCAGCACCAGCGCCTGGGTGCTGGGGTGCAGGTTCAGGCACAGCGGGATGTCGAGCTGCCCGGTGTTGACGCCGAACGGCACCAGGGGGAGCACGACGACCCGCCCTCCCCGCTCCCACGCGCGTCCCGCCGCCAGCGCCGCGATCCGCTCGGTTGCGACGTTGTCGGTCGAGTAGGGCAGGTGGAAGTTATGCGCTTCGGTCGCACCCCACGGCAGGAGCGCGACGTCGTAGCGCGTGTCGCGCACGGTCTTCCAGGTCAGCTCGTTCAGGACGTAGGGGCGAGGCGGCATCGCGTTTCCTTGGGAACCGGGACCCCCGATTCTAGCACACTCGGCTTGACGCCGCCGACGCGCCGCCCTATTAAGTGGCCGATGACATCCGAAGACGCGGCCGCGCAGCTCGCGCGCGAGCGGGCGCTGAAGCAGGCCGAGAAGATGGAAACGATCGGCCGGCTCACCGGTGCCATCGCGCAGCAGTTCAACGAGCTGCTCACCGCGATCCTGGCCCGCGCCGCGGCCCTCGCCCAATCCGGGCCGCCCAGCAAGGACCTCGACACCCTGAAGGAGACCGCCCAACGCGGGGCCGAGCTGGCGCAGCGGCTGCTCGGCTTCAGCCGCCACCGCGTGCTCGATCTCCAACCGCTGGTCCTCACCGAGTTCGTGCGCGATGCCCTCGATGCCATGCGCCGCGGCCTTCCCGCCGGTATCGACCAGCAGTTCGAGGCGGACGAAGACGCCGGCGTAGTCGAGGCCGATCCCGCGGCCGTGAAGCAGATCCTGCTGCACCTCGTCACCAACGCCCGCGATGCGATGCCGCGGGGCGGCACTCTGCACGTCGAGGTCCGGCGCGCGCGCCTCGGGGCTGCGGACCGCCCGCTGCACGCATGGGTGGAGCCCGGGTCCTACGTGAGCGTCGCGCTGAGCGACACCGGCGTCGGGATGGATGCGCGCACCCTGGCGCGCGTGTTCGAGCCCTTCTTCACGACCAAGCCGGTCGGGGTCGGCACCGGCCTCGGCATGTCGATGGCCTACGGCCTGGTGAAGCAGCACCGCGGGTACCTGCATCTCTACAGCGAGGTGGGTCAAGGCACCACGGCCAAGGTGTACTTCCCCGCGGTCCGCGCCCGAGGCGGGCCGGAGGCGGCCCCCGAGGCCGACGAACCGCTGCCGGGCGGCACCGAAACGATCCTGCTGGTGGAAGACGATCAGACGATGCGCTTGGCCGCGCAGCAGCTTTTGTCGAAAGTCGGCTACCGGGTGGTCACGGCCGTGGACGGCCAGAACGGGCTCGACGCCTACCGCGCCCACCGCGCCGCGCTCAACCTCGTGATCACGGACGTGGTGATGCCGAAGCTGAGCGGGTTCGACCTGTATCAGGCGATCCGGGGTGAGTCGCGCGGGGTGCGGGTGCTGTTCATGAGCGGCTTTCCCGCCCCGAACTTCCGCAAGACCGTCGGCCAGGATCCGCGCGTCGCGTTCGTGACGAAGCCATGGACGGCGAGCGAGCTGCTGGCCCAGGTCCGGCTGCTACTCGAGGCACCTCACGCCTAGCCGATCGACCGTCACAGTCCTCGCACCACTCGCTGAATCTGCTGTGCGTCCGTCACATTCCATTCGTACTCGCTCCGCGGGGCCGCGTTGCCGAGCGTGACCGTCGGTGCGCGAAAGGTCATGGCGCTCTGGTGCGGCACCGCGCCCGTGAGATGCACCTCGGTCACGCCCGTCGCGCGTACCAGGGCCGGGGCGTTGTCCGCCGTGACGCCTCCTCCCGGGAGAATGGCGATGCGGCCCGCCGCCTGCTGCACGAGCCGGGCGATCCCGTCCGCCCCCTCCGGTGCGGTGGCCGCCTGGCCCGAAGTGAGCACGCGCTCCACGCCGAGCGCGACGAGCGTCTCGAGGGCCCGGCTCGCGTCGCGGCACACGTCGAACGCGCGGTGAAACGTCACCTGCAGCGGACGCGCCGCGGTGATCAGCTCGCGCGTCCGGTCCGCGTCGATCTCGCCGTCGGCGGAGAGCACGCCCGTCACGATGCCCTGCGCGCCCGCTTGCTTCGACCGCCGGATGTCCTCGAGCATCACCGCGAGCTCGGCCGCAGAGTACAGGAAGTCACCGCCCCGCGGCCGCACGAGCACGAAGATGGGAATGTCGAGCCGCGCCCGGCAGACCGCGAGCGTACCCGCGGAGGGCGTCGTGCCGCCCTCGATCAAGTTGGCGCAGAGCTCGATGCGGTGCGCGCCGCCGCGCGCGGCGGCGAGCGCGGATTCGATGGAGTCGACGCAGGCCTCGACGACGATGGTCAATTATCCGTCTTTCCTAACGCCTCGGCCGCCGCCCTTCGCACCTCGGGGTCGCGGTCGTTGAGCGCGCGCGTGAGGCCGGGGATCGTGGTCGCGACCTTCATTTCGCCCAACCCTTCGACGGCCGCGAGACGGACTTGTTTGTCGTCGTCGCCCAGGCGGTCCGCCAGCGCCTGCACCGTCGCCTGATCGCCGATGTGGGCGAGCGCTTTGGTGGCGCTGCGGCGCAGCTCCAAGTCCTGAGACGTCGTCGCCCGCACCAGCGCGGTCGGCGCCTTGGTCACGTGGTCCAGGTCGCCGATCGCATCCGCGGCGGCGCGCTGCACTTCCACGTCGGGATCGCCCAGCGCCTTGGCCAGCGGATCGAGCGATCGCGCCTCGCTCAGGTCGCCCAACGCACGGGCACACGCCCGCCGCACGTCGGCGTCGGCATCGTTCACGAGCAACCCCTCGAGCGGCGCCACGGCCGACCGCTCGTGCAAGTCGGCGAGCGCGCTCACCGCCGCGCGCCGCACCGCGTCGTTACGATCGGTGAGCGCGCCGACCAACGCTGAGCCCACACGCGGGCTCTTCATCTGACCCAGCGCCTCCGCCGCGGTCGCGCGCATCACCGGATCGACGTCGCGCAACAGCGGTACTACGTCCTTCGCGTAGCCCGCGTCCTCGAACTGACCCAGCGCCCACACGCTCGCGAGTCGCACGCGCGGTGACGCGGAGTGCAGCGCCGTCTGTAGCGCCTGTGCCGCCGCAGGATCATGGATCTCGCCCAGCGCCCACGCGGCCATGGCCGTGGGTCCCGCGGCCGCATCGTCGAGGCGGCGGGCGAGCGCCGCCACGAGCTCACGCCGCTCGCCCTCGCCCGCGGCGTAGGCCGCGCTCTCGCGTATCAGGGGCGAGGGATTGTCGAGTAACCCGCGCAGCACGTCCGCGGACACCGCGCTCCGGCCCAGCAGCTTCGCCGCGACGCGCCGCACGCAGGCGTTGTTGCTGCCGAGCGTCGCGATCAGGAGCTGCAGCGCCCGGGGATCGGTGATCCTTCCGGCGAGTGAGTCCTTCGCGCCCTGGAGGCCGGCTGGGGCATCGCTGAAGCGGCCGAGACCTCCGGCATTGCCGCCCATCCAGAAATTGCCCAGCTGGTCGCCGATCAAGTCGCAGATCACCGGATCGGTACGACCGAGCGCGGTGAGCAGGGCGGCGACGCGCGCCGAATCGGCGCCGGCCCGTCGGGGGCCGGCCGCGGTGGCGCTGCTTGCGGCTGCCACCGAGAGGAACACGACGAGCAGGGCGCGGCTCATCGGTTCTGCCCCAGCGCTTCGGCGGCGGCGCGCCGCACTTTGGGATCGGGCGACTGCAGCGCGGCCTGCAACGCCTGCCGCGCCGTCGGGTCGGCAAGGTGGCCCAGCGCTTCCGTCGCGGCCTCGCGCACGTCGCCGCGCGGATCGTCGATCAAGCGGCGCAGCTGCGGAATCGCGGCGACCATCGAGCGCTCGCCCGCGAGCTCCGCGGCCCGCTGGCGCACGTCGGCGTTCGGATCCTTCATCAGATTGAGCAGTGTCGCTTCGGCGATCGGCGCCCGCAAATCGTTGAGCGCCCCGAGCGCCGCCTGGCGCACGTCGGCGTTCGGGTCGCCCAACGCCTCGGTGATGGCGGCGATGCCGCTCTGTTCGCGCAGGTTCCCCAGCGCCTGCACCACCGCGCTCCGCACGTCGGCCGACGGGTCGTGAATCAGCCGGGCGATGGCACTGCCCGCCGAGCGGGCGTGGAGATGCTCGAGCAAATCGACGGCCTGGTGACGGACGTCGGCATCGCCGTCGTCCAACAGCGCCACGACCGGCGCCGTAGGCACCCCCTGCTCCCAGTGCGAGAGCGCGCCGAGCGCGTTGCGTTTGACGTCCGTGACGGGATCCTTGAGCAGCCCCGCGATCGGGCCGATGGCGCGCGGATCCTCGAGATCGGCCAGCGCGTCCACCGCCGCGGAGCGCACTTCGCCGTCCGAGTCCCCGAGCACGACGATCAGGGGCGACACGGCGCGGAGATCACCCAGCTGGCCGAGCGAGTGCGCGGCGGCGCGGCGCACGCCGGCGTTCTCGTCTTTGAGCCGCGCGATCAGGGCGTTGACGACGGTGGTGTCCTCACCCCCCGACCCCCTCGCCGTTCTCGTCCTCACCCCCTGGCCCCCTCTCCCTTCGGGAGCGGGGGAACGCACCTCCTCCCCCCTCTCCGGAACGGAGAGGGGGACAGGGGGTGAGGTCACGCGTGGCGCGGCGGCCACCGTCGCGGCCACCCCCAGCATGGCGAGCACGGCCCAGCCACGCCGCGAGGCGGGGCTCTGGGGCAGGCGCCCGTCGAGCAGGCGTGCAATGCGGGCGACCAGAAGCGACCGCCGCTCGGCCAGGCCCGCGACGGGCACACCCAACGGCGACGCCTGAATCCATTCGGCCACCGTGGCAAGACACTTCGCGAGCGAAACCGCCGATCCGGTCTTTCTCATGGCCCACTCGTCGCTCAGGTATTCAGCCGTCGTCTCGAGCTCGCGGCGCGCGAGCCGGTTCAAGGGCTGGAAGAAGAACAACCGCTCGATCAGGCTCGCGCCCACGAGCCACAGCGAATCGTGCCGCGCCAGATGCGCCAGCTCGTGCGCCAGCATGCTGCACTGCTGCTCGGCGCCGAGCTCCGAGAGCGCCAGCTCGGGCACGCAGATCTCGGAGAGACCGAGCGCGACGGGACTCGAGATCGTCCGGGCCATGGTGAGACGGACGCGGCCGCGGTATCCCGTCGTGCGCTGCAGCTCGGCGAGGGTCGTCGCGAGCGGACCGTCGCGCACCGGACGGCGATCCGCTAAGCGGCCGACGAGGATCAATCGGCGCGCGACGTAGTAGAGCGACGAGGCGAGCGCGATCGCGCCCCACAGGAGCACCGCGAGTAGTGCGAGGGACGGCCTGCTGGCCGAGGTTGTGGAGGTTCGGGAGGTTGTGGAGGTGGTCCCCAGGGCCGATTCGTGTCCGGCGTCGGACGCGGGCGACGGCGAGGGCAAACTCGCAGCCGGCAGTGTGACCGCGGCCGGCGGAGACAACTGCAGCCGCGACTGGATGGTGCCGGTCACGAGTCCGGCGAGCAAGGCGACCTTCCAAAGCAGCTCGGAGACCGCGGGCTCGAGGCGCCGCGTGACGAGCCAGACGAGCCCCAGGAGCACCGTGCTGTGGATCAGATAGGTGAGCAGCCACGCGAACATTGTCATTTGGTCTCCGGGGCGTTCGTTTCGACGTGCTCGATCATGTCGCGGATCTTGGCGAGGTCGCCGGGGCTCACGTCGGCGCCGTTCAGGAGGTGCTGCACCAGCGCGGTGACGTCGCCGTCGAACAGCCGCTCGGTCAGCTCTCCCACCATCGAGTGCTGCACTTCCTGCTCGGTCACCGCGGCACGGTAGTGGTACTGCCGCGACTGGGCACGCCGTGTGACCACGCCGCGGCGCTCGAGCCGCGACAGCATGGTGGCGACGGTCGTTTGAGCGAGCCCGCGCTCGGCGTGCAGCGCTTCCCAAATGTCCTGCACGGTCGCTTCGCCCCTATCCCAGATGACCCGCAGGATGGCGAGTTGCAGTTCGGTGAGTTGGTGGCGACCTGGCATGCTCAGCCTCGTGGTTGATCTACAGGAGTAGATTTACATGTGTAGTAGTTGGCTGTCAAGGGTTGGCTGAACAGGGGCAGGAATTGCCCCTCCGTCTCGCCTGGACTAGCATCGACCCGATGACCGCCGCTCCTGAGCCCCCCTTCGGCATCGTGCAGCTGGGTCCGTTCGCCGGCTTTGTTCACCGGTTCGACGATCTCATCGCGTCCGCGACCACGATGGCCCTCTACTTCATCCATTCACGCCGCTGGCGCGAGAATCACGACGCGGCCATCAAAGGCTTCCTGGGTCGTCCCGGCACAACACTGGAAGCGTTTCTCCCCGATCTCGAGAGCCACGAGCTCGTGTTCTCGCTCGGCAAGCATTTCGAGGACGGGCCCCTCATCCCCGCGCTGGTCGCCGATGCCTACCGCTACTTCGCGCGGCTGGCGAGAGACTTCGGCAAGCCCGCTCACGTGTGGCTGTTCGATCGCTACCCGACCTACTCCTTCTACCGGTTCGACGAGCGCGCGGTGATCGCCCTGTATTCCAATACCACCGCCAAGAAGGAGCTGCCGGCGTTCGAGGTCACCGCGCACGGCATCCTGGGAAAGTTCCTCGCGGCCGACATGGACGACCTCAGGAAGGAGTGTCGCAAGCGGGCCACCCAGGATCTCGAAGTCGTGATCGCGAACGCCGCTCCCTGACCCGCTGATCAGAACGTCGTAGCGGCGCCCCGGGCGCAAGCCCGGGGTATCTTCCCGTCCATGAACCAGATCCGATCCGCCTCGCTGCTCGCCTCGTTCACGATCGCCCTGGCCGTCGGGGTCCCGGCACCCGCCCAGACCATCCCGCCGGACGCGTACAGCGCGCTCCGGTGGCGCCTCATCGGCCCGCACCGCGGCGGCCGCGTGCTGGCCGTGGCCGGAGTCCCCGGCGACGCGGCCACGTTCTACTTCGGCGCCGTGGACGGCGGCGTGTGGCGCACGCGGAACGCCGGCGTCACCTGGGAGCCGCTGTTCGACGACCAGCCGATCGCCTCGATCGGGGCACTTGCCCTGGCGCCTTCCGATCCGAACGTGATCTACGTGGGGACCGGCGAGGCGTCGATCCGCTCCGACATCACCTACGGCGCCGGCGTCTACAAGTCCACCGACGGCGGTGCTCACTGGCACGCACTCGGCCTCACCGAGACGCGGCACATCGGGAAGGTGCTCGTAGATGCGCGGAATCCCGACGTTGTGCTCGTCGCGGCGCTGGGACACGCCTACGGCCCCAATCCCGAGCGCGGCGTGTTCCGCTCCACCGACGGCGGGCGCACCTGGACCAAAGTGCTGTACAAGGATCCCGATACCGGGGCCATCGACCTCGCAGCGGATCCCGCCGATCCCCAGGTCGTATACGCCGCGCTCTACCAGGCGCGCCGCACGCCGTGGGAGCAGTACCCGCCGGACGAAGGACCGGGGAGCGGCCTGTACAAGTCGGCCGACGGCGGTGCCACGTGGACTCTCCTGAGCGGCCACGGTCTTCCCGCCGGTCCGGTCGGCCGCATCGGTCTCGCGGCCGGCCGCGGCGGACAGGTCTATGCGCTGATCGGAGCGAAGACGGACGGCGGTTTGTACCGCTCGGACGATGGCGGCGCGACGTGGCGCCTGGTGGGGAGCGATCCGCGGCTGACGAGCCGCAACTGGTACTTCTGTCGGGTCACGGTTGATCCCCAAAATCCCGACGTCGTGTACGTGCCCAACGTGTCGCTCCTCAGATCCAGTGATGGCGGCAAGACGTTCACCGTGCTCAAGGGACAGCCGGGCGGCGACGATTATCACGAGTTGTGGGTGGATCCGCGGGGCCCCACGCGGATGATCGTGGGCAGCGACCAGGGGGCGGTGATCACGCTCGACGATGGCCGGACCTGGAGCAGCTGGTACAATCAGCCCACGGCGCAGTTCTACCACGTGGTCACGGACGACGCCTTCCCCTACCGCGTGTACGGCGCCCAGCAGGACGCGGGCACCGCCGGGGTGACGAGCCGCACCGATCTCGGGGAGATCACGTTCCGTGACTGGGCCCCGGTGGGCGCGGGCGAGAGCGGCTACATCGCCCCCGACCCGCTCGATTCCGACATCGTCTACGGCGGCGACACGTACGGCGGCGTGCATCGGTTCGACCGGCGCACGGGCCAGTCGCAGGACATCTCGCCCTGGCCCGTGTCGACCTTCGGGGTACCGATGCCGCAACGGAAATACCGCTTCACGTGGACGTCGCCGCTGGTGTTCGACCGCGTCGATCGGCACGCGCTCTACCTTGGCGCCCAGATGGTGCTGCGCACCAGAGACGGCGGCCTCCACTGGGAGGCGATCAGCCCCGACCTGACGCGTGCCGGCGCGACCACGGTCGCGAACGCCGCCGGGCGGGGCTACGGAGTGGTGTACGCCATCGCCCCGTCGCCCCGCGCGGCGGGATTGCTGTGGGTGGGGACGGACGATGGACTGATTCACCGTACCCGCGACGCCGGCCGGGCGGCCCACTGGCAGAACGTGACGCCGCAGGGCCTCGAGCCCTGGAGCACCATCAGTGTGCTCGAGGCGTCGCCCTTCGACACCGCCGTCGCGTACGCCGCCGTCGACCGCCACCGGGTCGATGACTTCGCGCCCTACATCTACCGGACCCGCGACGGGGGCGCGCACTGGACCCGCGCCGATCAGGGGATCGCGCCGCAGGCCTACGTTCAGGCGGTCCGCGCCGATCCCGTTCGTGCGGGGCTGTTGTACGCGGGCACCGAGACGGGCGTGTACGTGTCGTTCGACGACGGCGACCGCTGGCAGTCGCTCCAACTCAACCTGCCGGTGGTGTCGGTGCGGGACCTCGCGGTCCACGGGCGCGACCTGATCGCGGCCACGCACGGTCGCTCGTTCTGGGTGCTCGACGATCTCACCCCGCTACGCCAGCTGAGCGACAGCGCTCTCCGTGCTCCCGTCTACCTGTTCGCTCCGGCGCCGGCGGTCCGGCTGCGCCGCAGCGTCAGCAACGACACTCCCCTGCCGCCGGAAGAGCCGCACGGCACGAACCCGCCGGCCGGTGCGGTGATCGATTACCTCCTGCGCGCCGTGCCCGAGGGTCCCCTGACCATCGAGATTCACGACGCGCGCGGCGGTCTCGTCCGCCGCTACTCGAGCGACGACCGTCCGACCCTGCCGGCGGAGGCGCCGCAGATCGCCGACGAATGGTTACCGCGCTTCGAGCCTCCCACCCGCAACGTCGGGCTCAACCGCTTCGTGTGGGACCTGCGCTATCCTCCGCCACCCGCCGCGCGCTATGGCTACAGCATTGCCGCCATCGCCGGGCAGGGAACGGTCGCCGAGCCGCAGGGACCGCTGGTCTTACCGGGGGTTTACGAAGTCCGTCTCGGCGCTGCGGGCCAGACATACGCCCGGTCGCTCCGGATCGCGCTCGATCCGCGGGTCCATGTGGCGGACTCCGCGTTGGTCGCTCAGCTGCGGCTGGGGCTCGACATCTGGAACGCGATGGCGCAGCAGCACGCGCTCGCGGGGAGCCTGCGCAGCGCGCGCGACCAGATCCGCGCCCTCGCCGGGCGATCGCTCGATCGCGCGACGCAGGCGTCGCTCACCGCCCTCGAGGGGCTGGCCGACAGCCTCGCGCGCGCGGCGGGCGGCGCGGGTGACGAGCTGGCCGGGCTCGAGACCGCTGTGGAGAGCGCCGATCGCGGGCCCGGCGAGCAAGGGCGGGTGGTATTTGCCGCACAGCGCGAGCGGGTGGCGGGTGCGGCGCGCCGCTGGCAGCAGGTGCTCACGGCCGAGCTGCCCGCGCTCAACGCGCGGCTCGGGCGCGAGCGGGCGCCTGCGGTGCGAATCGAGGAGCACGTCCCGGATACGAAGACGGGCCCGTGGTAAGCGAGCTATGGCGGCTCGATGCGTGACACGGGGTGAATCTCGTTCCACTGCTTGTGGTTCTTTTCCCGCACGAAGGTTCCCGTGATCGTGACGTGCGAGCCGAGGGGCGGTATGGTCGTGTGGTCGCTGAATCCCGCACAAGCGGGCTGCGCATCGCTCTGCGTGACGGTGTAATGGCACACGATCTCGAACACGAGATTGCCGCCTTCGTCCGACCGGTTGCCGGCGTTGATCAAGCCCGCGAACTGCGAGTCGACCTGCAGCCACCCGTGGGTGTCGCCGTCCGGCTCATGACGCGCGCCGTCGGGCTCGTGGTGCGCCTGGCCGGCGGTCGCGTCGACGATCACGCCGGTTACGGTGACGCAGTCCTGCTGCACGAGCAGGCGCGACGGATGGTAGACGTGCTGCCACAAGCTGTCCCCACACCCCACCATACTGGCCGAGCCCGGGACGCCGCCTGAGGGAAGCGGCGCCGCGAGCGGGGTGACGCTCACCCGCACCTCACGGCCCCAGACGTACCCCTCCTCGCCGGCGCCCGTGCGGACGTGGTAGTACCCGCTCTCGGGGGTCCCGTCGAGCAGGGTCAGGGGCGGCTCGGATGGCATGAGGAGCCGCATGGCAGGGTATTCGGTCGAGGGATCGGGGCGCAGGTTGACGGGGTGGACGACGGTCACCGTCTGACCGGATGCCGCCGTCGTCCAGCACGCCACCGCGACGAGGCTGATCCGCAGCCCGATTATCCCACGCATGCCCGCTCGTTGCTCCCGATCTAGAAAAAAATCCACGTGATCGCGACGAACAGCGGTAGCAGAATCCCACAGCTGTAGGCCATGTACCCGAAGAACGAGGGCATCTTGATCCCGTTCTCTTCGGCTATGGCTTTGACCATGAAGTTGGGGGCGTTCCCGATGTAGGTGTTCGCGCCCATGAACACGGCCCCCGTCGAGATCGCGGCGAGCAGGCGCGCCGCGCCGGGATCGAGCGCCAGCGCGCCGATGAAGCGCCCCTGCGCCGGCACGCCTTCCAGACCGGCCGCGCTGGCGACGAAGGCCAGGTAGGTCGGAGCGTTGTCGAGCACGCTCGACAGCGCCCCCGCCGTCCAGAAGAACTCCCAGGGCTGGGTCACCGCGAACCGCATGCCCAATACCGTGCGCGCCCCATCGCTCCAGCCGTTGAGGATCGCGAGCACGGGCGCCATGGTCACGAAGATCCCCGCGAACAGGACCGCCACCTCGACGATCGGGCCGAACGTGAACGCGTTGCGCTCGCGGTGTTCGCTCGCCGTCGCGCCGTAGGCGGTGAGCGTGAGCGCCACGAGGACGGCCTCCTGCGTTCCCGCGGCCCAGGGCCGTCCCGCGGCCGCGGCCTTGCCGGCGGCGATGATCGTGAGGAGCACGGCGCCGAGCGCGGCCAGGGAGACCCCGCCCCGCACCCGCAACGGCTCGTGCACCATGACCTGCGCGAGCTGCGAGCCGGGCCGCTCCCGCTCCTCCCGGTCCAGGGTCCACTGATCCCACACGTTGAAGATGACGAGCAGCGAGGCCGTCATGGTGAGCCACTGCGGCCACAGCCGCAGGGTCCACTCGAACGGCACCCCCTTGAGGAAGCCGAGCAGGAGGGGCGGATCGCCCACGGGGGTGAGCAGGCCACCGCAGTTCGCGACGAGAAAGATGAAGAAGACGACGATGTGCGCGGTGCGCCGCCGGCTCTTGTTGGCCCGCAACAACGGCCGGATCAGCAGGACCGAGGCGCCCGTCGTGCCCAGGAGGTTCGCGAGCACGGCTCCCAGGCCGAGCATCCCCGTATTCACGAGCGGCGTGCCCGAGAGCGAGCCCTGGATGTGGATGCCACCGGTGATCACGAACAGCGCGCCGATCACGATGATGAAGCCGACGTAGTCGTGGATCATTTCCGCCAACACCGCCCGGCCGGGCTGCCCGAACGCGATCCCCAGCTGCCACAGCACCGGGAGCGAGACCGCGACCGCGACGATGGCCTTGTTGCCGTTCGGATGCCACCAGCGGGGGGCGACGAGCGGGAGCACGGCGATGGCCGCGAGCAGCGCCACGAACGGCAGGGCGCTCGCCAGTGGGAGTTGGGCCCCCAGCATGGGGCCGGAGACTAGGCCGCACGGGCGCGACGGTCAAGCCTGGCGCCGCCACGCCTCCCGCGGGACGCTCCATCCAACTACCATTCACATGGCGCAGCGACGTTCGCGCCCCCTGCCGGGAGCGGTCCATCCCCTTCGGTGGACCGAGGCGTTGCCCAAACGGCCCCCCCGCGGCGGTTCCTCCACCAATGGGTGTGTGTCATGACGGACCTCACGACCGAAATCCTGGCGCTCAAGGCCGAGCGGCGGGCCGCGATCCTGGCCCACAACTACCAGCGACCCGAGATCCAGGACGTGGCGGACGTGGTCGCGGACTCGCTGCGGATGGCGCGACGCGCCAGCGAGCTCGATGCGCCGCTCCTCGTCATCTGCGGCGTGCATTTCATGGCCGAGACGGCTGCCATCGCCAACCCCGACAAGCGCGTGCTCATCCCCGACCCGGATGCCGGGTGCTCGCTCGCGGCCACGATCGAGCCGCAAGACGTGCGCGCGTGGCGCGCCACCCATCCCGATGGCCTGGTCGTCGCCTACGTGAACTGCAGCGCCGCGGTGAAGGCCGAGGCCGACTACTGCTGCACCTCGGGCAACGCGGTGGCGGTGGTGGAGGCACTGCCGCCCGACGTGCCGGTGCTGTTCGTGCCGGACTTCTTTTTGGGAAGCCATGTGCGCCGCGTGACCGGGCGCCCCATCGAGGTGTGGATGGGGGAGTGCCACGTGCACGCGGCGCTCGGCCCGGCCGACGTGGAGGCCAAGCGGCGGGAGTATCCCGATGCCGAGTTCCTGGTGCATCCCGAGTGCGGCTGCGTGACGGGCACCATGTACTACGCGGCGGCGGACGGCGACGTCGCCGCCGGCCGCACCCACATCGTCTCGACCGAAGAAATGACCCGGCGGGCGCGGACCTCGCCGGCGCGCCGCTTCGTGGTCGCGACCGAGACGGGCGTGCTGTATCGGCTGCGGCGCGAGAACCCCGACAAGGAGTTCTACCCGCTGGCGGAGTCGGCCGAGTGTCGCTTCATGAAGCAGATCACGCTCGAGAAGCTGCGCGACTCGCTGCGCGACCTGAAGCACGAGGTGACCGTGCCCGCCGCCGTTGCCGGGCGGGCGCGGCGTGCGATCGACCGGATGCTGGCGATTGGCTGAGTCGCCGCACCGCGACGCGGTCCGCCGGGCCCTGGAGGAAGACCGCGCCGCGGACGACGTCACCACGCGCCTGCTCGGCGCCGCAGCCCGACGGCCCGCGTGCGCCCAGTTCGTCGCCGAGGGCCGCTTCGTGGTCGCGGGCCTCCCGATCGTCGCGCTCGTGTACGCGGAGCTCGACCCCGAGGCCCGCGTCGAAGCGCTGTGCGCCGACGGAGCATCGGTGACCGCGGGTGCCGTGCTCGCACGCGCCGGGGCGAGCGCAGCAACGTTGCTCTCGGGCGAGCGTGTCGCCCTCAACTTCCTGCAACGCCTCTCGGGCATCGCGACCGTCACACGTCGCGTGGTCGAAGCCGTCGAGGGAACACGCTCGCGGATCACGCACACGCGCAAGACCACGCCGGGCCTGCGCGCGCTCGAGACCTATGCGGTGACGGTGGGCGGCGGGGTAGAGAATCGCCACTCGCTCGCCGGTGCCGTGCTCTGGAAAGACAACCACTGGGCGCTGCTCGGGTCGGGAGATCTTGCCCGGGCGCTTCGGGCGGCCCCATCCGGACTGCCGGTGGTCGTCGAGGTCGAGGACGATGCGCAGCTCGAGCGGGCCCTCGCCGCCGGCGTGCGCCACCTCCTGGTCGATAATCAGCCGCCCGAGCGTGTAGCCGCGTGGGTGCGGCGTGCCGGGCCGGAGGTAACGGTCCAGGCGTCGGGGGGCATCACGCCCGAGACCGCGCGTGCCTACGCGGAGGCGGGAGCCCAGCTGATCTCGATGGGCGCCCTCACCCACTCCGCGCCCGCGGCCCCGATTCGGGTAGACATCCTCCCCGTGGTCGACTGACCCCGGGCGCAAGCCCGGGGTCCACCGATCTCCCCGTCACCCGGCCCTCACGGGCCGGGCTACCGGGCGCAAGCTCGGGGTTCAAGCAGACCGGCCTTTCTTCCGGTCCGCACCCTCCTCGTGCTGCGGCTGCTGCGTGGCGATATAGGTGACGGCGTCCCACGCGTTGTGAATGCCGATGAACAGCAGGAACAGCGCCGTCGCGCCAATGACCAGCAGAGTGCGCGGCGGATCGCGCTGCAGCACGAACGCCGCCACCAGCAGCGTCACGTAGGCGACGAGTGGAAAGGCGCAGTGCCACAGCCAGTCTTCCAGCACCGGTACATAGCGCAACGGCCTGAGCGCCCGCCGGATGACGACCGCCATGTACACGATCCCCGCCACGCCGACGGCCTCGAGGGCCAGTCCCGCGTTCGAGACTGCGCGCCAGGGCACGCTCAGGATCGCCGAGATGAGCAGCGCGGCGCAGAAGTGGACGACCGTCGGCGTGCCGAAGGCACCCACCTCCGGGCCGATGGAGCGCGCCTCGGCCCCGAGCACCACCACCACGAACTGTAGACCCGTCAACGCCGCGGCCGACGAGCCGACGATGACGTAAAAGTTCTCCCACGCGGCGAACGGTGACACGGCGGCTGGTTCCACGATGGATCTCCCTTTCTCGGGTGAGCAGCTCGACCCGCGCATCTCAGTGCGCGCCCGCAACAGCGATCGTCGTCCTCGAGCGGTGGCGCGGCGCGGGCGCGTCGGGTGTGCGGACGACAACTGTCGTAACCGACGCGCAGCGGCGCGGTGCCGCAACGCCAATCGTATCTCTCGGTCCTTCAACGTGCTTCGTTCTGCAATGTCGCTGGCACTGCCCTTGCCGCCTTCCTCGGTCGCGCAGTGTGTGACACGAACCGTACACTGGCGGGAATCGTCAACAGAGAGGGCAGAACGCCCATGATGCGAGAACACGGAACCCTGATCGTCTGGCCGAGCCTCATTGCGGCCGGACTGCTGGCCGCGGCGTGTACCGACCAGCCGAACGTCAACATGGCGCCGAAGCGCCCGAGCTTCTGGTTCACGCCACCCCCGGCACAGTGCGTCACCGGGAAGTGGACGGGCGGTGGGCGTATCGACCCCACAGGCAACCGGGCGGCGGCAAACTACGATAACGTCGATGAGCCAGCTGGAGGCCAACCCGTAGCCCCGGACCCGGCCCCTTACATGACCGGCAAGGTCACGTTCGGGTTCAACGTGTTTCTCGGGCAGGATGCGAACGGGAACTGCATCGTGAAGAAGGGCGAGATCGAGGTCAACGGTCACGCCTTGAAGATCGCCTGGCACGTGTCGATCCATGACGGCGTGGATGCGTACGACGGGCGGCCCGTGTTTGCCAACGAGTTCTCCGATGGGCATCCGGGCGGCGTATGTGTCGTCGTGGGCGTACCGGACAACTTCATGACGGCGCGCGAAAAAGGGCCGGGCGCGACGGAACCCTCTGAACTGACGCAATTCGAGGTGTGCGACAACGATCGTGGCGGTCGGCAGAACACCCGCAGCGATGCCATGCGCTGGCGGAGCGAGCATCACGGGGACACCGGCCTCACGTACTTGAAGGGCGGCAACGTCGTGGAGCACGGGTCGTGAGCGGACGGCACCATCCAAGCTCATTAGCCATGGGAATCCAAGGAAGGAGTGAACAGATGAACGGCAAGAGCATGCATTGGGTGAACCGCCTCGCGGCCCTCGGGCTCGTCGTCGGGCTCGTGGCTGGGCTCGCGGCGGTGGGTAGCGCCCAATCGGTGGGTGGCAAGGCGTACAGCACGTACGTCAACACGCCACTCGGTTCTAGTGCCCAGTCGCCAATGGCGGTGCTGCCGGCGGTCTCGGGCACCGACGGCGCGGAGGCAGATGCCGAAGGCGGCGCGATGAGCGTCGCGGGCGCGCTATCGTCCGATTTCCTCAACAGCATCACGTCGGGCGAAATCGGCGCCGCTGAGGCGGGCGCGCAGAGCACCTCGAGCGCGGCGAGCGTGAACATCCTGAACGGGCTGATCACGGCGGATGAAGTGGTCGCCAACGTCATGAGCAGTGCCGGCCAAAGCGGTGCGTTCAGCGACGCCGCCGGCTCGACGTTCACGAACCTCACAGTGGCCGGCCAGTCGTTCTCCGGCGATCAGGCGGTGGCTCCGAATACGAACGTCAGCTTGCCCGGAGTCGGCTATGTGGTGCTGAACGAGCAGATCCCCACCGGTGACGGTGTGACGAGCAGCGGCCTGACCGTGAACATGATCCACGTGTACTTGCAGAGCATCACGGGTGGGACCGTGGATCAGCTCACCGGCCAGGTGATCGGCGGTATCCCGACGACCACCGGCGAGATCATCGTCGGGTCCGCCACGAGCTCGGTCGGTCCCTGAAGCAGGGGTGGTCCTTCGATCGTAGTGGGAGCCGTCCGGCTTGCCGGACGGCTCTTTGCATTGCCGGCCGAGACTCGCGCTACCTTTAGGATCAACGCCCATGCCCACCACCTTCACCCGCTTCCCGAGCCCGCTCGGCGAGCTGGTCCTCACGGCCTCCGATACCGCACTAAAGGGAGTGTTCTTTCCGGTCCGCCGCAACCGCTCTGCACCCGAGGAACAGGCCGGCTGGGTGGAAGACGACGGCCGCGGCCTGGCGGGCGCGTTGCTGGCCCGCGTCCGGCGGCAATTGACCGAGTACTTCGAGGGGACGCGCACGACGTTCGACCTGCCCCTCGACGCCGCCGGCTCGGCATTCGAGCGACGCGTGTGGGATCTGCTGCGCACCATCCCGCACGGCGCCACCACCAGCTACGGCGAGCTGGCGCGCCGTCTCGGCGATCCGCGCGCCACGCGCGCGGTGGGCGCCGCCAACGGTAAAAACCCCATCCCCATTATTGTCCCTTGCCACCGCGTGGTCGGGGCGCGCGGCGAGCTCACCGGTTTCGGCGGCGGCCTGGATCGCAAACGCTGGCTGCTCGAGCACGAGGGCGCGCTGCTGCGACTGGGAACGGCGTAGCCCGTACCAACTGACCCCGGGCGCAAGCCCGGGGGATCACGGTGGGTGGTAACTTCAAGGCTGCGCCAGAAGCCCAGGAGCGCTGCATGCCCGTCAAACGCAAGCCGCGGCGTACCGATCCCCACGGCGCCCTGCGCGACCACGTGATCGAGCTGCTGCGCGGCGGTCATGCCCATGTCACGCTCCGGGAGGCGATCGGCGATTGGCCGACCGCGCTTCGGGGCACCCGGCCCGCGGGGCAGCCCTTCACGCCGTGGCGCTTGCTCGAGCACGTGCGCATCTCGCAGTGGGATATCGTCGAATTCACGAAGAGCGCGGAGCACGTCTCCCCGGAGTGGCCGGCGGGCTACTGGCCCGAGCAGGACGCCCCGCCCGATGCGGCCGCCTGGGACGCGAGCGTGGCTCAGGTGGAACGGGACCTGCGCACCATGGAGCGCCTCGTGGCCGACCCGAAGACCGACCTGTTCGCCCGCATCCCGCACGGCACCGGCCAAACCATGCTGCGCGAAGCGTTGGTGCTCGCCGACCACAACGCGTACCATCTGGGCCAGCTCGTGCTGCTGCGACGCCTGCTCGGCGCCTGGAAGAAAGATTAGGCCTCGCTCACCCGGCCGTCGCGGCCTGCACCTCGAGGCCCATTTCCTCGAGGAACGTGCTTCCCCCCGCCTCCATGCCGGACCGGCGCTCGACCCGCGTCAGGACCAGGCGCTCCCGCGCCCGGGTCATGCCCACATACAGGAGGCGCCGTGCCTCCTCGATCTCGGCCTGCCGCTTCTCGGTCGACTCGCGGTAGCCCGGGATCTGGTAGTCCTCGACTCCCACGATGTACACCCGCGAGAACTCCAGGCCCTTGGTCGAGTGCAGGGTGAGGAGGTTGACGCGATCGGGCGCGACCTCGACGCCCTCCGAGGTCGAAAGCGCCACCCGCTCGAGCAGCCGGTCGATGCTGTCGGAGAGCGTGGCCGAGCCGTCGCCCTCGATCAGTGCCCGCAAGCGAGCGACCGCTGCGGGATAGCGCTGCGCCGCGTCGGGCTCGGCGCGGAGGCGCGTCATGAGCGCGCGCCCCCCGAGCCGCTCGATGACCTCGTCGACCGACGGGGCCGTGGTCCCGGTTCGCTCCCGCTCCATCTGGTAGAACTCCAGCGCATCGCTGTACCGCCCCAGCGTGTGGAACTTCGCCAGCTTGAGCAGCAGGTCCCGCTCCGCGCTCGCCGCTCCCTGCTCCAATACCAGGGCCAGTCCAAGATAGTCGAGCAGGTTGACCAGCACCGCCTTGCGCGCGCGAATCCCGCGCCGCCGCTCGAGCTCCCGATAGACCCGGGCGAGCGTGATCGCGTCGTCCAACGCGTGATGCGCCCGGCCGGCGTCGATCCCGAACCGCAGGGCGAGGTCCTCCAGCTTGGCGCTGTCGCGGGAGAGGGAGCGGGCGAGCGGCAGGGTGTCGTAGAACGCGAGGCTGTCCATCCCGGCGAGTCCGGCCGCGAGCCGGCGCAGCACGGGAATGTCGAAATGCTGGCCGTTGTGGGCGATCAGGACGTCATCGCCGACAAAGGCGCGAAACTCGGGCCACACCTGGGCAAACGAGGGCGCATCGCGGACGTCGTGGTCCGTGTAGCCATGGATCGCGCTCGCCCGTGATGAGATCGGCTGGTACGGCTGGACCAGCGTGTGAAACCGGTCCACGATCTCTCCCTTCACCACGCGCGCGGCTCCGATCTCGACCACGCCGCACGTCGTCACGTCGTTGTCCGTTGTCTCGAAATCGAATGTGACGTAGCGCTCCAGGACGGTTTCGAGGTCTTTGGCGTGCAAGAGCTGCAGGGCCTTGAAGAGCGTCAGCGCGAGTCCATGCTCGCCGCCATCTCCCTTCACCAGCGTCTCGCCCGGGTGGGTTAACCCCGGGGCCGTGCCCCGGGGTTTTAACGGCCCGGACACCTGCGAGGGCACGTTCCGCACACCCGCCGCGATGAGCATGCCCCGCATCGCAATCTCCAACCCCCCCTGCGGCTCGATCACGATGTCCTGCTCCGCCGCGATCGCCGCGTCGAGCCGCGCGGCGAGTGCCACGGCTTCGGGGATGTCGGCCGGGTCGGTGAGCTCGTCGTGCCGCTCCTCGAGCGTGTTGCGATACGGTCCTACGCTCTGCGACAGGATCTCATCGACCAGCGGTGGCAGGGCGCGGTGCGACCGGGGCAGGGCGCGCAGGTTCTCCACCTGATAGACGAGCCGCCACAGCTTTTTAGTATCCGGATCCTGCTGCGGCCGGCGCCGGGCGAGCGTGCGAACGGCCGCAAGCAAATCGTCGGCGCGGCCGATCGCGCCCTGGACTTCTTGAAAGAAATGCGCCGCCAGCACGCAGCGCGCGAACGCCTCGATCGCCACCTGATCGGCCGGGTCGCGCACGATCCGCAGCGCCGCGATGACGTACTTGATTACGTCGTCCTCGACCAGCGAGCGGCCCCGCGCCAGCCGGCAGGGAATCCCCGCTCGCAGCAGCCGTCCCTCGAGGTACTCGCCGAGCTTGTGCCGGCGGTAGAGGACCGCGTACGCGCCCCATCCCAGACCGGACGCCGCGCGGTCGCTGCGGAGGTCCTCGAGCAGCCAGGCGGCTTCTTCCGCTTCGTCGCGGAATGCGAAGGCGCCTACCTCGTATGGCGATTCCTGTTCGGCGCTGAGCTGCTTCTCGAATAGCTGGGGATTCTGTGCCAGTACTCGCCGCGCCGTCTCGAAGATCTGGCGTGAGCAGCGGCGGTTCTTGTCCAGGATGATGGGTCGCTCGATCCCGTAATCGCGACCGAACCGCACCAGGACGTAGGGATCCGCCCCCGCCCAGGCGAAGATCGACTGCTCGTCGTCGCCGACGGCAAAGAGGTTGTCGTGCGGCGCCGCGAGACGCCGCAGCAGGTCGTACTGGACCGCGTTCACGTCCTGGAACTCGTCCACGAGTAGATGATCCCAGCGGGCGGCGATCGTGTCGGCGATGTCGCTCCGGGTGCGCAGCAGCTGCTCGGCTTTTGCGACGAGGTCGTCGAAGTCCAGCATGTTGCGGTGCGCCAGCCAGACGGCGTATTCGCGGTACAGGCGCGCGTCCTCCGGCGTCAGCCGGTAATCCTGGACGCGGTGGCGGCTGAACCGGTTCAAGAGCGCCCCGCGCTGCTCGAGCGGCACGTGGAGCCGGCCCAGAATCACCTTCTGATACTGCTCGTCGGCGACGCCGAACCCCGGCCGCAGGCCCGCCGCCTCCGCGTGCTCGCGCAGCAGGGCGAGACACAGCGCGTGGATCGTACCCCGCGTGATCGCGTCGCCACGGTCCCGCAGCGTGTGCTTCAGCCGGAGGGCGATCTCCTCCGCCGCCCGATTCGTGAACGTCACCGCGCAGATGCGCTCGGGCGCGACGCCCAGCGTGCCGACGAGATGGTTAATCCGGGCGATGAGGCAGAACGTCTTCCCCGCGCCCGGGCCCGCGATCACGAGGACGGGCCCCGGCGGCGCTTCAATGGCGAGCCGTTGCCGCGGGAGCGGATCGAGGGCCATGCCAGGAATCTACCGATTTCCTATATTGCCCACCCGCACTCGAGAGGCATCGCGGTGACGTTGCCTGAGCCCAATCCACTCCCCGACGATTCCTGGGCGGTCGACGAGCGCTCCCTGAAGCTGTTCGTCGACCAGCTCAAGCAGCCGCCGGCCGACCGCGCCTGGTACGAGCTGCGGCGCGAGGCGGAGCGCATCGCCCTCGTTCCCGGATTCGACCGGCTGATCACGCTCGACGCCAACGCGATCAAGGAGCTCCCGCACCAGATCGACGTGGCCCAGCGCGTGCTGCGCGACATGGGGGGCCGTGCCATCCTCGCCGACGAGGTGGGGCTGGGCAAGACGATCGAGGCGAGCATCATCTACAAAGAGCTGGCGGTCCGGGGGCTCGCTCGCCGCGCCCTGATCCTCACGCCCGCGTCACTGGTGGGCCAGTGGCAGGGAGAGCTCGAGGAGAAGTTCTTCGAGCGCTTCGAGACTCCGGCCGATCCCGACGACTGGCCGCGCGTCACCAAAGCGATCATCTCCCACGACCGGGCCCGCTCGCGCCGGCATGCCGAGGAGATCCTGCGGCACCGCTGGGACCTGGTGATCGTGGACGAGGCGCACAAAGTGAAGAGTCACCGCGGCGCGACCTACCGGTTCATCGAGAAAATCGAGCGCGACTTCATCCTGCTGCTGACGGCGACGCCGCTCCAGAACGACCTGCGCGAGCTGTACAACCTCATCACGCTGCTGCGGCCCGGCCAGCTCGGGACCTGGCAGGAGTTCAAGGCCGAGCACCTCGTCTCGGGCGACCACCGCCAGCCGCGCGACCCCGAGGCGCTGCGCGCGCTGACGCACGCGGTGATGATCCGGACGCGACGCTCGAGCGTCGCCCTCGACCTGAACCTGCCGCCCCGCCGCCCCCGTCACCCCGAAGTCAAGCTGACACCCGCCGAGGCGGACCTGTACGAGCGCACCACCGAGTTCCTGCGACGGCTGTATCGCGAGGGCTTCATAAAACCGGTCGAGCAGGAAGAGGCGGAGGACGGCAAGCGCCGCCGGCAACCCACCAAGAAGGGCATCCTGCAGCTCGCGCTCATCCACCTGCGGCAGCGGCTCTGCTCCTCGGCGCGCGCGCTCGCCGAATCGCTCCAGCACCTCGGTGAGGCCGAGCGCATCAGCCCCGAGTATCGCGCCATCGCCCGGCAACTGGCCCAGCGCGCGCAGCGCATCAAGACGCACGCCAAGCTGGACGTCCTGACCAAACTGCTGAAGGAAACACCGGACCGCGTGGTGGTCTTCAGCGACCACCGCCCGACGATTCAGCTGATCGAGGAGCGCGTGAAGCAGCTGGGCCGCAAGCCCATCGTCTATTGGGGGGCCCACTCCACTGCGGAGCGGGACACCCGCATCCGCGACTTCCACCAGGATCCGCGCAGCGTGCTCATCGCCACCCGCGCGGGCAGCGAGGGACGCAATCTGCAGTTCTGCAACGTGCTCGTGAACTACGACCTGCCCTGGAACCCGATGGTGGTGGAGCAGCGCATCGGGCGGCTGCACCGCATCGGGCAGACGCGCGAAGTCCACATCGTGAACCTCGCGGCGGCGGGCACCATCGAAGCGTACATCCTCCAGCTGCTCGACCAGAAGATCAAGCTATTCGAGCTGGTCGTGGGCGAGCTGGACCTGATCCTGGGCGAGTTCGGCGGCGCCCAGAAGTTCGAAGGCCGGCTCGCCGAAGAGTGGCTCGCCGCCGAAAACGAAGCGGATTTCGCGCGCCGCGTGGAAGGTCTCGGAGCCGACATCGCAACGAGCAGCGCCGTCGCCAAGGAGCAGGAAGCCCTCAACTCCCTCATCGCGCCCGACGACAACGCCATGCGCCTGGAGCGCCGGTTCGGGACGCTGTCGGTCCCCGGGCGCCTGCGCCTCGGGCTCGGCACGAGCCAGGTGGTCAGGGCGCCCGGCTGGGACGGGAAGCGCCTCAAGCTCGGCCTGCACCTGACGGACGTGCTCGAGGCGCTCGAGTCGATCGAGCCGGTCGGGGGCGCCACGACCGCCCACCCGGCCGGCCGTCATCCCAAGTACGGGGATTTGGTGCGGCTCACCGGCCTGACCAGCGCCGGGCGCGCGATCACGCTCGTGGCCCAGGTCGACCGCCTGCCGCTCGCGCTGGTCGACATCGAGGCGGACGCATGAAGCGCAAAGCCGCGCCCAGACCCACCCGCAAACCCCGCCGCAAGCCACGGGCGGCCCTGCCTCAGGCCCCGAGGGACGCCGATCCCCTGGCCGGCTCGGCGCTGCGGCCGCTGCTCGAGCGCTACTGCAAGCTCGCGGGCGTGAAACAGGCCGCCCTCGGCCCCGATCACGTGGAGCTGAAGCTACCGCCGGCCGAGCGCCCGTTTTTCCGGGACCGCGAACGCGTGAGCGTGGCATTCTCGCTCGACGCGCTCGAGCGCGACCCGGAGGCCGAAATCGCCGTGCTCGGCAGCCCGTTCGTGTCACAAGTCGTGGAGGCGATTCGCGCGCGGGCGGCGCGGCTGTTCCTCGGTCTGGTGGCGCCAGCGTCCTCCGCATCGTCCCCCCTCTCCCGAAGGGAGAGGGGGACAGGGGGTGAGGACCGCCGTGAGAGGGGGACAGGGGGTGAGGACCTTCCGGAGAGGGGGGACGAGGCGGTCGAGTTGCCCATTCCGGTTCGGGACGGCGTGGCGAAGCCGGGCGCGACGCGGCTGGCCGTGCATCCGGTGGGCCGGCTTGCGGCGCGCGTCGTGTTACGTGCGGGAGCGGGGGTGGAAGAGGCGGTGGTCGAAACCGACGTGTACGACCTGTCGGCCGGCGCCCCGGCCGGTGCCGATGTGGCCGCCGCGTTCCGCGAGCTCGAGGCGGGCCGGCTCGCGCCCGCGGATCCGGCCGCGGTCACGGCCGCACCCGTACCAGCGCGGGAGCCGGGTGAACTGCTGCAACTCCTCGTGAGCCATCTGCAGGCGGGGGCGGCGGAGCGCGTGGCGACGCGCCGCGCCGCGGCAGAGCAGGAGCTCGCCGCCGAGCTCGGCAGGCTGGACCGCTACTTCGAGTCGGTCTTGAAGGAGCAGGCCGACGCCGAGGCGCTCGCGACGGTCTCGGCGCTGGCCGAGCGCCGCCGCGCTGAAGAGATCCGACGCAGCCAGGTGAAGGCGGTCGTGCACCCGCTGCAGCTCGTCGAGGCCGCCGTGCTGATGCAACGCGCCGAGTGGCAGCTCGAGTCCGAGCAGGGGCGGCGCGCGACGTTCGTGGCGCAGCGGTCCTTCAGCGGGTCCTCGGGTTGGTCGCTCGCGTGTCCGCACTGTGGCCGCCCGCCCGCCACGCTGGTGATCTGCCGGCACGACCACTGTGGCTGCGAGGCCTGCTCGCACCGCTGCTCAGTGTGCGGCGAGGACTTCTGTGCGGACCACGGGACCGCCGAGTGCCGGGTGGACGGCCTGCCGGCGTGCGACGAGCACGTGCAGGTGTGCCCGTCCTGCCGGCTGGAGCACTGCACCGCTCACGCCGGCGTGTGCGCCGAAGACGGCCACGCGGCGTGCTCGGCGTGTCTCGCGCCGTGCGGCAGCTGCGGCCGAGAGGTCTGCAACCGGCATGCGCAGCCCAGCCACGCCGACGCCCCGAAGGGGAGCCGCCGCCTGTGCGCGGCGTGTATCCGGTACTGCGAGGGCGGAACCAACGAGCCCGTGGGCGTGGACGAGGTGGCGCCGTGCGCCACCTGCGGCAAGTCGGTGTGTACGGCGCATCAGGCGGTGTGCGCCGTGGATGGGCAGGTGCACTGCTCACCCCATCTGCGGCGGGTCGACCGGTCGCGGCGCCTGGTGTGCGCGCGGCACCGGGGCGCCTGCGCCGAGGAGGCGGCGGCGCTGTTCGCGTCCGACGAGCTTGCGGCGTGCCCCATCTGCGGCCGGGGGATGTGCGAGCTGCACCGCGTCGCGTGCGCGTATTGCGGCCGCAGCGTGTGCAACGCCGAGCTCGACGCCGAGTCACGTCGCTGCGTCACGTGCGTGCAGCTCGCGGCGGTGAGCGATCCTCCGGAGGCGGTGGTCACGGCCGCGTTGGCGGCGGCGGGCGGTGAGCCGCAGGCGTCGCGGCGCTGGCGGATGGCGCGCGACAAGAGCCATGTGGTGGTGGAGGTCGACCTGGGGCGGAAGCGCACCGCCGTCGTCACGTTGCGGCATGACGACCACGGGCCGGACGGTGTCGTGCACCACCCCTCCAGCTAGGACGGCTTTTCGTACTCGAACAGCTCGCTCGGCGTTACCCGCAGTGCGCCGCACAGCCGCTCGATCGTGTCGGCGCGGATCAGTCCGAAGCGCCCATTCGGGCGGGTGAGCCGGTAGATCGTGTTCAAGCTCAGGCCGGTGAACTTGGCCAGCCCGTAGGGCGAAACCGCGCGCGTCTCGAGCAGTTGCCGTAACTGCAACCGCACCACACCCCTGCGACGATAGCGGACCTTCTGGCCGCGATACCGTGGCATCCTTACCCTCCTTGCGTGATATAACAACAAGAGGTATTATAACACCTGTTGGCTATACCATCTATAGCTTATATAGTGCAGCACGACCGAGCGACCGCGCCCTAGTAGAGGACCCGCAACCGCTGTAAGGAGGCCCGCATGGGACGCAGGCTGGACCTGATGGGACGGAAAGTGACGGACGTGCTCGCCAAGATGGAAGTGGGCGAGCGCGATGAGGCGCAACTGGTGCAGGACGTCGAACCCAAGGAGCAGCTGGTGTTTACGGGTCCGGCGGATTGGTCGCCGGACCAGGCGGAGCAATACATCGATTGGCGCATTCACCAGGTGGACCAGAACGTCGCCAAGCTGCGCCAGCAGCTCGACGACCAGATCGCGATGCGCCGGCGCTGGCTGGCGGTCACCGGCGGGCGGTCCAAGGTATCTGCCGGTGGCACTGGGAATGGCAACGGCAATGGTAACGGCAACGGGCATGACACAGTCACCGAAGTGCCCTCCTCGAGTGGCATCTAGCGAGTAGACGGGGCGTGCGGGGGCCGGGGGGCGCAGGTTGGCCCCCCGGTGCTGCACCTCCCCCGTTGACACGGCCGCCCCGCCGTGCCACGCTACCTCCGCCGATGCGTCCTGTCAGTCACACCGTCATCCATCCCGTTCCGGCGCCGATCGAGCGCGTGTTTGCCGTGCTCACCGACCCGGCGCGCATCGCCCAATGGCTCCCAGGGTGTGCCGGGGTGGAGAGCCCCCGGCCGCTGCGAAAAGGCGTGCGCTTCAAAGCGCGCTTCGGGAATCGCGAGACGGAGTTCGAGGTCGTCGACTTCGCGCCCCCCACGGCGTTCGGCCTGGTGGAGCGCGGTGAGCGCAACGGCTGGAAAACCCTGTTCCGGCTCGACGAGACCGCCGGATCGACCGCGGTCACGGTTAGAGACGTGTGGGCGCCCCGCTCGGTCATCGCCTGGCTGCGGGGCAGGCTGCGGGAGAAACGCCAGGTGGAGAGCCAGCTCGAGGCGATCCTGGCAAACGTGCGCAAGCTCTTAGCGGCGTAGGCCCTCGAACGCGGCCTCGATCTCCTGGGCCGGCTCGACCGGGGCGTCCGACAGATTCGTGAGCAGCGCCACCACCACATGGGAGTCCCGGTCTAACCCGAACACCGCCGTCCCGCCGACGGCGCTGCCGCCGTGGAACGCCCAGTGGTGCCCCAGGCTGTCGGTCCTCACGAACCAGCCGATCCCGTAGCCCGTCTCCTCGCCGGCGCTGGTCCGTTGTGAGGTGAACAGCAGGTCCAGCGTCTCGCGCCGCAGGAACCCGGGCGCCAGTAGCGCCGACCCGAACTTCACCAGATCCTCGGCGGTCGAGACGAACCCGCCTCCCGCCCACTTGTAACTGTTGTCGACCGGCGGCGCGACGTGATACACGCCGGTCGAGTCGGCATTGTAAAACTGGGTGCGGTCCGGGAGGACGCTGTCGGCACGGTCCGGCGCCGTGTGGGTGAGGCCGAGCGGACGAAACACGCGCGCCGAGATGTAGGGGAGGAAATCCTCCCCCGCGGCGCTCTCCACGACCGCCGAGACGAGGTTCCAACCGTAGCTCGAGTAGGAGAAGCGCGTGCCGGGGGGGAACAGGAGCGAGTCGTCCTGGAAAACCGCGAGCCCGTCGCGGACCGTGGCGAAGTGCCGGTTCAAGAAGAACTCGCGGTCCTTGTAATGCCTGATGCCGGCGAGATGCCCCGCGAGCTGCCGGGTGGAGATGGGGTATCCCTTGTCGGGGAAGGTCGGCACATACCGCTGGATCGGCGCGTCGAGATCGAGCTTCCCTTGCTCGTACAGCAGGACGACGGCCGCGGCCGTGAGCGGCTTTGAGACGCTGCCGATACGGAACTGCGTGGCGCGCGTGACGGGTCGCTTGCGGGCGGCGTCGGCGTAGCCGAACCCCTCCGACCAGACAAGTGTCCCGTCGATCGCCACCGCGACCTGCACGCCGGGGATGTGCGACGAGAGCCGCTCGCACACGAGCGTGCGCATCCGCGTCACCGTCTCCCGATAGGCGGCCGGCACGGCGCCGGCGCGCCGCGACACGCAAGGCGCCGCGTGGGTGGAGCCGACACCAATCAGCTGCAGGACGATCAGGACGCTCGTGGGTCTCACCGCGCTGCCCCAGGACGGATAGTTTGTTTCTGATCACGGAGTCGTAAATGAAAGTCGGAAAGACGGTCTACGCCAGGAACCGCCGGGAGTGGCGCGCCTGGCTCGCGCGCCACCACAAGACGGCGACCGAGATCTGGCTCATCTACTATAAGAAGCACAGCGGCAAGCCGCGCGTGTCCTACAACGACGCCGTGGACGAGGCGCTGTGCTACGGCTGGATCGACAGTACGCTGAAGCCGATCGACGCCGACTGCTATGCGCAGCGCTTCTCGCCTCGCCGCCCGACCAGCCGGCTCTCCGAGATGAATCGCGAGCGCGTGCGGCGCCTCATCGCCGCGCGCCGTATGACCCGGGCGGGGTTGGAGCGCATCCGCCACGTCTTCGACCACACCAGAGACACGAAGCCGCTCGTCTGGCGGGTCCCGCCGGACATCCGCCGGCGCCTCGAAGCCGATCCGGTGGTGTGGAAGCGCTTCCAGCGCTTCCCCCAATCCTACCGCCGGATTCGCATCGGCTGGATCGCGGCGGCGCGGCGCCGCCCGGAAGTCTTCGAGCAGCGGCTGCGATACTTCATCAGGATGACAGCCCGGAACAAGCGCTTCGGCATGGTGCAGTGAAGCTGCACGAGCTGGTCACCACGTCCCGTCAGGTGGCCGCAACCAGCGGGCGGCACGCGAAGATCGACCTGCTGGCGGCGCTGCTGCAACGCGCCGCGGCGGACGAAATCGAGACCGCCATCGCAGCCCTGTCGGGCTCGCTGCGCCAGGGACGGATCGGGGTCGGATACGCGGCGCTCCGAGCGGCGCGGCCCGAGCGCCCCGCGGACCGTCCGACCCTGGATCTCATCACGGTGGACGCGGCACTCGAGCAGGTCGCCCAAACCAGGGGCCTGGGGTCCGCCGCGGCGAAGGACCGCCTGCTGCGCGAGCTGTTCGCGCGCGCCACGGAGGAGGAGCAGGACTTCCTGCTCCGGCTGCTGATCGGCGAGCTACGCCAGGGAGCCTTGGAAGGACTCATGGTCGCAGCCGTGGCGCGGGCGACGGCACTCGATCCCGACGGCGTGCGGCGCGCCGCGATGCTCGCCGGCGGCCTGGGCCCGGTGGCGCGCGCCGCGCTCACGGACGGCGCCGCCGGCCTCGCGCGCTTCAGCCTGAAGCTGTTTCGCCCGCTCCAGCCGATGCTGGCGCAGGCGGCGGACGACGTCGTCACCGCGCTCGCACAGCTGGGCGAAGCGGCGTTCGAATACAAGCTCGACGGCGCCCGCATCCAGGTGCACCGGGCGGGCGACGAGGTGCGGGTGTTCTCGCGCCAGCTCAACGACGTGACGGTGGCGGTGCCCGAGGTGGTGGAGGCGGCGCGGCGACTGCCGCTGCGCGACGCCATCCTGGACGGCGAGGCTATCGCCCTGCGGCCCGACGGCACGCCCCTGCCGTTTCAGGTGACGATGCGGCGCTTCGGACGGAAACTGGACGTGGAGCGCCTGCGGGCCGAGCTGCCGCTCTCGGCGTTCTTCTTCGACGTCCTCTACGCCGACGGCACCGTTCTGCTCGGCGAGCCCTATACCGCGCGATTCGCCGTACTCGAGCGGGTCGTCCCTCCGGAGGGCCGGGTGCCGCGCATCGTGACGCGAGATGCGCTCCTGGCGGGACGGTTTTTCGAGCAGGCGATCGCGGCCGGCCACGAAGGGCTCATGGCCAAAGCCCTGGGGACCCGCTACGACGCGGGGGCGCGCGGGGCGGCGTGGCTCAAGGTAAAGCCGGCGCACACACTCGACCTCGTGGTGCTCGCCGCCGAGTGGGGACATGGGCGACGTCGCGGCCGGCTATCGAACCTGCACCTGGGCGCCCGTGACCCGGAGACGGGCGGCTTCGTCATGCTGGGCAAGACCTTCAAGGGCATGACCGACGAGCTGCTCGCGTGGCAGACGACCCGGCTGCTGGCGCTCGAACACGCGCGCGACGACCACACCGTGTACGTGCGTCCCGAGCTCGTGGTCGAGGTCGCCTTCAACGACGTGCAGGCGAGCCCGCAGTATCCGGGCGGCGTGGCGCTGCGGTTTGCCCGTGTGGTGCGCTATCGGCCCGACAAGCGCGCCGACGAGGCCGATACGATGGCGACTGTGCTGCGCACGAGCCACGCGCGCGATGCGTGATGCTGTTCGCGCGCGACGGCACGCGCGCGCAACGGCGGACGATGCGGCTGCGCACCGTCCGGACGGCTCGCGGCGCGTTGTTGCGCACACGACACCCGGTCCGGGTTTTGCCCTAGGGGCTCCCAAACCCGTCGCTCCAGGAGAGGAACCCATGAAACGCACCGTTTCCCGTAGCGTGTCCGCGGCGGCGGTCGCGCTGCTCGCCGTCGCCACCGCATGTAGTGATGCGCACGATCCACTGAGTCCCAAGCTGCAAGCCTGGAATCAGCCGCCGCCACCGCAGACCAGCGAGTTGAAGGGAACGGGCACTATCCCGGACCCGGAAGGCGGCCTGATCACCTTTAACTTCGACGTCACGCACGACGCGACGGGCACGCACGGGTCGTTCTTCGCCGCCGCCGCTCCTGGGGGGCTACCGGAAACGCTGACCGCGAGCTCCTTCACGTCGTTCACCGTCGGCTCCAGCTTTTGCACCACCCCGGGCAACGGAGACGAGTTCGAGGCCGTCGGCACGCTGGTGGAAGGCACCAGCTCGTTCCCCGGCACGCCGTTCACCGTCAAAGCGTGTGACAACGGACTGCTCATGGACACGTTCAGCATCGACCTTCCGTCGCGTGGGTTCCATGCCGCGGGCACGGTCGTGGGGGACATTCAGAAACGGTGAGGTGACGCGGGAGCGGTTACGGCCGCTGGTACAGCTTCGGGAACCGCTCCTCCAGCCGCTTCAGCTTGGGCAGGTCGTTGTACACGATGTAGGAGCTGGTGAGGTGGTGGGCCAGGTAGTCCTGGTGATACGCCTCCGCCGGAAAAAAGCGCTCCAACGGCACTACCTCCGTCACGATGGGACGGGGGTAGGCCCTCGCGCGCTCGAGCTCCGCGATCATCGCGACCGCCGCCGTGTGCTGCTCCGGCGTGCCATAGAACACCACGGAGCGGTACTGGCTCCCCACGTCCGGCCCCTGGCGATCGCGCTCGGTGGGGTCGTGCGCTACGGTGAAAAACACGCGCAGCAGCTCCTCGTAGGACACGCGCGCCGGGTCAAACGTCACCTCGACCGACTCGGCGTGGCCCGTAGTCGACGTGCTCACGATGTCGTAGTGTGCGGTTGCGGCGCCGCCCCCCGCGTACCCGGACACGACAGCCATCACCCCGCGCACATGGCGGAACACGGCGTCTACGCCCCAGAAGCAGCCCCCGGCGAACACGGCCGTCTCGCTCTTCTGGCGCGTCGCGCCGGTCTGGGCCGCACCCGGTGCCGCCGCCGCCGCGACCCCCGCGAGCACGAGCAGCGCACGCGCCCTCATGGCTGGCGCCATGTGGGCCGCAGATCTTCTGTCACGAGCGCGATCAGACGATTCACCATCCGGCCGTAGGCTTCCTTCGGGTCCTTGGCCCCGAAGAACAGCTGCCCGTCCACCAGCGCCACGTGGCCGACCTTGTCCGTTGCCCACGCACTCGAGCGCCACAGCGTCGCGCCGGAGCGCGTCGAGAGCAGGCGCACCGTGAGGTCGAGCCGCACGGTGGCGTCGAGGTGCGGGCTCACGAGCCCCGCGAGCCCGCCGCCGGCCTGGGGATTGGTGACCTTCAGGTGCCCCGCGAACACGGCGTCGAGGTCGCGCTGCTTGCCCAGCTCCTGCGCCGCCGCGATCCCCAGATCTTGCTCGCCCACGCGCTTCACCAGCGAGTCGACTGAGCCGAGCTCGAGCACTTCGGTGCCGGGTTGAGCCGCGAGGATCTCTTCCGAGAACCGGTCGGTCGCGAACTGGTGCAGCGACCCCTTGGCGTTTTCCACGCTGAACGTGACCAGCCCCAGACGGCCGTACGGCTTCAGGTCGAGTCGTGCCGGGACGGGGACCGGAGCCGGACGGGGGCTGCCGCCGCAGGCGGCCGCCGACCACAGCGTCAGGAGGGCCATGGTCCGGGAGACGATTGCCTTCACTGGTAGACTCCGCACGTGAGGGGTGAGGCAAAGGTAATTCAGTGCCTCCGGCCGCGCCCGCTCTTGACCCGCCCCCGGCAGGGCCGTACATCGATCGGCGTGATCTTCAAGAGCCCGTATCCCGACGTCGCGCTGCCGGACGTCCCGCTGCACGAGTTCGTGCTCCGCAGGGCGGCAGCGCTGGGCGACAAGCCCGCCCTGGTCGACGCGGCGAGCGGCCGCTCGCTGACCTACGCCGCGCTCGCCGCCGGCGTCGCGCGCGTCGCCGCGGGCCTGGCCGCGCGCGGCTTCCGCCCCGGCGACGTGCTCGGCGTGTTCATGCCCAACGCCCCCGAGTTCGCCCTCGCCTTCCATGGGACACTCGCGGCCGGCGGCGTCGTGACGACGATCAACTCCCTCTGCACCGTGCAGGACGCCGTGTTCCAGCTGCGCGATGCGCGTGCCCGATTCCTCGTCACCGTGCCCCCGTTCATGGACCGGGCCGGGCCCGTGGCGCAAGAGCTGGGAATCGAAAAGGTCTTCGTGATCGGCAGCGCGCCCGGCGCCGCGCCGTTCGCCGCCCTGCTCGAGCACGACGCGCCCGTGCCCCGCGTGTCAATCGATCCCGCCGCGGACGTGGCGGTGCTGCCGTACTCGAGCGGCACGACGGGGTTCCCCAAAGGCGTCATGCTCACGCACCGCAATCTCGTCGCCAACCTGCTCCAGACGGACTCGGCGCACTCGCTGGCGGAGGGGGATCGCGTCATGGCGGTGCTGCCGTTTTTCCATATCTACGGGATGCAGGTGGTCCTCAACCTGGCGCTGGGCCGGGGCGCGACCCTGGTGACGATGCCCAAGTTCGAGCTGGAGCCGTTCCTCGGCGCCCTGCAACGCTACCGCGTCACACGGGCGTTCGTGGTTCCGCCACTGGTCCTGGCCCTCGCCAAGCATCCGGCCGTGGACCGCTACGACCTGTCGAGCCTGTGCGGCATGATGTCCGGCGCCGCGCCGCTCGACGCCGCGCTCGAAACGGCGTGCGTCCGGCGCGTCGGCTGCCGTCTCCTCCAGGGGTACGGCCTCACCGAGGCCAGCCCGGTGACTCATGCAAACCCGGACGAGCCAAGCAAGATCAAGCCGGGGACCGTGGGCGTGCTCCTCCCGAACACGGAGTGCCGCATCGTCGACCCGGCGACGGGCGTGGATCTGGGCATAGAAGAGGATGGGGAACTGCTGATCCGGGGGCCACAGGTGATGCGCGGCTACCTGAACAACCCGGAGGCGACGGCGGCCACGCTCGACCGCGACGGCTGGCTCCACACCGGCGACATCGGGCACGTCGACGCGGACGGGTACTTCACGATCGTGGACCGGTTGAAGGAGCTGATCAAGTACAAGGGCTTCCAGGTCGCCCCCGCCGAGCTGGAAGCGGTGCTGTGCACTCACCCGGCCGTGGCCGACGCGGCGGTGATCCCCATTCCCGACGACGAGTGCGGTGAGGTTCCGAAGGCGTTCGTGGTCCTGAAAGGAGAGACGACACCCGCGGCGCTGCTCGCCTACGTAGCCGAGCACGTCGCGCCCTACAAGAAGATCCGGGTGATCGAGGTGATCGACGCGATCCCCAAGTCACCGTCCGGTAAGATCCTGCGACGGGTGCTCAAGGAGCGGGAGCGGGCAGCGGCGGTCAGTTGACCTTCAGCACCGCCTCGATGAAGCTCAGCGTCTTGGTCTCGACCCACTCCACCGATATGGCTTCGACCTTCATGGTGCCGATGCGGTCGCTGCTGGTCGTCACCACCCGGCCCTTGGCGGGGGATGGCTTGATGTCACGCGCCACGGCGATACCGCGGCGGGGATCGCATCGGAAGGTGAGCACCGACGTCAGTGCCGTGCCCGTCGGCGAGCGCGGCGTGAACGCGAGCTCCAGGCTGGGATAGGCGCCCGCGGTGGCGCTCTGGTCCTCGATTGCCGCTTCGTGCCCGGCATTCTTGAGCTCGTCGACGACGCGGTCGAGCACGGCGCGTACCACCTTCTGGAGCCGCTCTCCGCAGGCGCGCCGGCGCCGCTCGCTTTCGTCATGAACGGGCTTGACGTCCGTCCCCGCCGCCCCCGCCCCGCCCGTCGCCCCCGTCCCCCCCGCCCCTGTGCGCTCGGCATAGCCCTTCAAGAGCACCCGCAGCTTCTCCAAGCTCTTTTCGCTCATGAGTCGTCCCGGTCGTCGCTAGCCCGCAGGAGATGATACGGCGCAGGGGCACTCGCGCGATAGGGGACCGCGGAATGGGGCGGGGTGGGCCTACAGGTTGAGCGCCTGGAGGAGCCGCTGCACGCGGGGCCACTCGCTCAGCGGCAGCATGTCGTCGTCCGATTCCAGGATGAAGGAGGGCTCGCTCACACAGCCGGTGGTGGTGAGCGCGGCGCGCTGCGCGCACACGAGGTAGGGGAAGACGGCGTCGCGGTGCAACACCCACACCGCCGAGTCGCCGGGCGCCGGGTGGGGTCCGGGGCCGAGCCGGAAGAACATCAGGGTCCACTCGTGTCCGTCGAACGCCCGAATGCGCGCGTCGTAAGCCTCGGTGTCGTCGCAGCGGCGCATGATGTGCGCGATGATCCCGCAGGGGGCCTCGTAGCGGATGTCGCGCTGCGCCCGGGTCAGCACGCCGGCCACGACGACGTCGGCCGCAGCGAGCCGCCCGGCCAGGACGTGATCGGCGGGAGGTGTGAGCCGCACTCGCTCGAGCGCGGGGTGATGGGAGACCGCGCAGGCCGAGAGCACCAGCACGACCACGCCTGCGGCCGCCCCTGTGCGTGCGCCGGTTGCGACGCGGGTGACGTACCGGTGATTCGTGCTGTCCATGCGACCGACCTCAGCTCACTGTCTCCGTTTCAACGAGAAGCAAGAGCGGTGCCACTCGGGAGCCGACCCGGGTGGCCAAAACGGTGTGGCGCGATTGCAGCATCGGCAGGCAATGGGAGGAACCACGCCGGGTTGGATGCGGTTACCCGGTGCGGTCGTCACGCACGTTCCCGGTGTGTTTCACCCCACACACAGGTTTGGGACCAGTATGACACAATCGGTCGACCTTCCGGTCGCGCACAGCGGCAGCTTTCTCCTGGGCGGCGAGCGCCGCGTGTACCGGCTCGGCTTCGGCGCCATGCGGCTCACCGGTAAGGGCATCTGGGGCGAGCCGCGCGACCACGACGAGGCGATCGCCGTGCTCCGGCGGGCGCTCGAGCTCGGCGTCACCCTGATCGATACGGCCGATTCCTACGGTCCGGCGGTGAGCGAGCGTTTGATCGCGGAGGCCCTCTACCCGTATCCGCCGGAGCTGGTGATCGCCACCAAAGGCGGGCTCGAGCGGCCCGGCCCCGACCGGTGGACACCGAACGGCCGACCGGAGCACCTGCGCGCCGCCTGTGACAGCAGCCTGCGCCGTCTCAAGCTCGAGCGCATCGAGCTGTACCAGTTGCACCGCATCGATCCCGCTGTCCCGCTCGAGGATCAACTGGGCACGCTGCGCGAGCTGCAGCACCAGGGGAAGATCCGTCACATCGGACTGTCGGAGGTGTCCGTTGCGGACATCGAGCGGGCTC
>Ga0209350_1000119_pt1 | contig 51283 bp, 49 predicted proteins | sample GraSoi013_2_20cm_2_FD_185822 | JGI IMG/M metagenome (GOLD analysis project Ga0209350, IMG submission 185822) | Grasslands soil microbial communities from the Angelo Coastal Reserve, California, USA - Sample 09_27_2013_2_20cm (SPAdes) (version 2) | ecosystem: Environmental > Terrestrial > Soil >...
GGTCAGATCACGTTCCGGGAGTGGCATCCCGTGGGTGCCGAAGAGTACGGCTACATCGCGCCCGATCCGCTGCACCCCACCATCGTGTACGGCGGCAGGGTCACGCGCTTCGACTGGAGCACCGGCCAGGGGCAGGACGTTTCCCCGGAGCCGGTGCGGGCCGGGAGGTACCGCTGGGTCCGGACGATGCCGCTGCTATTCTCGCCGCTGGACCCGCACGTGCTGTATTTCGGCGCCAACGTCCTGTTCCAGACCAGCGACGGCGGCCACAGCTGGCGGACCATCAGTCCCGATTTGACGCGCGCGACCTACGCGGTACCCGAAAACCTCGGCGCGTTCGCGTCGCTCGATCCGGAGAAGGGCAAGCATCGGGGTGTGATCTACACCGTCGCGCCGTCTCCCCGGAAGGCGGGGCTGTTGTGGGTCGGCACCGACGACGGCCTGATCCACGTGACGCACAATGAAGGCCGGACCTGGACGGATGCCACACCCGCCGCGCTGACGCCCTGGAGCAAGGTCTCACTGCTCGAGGCCTCGCGGTTCGACACGCTCGTCGCGTACGCGGCGGTGAACCGCTTCCGGCTCGCCGACCTGCGGCCGCATGTGTATCGCACCGGGGACGGCGGCCGCAGCTGGACGGAAATCGTGCGGGGACTGCCGGCGCACGCGGTCGTGAACGCCGTCCGAGAAGATCCGGCGCGGCGAGGGCTCTTGTACGCGGGGACCGAGCGCGGCGTCTACGTCTCGTTCGACGACGGCGGCCACTGGCAGACGGTGCGCCTCAACCTGCCCCCCACGTCGGTGCGTGACCTCGTCGTGCACGACAGCGATCTGGTCGTCGGCACCCACGGCCGCGGTTTCTGGATCCTCGACGACATCACGCCGCTGCGCCAGGCCGCCGAGGCCGCGGCGGCGCCGGACGCCTACCTCTACCGGCCCGCCGGTGCCGTGCGGGTCCGCTGGAACGAGAACACCGATACACCGCTCCCGATCGACGAGCCGGTCGGCAAGAATCCTCCCGACGGCGCGATGATCGACTACTACCTGCCGCGCGGCGGAGGACCGGTCGCGCTCGAGATTCTCGACCGCAGCGGAACGGTGGTGCGACGCTTCTCGAGCGCCGACACCGTGCCGCCGCGGGACTCGGGGTTGAATATTCCAGACTGGTGGATGCGCCCGTCGCCGATCCTCGGCAGTGGCGCGGGAATGCATCGCTTCGTGTGGGACCTGCACTATCCCCCGCCCGCGGCCCTGCGTCACGAGTACCCCATCGCGGCTGTGTACCACGACACGCCGCGCGAGCCGCGTGGTCCCTGGGTTCTCCCCGGCCGCTACAGGGTCCGTCTCACGGTCGACGGCCGCACGTTCACGCGAGGCTTGAGCGTGACCATGGACCCGCGCGTTGCGGCAGCGCCGCGGGCGCTCGACCGGCAGCTGGCCCTGGCGTTGCGCGTGGTGGACGCACTGCGGCGCGACTCGACCGCGCTGGTGGCGCTGCGTGGCCTGCGGAGCGCTCTCGGGCAAGCGCGCGGGCACGCGGGCGCCGCGGGATTGGCGACGGTCCTCGACTCGCTCGACCGGCAGTCGGCGGCCCTCGAGAGCGGCGACGCCGGCCTCACCCGGCTCAACGGTCGGCTCGTGGAGCTGTACGGCGTGATCGAGGGCGCCGACGTCGACCCTCCGACGCAGGTCGCGGCCGCCGTCCGGGAATGGCTGGGCGTACTCGCCACGCGGCAGGCGGAGGAGGGCGCGCTCGAGCGGCGCTTCCGTTCGCTCTCGGCTCGTTTACAATAGGGGATCATGATCCCGATCGACCACCAGCCGCCGGGCTACTGGGCGACGAATCTGTACACCAGCCCTCGCAAGCGTCCCAAGTCCGACGCGCCGCTCAAAGACCTGCCGCACCGGGCCGCCCAGCGGTTCAAGCGGGCGCGAGAACGGATTCGGGCGCTGCGGCACGTGACCGAGCAGGTGGTGTTCATGGGCACGGCGTGGAAATGGGTGTGGATGTACGAGGTCGGCGGGCGCAAGCTCGCCTACCTGCATCCGATGGAGACCGGCCTCTCGGGCACGTTCATCCTGAGCGAGAGCGAGGAGCGTGAGCTCGGCGTGACCGACGGCCTGCCGCGGGCCTCGCGCCACGCGGTGCGCGACGGGCGCATGGCGAGCGGGGTCCGCTGGTGCTGGATGGAGTTCCCGGATCTGGACGCGGTCGACGCGTTCGTCGGCGTGGTCACGCTGAAACATCAATTGTTGGCGCGGCCGGAGTGACCGCACCCTACTTGTGCGCGCTTCCGCGGCGGCGCTACATTCCGGCGCCCGCAAGCCGTTCCACGCACACAACGATCCAGTCGCCATCGAGCGCTCCGGATGACGAAGAGGGGTGGTAGGGTCGGGGTGGGTGTAGCGATCGCCGTGTGGATCGCCGTCCCCGCCGCCGCGCAAACCGGTCAACCTGCTTCGAGCCTCAAGGCCCCCGTCATCACCGATACGGCGCGGCTCAAGGGGCCACGCCAACCCATCTTCTTCCGTCACGACGTCCACGCCGGCCAGGATCAGGTGCCGTGTTTGTACTGCCACAGCACCGTCACCATCTCGAGCGAGCCCGGCATCCCCGCGGTGCAGACCTGCTTCGGCTGTCATCAGATCATCGGCGGCGGCAAGCGGGCGTTCGGCGGAAACGTGGCACCCGCCCAGGACTCGGCCGCGCGCAGCGCCGAGACGGCCGAGGTGAAGAAGGTGCAGGCGGCGTGGATCAACAAGAAAGCCCCCCTGTGGGTCCGCGTGCACGCCCTCCCCGGATTCGTGCACTTTCCGCACATGCGGCACGTCAAAGCACTCGGCACGGAGAGCTGCGTCACCTGTCACGGCGAGGTGCGCAAGATGCCGCAAGTCTATCAGGTGTCGACGCTCAAGATGGGGTGGTGTGTGAACTGCCACGTGCAGCACAACGTGTCGCGCGACTGCACCCTGTGCCACTACTGAGGCCCGACGCGATGGATCGCAGACGGTTCCTGAAAGTCGTGGGCGCCACCGGCGGCGGCGCCGCCGCATTGGCGGGGTGCGGCATCGGCCCCGAGCCCCCCGAGCACCTCGTCCCGTACGTGGTGCCGCCGGAGAATCAGGTCCCCGGCATCGCCACCTACTACGCGACCACCTGCCGTGAGTGCGCGGCCGGGTGCGGGCTCCACGCCAAGGTGCGCGAGGGCCGAGTGATCAAGCTCGAGGGCAACCCCGAGTCGCCCATCAATCAGGGTCGGCTGTGCGCGCGCGGGCAGGCCGCGCTGCAAGGCCTATACAACCCCGATCGCGTCACGGATCCGATGGCCCGCGGCGCCAACGGCGAGTGGCAGAAGGTCACATGGGACGACGCCATAGGACGCTTGCAGGCCAAAATAAAGGAGGCGCGGGGCAAGGGGATCGCGTTCGTCACGGGGCTCGAAAGCGGCTCGTTCGGCGAGCTGGTCGAGGCGTGGACGAAGCTGATCGGCGGCCGGCACGTGACCTACGAGCCGTTCGCGTTCGAGGCGCTGCGCGCCGGCAACCGCATCGCGTTCGGCACGGCCGCCATTCCCTGGTACGACTTCGCCAACGCGCGCTACATCGTGTCGTTCGGCGCCGACTTCATGGAGACGTGGCTCTCGCCCGTCGGCTATCAGAACGGGTTCACGCGGGCCCACGCGTTCACGGCGGGTCGCGACCCATCGATGGCGAAGTTCGTTTACGTCGGCCCGCGCCTGGCGCTCACCGGCATGAGCGCCGATCAATGGATCGCAGCCGCGCCCGGCACCGAGGGGATGCTCGCGCTCGCGATGGCGCAGGTGATCGTCGCCCGCCGGCTCGCCCCGCTGCCTGCGGACGTGGCACGCGTGCGTGCCGCGCTCGATGCCCATGCCCCGGAGCGGGTCGCCGCGACGATCGGCATCGAGGCGAATGTGATCACGCGCCTGGCCCGCGAGTTCGCCGCGTCGCGGGGCGGCCTCGCCGTGGCCGGCGGGATCGCGGCCCAATACCCCAACGGCGCCGAGATCGTCGCCGCCGTCAACATCCTCAACTACGTCGCAGGCCAGGTGGGGAAGACCGTGAAGTTCGGTCCCGACCACGCGCTCGGCGGCGCAGGCTCGTTCCGAGACCTGACCGCCCTCGCCGCGGAGATGAGCGCCGGCCAGGTGGCGCTCCTGCTCGTGCACGGCGCGAATCCGGCGCACTCGCTGCCGGCAGCCTTCTCCCAGGCCCTCGGGCGCGTCCGGTACAAGGTCAGCTTCTCGTCCTATCTGGACGAAACCGCCGCCGCATCGGACCTCGTGCTCCCCGACCTCCACCCGCTGGAGCAGTGGAACGACTCCGAGCCGCGCACCGGTGTGTACGCGCTGCAGCAGCCCGTCATGCAGCCCGTGTACCCGACCACCCGGCATGCCGGCGACGTGCTGCTGCGGCTCGCAGGCAAGCCGGGGACGTTCAAGGATTATCTGCAGGGCCGCTGGCAGGAGCTGCACCGGCGATTCGGACGGGGCCGGGCGTTCGAAGAGTTCTGGGACGACGCGCTGCAGCACGGTGGCATCTACGCCGACGTGCCGTCGCGGCCGACGCGCCTCGGCCCCGAAGCGGGGCGTACCGCCGAGCCCGGAGGGGACGCCCCGGTCCTCGGATGGCAACCCTCGCCTCAGCAGCCGGCGCTCCTCGTGTGCCCGTCGCCGGCGCTCCACGACGGCCGCGGGGCGAACAAGCCGTGGCTCCAAGAGCTGCCCGATCCCGTGTCGAAAATCACGTGGCACGCCTGGGTCGAGGTCCATCCGGAGACGGCGGCTCACTGGGGTGTGGTGAACGGCGACGTCGTGCTGCTGACGTCGCCGCACGGGACGGTCCGCGCCCCGGTCTGGGTGACGCCCGGCATTCGCCCCGACACGGTGGCCGTGCCCATCGGTCAGGGGCACAAGGCCTACGGCCGGTACGCGCGGGACCGCTCCTTCAACGCGTTCGAGCTGCTCGGCGGAGACGCGACGGCGTTCGGCGGCCGCGCCTTCAGCGTTCGCGTCGCCGTCGCGAAGACCGGAGACCATCGCTTCTTGGCCACGCTCGAAGGCGACCCACGGGAGCTGGGCGAGGAGATCGTGCGAGCGCTGCCCCTGACGCAAGCCAAAGCCTTGGCGCCGGGCCGGCGGCCGTTTCACGAGGAGGTAGTGCCGCCGTCCGCCGAGGGCGCCATGCAGGGGTGGGCCGAGGCGCAACGCAAGCGGGCCAATCTCGAATACTACAGCGGCGAGCATCCACGTTGGGGGATGGCGATCGACCTCGCGAAATGCACGGGGTGCTCGGCGTGCGTCACGGCGTGCTACGCTGAGAACAACATCGCGACGGTGGGTGAGGATCTGATTCTGCGGCGCCGGCAAATGGCCTGGATGCGGATCGAGCGCTACTGGCGACCGGGTGAAGACGGACGGGGCCTGCGCGTCGCCGTGACGCCGATGCTGTGCCAGCAGTGCACCCTTGCGCCCTGCGAGCCGGTGTGCCCGGTGTTCGCCGCCTATCACACGCCCGACGGGCTCAACGGACAGGTGTACAACCGCTGTGTCGGAACGCGCTACTGCGCCAATAACTGCCCGTACAAGGTCCGTCACTTCAACTGGTACGACTACGCGGAGCCGGGCGGGGAGTGGGAAAGTTGGCCGGACCCGCTGAACATGCTGCTCAACCCGGACGTCACCGTACGCGAGAAGGGCGTGATGGAGAAGTGCACCTTCTGCGTGCAGCGGATCCGCGGCGCGCAGAACCGGGCGCGCCTCGAGGACCGTCCCGTCGCGGACGGGGACATCACCCCCGCGTGCGCGCAGGCGTGTCCCTCGGAAGCGATCGTGTTCGGCGATCTCCACGACCCGGCGTCCCGGGTGGCGCAGCTCGCGCGCCAGCCCCGCGGCTATCACGTGCTGGAGGAGCTCAACACCCAGCCGGCCATCACCTATCTCGCCCGCGTCGTCCACGACGGAGCGGCCTGACCGACGATGCCCCAGCCTCCGACCCGCGGCGCACCCGCCGCCCACACGGCCCCAGCGACCCGCCTCACCTACGACTATGTGACGCGGACCATCGCCGGCACGCTCGGAAACCCCGGGCGGGGCTACTACGCCCTGCTCGGCAGCGCCGTGACCCTGCTCGCGATCGGCATCGTGTGTCTGTTGTACCTGCTGCGCTACGGCCTGGGGCTCGCCGGGTACTCGATGCCGACGTACTGGGCCGTGTTCATCACCTGCTTCGTGTTTTGGGTGGGGATCGCGCATTCGGGGACGCTCATCTCGGCGATCCTGTTTCTGTTTCGGTCGGGCTGGCGCACGGCCGTGTATCGCGTGGCCGAGGTGATGACCGTGTTCGCCGTGATGACGGCGGGGCTGTTCCCCCTGATCCACATCGGGCGCCAGTGGTACTTCTACTGGCTGATTCCCTATCCCAACGAGCGTGGCCTGTGGCCCAACTTCAAGTCGCCGCTCATCTGGGACGAATTCGCGATCGGGACGTACTTCACCGTCTCGACCGTGTTCCTGATCATGGGGCTGATCCCCGACATCGCCGCGGTGCGGGACGTGGCCACCGGGTGGCGCAAGAAGCTGTACGCGATCACCGCGCTCGGGTGGCGGGGGACGAACGAGCAGTGGCGGCACTACCGGCCGGCCTATCTGTACATCGCCGCCCTCGCCACGCCGCTCGTGCTCTCGGTGCACAGCGTGGTCTCGTGGGACTTCGCCATGGCGCAGGTCCCCGCGTGGCATGAGACGATCTTCGCGCCGTACTTCGTGGCCGGCGCCATCTATTCGGGCTGTGCCATGGTCATCACGCTGCTCGTCCCGATGCGGAAGTTCTTCCGCCTCGAGGAGATCGTCACAGTTCACCACTTCGAGAACCTCGCGAAGCTCATCCTCCTGACGGGGATGATCGTCTGCTACGCGTACGTCGTGGAGTATTTCGTCGCCTGGTACAGTGGACCGACGCCCGAGCGCGCGGCGTTCTGGTACCGCGCGTTCGGCCCGTTCTGGTGGGCCGGGTGGACCATGAACGTGTGCAACGCGTTTCTGCCGTGGCTCCTGTGGTCCAAGAAGGTCCGCACCAACATCACCGCCCTGTTCGTGATCTCGATTTTCGTGAACGTCGGCATGTGGATGGAGCGGTTCGTGATCATCGCGATCCATCTCGCGGGTGAGCCGTTCGAGCCGTGGGTGAAGCACGGCTACAACCCCACGTGGGCCGACTGGGGCATCATGGCGGGGAGCTTCGGCTGGTTCTTCATGTGGTTCCTGCTGTTCGTAAAGAACTTCCCGGCGGTGTCGGTCGCCGAGGTGAAGGAGGAGCTGCCTCCACCCGGGGGGAGGGCGCGCCACACGTGAAGCTCGCGAATCCGCTCACGGCCATCTTTCACCCGCCGCCCACGGCCGGCGTGCTCGCCGTGTTCGGGCGGCTGGATGCTACCGTGGAGGCAATCGGGCGCTTGCGCGCGGCGGGGCACACCGAGTTCACCGTCTACTCGCCCCTCGCCCGGCACGAGCTGGAGCGGGCGCTCGCCCAACCGACGAGCCCGGTGCGGATGTGGACGCTGATCGGTGGCATCGCGGGCTGCGCGATCGGGACGTGGATCTCGCTCTACATGTCGTACGACTGGCCGGTCCAGGTCGGGGGTAAGACGATCGGGTCGATCCCGCCCTACGTCGTGATCATGTTCGAGATGACCGTGCTGTTCGGCGCCCTGACCACGATCCTCGGGATCCTCCTGAACATCCTGCTCGCCGCCCGACATCAGGGGACCATCGCCTACGACCCACGGTTCACGAACGACAAGTTCGGGGTGTTCGTGGCCGCGCGTCCCGAGCGGGCGGGGACGGTCGAAGCCCTGCTCAAGGCCTGCGCCGCGGAAGAGGTGCGCCGTGCCTAAGTCGCGTACGGCCCTTGCCGCTCTTGCCGCTCTTGCCGCCCTTGCTTGCAACCCGGACGACGTCGTGCATCGGATCGGGTGGTTCGCCACCATGCGCCACCAGCGCAGCATCGAGCCGTATGCGCGCCCGATCCCCCCCGTCCCCGGCACGGTGCCCGTGACGGGGGCGGAGCCGACGATGTCCCTCCAGACGGCCGATCGGCTCGTGAATCCCCGCACACGCACGTCGGAGTCGGTCAATCACGGCCGCTTCTTGTACGAGACCTATTGCTTAGTGTGTCACGGCGCGGCCGGCCGCGGCGACGGGCCGATCTCGTCGGCGGGTGGGGGCCAGTTCTTCGGCGTGCGCTCGCTCGTCAACGACACGATCGCCCGACGCACGGACGGCTACATCTACGCCGTGCTCGTGAGCGGCCAGGTGATGGGGCGCGGCTTGATGCCGGTCTACGGCGACAAAGTGCGCGGCAACGACCGGTGGGATCTCGTGAACTACGTGCGCACGCTGCAGGCGGCGGCGCAGGCGACCGGACGCCGGCGATGAGCGCCACCGCGACCGCGGCGCGCGCCGATCTGGCGCGGAGTGCGCGCCAGTTCCCGGCGCGCACGTTCACGCTGCTCGGCGGCGTGCTCGCGATCGCCGGCGGCGCCGTGTTCTTGTGGCTGCTCGCGGCGGGCGAGCGCGCGCGGGCGTGGCAGTCGTGGCACGTGAACTTCATGTTCTGGATCGGGCTGGCGCAGGGGCTGGTGATCGTCGCCGCGACCCAGAAGCTGGCGAAGGGACACTGGGCGGGGTTGATGATTCGCTTCGCCGAGGCCGCCGTGGCCTTCCTGTTCGTCGCGCTCCTGCTGTTCGCAGGTGAGTTCGTCGCGCGCGCGGCCTTGTTCGGCTGGGTGCACGCCCCCCAGCGCACCGAGGTCGGGCCGTGGTTCACCACCCCGTTCTTCTTCGTCCGCACCTGGCTGATCCTGGCCCTCATGGCGTGGCTCTCCTGGCGCTTCGTGCGAGCCGACATGGCGCCGGATATTGGCGAGCTCGCCTCAGGCCGCCCGGCGGAGCGGCTCGAGGGCCGCGATGGGATCATGCGCGACGCCGCGGTGCTGGTGGTCGCGTACGCCTTCGCCTACAGCCTGCTCGGGTTCGACCTGGTCATGTCCCTCAACCACCGCTGGGTGAGCAACCTGTACGGGGCGTTCTACTTCATGGGCAGCTTCCTGGCGGCGCTCGCGGGGCTCGCGGTCTTGACCCTCGCCGTGCGGCGAGCCATGGGCATCGCGAGTGTCGTGTCGGAGAGCCAGCTGCACGACCTCGGGAAGCTCGTGTTCGGCTTCACCGTGTTCTGGGGCTATCTGTTGTGGGCCCAGTTCCTGGTCATCTGGTACGGCAACATTCCGGAGGAGACCTACTTCATCTTCTATCGCTTGTGGGGCCCGTGGCGCCCCATCGGCGCGGCCGTCTTCATTCTGGTGTTCGTCGCTCCGTTCATCGGGCTGCTCGGCGCCAAGCCCAAGAAGTATCCGCCCACCTTCGTCCTCTTTTCGCTCGTCAGCCTCGTGGGCATCTGGCTCGAGCGCTATCTCGAAGTCGTGCCGTCGATCAATGGCGGCGCCGGGCCGGCGGGCGGCCTGCCCGAGATCGGCGTCACGCTGCTGTTCGGCGGTCTGTTTCTCCTGTCCTACGGTTGGTTCGGCGCGCGCTATCCGATGGTGTCGCCACGCCTCGCCGCGGATACGCTGGAGCGTGAGCAGCACTAGCAGCTCCGACGCCTCACACGTTCCTGACCTTCCGCGGGATCCAGCCGCGATCTCACCGGGTTGCCCTGTGTACTACTCGTACCTGTCGTCCGTCGCACCCACGCGTGACAACGGAGGGTCTATGCGGTCGAAGTGGCTGTCGCTGGTATCAGGCGTCGCGGGAGCACTGCTGCTGGTGTCGTGCGGAAGCTCGACCGGCACGACCTACGGCGGCGGTGGCGGCGGCGGGTGCACGCCGACGGCCACGAAGATCTGCACGGCGGGGGGAAACCAGTTCAACCCCGTGACGCTCACGGTGGCGGCGGGCACCACCGTGACGTGGGAAAACGGGGACGGCATCGCACACACGGTCACGAGCGCGACCGGGTCGGCGGACACGTATGACATGGCCCTCGCGTCCGGCACGGTCTCCCACCAGTTCGCGACCGCCGGCACCTACAACTACTACTGCAAGAATCACGGGTTCAACGGCACGCCCCCGACCGGCATGCACGGGACCATCACGGTCCAGTAGCGGCGCGGAGCGGTTGCAGTCGGCGCCGCAACGCGGCGAGGGAATCGGCGGAGAGGGGCCCACGAACGTCCCGGAACAGATCGGGCCGCACCTGACCGGCGGCTTTCGCGGCAAGTGGTGCGGGGCGCTTAGCCACGGTTGCCAGTGAATCGGCGGCGGGCGCGAGTTCGGGTCGCGCGGCGGGCGCACTCGCGACCACTACCTGGTCGAGCAATTGCGGCGCGGTCCGGGCGTTGATCACCTCGATCATCGTCGTCGCGTCGAGCGCCTGCTCGACGATCACGACATCGGCGTACCCGATGGCGCGACCGCGGTAGAGCGCTTCGATCGGGACGCCGGGGACGACGAGCGGGTCGGTGCCCAGCACGCGCCGTGCGCTGTCGATGCTGATGGCGCCGCCCTTCTGCCACTGGCTGCGTCCGTTCCCGGATTCTTTTCGCAGGGCAATCCGCGCCGGCCGCTCTTCAAGCCGCACACTGTCAGCGACGCCCGCGGCAGCCCTGTCCGCCGACATCATCGGCTCGGGGCGCGGTAACGCGATGTTGTCTACCCGAGCGCGGGCCTGCGGCGGAGCAGGCGGAGCCGCGGCCGTCGTGCGTGCCGCGCCGGGCGTCGCGACGTGAGTTTCGCGGCGCGCCAGCTCCTGCTTCGGCGGCTCCGGCCTTGTGGGCGTCGTCGCCGCCGTGGAGCGTGCCGCTTCGGCTTCCGGGGCTCGCTTCACATCGCTGCCGAGGTAGGTCCCGATGCCGAGGGCCAGTGCCACGGTCGCCGCCCAGGCCAGCGGGAGACGCACTTGCCACCACAGCCGGGTGGGAGCCTTCACGTCGCCGGCCCGGAACGGTGGCAGCGCGCGGTCGGGCGGTGTGGCCACCGCCAGCAGCTCGGCGGCGCGGGCGATCAAGGCGCGCTCTTCGTCTACCCGCCGGCGGCATTCGGGGCACTGGGCCAGGTGTGCGTCGACTCCCCGGGCCTCCGCCGGCGTCAGCTCGCCGTCGAGATAGCTATGCAGGATCCCGTCATCCACGTGCGACATGCTCACCTGACTTTCCCTCGTAGGCTTCCACCAGCCGCCGGCGCGCCCGCGCCAACGTCGTGCCGATCGCCCCGCGCGCGAGCCCCGTTTGCGCCGCGATTTCGTCGTACGACAGCCCTGAGTCCCACAACAGGAGCACCTCCCGGTCGCGGGGCGTCAGCTGCTCCAGCGCGGCGCGGACCTGGGCGCGCTCGGTCTCCGCGTGCACCGCGTCATCCGTCGCCGGCTCGCTCTGCGGCTCGGCCTTGAGCAGCGTGAGGTGGCGGCGCTCCCGCGCCGCGCGCCGTGCGTCGTCCCGCGCCATGTTCGCAGCCACGATGAAGAGCCACCCCCGCGCGTTGTCCGGTTTGTGCACCACCGCGCGCGCAAACGCCTCCTGCGCCAGGTCCTCCGCGCGCGCGGCGTCCCACACCTTGCGGTACAGGAAGCGCACGAGCGCGCGGTAGGTGGTGCGATAGATCTCCGCGAGATCCTGGGGCACGGCACTAAGTGCGGAATGCGGAGTTCGGAATGCGGAATGTCAGGATAAGCGTCACGAGGCGAACGACCCCCCCCTGAAATTCCGCGTTCCGCATTCCGCACTCCGCATTGGGCTCATCACCTAAAGTTGCTCACGAGCTTCGCCAACTCGCCATCATCCCAGGTGGTTTTGCCTCCGGCGTCAATCCTGACGCTCACGCGGCGCCCGGCCACCAGCACCGCCGGCTCGAGCGTGGCCGGCTGCAGCAGCTCGGGGAGGGCCCGCAGCAGTGCGAAGTACGCGTCGCTGAAGGCCGCGACGCTCACCACGCGCAAGGAGTCGTGATGCGCGATGTCGCTCCACACACCATCGCGCCATGCGAACACGCGGCCGCCCACGCGCTGTCTGCGACTCGTCTTCCCGCGCTCCTGCACGAGGACGGAGTCGGCCGCGACCGAACCGGTCGCGACCACCGCCTCGAGGTTGACCGAGCTGGCCATCTTGCGCGACGCCTCGGAGCGCCGCACCGCATCCGCCCCCGCCTGGTCTTGTGGCGCGGGCGCCATCAACGGAATGGGGCGCGCCGCGAGACTCGGCTCCTGCACCAAGTACGATGTGTACTCGGTCAGGATGCCGTAGCGCAACGCCAGCCGCTTCAGCTCGTCCACGATTTCGGGATTGGCGCCGTGCAGCCGGATCTCGCGGGACAACGCCCCCGCTTTGCGGGCCGCCCACAGCTGCTGGAGATAGCCGACCCCCGACGGCTCGCCGTCGAACCGGGCAGCCGTGGTGAATCGCTCCTCGCGACTATTCCTGCGTCCCGTCACCGTCAGGGACCGCTCCCCGTTGCCAGCTCCCCGGTACCGACCGAAGACGACGAGCTCGTCGCCGGCGAACAGGTCGGGCAGGCGCTGCGGCTGCAGATCATACAGGTCGACGCCGTCGGCCGCGAGCACGAGGTCGGTGAGCACCGGAGACGACACCTTGGCGGCGAGCGAGCCGACGGCCTGCTCGATATCGCCGCCGGGCTGAATGTAGGTCGTGACCCCACGGGCACGCTCGGTCAAGCGGTCGAGCACGTACGTGTTCACGTCGTACCCGATGCCGAACGCGAAGACGCGAAACGGCCCGCGGCCGCGCTCCGCCTGGTCGGCGAGGTGCTCGGGGTCGGTCTCGCCGACGGTCGGCACGCCGTCCGTGAGGAACACCACCACTCCGAGTGCCCCTTCGGCGGGCGGCGCGGCGAGCGCCTCCGAGAGCGCGCCCGCTACGTTGGTGCCGCCCCCCGCTTCGAGGCGTCGCACCCAGGCCTGCGCCCCTTGCACGGTCTCACTGGAGACCGCGGTCCACCCGGTCGCGTATCGCTCCACCCCGCTCGAGAACGCGATCACGCGGAATCGGTCTCCCGCGCGGACCGTGCCGAGCAGCTGCACCAGCGCGGCCTTCGCCTGGTCGAGCTTGTCGCCGGACATGGAGCCGGACACGTCGAGTACCGCGACCAGGTCGCGGCGCACCGTCTCGGCTTCGCGGGGGCGACCCGGCGCCAGCAGCAGCATGAAGTACCCGTCTTCGCCGGCGGGTTGGCTGGCGACGAACGACATGCCCACCAGACCGTGCGCCAGCGGCAGGAACAGCTCGAGGTCGCCGCGGGCGCTCGTGTCGGCGAGCGTGATCTCGAGGCGGTCGGCGTCGCGGGTCACATTCACGCGGTGCGTCGGGGAATACGGCTCGCCGAATCGTCCCGCGGAATCGACCTGGACGCGCAGGCTCTGCGACGGCGCGATGCCGGGTCCGCTGCCCGCGCCGTACCGAAAGCGCCAGGCGTCTCCCACGCGATCGAGCAGCTGCGTGTAGCGGAGCGTGATCTTGCGGGTCTCTCCCGGGGCGATCGGGAACACACGCGCCCGTAGCAGGCCGTGGCCGGCCAGCTCGATGAGCGCGGGGTCGCGCTTGCGCCGCACGATGTCCTCGTAAATCGCGCGCGCCTGGCTCGCATCCATCGGCTCTCCCTTGAGCTCGCGATCGCCTTGCCACAGGGAGAAGTCGCTGAACACGGCTTCGCCCGCGAGCGGATAGAGATAGTTGGCCTCGTCGAGCACAGGGCCTGAGTTGCGGAACCATTCTTCCACCATGACGCGCGCGGCCCGTCCGGTGAGGGTGACCTGCACGGCGCTGCGAACTTTGACGATCGCGCCGCGCGGAAAGGCCGGCAGCGGCCGAATCGGCTCGATCCATCCCTGCGCCGCTCCCGGCGCGAGCGGCGCGGTGAGCAGGCAGACGAGCCCCAGCAACCGAGGCGAGGACAGCATGGCGACGGATCCTGTGAGAGTCGAGAGAGAGACGCTGCGGGCCCGGTCGGTTGCACACGGCGGTCGGCGAGCGGTACGGGCCGACACCGTACGTGACGGCGTGCGAAGGGGTTGCGGTAAAGGTGCGCGCGCCCGCATCTTGGGATGCGCCTGCGCCGCCGGCAGTAGGTCGTCGCGCCCTATTGGATGGGAACCGTGCCGCGCTACACTTACCGCCGCCTCACGAAACTTCCCAGCTCGGCCGACGAGCTGCGTCGCCACACCGTGCTGAACCTCCCCGGCATGCTGCACGGGCTCAGCTTCGAGCACATGATCATGCGTCCCGGCGCCGCCGTGCCGATCTCAGTCGAGGACGACACGGGCATCCTGGTTTTCACGATCGCCGGACGCGGCGTGATGCTGCTCGACGGCGATCGGATCGAAGTGTCGGCGAACGATCTGGTGCATATTCCCGCCGGCGTGCCGTACGGGCTGCAGACCCTGGGTGGGACGGATTGGGTGTATGTGGTGCTGCAGGCGCCGACGGTGTAACGGGCGGCAAAGGGCGGCAGCGGGCGGCTGGCAACGGTCGCACGTGCCGCCCTTGCCGCCTATTGCCGCCCTTTGCCGCCTATCCGATCGCGCAGGCGTTCGGCCCGAATTCGAGGATCTCGGCGTCGGCCTCCGCCACATCGACGAGCCCCAGATTCGCCAGCTTGATCGTGCGATACGCCTCCGGCGGCGTGCTGGTGTGGTCGGACACCCATTTCAGGAAAGCGCGCCGCTCCTCGATGAGGACCGCTTCGTTGGTCGCCGCGATCACGTCGAACCGCGCGGCCACGCTGCGGTCCGCTCGGCGCTCGGTCTCGCTGGCGTAGTGGGCCGGGAGGATGACGAGGTCCCCCGTCCAGGCCCGGCGCACGCGCTCGAGACTGTCCCACAGCCGGGCCGCCCAGGCGTCGCGCTGTCCCCCCAGGTCGGGGCGACCGACTGACCGTACGAACAGGAAGTCACCGCTGAGCGCCAGCGCCCCGTCGGCGAGGAGCGCGAGACTCCCGAGGGTGTGCCCGGGGACGTGCGCCGCGACGAGCGTGGCCCGACCGAATGCGATCGTGTCGCCGTCGCCCAGGGGTTGGTACTCGACGCGACCTTCCGCGCCGTCGTAGGGGGAGCGGGCATCGTCCGGGTGCAGGAAATAGGGGACCTGCCAGCGCCGGGCGGCGGTGCGGGCGCCGCTCAGGTAATCGGCGTGCATGTGGGTGTCGATCACGGCCGCGGGCGTGGCGTCTAGGGCGCGCAGCAGGGTCTCGTACGGCTCGAGGTGGCGACCCGGGTCCACCACCAGGGCATCGCGGTCGCTCACCAGCACGTAGGAAAGAGCGCCCTTGCCGACGCGATCGAGCTGTACGACGTGCTGGAGCGCCGCAGTGGGAGAGAGGCGGCGGGGCAGGTATACGGTGTCCCACGCGGCCATGCCTCCGGCCACGGAGAACGCGTCGAAGCCGCGCTCCCGCAGGTATTGCGTGGCCTGCTGACTCGAGTTGCCGTGGCCGCAGATCACCGCCACCGGGGCCGTCGCATCGAGTCGCAGCGACTCGAGCGTAGGGAGCTGGTACATCGCCGAGGCCGGCAGGGTGCGAAAGTCGAGCGTCGCACCCAGCGTGACACGGCCGCGGGCGACGCGCTCGGGGGTGCGGATGTCGAGCAGCTGCACGCGCTCGCCCTGGTCGAGGCGGCGCGCCAGGTCGGCGGCGGGGATACGCGGGACGGACGGCGGCGGCATGGTGGTTCAGTGTCGCGGGCGTCGTGCGAAAACGCAACGTCCGCCGGCTCTCGCAGGACTCCCGTTTTCCGGGCACGCGAATATATTGTGAACGCGTTCACAAGCACCATCTCGTCTATCGTCCTGGAGGGAGTTCGCGATGCGGTTCACCCTGCTCACCACGCTCGTCGCGTTCACGGCCGTCGCCTGCGGCGGCGAGAAAAAGTCGGCGGCGTCTCAGGCTGAGGCTGCGACACCGATGCCGGCCGCCCCGTCTGCGGCGCCGGCCAGCCCCGAACCGGCGGGCGCCGTGGTCGAAGTCAAGATGACCGGTAACGGCACGTCCCAGGCCGCGTTCGCACCCAGCAAGCTGACGATCAAGACCGGCACGACCGTTCGCTTCATCAATGTCTCGGGCGGTCCGCACAATGTCGCCTTCTCCGGCGACTCCGTGCCCAAGGGCGGCGCCGATGCGCTGAAGAAGGGCATGCCGAATCCGATGGGTGACCTCACGGGACCGTTCCTCACGCAGCCCAACGAGAAGTACGACGTTTCCTTTGCGGGCGCCCCGGCAGGCGTGTACAGGGGCTACTGCATGCCGCACGTCGCGCTCGGCATGCACATTACGATCACGGTGCAATAGCCGGTCAGCGCGACCGCATCGTGAAACGGCCCCGGCCAACCCGGGGCCGTTCGAGGAATTCCCCCGCGCCATGATCCACCGCCTGCTGCTGAGTCTCGTGCTACTTGCCGTGTCGAGCGACGGCGCCGCGCCGGTGCCGCCCGCGGCGACCGCCCGCATCTTTCGCGATCCGGCCGCCGGCACGCTCGTGATCGATCTCGCGCCGATGGATCTGCCGGCCAACACGCCGCATCACATGATCGCGCAGCCGCCCGTCGCGACGCTCGAGATTCCGGAGACGGGCTTCATCTACGGCTTCCGGGTGCAGGTCGTGGACAGCGCGGGACACGCGCTGCCCGATGAGCTGATCCATCACTTCAATCTCATCGACCCCGACCACCGCGAGCTGTTTCTCCCGATCTCGCGCCGGCTGCTCGCCGCCGGACACGAGACCGGCGCGATCCGCCTGCCGCGCCTGCTGTTCGGCTTGCCGCTCGAGCGCGGGGAGCACGTCGTCGCCAGCGCCATGGTCGAGAACCTGACGGCCACGACCTATGTGGGGGCGCGCGTACGACTCGCGATGAATTTCACGCCGACGGGTCGGCCCTGGCCGCTGTTCAGCGCCTCGCCCTGGCAGATGGATGTAGCCTTCCCGGTCGGCGACAAGTCGTTCACGCTCTCGCCGGGCCACTCCTCGCGATCGTACGAAGGGAGCCCGGTGGTGCCGGGCAGCATCGTCGGCCTCGGGGGTCACATGCACGACTTCGGGCGTGTGATCGAGTTCGCGGACGCGACGACGGGCGAAGTGATCTACCACGCGGCTCCCGTGGCCGACTCGACGGGCCGCATCGAGTCGGTTCCCGTCGCGTTTCTCTACGGATGGACCCGTCTCGGCGTCCACATCGTGCCCGCGCACCGCTACCGCGTGACCGTGTCGTACGACAACCCCACCGGTCAACCGATTCCGGACGGTGGCATGGGCGTGGTCGGCGGCCTGTTCGTACCCGACCGCGGCGTCACGTGGCCCGCCGCCGACCGGCGCGACACGCTCTACCACGACGACTACCTCCACTACATGCGCCTCGCGGGTGGCCACGAGATGAACATGGCCGGGACCGCGATGCCCATGACGATGGCCGGGCACGAGCATCACCGCTGAGGTGGCGGCTGACGCCGTGCTGCTGGACTTCGGCGGCACGCTCGACGCGGACGGCGTGCATTGGAGCCCGCGGTTTCACACGGCCTATCGCGCCGCAGGCGGGACCCTCGACTTCGCGGCGTTCGAGCCGCTCTTCAGAATCTCCGACCAGGCCCTGGCGCACTTGCCGGGTATCGCCACGCTCGGCTTCCGGGCCGCGATCGAAACACAAGCCCGCCTGCTCGCCGAGGTGCTTCCCGACCGTGAGCGCGTGAATCCGGCGGCGATCGCCCGACGCCTGCACGGCGACGCCCTGGCCGCCGTCGAGCGCAACCGTCCGGTGCTGGAGCGGCTGGCCGGGCGCTACCGCCTGGGCGTCGTGTCGAACTTTACGGGCAACCTCGAGCCTTGTTTGACAGAGCTCGGCCTGGCGAGATTGTTCGCTGCCGCCAGCGATTCCGCCGTGGTGGGATGCAGCAAGCCCGATCCACGCATCTTCCTTGGCACGCTGGCCCGGTTGGGAGCGCGCCCGGAGCGCGCCTGGATGGTGGGGGACAACTTCGAGGCGGATATTCGCGGCGCCGCGGCGCTCGGCCTGCGCACCTGCTGGCTCGCTCCGCCCGAGCGACCGTTGCCCGCGACGGCGGGACAGGGGGACGTCCCCACCGCCCGCATCGCATGCTTCGTGGACATCGAAAGGGTGCTCGCCTAACAGGTGCACGGGCTCATCCTCGCGGGCGGCGAGGGGTCGCGCCTCGCGGCGGGGGGGATTGCCGTTCCCAAGCCGCTCGTCGAAGTGGCGGGCCGGCCCCAGATCGTGGGCCTGCTCGAAACCTTCGCCACGCTGGGTTGCTCCAGCCTCACGTGTGCAGTTCGTGCGGATTTCCCGGAAGTCCGGCGCTTGCTTGACGGGAGGCGGTTCGGCCCGCCCCTTACAGTGGTGCCCTGTCGCACACCGTCCTCCCTGCATACGCTGGTCGAGGGACTGCGGGGGATGGCCGCGGGCCCGGTGTTCTGCAGCATGGTGGACACCGTGATGCGGGCAGAGGACTGGGAGGCGGTCTATCGGGCGGCCGGGCGGTATCTCGAGGAGGGGACCGAGCTGGTGCTCGCTGTGACGCCGTACGTGGACGACGAGTCTCCGGTGTACGTAAGCCGGCGCGCGGACGGCGCGGTGTCGGCCGTGAGCGACCAGCCGGTGACCCCCGTGTGCGTCACGGGCGGGGTCTACGGCCTGAGCATGGCCGCCCGCCTGGCCGCGGCGGGTGCCGTCGCCGGTGGCGTGCACAAGATGCGCGCTTTTCTCAAGGCACTGGTGGCGGAGGGGCGGCGCGTGGCGGCCGTCGAAGTGCCGCGCATTATCGATATCGATCGGCCATCGGATCTTCAGACCGCGAACGCGTGGCTCGCCGCGCGCGAAAGGTAGACCTTGGCCCAACTGGTCGCGATTTACCGCAGCCCGTCGTACTCGCCGCTGCAGCACCGCGTGAACGACACCGCCATCCTGGACGCCACGGTCCGGTTGCTCGAGGCCGACGGCTGGCGGGCCACCAAGACCACGGAGCTCGAGGTGGAGCAGGGCCGCCTGCCGGCGGCGGAGCTCTACCTCAACATGTGCCAGGGCTCGCTCGCCGCGGAGCAGCTGATGCCGCTCGAGTCCGACGGCATCGTGGTGGTGAACCGGCCGTCGAGCGCCTTGAATTGCCACCGCTATCGCCTGGTCCGGCGACTGGGCGACAGCACGCTGCCGTTCCCCCGGACGCTCATCCTCGCCAGCTCGGCTCCGCTGCCGCCGCCCGCCCAGCTCGGCGCACTCAGTCGCGATCACCACAAGCTCTGGATCAAGCGCGGCGACGTGCACGCCGAGCGTCCGGAGGATGTGGTCGCCACGACGCCGGACGGCCTGCCGGAGGCGTTGCGCGCCTTCACGGATCGTGGTATTCCCTGGGTGGCGCTGCAGGAGCACGTGTCGGGGCCGGTGGTGAAGTTCTACGGCGTGACCGACGGTCGCTTCTTCAACTGGTACGGCGCGGAGGCCGGGTTCGACGGCGAGCGTCCTCAGGTGGACGAGAACCGCCTCAAGGCGCTCGCCTTCGAGGCGGCGGCGATCCTCGGACTCGAGGTGTTCGGCGGCGACGTCGCGTTCCCCGAGCCCGACCGCCCGGTCTTGATCGACATCAACGACTGGCCCAGCTTCGCCCCGTTCCGCGAGCCGGCGGCGCGCGCCATCGCGGCCTACATCACTCACCGCTTCGCCCATCGGAAACATTCGTGACGCACACCTTACGCCGTCTCCAGATCCCCGGCCCGAAGTCCAAGGCCTTGTTCGACGCGGAATCCGCGTACCTGGCGCCCGGCACGCAGAGTGTGGCCCTGTTCAGCCAGCTGTCGATCGACCGCGGCGAGGGCGCCGTCCTGTACGACGTGGACGGCAACCGCTACATCGATCTCCTCGCCGGCGTCGGGGTGGCGAGCCTGGGCTACGCCCATCCCAAGTACGTCGCCGCGATGCAACGGCAGATCGCCCGAGTCCATGTCGGGAGCTTCACGACCGAGCACCGCGCGGCGCTGGTCAAGCTGCTCGCCGAACTTGCCCCCGGCGACCTGAACCGCACCCAGTTCTACTCGAGTGGGGCCGAGGCCGTCGAGGCGGCGCTGCGGCTGGCGAAGTCGCGCACCGGGCACACGGAAGTGATCGGGTTCTGGGGCGGGTTCCACGGCAAGACCGGGGGCGTGCTGCCGGTCCTGGGATCGAGCTTCAAGCACGCGCTCGGGCCCCTGATGCCGGGGGCGTACCTGTCCCCCTACGCCTCCTGCGCGCGCTGCGCGTTCGGCAAGACCTTCCCGTCGTGCGAGTGGCACTGCGTCGACTTCCTGCGCAAAAAGATCGAGCTCGAGACCACGAAGGACGTCGCGGCGATCATCGTCGAGCCGATCCAGGGCACGGCCGGCAACGTCGTGCCGCCGCCCGGTTACCTGCAGCTCTTGCGCGAGCTCGCCGACGAGCTGGGCGCGCTGCTGATCTGCGACGAGATGATCACGGGATTCGGACGCACGGGCAAGATGTTCGCGATCGAGCACGAGGGTGTCCTCCCGGACATCCTGACGGTGGGGAAGGGGTTTGGGGGCGGCTTCCCGATGAGCGGCGTGATCGCGCGCGAGGAGCTCGCCTTCTCGAAGCCGTGGGCCAATCCGAGCGGCAGCTCGTCGTCGTACGGCGGCAATCCGCTGGCGGCCGCGGCGGCGCGGGTGACGGTGGAGACGATCGTGGAAGAGAATCTGGTGGAGCACGCGCGCCGTGTGGGCGACCGCATGCTCGCGGAGCTCAAGCGTTGGCCGGCGACGCTCCCCATCGTGTCGGACGTGCGGGGCCGCGGCCTGCTGCTCGGCATGGACCTCGTGGTCCCCGGCACTCGCACGCTGCTCGACAAGAAGACGACGCGCTGGATTTTCGACACGTTGTTGTCGCGCGGCGTGCTGGCGATGATCTACAACCCCGAGGTCCGCATCAACCCGCCGCTGGTCATCGAGGAAGACCAGGCGATGGGCGCCCTCGCCATCATGAAGGACGTGCTCAGTGAAGCCACCGAACGACTTGTCGCATAAGGGGCGGTCGGTCGAGGAGTGGGTGGACCTCCACTTCTTCCGGCCCATTGGGATCCGGATCGCCCGGGCGTTGCAGCCCACCGGTATTTCCGCCGACCAGGTGACCCTGTGGTCGCTCGTGATCGGGGTCGTCGCCGGCCACCTGTTCGCCTACCGGGACCGCTGGACCAACCTGATCGGCTTCGCGCTGTTCATCGTGTCCGATGTGTTCGACTCGGCGGACGGGCAGCTGGCGCGGCTGCGGGGCACGTCCACGCGGTTCGGCCGGGCCCTGGACGGGATCAACGACAACCTCCGCTTCGTCAACCTGTATTTCCATCTGATGTACCGACTCATCGCCTCGGGCTTTTGGGGGCCGGGCGCGTGCTTGCTGGTGGCGGCCGCCGGGCTCGCCCACACGTTCCAGAGCGCGGCCATCGACTTCGTGCGCAACGCGTACCTCTACATCGGTGTGGGCGGCCGCGGGGAGCTCGATCTCCCCGAGGACCTGGACCCCGCCCCGCGCGGCTCGTGGCTGGTCCGGTTCGGGGCCCGCGTGTACCGCGATTACGTGGTGCGACAGGTGCAGCTGTTCCCCCGCTCGGTAAAGCTCATCCGCGCGTTGCGGCAGGAGGGGGGGGCCGTCTCGCCGCAGTTCCGGACGCAGTACCGCGCACGGCAGGACGTTGTGCTGCCGCTGTGCGCCTGGTTGGGGCAGAACATCCGGTTCGTCGTACTGGGCATCGCGGGGCTGGCCGGACGCCCGTCCGCGTTCCTGTGGACCGAGGCGGTGTGGATGAGCCTGGTGCTCGTGGTGTTGCTGTGGATGCACGAATGGAATGCCACGGCGCTGGGCGGCCTGCTCGACGCGGAGCACAATGCCTACGCCCGCCTCGTCTGAGCCGCGCCGCTACCGCGGTGCCCTGATCGGCGCGGGGGGCATCGCGCGGCAGTCTCATTTGCCCGCGCTGCGGGGCGCGCTGCGCGCCCGGGTCGACGTCGTCGCCCTCGTGGACACCGCGCCCGGCGTTCCCCCGGTGGACGGGATCCCCCTGTTGCGCGACCACACGGCGCTCTCCGACCTCGGCCCGCTCGACTTCATCGACATCTGCACCCCGACCGCCTCCCATCTCGAGCTCACCGTGTGGGGACTGGAGCAGGGCTACCACGTGGTGTGCGAGAAGCCGGTGGCGGTCACGCGCGTAGAGGCCGAGCGGATCGCCGCGGCGTCGCGGGCGAGCGGCCGGATCGTGCTGCCGTGCCACCAGCACCGCTACAACCCGGTGTGGCTGCGGGTGAAAGAGTGGCTCGCGGCCGGGGCCATCGGTCGCTGGCATCTGGCGGAGTTTTCGATCCACCGGCTCGCAGCCGACCCCGGCCGGGCCGTGGGAGGAGGAGGGGGGAACACGCCGTGGCGGGGCACGAGCTCGGCGGGACGAGGCGGCGTGCTGCTCGACCACGGTACGCATCTCGTCTACCAGCTCCTCGACGTCGCCGGCATGCCGGCCGCGGTAAGCGCCTGGACGGGCCGGCTGCGGCACGCCGGCTACGATGTCGAGGACACGGCGGCCCTGCGGTTCGAGTATCCCGACCGGCTGGCGACGATGTTCTTCACCTGGGCCGGGCGCACGCGCGAGAACCGGATCCGCTTCGTGGGCGATGCCGGCATGATCGAATGGGTGGACGGTGAGCTGCGGCTCGAGCGGGCCGGCGCGGTCGAGCGGCTGGACTTCGCGGCCGAGCTCCAGAAGACGGCGTACCAGCGGTGGTTCGCCTGCCTGTTCGAGGCGTTCGTCGCCGCGCTCGACGCGGGCGACGCCGGCGCACCATTCCTGGACGATATCGGGCGGGTGGCGGGCGTGGTGGAGCACGCGTATGCGGCGGCCCGGAGCGGCGCGACGCTGGCGATCCCGGGCGGCGTGTGAGCCGTCGGCTCCAGGCCCTGCTGTTCGTCGTCGGCTCCGCGGTGTTCGCCTATCTGGTGGCGCGCATCGGGGTGGGAGCGCTGCTCGCGGACGCACGCCACACGGGCTGGATGTTCGTCCCGATCCTGCTGCTGTACGGCGCGGTATGCGGGTGCAACGCGGGCGCGTGGTGGCTCGTGATGGCCGGTGAGCCGAGCCGCCCGCCGTTCTGGCGGACGTGGGCCATCACCGTGGCCAGCTTCTCGCTCAACTTCATGACCCCGCTCGTCAATGTGGGCGGCGAGCCGTTCAAGATCGCCGCCGTCGCACCCTGGCTCGGCCTGCGGCGTGCCGCCGGGTCGGCGGTGATCTATCAGATGCTGCACACCTTCGGGATGCTGCTGAGCTTCCTCACGGCGGTGGTGCTCGGCATGATCTTCCTGCCCCGGTCACCGGTCATCGTAGCGCTCTTGGCCGGCGCCTTCCTCGGGCTCGCCGCCCTGACGCTGCTGCTCCTCACCGGTCACCAGCGGGGCATGCTCGCGGGCGCGCTCGACCTGCTGCACCGGATCCCGCTGCTCGACCGGCTGGCCCGGCGACTCGAGCCGAAGCGTGCCACGCTGGCCTCGATGGACCAGCAGATTACCCAGTTCTATCACGCGAGCCCACGCCGTTTCCTGCAAGCCCTGGCGCTGGAATACGCCAGTCGCTGCCTCTTCATGGCCGAGTACCTGCTCATCGCCTTGTCGCTGGGACTCGACATCGGCTACGCGCGGGCCTACGTCATCGGTGGTCTCACGCAGCTCGTGCAAAACGTGTTGTTTGTCGTGCCGTTCGAGGCCGGCACGAAGGAGGGCTCGCTCTACCTCCTCTTCCAGCTCCTGGGCCTCGACCCGGCACTCGGCGTGTATACCGCCATCGTGAGCCGGGTACGTGATCTCGTATGGATCGGCGCGGGCGTCGGCCTCGTCTGGCTCTCGGGCCGCCGGGCGGCGCCGGCCGGGGCCGCGACGCCATGACGGTCTTCACGCACTTCCTCGCCACCACGCTGGGCGTGCAGGCGATGGGACTCGAGGGGCGCGACCGGGTGCTCGCCTACGCCTTCGGGATGGGCGTCGACATCGATCACGTGGTCAAGGCGCCGTTCTATCTTCGCGCCGTGGGGCTGCGGGACAAACGCGGTTACTACTGGCGCTCGTCGCTGCAGGAGCCGGTCGCGCTCCTGTGGATCGTACCGCTGTGCGTGTTTCTCGGCAGCGTGGTGCCGATCCTGTTCTTCGCGATCCACGTCGCCATGGATTACAGCGTGCGCTTCGAGAAGATGCCGCTCTACCCCTACTCCACGTGGGTGACTCGCGGGTGGCTCGTCACGCTGCCCGACAAGCTCAAGGAAGGTACCCTGTTCGTGCTCCTGCTCGCGGGCTACGCGGCCCTGTACTGGTACCGTCACCGTGTTTGATTTCGCGCCCGCAATCGGACGTGGCGCGGACCGGGCGATCCGCCCGCTGCTGCGGTGGTGTCACGAGACCCTCGGCCTGTCGCCGGCGCAGGTGACGTGGGCCGCGTTCGGGGCGAGCGCGGCAGCCGGCGTGGCGCTCGCGGCCGGCCGCTTCGGGGTGGGGCTGGCCCTCATGGCGCTGGGACAGGTCTTGGATGGGATCGACGGCGGGATCGCCCGGGCGTACGGCTTGGAGTCGGCCGGCGGTCGGCGGCTCGACACCCGGCTCGACCGCGCGTCCGAGGCCGCGATCTTCGCGGGGGTCGGCTGGGCCGGCCTGGTCTCGTGGCGGCTGGTGCTGCTCGCGCTCGCCGCGATCCTGCTGATGACCAGCATCGCCGATCGCTCGAAGCTCGACCCCGGGGTCAAGCGGTTCGCACTCTACTTCGGCGTGTGGCTGCCGTACCCGCTCATTTTCAGCGTGATCTTCCTGGTCAATCTGACGGCGTACGTGGTCGGGCTGCTGATCATCGACTGTCGGTTTCAGCGGAAGATGGACGCGCTCGGTGGGGACCTCGACACGGTCGCGTCGCGCGCGGCGGCCCTCCCGGGCTAGGCCCGGCCGGTTTCGAGCCCGCGCTCGGCGAGCGCGGCGGGCGCGGCGGCGGGCGCCGTGGCGTAGTAGATGGCGTGGGAGGCGAGCACCGCGCCCGCCACGATCAAGCCGGCGACCGCGTCCACCGCGTAGTGAAACTGCCCGTACACCACCGACAGCACCAGCCCGATGGTAAACGGCGCGAGCACCAGTCCCAGCCGACGCCAGTAGCGCAACGCGCACACGGCCGCGACCACCGCGGCCGCGACGTGCGACGACGGGAACGCCGCTCCCCACGAGTCGCCGCGGTCGAGCAGCCACTGCGTCGCCCGCGCGGGCCACACGTCCGTCGCCGCGTTGTGCGCGAGATCGAACGCGTAGCGCGGTCCCGCCACCGGGAAAAACAGGAACACTACGTAGCACAGATAGAACGTGATCATCACGGCGAAGATGGTGTGCCGCGCCGCGGCGCGGCGACCGCTCAGCCACAGCCCGAGCGGCGACGAGTACAGGATGGCGTAGTAGGCGAGGTAACAGCCGTGGAGATACCACGAGAGCACCGGGTTCGGCATCTCGCGGATCCAGCGATAGGAGAGCTGCGATCCGAATGCCCACAGCTCGAGCCGCTGCACGGCCAGGTCGTGCTGGAAGGCGAGGTCCACGTTGAGGACGCCGACCTCCGCGTACAGGCCGCCCAGCAGCAGCATGGGGTACCAGTCGCCCAGGAACCGACCCACGGGGCCCGCCTGCCGCGCCGCGGGGGCGATCAGCACCAGGACCAGGATGAGAGCGTGGGCGGTGAGCAGCAGGTTCCAGCCGGCGTGATCGTGGCCGGAGAACGCCAGGACCGCGGCGGTCGCGACGGCGATGTAGACGAGGGTGACGACGTCCACCGCTTCGAGGCGTTCCACGACGCCACGACGCAACGTTGCAAGCAGCGTCGTGAGACGTGGCGTCCTGGCGTCGTGTAACGTGCTCACAGCCACCCCTCTTTCCGGTACCACTGCGCGGTTCGTCGCAGTCCGGTTTCGAGGTCGGTCTCGGGCCGCCATCCTGTGTCGCGCATCAGGGCCTCGGGGCGGCAGGTCCACGCCGGGGCGAGGAACTCGGCCGCCTTGTCCGACGAGAGCAGCGTCGCCCGGCCCGCCAGGTGGGCGACCGAGCCGATCACCCACAACAGGCCACGCACCACTGGGGCGGGCAGCGGCACGACCCGGGGCTCTCGGCCGACCGCGCGCCCGATCGCCCGCACCAGTCCCCGGCTGGTCGTCACCGTGGGGTGCGCGGCGTAGTATACGCGATTCGCCGCCGCGGGCGCGGTGGCCGCCACCAGCGCCCCCGCGAGATCCCCTGCGTAGATGACCGACAGCTCCTGGGATCCGTCACCGAACACGGGGCCCAACCCGAGTCGCGCCAGCTTGAACAGCTTGAGCACCTCGCGATCCCGTTCGCCGTACACGGTCGGCGGGCGCACAATGGTCCAGGGAAACGCCATCGCCCGCACCAGCACCTCCGCCGCGAGCTTGCTCTGGCCGTACGGCGTGACCGGGGACGGCGGCCGGGTCTCGTCGACCGGCGCTCCCGGGCGCGTCGGGCCGGCGGCCGCGAGCGACGACACGAGCACGAAGCGCCGCGGCGGCCGCTCGGCCGCGGCTTCCAGCACGTTGGCCGTGCCGTCGCGGTTGGCGCGCATGAACTCGTCGAGACCGCGCGCGCTGATGCGTCCGGCGACGTGATAGATCACCTCCGCATCGGCGCAGCCGTCGCGCAGCGCGCGCGCGTCGTCCAGGTCGCCCTGCACCAGCCGAACGTCTGTCCACCCCAGCGCCCGCGCCTTGGCGGGCGTACGGACCAGACACGTCACCGCATCGCCTTGGGCGCGGAGCGCCCGCACCAGGTGCGCACCGACGAAGCCCGTCCCGCCGGTGACGAACGCCTTCACAGCGGCTTGTCGTAGATCCGGTACGTCTTGTACGGACGAAAGCCGAGCTGGAGCGCGGCGTTCACCATCGGGACGTTGTCCTCGAGGATCCAGCCGCCTTCGCCCCAGTGATAGCCGTGGACCGCGCCCTTGGTCCAGATCCAATGGTACATCAGGGCGTCCACCCCGCTCATGCGGTACTGCTTCAGGGTGCCGAGCAGGAGGATGCGGCAGCGATGAATCTTGCGCGAATACCAGAGAATCTTCGGCAGCCCGTACAGGCGCCCCGAGGGATTGTGCTTCAAGGCCACGTTGAAATCGGGGAGGGCGACGGCGAATCCGATCACCTCGCCCTCCCGCTCCGCGAAGCACACCAAGTCGGGCTCCACGATCGCCTTGAGCTGTTTGGCCAGGTGGTCGATCTCGGCCTCGGTGAGGGGCACGAACCCCCAGTTCTTTTCCCATGCCCGGTTGTAGAGCACCTTGACCAGCTCCACTTCCTGCTTGAAGCGCTTCATGTTCAACGGCCGCAGCGTGATGTTCTTGCGCTCCGCGATCACTTTGGCCGCCCGCGCGATCCGCTCCGGCATCTGCGCGTTGGGGCTCTCGAAGGCGAGCAGATCCTTCGCCTTGGCGAACCCGTAGCCCTGGTGCAGGCCGACGTAATACCGCGGGTTGTGCGGCATCATCAGGGTCGGCGGCGTGTCGAAGCCGTCGACCAGGAGCCCGCACTCGTCGTTGATCGAAGGACTCATGGGCCCGCGCATGACCCGCAGGCCGCGCTCGCGCAGCCAGGCGGCGGCGGCGTCGAACAGGGCCCGCGCCACGCGGGAATCGTCGATGCACTCGTAGAAGCCGTAGAAGCCGACGCGGTCGCCGTGTTCCCGCGTATGCGCCTCGTTCTTGATGGCCGCGATCCGCCCGACCGTCCGCCCGTCGACCCGCGCCAGGAAATACTGCGCCTGGGCGTGCTGGAAGAACGGGTTCTTGGCCGGGGTGAGCAGGGTGCGGACGTCCATCCGCAGCTGCGGCACCCACAGCGGGTCGCCGCGATAGTGGTCGTAGGGGAATGCGATGAACTGCGAGAGACCGCGCCCGTCCGTGACGGGCGCGATCTCCGGATCGCTCAGATGACCCCCAGCTCTTTGCCGAGGCGGGCGAACACCTCCAACGCGTGGTCGATCTGCTGCGACGTGTGCGTTGCCATCAGGCTGGTGCGCAGCCGGCAATGCGACGGCGGCACGGCGGGCGGCACCACCGGGTTGGTGAACACACCCGCTTCGAACAGCTTCCGCCAGAACAGGAACGTCTTCTCGAGTGGGCCGATGAGCACCGGTACGATCGGCGTCTCGGTCGGGCCGATGTCGAAGCCGACCGACCGCAGGCCGGTTTGGAGCCGGCGCGTGTTCTGCCACAGGCACTCACGCCGCTCGGGCTCGCGCTGCAGGATGTCGAGCGCGGCGAGCACGCCCGCGGTGTTCGCCGGCGGCAGCGCGGCCGTGAAGATGAGTGGCCGGGAGTTGTGCTTCAGGAAGTGGATGACGTTCTCCGAGCCCGCCGCGAAGCCGCCGATCGAGGCGAGCGACTTGGAGAAGGTCCCCACGATGATGTCGACGTCGTCGGTGAGGCCGAAGTGCGCCGCGGTGCCGTCGCCGCGGGGGCCGAGTACGCCCACGGCGTGCGCGTCGTCGAGCGCCAGCGCCGCGCCGTACTTCTGCGCGATCTTGAGCAGGTTGGGAACGTCGGCGATGTCTCCCTCCATGGAATAGACGCCGTCCACGATGACCATGACCCCGGTGCCCGCGGGCACCTGCTGCAGCTTCCGCTCCAGCTGGGCCAGGTCTCCGTGGTTGAAGCGCACCGTCTCGCCGTACGACATCTTGGCCCCGTCCACGATCGACGCGTGGTCGAGCTTGTCGAGAAACACCACGTCGCCCCGGCCCACCAGCCCCGAAATGAGCCCCAGGTTTGCCTGATAGCCCGTCGAGAAGACCAGACACGCTTCCTTCCCGAAGAACTGCGCCAGCTCGTGCTCGAGCCGCTCGTGCAGATCGAGCGTGCCGTTCAGGAGCCGGCTGCCGGTGCAGCCCGACCCGTAGCGCTCGAGCGCCTGCTTTGCCGCCGCGAGCACGGCCGGATGATGGGTGAGCCCCAGATAGTTGTTGGAGCCCATCATGATCCGCTCTTTGCCTTCGATGACGACGACGGTGTCTTCGGAGTGGGAAATGGGCCGGAAGTACGGGTACAGGCCCACTGCCTGGAGCTCCCGGGCCTTGGTGAACGTCTTGCACTTATCGAACAATGCGACGTGCTGCAGGGTCTCGGTGTTCACGGGGCCCCCAGGGCGGTGATGGGAAAATGCAGCCTACATGCTAGTGATGGTGACCTAAAACCGCAAGGGGACGAGAGATGCGACGCGTCAGCGCGCACTACCTCTGGTACGTAAGTTGAAGGGCGATGCGCCCGCTGGCAGTGGCGATCACTTTGTTGACCGTCGCCGCGCAACCGGCGGCGACACAAGACCGGTATCGCGTCGCCTGGTGGGATGCGGCGTCGGTGCTGGTCGCCGGTGGGCTGTCCATCATTCCCCAAGCTGCGGGGCTGCCCCGCGGCGCGCCGCCCTGCGCGCCGTGCGACCCCGCCGCGCTGCCCGGCATCGATCACGCGGCGCTGCACACCTTCTCGGCGTCCGCCGGGACCGCGAGCAGCGTCCTGCTCGCGGGCGTCGTCGCCGGCTCGGGGCTGGCGTCGCTCGCGGGAGCCACGCCCGCCCAGCTGCGAGGCCACGCCGTGGTGTACGCCAACGCGCTCGCGTGGACCTTGGCGGCGTCGCAATGGCTCAAGGTGCTCGCGCACCGCAGCCGGCCGGTGCTCTACACGGCCGACGCCCCGGCGGCCGCTTCCAACCCGGACAGCCGGCGCTCGTTTCCTTCGGGGCACGCGGCGCTTGCCTTCGCCGCCAGCACCGCGTACGTGGTGATGGCCGGGCGGGAGCGGCTGCCTCACCGCACGCGCAACGCCGTCTTGTTGTATGCGGCATCGCTGGGCGTGGCGGCGCTGCGCGTCTCCGCCGGCCACCATTTTCCGACGGACGTCGCGGGCGGGGCAGCGCTCGGCGTGGGCATCGGCTGGTTGGCGGCGCGCGTGCACCCTACGGGGCCCTGACGTGAGCCAGCAGCTCCCCCGTGTGATGGGGCTGCGCGACGTGGTGCTGTTCAATATCAGCGCCATCGTGGGGCTGCGCTGGCTCACCACCGCGGCGAGCCAGTTCGGGCTCGCGAGCCTGCTCCTGTGGCTCGTGGCCATGGTCGTGTTCTTCCTGCCGTCGGCCGTGGCGGTGCGGGAGCTGGCCGACATCGATCCCGCGGCGGGCGGGATCTATCGCTGGGTCCGCCGGGCGTTCGGACCGCTGCACGGCTTCGTCGCGGGCTGGGGGTACTGGGTCAACAACCTGTTCTACTTTCCCTCGCTCCTGGTGGCGACCGCGGCGATCGCCGCCTACGCTGCCGGCCCGCGCTTCGTCCACCTCGCCGACGACAACGCCTTCATCGGGGTCGTCTCCCTCGCCGGGCTGTGGCTCGCGGTGGGCATGAACGTGGTCGGCCTGCGCGTGGGCAAGCAGCTGCAGAATCTCGGCGGCTACGGCACGTGGCTTCCGGCCCTGGTGTTCGTGCTGCTCGCGGTGTGGTCGCTGGTGACGCGCGGCGGCGCGACCCCATTCACCACCCGCACCCTCCTGCCCGCCAGCCTCGACTTCCAGTCCTTCTATCTGTTCGCAACCATGACCTTCGGTCTCGCCGGCCTCGAGCTCGCGCCCACGTTGGGGGACGAGATCTACGATGCCGCAGCGACCTTGCGTCGTGGGGTTCTCGTGTCGGGCGTCGCCATCGTCGCCATGTACGTGCTCGGCACCGCCGCGATGCTCGTGGCACTGCCGCGGGAGACGGTCAGCATCACCAACGGCATGCCGCAAGCGACGGCCGCCCTGGTGCAGCGGCTCGGCGCGCCGCGCTGGCTTGCGCCGCTCGCCGCGATCGTCGCGATCCTGCTGGTGCTCGGCAATCTGGGAGGCGTGGGCGCGTGGCTCGCCGGCTCGGCGCGGCTGCCCTACGTGGCGGGCGTCGATGGCGCGCTGCCGCCGGCGTTCGGGCGGATCCATCCTCGCTGGCACACGCCACACGTCGGCTTGTTGATCCAGGGCGCGATCGCGACGGCGTTCGTGATCGCGAGCCTCGTGGGCTCGACGGTCAAGAATGCCTATCTCGCGCTCACGCAGACCACCATCATTCTTTTCTTCATTCCCTACATCTATCTGTTCGCGGCCTACCTGCGGCTGCGCCGTGAGCGAACCGCGACCAGCGCGCTGATCGGGTTCGTCGGTCTTGCGGCAGTGGTGTTTTCCATCGTCTTGGGCTTCGTCGCCCCCGCCGACGAGGCCTCTCCCTGGCTCTACCGGGCCAAGGTCGTGGGAGGCGTGATCGGATTCATGCTGCTCGGGGTAGTACTCGCCAGGCGCGGTGTGAGGCATCACACAGCCGCACGGTCGGCGGCGCCCTAGAATGCAACGTTGCGTCCATCCCTCTTGAGGGACCCCGGGAGTTCTCTCGTGAAGCGTCGTCGCTCGCTGTTGCTGACAGTGATCGCGGTCGTGTGTCTGCCCGCCGCGGGACGGCCCCAACAGGGTCCACCCCCCGTGCGCCGCGAGATTCGCGGGTTCGACTTCCGCAAGGACGGCGTGTGGCGCAAGCAGGCGCGCGCTGTGCGGCGCGTGCGTCAGCAATTGCTCCGGCAGAGGAATTTCCCGGCACTGAACGCCCCGCTCGTGACCGGGGGTCGCGCCCCGCAGTCACTGGGCGCGCCCCTCGCCACGGGTCCCGTCGTGTCCGGTGTGCTGCGGGTGCCGGCCATCCTGTTCAAGTTCAAGAACACGCCGGTGAGCGCAATCCGACCCACCAGCCAGTTCGACGACGTCCTGTTCGCGCCATCCCCCACCGGCGCTTCCGTCGGCCGCCCCTACACGTACGCGTCGTTTTATGCCCAGCTATCGAATGGGTTGCTGAGCGTCCAGGGACACACGTACGGCTACGCCGCGCTCGACTCCAACGAGGTGACGTACACGGGAGTGCCCGGCACTTGCACCGGTAACCCGTTCACAGGCTCGACCGACTGCAACGGCCTGTTCTCCTCCAATGCGATCGCGCGCATGCAAAGCGCCTTGACCGAGGCGCTGCGCAAGCTGGACGCCCAGGTCGACTGGACGCAGTACGACAGCGATGGCGACGGGCTCGTCGATCTCGTGGCGTTCATGCAGCCGGCGCTCGACGGGGCGTGCGGGCCCAAAGGAAACAATCACCTGTGGTCGCACCGCTACTTCCTACTCTCGCCCTATACGACCCATTCCGTGAACAGCCAGGGCGTACACATCAAGATCGCCGACTACATCCTGGAAAGCGGCGTCGGCGGCGCGAGCGGGTGCGACACCACGCAGATCATGCCGATCGGCACGGTCGCCCATGAAACGGGTCACGGGTTCTCGCTCCCCGATCTGTACGACACCGATGGCTCGAGCGAAGGCGTCGGAGAGTACAGCTTGATGGGAAGCGGGAACTACACGTCGTCGTTCAGCCCGTCGCGCATGGATGTGTGGTCGCTCAACGAGCTCGGCTGGGTGATCGTCGCGCCGCTCACCAGTAGCGGGAGGTACACGTTCGGTCCGGCGACGCCGCTCGTGGACACGACGTTCTACATCCCCGTCACCGGATCGAATCCGCGCGGCGAATACTTCCTGCTGGAAAACCGCCAGCGCGTGCTGTCGGACAGCGCGATGGTTCGGCGCCACTGCGGGCGCTGGTATTCCCCTGCCGCTCCACCGGCCTCATGCGGCGGCGGCCTGATCGTCTGGCACGTAGACTCCGAGCAGATCGCGCAGCATGGGTTCGACTTCGACAATCGCGTGAACGCGGGGCCGATTCACGGTCTCGAGCCGATCCAGGCGGATGGGTTCGGCAACCTGGACGCCGATGCGGCAATGCCCTGCGGCCCCCAAGCCCCGCTCTTCGGGTGCTCCGATCGGGGCGACGCCGGCGACGTGTATCCCGGGACGACGGGAAATGCGTCGCTGTCGACCACCACGCTGCCGAGCGACGGCCTCAACTCGAGCGGCTGCCCGGGCTTCAGCCTCGACGCGATCAGCCAGGTCGTGCCCAACGGGGCGATCCGCTTCGTGCTGAACACCGGACCCCAGTCGCTGGCGGTGACCACGGAGCCGCAGCTCCCCAGTGGCCTGTGGGGATACGCCTATAACACGGTCTTGAGCGCGGCGTGTGGCGCCGGCACCTACACCTGGGCGGTGACGTCGGGCGCGCCCGTGCCGGGCCTGGCGTTGTCACAGGGCGGCGTGTTGAGCGGCTGGCCGACCGACACGGGGACGTACGCGTTCCAGGTCAGCGTGACCGACGGGACGCGGTCGGCGGCGCGGGGGATGACGCTCCACGTGCTGGAGCCGTCGCTCACGCTCCAGCAGGTGTTAAGTCTCGAGTTCCAGGGTCCCGGGGCGGTGAATGACGACCAGAGGCGCTACCTCGACCTGCAAGGTAATCGTAACAACACGTTCGACATCGGCGACTTGCTGCGCTGGCTGGAGCGCATGGGGCACGTCGCGCCGGCCCCGGCGCCCGTTACGGCCGAGAGGGCACGGCCATGAACCGATTCCTGACGGGCCTGGTTGTGGTTTGGGCAGTCGCCGCGAGCGGATGCAGCGATCCCCCCGCCGCCCCCGCCTCCGTGACCTTCTCCGCGCAGCTTGCCAACGCGGGATCGGCGGATCGGGCGCTGCTCGTGCAGCTCGTCGGAGCCGACACGAGCGCGCGCATCGACAGCGTGCTGACGCCGGCCGGCTCGAGCTATCGGCTGTTCACCCAGCGGCAGTCCGCCACCGAGTGGCGTGCCATCGTCACGGGGAATCTGTCGGACGGAGTGTTGCTGCGCCTCGCCGTACCCGAACGGAGCCAGGTGAACGCTTACACGGCGACGATTCTGGACGTCGCCGACGCCGCGTTTGCTGCCGTGCCGCCCGGAGCCCGGGCCGTCACGATCGCGCGGTAGCCCTACGGGCGGGCGTCACGGTGAGGCGGCGGCCGCTGGCGCCGTGCACGCGCCTGCCACTGCGTCGAACGCCGCAGTGCCGTCGGGAAGACGCAATCCGAGGATCGCGCCGCGCCCCGCCAGCGACGCCCACCGCGCGAACGCGCCCGCCGCGGGCGGGGCAGCCGGATGGCGCACGACGTACAGCGTGTACGGATTGGTGAGCGCCGCGTCGCCCTCGAACAGGACCCGTAGGCCCAAGTCCCGGAGTTTGGCATACGTGGGTAGGTCGGCGAGGGCATACGCGTCGCGCTCGTCGGCGAGGTGGAGCGTGGCCGCCTGGTCGGCCCCCGATTCGATGCGCCAGCGCGCGACCGGCGTCACCCCCGCCGCCCGCCAGAGGGCCAGCTCTTTCACGTGCGTTCCGGACGAATCGCCGCGCGACACGAACGGGCCGCCCGCCGCGGCGATGCGGCGGAACGCGGCAGCAGCCGAGGGGGCCGCGGCCACGCGCGCCGGATCCGCCGCCGGCCCGACGATCGCGAACCGGCTGGCGACGAAGGGGCAGCGGAGTAGGGCGTGTCCGGGGTCGACCAGCAAGCGCCGCTCCAGTTCCGGTGCGTGTGTGATCACGACGTCGAGATCCCCGTTTGCCGCGGCGCGCAGGATCTGGCCCGAGGGCGCGACGACGGTCGTGAATCGCGGGCTGGTCCAGAGCGACTCGAGCACGGCGAGGACGCCGGATTGTTGGACGGTGTAGGTGGTGCCCAGGCGAAGCGGGGAAGTGGCGGGCTGGCATGCGGCCACAATCACGCACAGGACAGTCAGGCGTCTCACGCTCGGGAATCTGGCCGTGCAGGCACAGGAAAGGCAAAAGCTAGACGCACAGACGCACCGAGGAGAACAGCGGGGAGGAGACAGGTAAGCCTGCTGCCTCGGCGCCGTTTACCACTGTGCGTCTACGCGTCTAGTCGTTGCCCGTTCTGCTTCGCTGCATTCTACTTGCTATCTTACTGTCCTGACACGGGGCGGTAGCTCAGCTGGGAGAGCACCTGGTTTGCAACCAGGGGGTCGTGGGTTCGAATCCCATCCGCTCCACGTTCCGGAGGTGATCACGTGGTGCTTACGACGAACGGTGCAGTGCGGACCTGGCTGGCCCTGATGCTGTTGGGCGCGGGCGCCGCACACGCGCAAACGGCCGCCCCCCCGGCGCGACCAAAAGGATGGAATCCCATGGACTTCAAGAAGGCGAGCGACCAGGACCTGCGACGCGCGCTCACGCCGCTGCAGTACGAGGTGACGCAGCGTGACGCCACCGAGCGGGCGTTCAGCAACGAATACTGGGACAACCACCAGCCCGGGATCTACGTGGACGTGGTCTCGGGCGAGCCGGTCTTCAGCTCGCTCGACAAGTACGATTCCGGGACCGGCTGGCCCAGCTTCACCAAGCCGCTCGAGTCGGGGAACATCCGCGAGAAAACGGATCGCTCCCTGTTCATGGTGCGCACCGAAGTCCGCTCGGCGCACGCCGATTCCCACCTCGGACACGTGTTCGACGACGGGCCTCCTCCCACCGGGTTACGCTACTGTATGAACTCCGCCGCGCTGCGGTTCATTCCGCTGGAGCGGCTCGCAGCGGAGGGGTACGGACAGTACCTCCCGTTGTTCCAGCCGGCGAAGGCGCCGCGTCCCTGACCCGGTGCAGCCCAGCGACTGGCTCCCCCTGCTCGGCGACATCGCCGATCGCGCCGACGAGATCGCCCTCGCGTTCTTCGGCACGAGGCGGCTGCGCGTCGAGCAAAAGCCCGACGCGAGTCCGGTCACCGAAGCCGACCGGGCGATCGAGACGATGGCCCGCGAGCTGGTGCGTAAGCGGCAGCCGGCCCTGGGCATGCTGGGCGAGGAGCAGGGTGAAGTGGCCGGCGCGACCGGAGCGCGACTGATCATCGATCCCATCGACGGCACGCGCAACTTCGTGCGGGGCATACCCGTGTTCGCGACGCTCCTGGCGATCGAAACGGATGGGGAGGTCGTGGCGGGACTCGCCAGCGCTCCGGCGTTGCGTGCGCGCTGGCGCGCCGCCCGCGGCGCCGGCGCGTTTCGCGACGCGCGGCGGTTGCGAGTGTCGGAGGTGCGCGAGCTCGACGAGGCGCTCTTGTTCCACGGCAATCTCGGTCTGAAAGAAGGCGGCCCGCCGCCCGGCTTCGCGCGGCTCGTCGGCCGCGCCGGCCGCACGCGCGGGTTTGGAGACTTTTACCAGCATATGCTGGTGGCGGAGGGGGCGGGAGAAGGAGCGATCGATCCCGTGATGCACCCCTGGGACGTCGCCGCGCTCCAGGTGATCGTGGAGGAGGCCGGCGGCCGCGCCACCGGGCTGGGCGGTGAGCGCTCGATCTACACCGGGAGCCTCGTGACCTCGAATGGCGCGCTGCACGAGGCGATGCTGGACACGCTGTCCCGCGCCACGGAAGGAGTCGCATGATCGGTCGACCCCACTGGGCCACCGTGCTGCTCGTCGCGACCGTCGGCGGTGTCGGCGGCCTCGCTATGGCGGCGCGGGCGCCCGGGCCGGAAGTCGTCGTGTACAAGAGCGCCAGCTGCGGTTGCTGCAAGAAGTGGGTGGAGCACGTGCAAGCCGCGGGATTCCGCGTGACGGTGCACGACACCACCAATCTTGCCGGTGTGGCCGAGCGCTACGGCGTACCCCACAAGCTCAGCGCGTGTCACACGGCCGTGGTGGACAGCTACGTGGTCGAGGGGCACGTTCCCGCGGACGTAATCCAGCGCCTGCTCAAGGAGCGGCCCGGGATTGCCGGGGTCGCCGTTGCCGGCATGCCGGCCGGGTCGCCGGGCATGGAATCGGACGCGCCGGCCAAGTATTACATCCTGACCTTCGACAAGAACGGTGCGACCTCGGTGTACGGCTCGCGGTGACGCCTCCCCCCGATCCGGACGTCGATCCGCTCGATGACGAGGACTTCCCGCTCGGCGACGGCACGGCCGAGAGCGAGGTGCTGGTCGTGTGTCCGCACTGCGGGGAGGCCAACGAGCTCGGGCTCGACCCCGGCGGAGGCTCGGTGCAGGAGTACGTGGAAGACTGCCAGGTCTGTTGCCGACCGTGGCGCGTCACGGTGCGCTACGCCGAGGACGGCACCGCCGAGGTGTTCACCGAGGCGCTCGATGAGTGAAACGCGGGTGCCGTGACACCCGTAGGACGCCTCGTCCTCCACTCCACAGGACCGCCGTGACGACCGGATTCCGCCGAGCGTGTCTCGTCATCGCCTCGTTTTCCTCTCCTCTCGTCGCGCAGGACTCGAGCACCACCGGTCACTTCCACGTCGGGCTCACCATCCACGATTGGGGCATCAGCGTCGGTAACGCGCCGCGCGTGAACGGTCTGCGCATCAACATCCAGGACGCCGGGCTCGAGCGCGTGAATGGCATCAACGTCACCCTGTGGAAGCCGCGCGAGCCGCTGACCGGCACCGTCAACGGTATCCAGGCGGGTCTCGTCCCGGGCTCACAGATCGTGAGCGGCATCGCTCTGGGCGTCGGCGGCGTCGTGGCCGAGCGACGGGCGCGCTGGGTCACCGTGGGCGGGCTGGGTGCCGTGTCGAACGGCGATTTCGGGGGCCTCGTGGTGGGGGGGCTCGGCACCGTCGCGAACCGCGACATCAACGGTATCGCCCTGGGTGGTCTCGGGACCGTGGCGAACCGCCGCATCACGGGCATCGCCGTCGCCGGCCTCGGCACGGTCGCGAATGAAGACATCGTCGGCGTGGCGATCGCGGGCCTCGGCACGGTGGCCAATCGTGACATCACCGGCGTGGGCGTCGCCGGGCTCGGCGTCGTCGCCAACGACGCGGTCCGCGGGCTCGCAGTCGGCGGTCTCGGCACGGTGGCGAACGGCTCGATCAGCGGTATCGCGATCGGAGGTCTTGCCGTGGTCACGAACGGCCGCCTCACCGGTGTCGCGATCGGCGGGCTGGCGGTCGTGGCGAACGCCGCGGTGCGTGGGATTGGGATCGCCGGATACAGTGTGGACAGTCACGCGCTCACGGGCCTGTCCATCAGCGCCTACAACCGGGTGCGCGGCCCGCAGCACGGCCTGACGATCGGGCTGTACAACTCCGCGAACGAGCTGCACGGTGTCCAAGTCGGGATCCTGAACCGGGCGAAGAACAACCGGGCGCCCTTCAAGATCCTCCCGGTCCTCAATCTCCACCGCTAAGCGACGAGGGGCCACGAACGCTTTCCTGACCCCTCGTTGCTGTTCACCCCTGTGCGTCTGCGCGTCTAGCCTTGGCCGTTCCTACTTCCTCGCGGCCTCGTAACGCTTTCCCACTTCAGCCCAGTTCACGACGTTCCACCACGCCGTCACGTAGTCCGGTCGGCGGTTCTGGTACTTGAGGTAGTAGGCGTGCTCCCACACATCGAGGCCGAGGACCGGAATCTTGCCGTCCATGAGCGGGCTGTCCTGATTCGCGGTGCTGAACACCTCGAGCTTGCCGCCCGTGAGGACGAGCCACGCCCAGCCGCTGCCAAACCGGCTCGTCGCGGCACTCGCCAGCTGCTCTTTGAACTTGGCGAAGTCACCGAAGGTCTTCTTGATCGCATCGGCGAGTGCGCCGCTCGGCTCGCCGCCGCCGCCCTTGCCGGCCGGCGCCATGATCGTCCAGAACAGCGAGTGGTTGTGATGGCCGCCGCCGTTGTTGCGTACGGCCGTGCGGATGTCCTCGGGGATGGCGTTGATCCCGCGCAGCAGATCTTCCAGCGTCTTCTTGTGCAGCTCGGGGTGTTTGTCGAGCGCGGCGTTCAAGTTGTTGACGTACGCCTGGTGATGTTTCCCGTGGTGGATCTGCATCGTCTGGGCGTCGATGTAGGGTTCCAGCGCCCCGAAATCGTACGGCAGTGGCGGCAGGGTGTGCGCCATGATCCGCTCCTTGGCGGTCTGACCGGTCGTGCGATCCTTTACGCTCTGTGCCATTGGTCGGCCACTCCTTTCGCAGCGGGGTGGCGGGCCGCGGGAAAGATGCACCGCACGCGTGCCGATTTCAAACCGGTACGCCCGCGGGTTGCCCGCCGAGTCGTGCGCGATGACATTGTGTACTGTCGTAACCCCGGACCGTCGCGATCCGTTCCGCGTCCCCGACCCGGAGCCAAGGAGCCTGCGTTGTGACCGTCACCGCCTCCCCCTCCCCAGCCGGTCCCCGTGTCGGGACCACCGCTCCGGACTTCACCCTGCCGTCCACCGCCGGGAGCGACGTCACGCTCTCGAGCTTCCGTGGGCGGCGCCACGTGCTGCTGGCGTTCTTCCCGCTCGCGTTCACGAACACCTGCACGGCGGAGAATTGTGCATTCAGCGAGGATTACGCAGCGTTCGAGCGCGCGGACACGGTCGTGCTGCCCATCAGCGTGGACTCAGTGCCCACGCTCAAGGAGTACAAGGCCAAATACGCGATGCGCCAGGACCTGTTGAGCGATTTCAAGCGGGACGTGAGCCGTGCGTACGGGACGCTCCTGACGGACCGTTTCTTTTCGACGCGCGCGTATTTCCTGATCGATCAACAGGGGATCCTGCGCTGGCGCCACGTCGAAGCGGAGCTCGGAGCCAGGCGCGACGACGCCGAGCTGCTCCGCCAGATCGAGTCACTGTGAGCCGCAGCCGGCATTAGAACCGCACCGGCATGGCGTCCGTCACGCTGCGCGGCCTCGCCAAGACGTACGATCCCGGCGGCACCCAGGCGGTCGCGGACTTGTCACTCGACGTGCGCGACGGTGAGTTCTTCGTGTTGCTGGGGCCTTCGGGATGCGGCAAAACGACCGTGCTGCGCTGCATCGCCGGACTGGAAACCCCGAGCGCGGGCGAGATCCGCATCGGCGACCGCGACGTCACGCAGCTGTCCCCGGGCGAGCGCGACGTCGCCATGGTGTTTCAAAGCCACGCCCTTTATCCCCACCTCTCGGCATGGGGCAACATCGCGTTCGGCCTCGAGGTCCGCGGCGTCGCCGCGGCCGAGATCGCGCGCCGCGTGGAGCAGGCCGCCCAGCGACTCGGCCTCACGGGAGCGCTCGAGCGCCGGCCCGGCGCGCTCTCGGGCGGAGAGCGGCAGCGGGTGGCCCTGGCTCGGGCAATCGTGCGCGAGCCCCGCGTGTTTCTCTACGACGAGCCGCTCGCACACCTCGACCCGACTCAGCGCGGCGAGCTGCGTGCCGAGCTGCTCGAGCTGCACCGCGCCCTCGGGGTCACCGTCGTCTACGTCACCCACGATCAGGTCGAGGCGATGACGATGGGCCAGCGCATCGCCGTGCTCGCCGCCGGGCGGTTGCGCCAGGTGGGCTCGCCCGCCGAGGTGTACGGGCAGCCCGCCGACGTGTTCGTCGCGCGCTTCATCGGCAACCCCGGCATGAACGTGCTCACCGGACGCGGACGAGGAGCGGGCCGGGGCGGGGGAGTGGTCGACTGCGGTGCCTGGTCCATCGCCGTCCCCCTGGAGCATTACGAAGGTGAGATCCATCTGGGCGTGCGCCCCGAGCATGTGCGGCTGTGCGCCCCCGACCAGGGGACGGCGACGGCGGAGATTCGCGTGGTCGAGCCGCTCGGCGCGGATACGTTGATCCACCTCGACACGGGCAGCCAGCGCGTCGTCGCACGCGTGGCGGGCTTTCCGGACTTCCGTTCGGGTGACCGGGTCGGCGTCACGCTCGACCGGCAGCACCTCCACCTGTTCGACGCGGGCGGCGCGCGACTGGGGTGAGACGCGTCCTCGGACTGTGCCTCGCGTGCTGGACGTGCGGCGGCCGGGCGGACGGCGGCCGGGGCGCGCTGCGCCTCGCCGACCGCATCGACTCGGGAGCGGGCGCGGCCGAGCTCCAGGAGCGCCTGCTCACACCCTATCTCGCCCGCCACCCCGGGCTCGCGCTCGTGCCCTGCCCGGTCGTGGTCGCGGATCGCGACGCGTACCGCCGCGCGCTGCTCACCGCGCTCGCCGGCGACGATGCTCCCGACGTGTTCCTGCTGGACGACGAGGACGTGCCCCGGGTCGTGGAGCGGGGCGTTGCGCTCGATCTCGCTCCCTACCTCGGGCGGGTCGGCGTGGACCCGACGCGCTACGACCAGACCCTCCTCTCCGTGTTCCGCCGCGGCGCCGGGCTGTATGGCCTGCCCCGGGGCTACACGCCCGTGGTGGTCGCCTACAACAAGGATCTGCTCGATCGCGCCGCGATTCCCTATCCGACCGACGACTGGACCTGGGACGATTTTCTCCGTGTCGCGAAACGGCTCACGCGCGATACCGACGGCGACGGGGCGATCGATCAGTGGGGCACCGCCTTCGACCCCCGGCTCGCCATGTGGCTACCGTGGATCTGGTCGGGGGGCGGTGACGTGTTGTGCGCCGATGGCCGGCGCGCCTCGGGGTGTCTCGACTCGCGGGCCACGATCGAGGCGCTGCGCTGGTACGCCGGTTGGAGCACGAGCCCGGGCCTGGCGCCGCGGATCCCCGACGCGCGTGACGCGCCGGGGGCCATCGCTCGTCTGTTCGCGAGCGGGCGCCTCGGACTCATGACGACGGGTCACTGGGCGATTCCCGCGCTGCGAGCGAGCGTCGCGTCCGGCCGGCTGCACGTGGGATTCGTCGCCCTCCCGCACCGCGCCGGCGTCGCGCCCGCTACCGTGCTCTACGTCACGGGCTACGCGGTACCGGCACTGACGCCGCGGCGCAAAGCGGCGGTGGAGCTCGCGGCCGACCTCACCGATTCCGCCGCCGCGGTGGCGCGGGCCGAGGCCGGCATCGAGCTGCCGGCGGTCGCGGCGGCGGCGCGGGCCGTCGCGGCGGCGGACACGCTCGGCTGGGACGCGGCGTTTCTGCGCACGGCCGCGCACGGCCGGCCGTCCTGGGGCGCGCGCGTCGGGCCCTGGCGCGACGTGGCGGAACGGCTCGCCGGCCTCATGGACCGCATCGTGATCACGGGCGTCGACCCGGCGCGCGCCGCGGGCGCCGCGGCGCGCGAGCTCGACCGTCTCCTGGGCGCTACGCGATGACCTCGCGCGCGCGCGCCCGTTGGGCCGCCGTCCTCGGCCTCGCCGCGGCCGCCCTGCTGCCGCTCGCCGCCGCACGCTGGGCGCGCGCTCGCGGGGAGCGCGAGCTGGCCGCTCGCGATGCCGCCGCCGCCGCCGCGTACCTGGCGATCGTCACGCCGATGGCCCGGAGCGGGAGCGGGTACGACCTGCCGCAGCTCCTGATCCGGGCCCGCGCGCTGGCCGGGCTCCCGGGACTCGCGGTGGACTTCGAGATCTATGACCGCACCGCGCCCCTGGTGTACGCCACGGCGCCGCCCCTCGCGCCCGCGGAGCTCGAGCGGCTGCGGCGGGAGGTCGCGGTGCGCTGGACTGGACAGGCGATGCTCGCGCCGCTGCTCGATCGTGACGGCTGGGATGTCGTGGGGGCGGTCGCGGCCCAGCCGCGCGGAGGCGGCTGGCCCGTGTATCCGTGGTCCCTCGCGGCGCTGGTGTTGCTGCTCGTGGCCGGAACGCAGGCGGTGCGCACGCTGGGCGTGGCGGGCGAGCCGTGGCGCCAGGCGCTCGGGCGTTACACTGCGGCCGCCGGCCTGCTCGGCGCGGCGATGTTCGCCGATGTGCGCCTGGCCGGACGCGCCGCCACGGATGCCTGGCTCTCGGACACCCGACTGCTCATGCAGGAGGCGATGGCCCGGGTCCCCGAGACTCGGAGCGCGCCCGCCAGCCTCGCGTCCATTGCCCGAGGGGCCGAGGTAGTGCCGGCGGAGTCGCTCGGCGCGGACGTCGTGCGGCGCGATGTCGCCGGCGTCGTGCGAGCCGTGGTCGCCGTGCGTCTCGGGCCCGGACGCTGGATCGAGCTGCGCGCCTCCCCCGTGGAGGCCGCCACGTTGCCCTGGCTTGTGCTCCTGCTCGGCCTGGTCGCGCTCGGCCCGGTCGCGGCGCTGCTCGCCGGTTGGAGCCTCACCGCATCCCCGCGGCAGCGGCGCGAGACTGTGGCGGCCTGGACGTTTCTGGCGCCGTCGGCGCTGCACCTCGTCGCGTTCACCGCCGGTCCGGTGCTGTTCGCCGTGTATCTATCCGTGCATCGGTTCAGCCCAGTCGAGCCCGCCCGACCTTTCATCGGGCTCGCGGGCTACGCCCAGGCGCTCGCGAGCCCGCAGGTCTGGGCGGCGCTCGGGCGTACGCTGCTCTACGCCTGCTACGTCCCGGTTACGATGGGTCTCGCGCTCGCGCTCGCCCTGGTCGTGCGCGGCCGCTCGCGCGGCGCGAGGATGCTGCGGGCGCTGTTCCTCCTGCCCGCCGTCTCGTCGGTGGTCGCGGTCGCCCTCGTGTGGCGGTGGATGTATCAGCCGGACGCCGGGGTCATCAATCACCTGCTGGGGCACGTGCTCACGCGCGTCGGATTGAGACCGGTGGACTGGCTCGGCGACCCGGGAATGGCGCTGATCGCGGTGATGATCGTCTCGGTCTGGACGCAGCTCGGGTATCAAATGGCCGTGTTCCACGCCGGGCTCGAGCGTATCCCGCAGGCGTACGTCGATGCGGCCCTGGTCGACGGCGCGAATGCATGGCAACGGTTCCGGCGCCTGACGCTCCCGCTGCTTCGCCCGGTGATCCTGTTCGTGCTCGTGACCGGGGTGCTCGGCGCGTGTCAGGTGTTTACTCTGGTCGCGGTTCTCACCGCGGGAGGCCCGATCGGGAGTACCGACGTCGTGGTGTATCGCATCTACCGGACCGCGTGGGCGCAGCTCCAGTTCGGCGAGGCCAGCGTGCTCTCGCTGCTGCTCTTCGTGCTCCTCCTGGTGGCGACACGGGCGCAGCTCAGACTGCTTGACCGGCCAGTCGAGCATGCGTAGACCGAGCGCGCCGCGTGTGAAGCGAGACGGATGGCTGGTCTACGCCGTCGGCCTCCCGATCGCGCTCATCGTGGTTGCACCTTTCCTTTATATGGTCGCGACGGCGCTGTCCCGCCCGCGTTGGGAGCCGTTCGCCGCCGCGCTGGCCGCCACGCCGTTCGACCGGTTCTTCGTGAACAGCGCGATCTTCTCGGGTGCCGTGGCGCTGGGCCAGGTGCTCACCAGCACGACCGCCGCCTACGCATTCGCGCGGCTGCGGTTCCCGGGACGGGACCGGTTGTTCGTCGTATATCTCTCGGCGCTCATGATTCCGGCCGTCCTGCTGCTGGTCCCCCGCTTCTTGCTCATCAGTGCGCTCGGCTGGGTGGACAGCTACCAGGGGTTGATCTCGACGGAGCTGGTTTCGGTCAGCGGGATCTTTTTCCTGCGGCAGTGCTTTCTCGCGATTCCGCGCGATCTTGAAGACGCCGCCCGGCTCGAAGGCGCGGGCGAATGGACGGTCTTCCGGCGCATCGTGCTGCCGCTGTCCCGGCCGGCGCTCGGAACGCTCGTCGTGCTGGCGCTCGCCGATCAGTGGAAGAGCTTCTTCTGGCCCCTCGTCGCGACGTCCTCTCCCGACATGCAGGTGTTGGAGGTGGGCATCGCGCGCCTGCACGGCGCGTACGACCTGAACTGGCCGTATCAGATGGCGGCGGCGACCGTCGCGGTGATCCCGATGGTTGTCCTGTACTTCGTGGCCCAAAAGTACTTCCTACGAGGTATTGAGGCGCTCTCCTCACACTGTTGACTGTTCTCCACTGTGCGTCTGCGCGTCTAGCCTTTGCCTTTCCTCGTTGTTGTGGTTGATCGGAAGCTCAATTCCCACTTGATGTCCCGCCCGTCGCCTCCGGCGGTCCATTCGATCACGGCATGCCCCGTCTCTAACCTCCGGACGGTGCAGGGCACGTCCGCCTTGCACGGCCCGGGCCGCATCCCCTTCGGCACGGCGACGGTGACCGCGTACGCGCGACCGTCGAGATTCGTCGACCTCGCGGCGAGCGTGCGTGCTGCGGCATCCCAGGTCTCCTCTGTGACGTCGATGGCGCCCTGCACGACGTGTCGTGTCGTCCCGATCACCAACGGGCGCGCCGCGGCGGGCCGCACCCCCAGTGTGAGCGCGCTGCGCGGCTCGAGCGTGACGGCGACCGCGTCTTTGAGATCGGGCAGTGGGATACCGCGCCACACGTCATAGGCGGTGAACCGTGCGCCGGTGAGGCCCAGGGTGCTCAGCGGCAGCGTGGTCGGGAGCGGGTCGTCCTCCCAATTGACCAGCATCACGGTCCACCAGCGAGGCAGGCCTTCGACCACCCAGGCGCGCGGCGGCATGTCACGACGCACACTCCAGAGGCCACCACCCGCTCCCGCGCCGCCGAACACGCGTACGGCGAGCACGTTGTCGCCCCCCCAGTTCAGCGTCTCCGATGGGACGCGATAGCGGCGGTACGCTTGTGCGGCGCCGCGCTCGGCGGGCGGGAAGTCGCCGGTCTGGCCGACCTTCACACCGTTGACGAACGCCTCGTCGGCGTCCGCGATCTTGCCGAGCTCGAGGTACGGCGGCCGCCCGGGGGCGACCGGCGGCAGCGAGAAGCGGGTCCGATACCAGGCGACCCCGGTGTAATCCCGATGCCCCGCCTCGCTCCAACGCTGGGGCACCGGAATCGTCTCCCACGCCGCCTCGTCGAATTCCCGAGCGCGGTAGGCGGCGTCGTCCCCGGTTCGGAAGCGCCAGCGCTCCTTGATCGGGAACACGTCGCTACCGGCGACGATGGCCGGTGCGACATCCCGCTCTACGGCCGCCGCGTCGATCGGGCGGCCCGCCACCGGGGCGACGGGCAGGGTGCGTTGCAGCACGGGGAGCCGCTCGGGCGGGAGCTTCGGGAGGTTGTCCGAGAAGAGGGTGAGTCCGCCCGTCACCGCGACGAGCGAGGCCCACACCTGCGCTTCGGCTGGTGTGAGGGGCGGCCGCACCACCAGGCAGTCCGGGTCGTCGAGCCACGCCGAGCGCTGGTAGAAGCTGCGCAGCGCCGCTGCGCGCGCCGCGGGCTGGAGCCCACCCCAGCTGGCGGCCACGTCGGGGGCGATCCGCATCCCGTTCACGAGTCCTACGGCGTGCTGCAGCGGGGCCGCGCTCCCCACGATGAACGCCTCGGTGCCGAGTCCATCGCGAATCGCGCCCAGCCCGCCGCGGTACGCTTCCGCGTGCGTCAGGCCCCCGTAGTGGCCCGTTCCGAGCGTGGCCCAGCGGAGGGCGTCGATTCTGACATAGTCGTAGCCCCAGTCGCGCACCACGCGGCGGGCCAGGTCGAACAGCCACTGCTGTACCTTGGGATGCGCCCCGTCGAGCGCGTAGATCGGACCTCCCCACGACTCGCGCGTGTCGCACACGACGGGGCCGGCGGCGTCGCGCAGCAGCCAGTCGGGCTGTTCGGCGGGGACCCCCGACCGCTCCGCGACCGCGAACGGCGCCAGCCACAGACCCGCCTTGAACCCTTTCGCGTGGATCTGATCGGTCAGCCAGGCGTGGCCGTGCGGGAACTTGTCGTTCGTGTCCCACGCGCCGGCCGCCCGTTGATATCCGTCGTCGAGCTCGATGTAGCGGAAGAACCTGCGGTCGAAGCTGGCGGCGCAGAATTCCGTGTTCGCCACCACGTCCGCTTCACTAACGCCCGCCGCCAGCTCCTGCCGCGAGCACCAGCCCGCGGGTGCCACCGCTTGCGCCAGCCGGTCCTGATCGACCGGCGACGAAGGGACGAACAAGGCCCGCAGCGCGGTCAGACCGTCGCCCTGCGGGTCGAACGCCAACCGCATGCGCGAGGCGTCGCCCTCGGGCCGGAGCGGTCGCGTCGGGAGCCACTGGCTTGCCGCCTCGAGCGCCTCCGGGCCGAGGTGGACGCGGGCCTCGCCGGGCTCACCCGCATCGAAGGCGATCGCTAGGCCCCGCCGCCCCCGGGTGAGCCCGAGCGCCCCGTGGCTGGCCAGGTCAGCCGCCTCCGGTCCACCCACGGCCACGACGCGACACGGATCGAGGGAGTGATAGCCGTTCACGAGGGCGACCAGCGGGCCGGGCCCGCCCAGCACGCCGGACTCGGGGAGCTGGAAGAAGCGTACCCCTTTGACGCTGGGCAGGAAGCGATCGGGGAAGACCGTGACGGTAACGGCGGCCTGCGGGGTCTCCGCGGCGCCCGCGGTGAGAAACTCCGCCTCCACCCAGACGCCGGCGGCTCGGCCGCGCACCACGACGGCGTCGCCGCCGGGGGGGCGACGGCTTCCCACCGTGCTATCTTCCAACTCGGCGAGGCCGAGGGCGCGGTCGGCGAGCCAGGTCACGACGTCCGCGTCACGGATGAGCGGAACGGGAGCGCCGTCCCCGTAGTACCACAGGGACCAGCGGCGGCGGTCGTCCAGCTCGAAGCGTAACCTCCCTACCCCCGCCACCCCCGACGGTGGAGGGCGGTGGAGGGCGGTGGAGGGCGGCACGATCAGGCGGCTGGAAACCCCTCCGGTGAGGAGAACGAACGTGCGTCGGTCCATGCTCACAATGTTGGTAGGCCTGGCGGGTTTGTCTACGCCGCTCGCCGCGCAGGAGACGTACGGCGGGCTCTTGACGCTCGGTCTCGCCTACACGGTCGGCAGCGGATGGCAGGTGCAGGGTTTCGATGTCGGCTACGGGCGCGCGCTGCGCTCCGGACCGTTTGCCGCGGTGTCGCTCGGTGCGCGGCTCGGCGAATTCATCGATCAGGGGGCGATCGTCGGGGGCTCGCAGGGGTTCGTCTTCGGCGCGACGCTCGCTGCCCGCACCCATGCCCTCATCCTCGCCGAGTTCGGCTCGGACACGGCGCCGAGCCGCATGGGGCTCGACGTCACCGTCGAGACGACGGGGTACGTAGGCGCGCACTCGCCCCTCAACATCGGGTCTCCGTGGGGAGCGGTCTCGGTCCTCCCGGGCCTGCGGGTCGGCAATTTCGGGCTCGTGTTCGGCCCCACGGCATTTTTCGGCACCGGCACCCTCGTCCGGCCGTTCTTGGGCGTGCGTTTCGACGTGCCGCTGGCGCGGCGGGAGCGGCATCCCTAGTTTAGCGCCGATGGCAGTCCCCTCCCTCGATACCGAGCACCCCGGTATCCGGGTCATCGCGGAAGTAGCGTCGGTGCTGCAGGCGGGTCTTGCGTCCGGCGAGGCCCTGCACGGCGTGGTGAGCGCGCTGCGACGCGGTCTCAACCTGCGTCGCTGCCGCCTCTGGCTCCGCACCCCCGACGGCACTCGTTACGCCGTCGTCACCACCTCCGGAGACGACGCGGATGTGCCGGGCTACTTGCCGCCGGTGGCCGAGTGGGTGCGACAGGGGCCGCAGCGCGAGAACGTTCCGGGCGGCGCCGTGATCCGACTGCCGCTGATTCACGACGACGAGCCGCTCGGGGCGCTCGAAGTCGTCATCCCCACCGGTCGCTACGAAGGGATCGCGCACGACGTGGTGGTCGTGGTGGCGCGCATCCTCGCCCCCATGATCGCCGCGACGGAGCTGTCGCAGGACCTCGCGTCCGAGGTGGCGCTGCGCACCCACGAGATGGAAGCGCAACGCAGCTTCGCCGCTCAGATCATCGATTCCCTCCCCGTGGGCCTGTACGTGATCGATCGGGCTTACCGGATCCGCGCCTGGAACCGGAAGCGCGAGACCGGGATGCAGGGCGTGTCGCGCGAGGACGCCGTGGGGCGCGAAATCTTCGACGTGCTCGACCGCCAGCCGCGCGACCTCCTGAAGCGGGAGTTCGACCGCGTGTTCGACACCGGCGAGCTGCAGCAGGTCGAGATGGAATCGCAGGCGACCGGCGAAGCGCGCCACTACCGGATCACCAAGATTCCGATGCATCAGGACGGCGGGGTCATCTCGCATGTCATCACCATCGGCGAGGACATCACCGAGTGGCGCCAGGCGCAGCAGCGGCTCACCGAGACGGAGAAGCTCGCCGCGGTGGGCCAGCTCGCGGCCGGCGTGATGCACGAGATCAACAACCCGTTGGCGACGATCCTTGCCTGCTGCGAGGCGCTGGTGCTCCGCACCGCGGACCTCGCGCCGCCGGACCGTCACGGCTACGACGAATACCTGAAGATCATCGACACCGAAGTGCAGCGCTGCCGACGCATCGTGGAGAGCCTGCTGGACTTTTCGCGTCCCAAGCGCGGCGACATGAAGCCGACGGACGTGAACGGCGTGGTGGAGCGCACGCTGTTCCTGCTCAAGCACCACGCGCGGTTCAAGCGCTTGAACGTGGTGCGCGAGCTGGCGACGGGGCTGCCGACGGTGCTCGCCGACCACGAGCGGCTGATCCAGAGCTTCATGGCGCTGATGCTCAACGCCATGGACGCGATGGACTCGCGCGGCACGCTCACCGTGCGGAGCCGCATCAACCCGGACCGTGGCGACGAGATCCTGCTCGAGTTCATCGACACGGGCACCGGCATCAAGCGTGAGGATCTGCCCAAGATTTTCGAGCCGTTCTTCACGACCAAGCCCCAGGGACGCGGCACCGGCCTGGGTCTTTCCATCTGCTACGGCATCATCGCCGAGCACCGGGGGCGGATCGACGTCGAATCGCAGGTCGGCGTCGGCTCGAACTTCAGGGTATATCTCCCCACCGGTTGAAGATTCTCGTCGTCGAGGACGACAAGACCGTCGGCCAGTACGTCAAGCGCGGCCTGACCGAAGCCGGGTTCACCGCGGACCTGGTGGGCGACGGCGCCGAAGGGCTGCGGCTCTCGGGGGGCGGGCACTACGACATGCTGGTGTTGGATCTGCGCCTGCCCAGGCTGTCGGGCCTCGAGGTGCTGCGCACGCTGCGGGACCGGGGCGAAGGGATACCGGTGCTGGTGCTCACCGCGCAGGACGCCGTGGATTTCAAGGTCCAGGCGCTCAAGATGGGCGCCGATGACTACGTGACCAAGCCGTTTTCCCTGGAAGAGCTGCTCGCCCGGGTGGAGGCGCTGGGCCGGCGTCCCAAGGCCATCGCGCCGCCGGTGCTCCGGGTCGCCGATCTGACGCTCGACACCGGGAGCCGCGAGGTGCGGCGCGGCGGCAGGCTCATCGAGCTCACGCCCAAGGAGTACGCGGTGCTCGAGTATCTCATGCGCCACCACGGACGGGTCATGTCGCGGACCCTCATCACGGAGTATGCCTGGGACTATCACTTCGATCCCGGCACGAACATCGTGGACGTCGTGATCACGCGGCTGCGCAAGAAGATCGACCACGCGCGCGAGCCGAAGCTGATTCACACGGTGCGCGGGGTGGGCTACGTCGTGAAGGCCTGACATGCAGACCATCCGCGGTCGGCTCACCGCCTGGTACTCGGCCGCCCTCGCGCTCACGTTGGCCGCGTTCGCCGCGGTGCTCTACCTCGATCGCCGGAATGCCTCCTACCAGGATCTGGATCAGCGCATGCGCTCGGAGGCCTCGCTCACCGCGGGCATCCTGGCGGAGAGCTACCGGGCCCGCGGTGTGCTGGTGCGGCCGGACAGTGCCGCGCGGCCGGTGCTCATCCCCGACGTCGCGGCGCTGCTCGAGGCGGTCCCCGACATCCTGATCGTCACCGCGCGCGACGGCAGTCTGCTGTTCGCGTCGTCGGATGCCCGGGCGCTCACGTTCCAGCAGGTGGAGCAGCTGCGCCGCGTCGCCACCGCTCCCGGCTCCGGCGCGACCCCAGGCAGCTTCCACATCGAGCCCGACGGGCCGACGATTCATTATGCCGTCCGCTCGCTCACCGACGCCGGTCCGCAGTTCGGTGCCATCCTCGCCGCGGCGAACGTCCGCACGGCCGAGCTCGGTCCCGATCAGCTGCTCGCCACGTTCGCGCTGGTGCTCCCGTTCGGCGTCGCCGTGGCCCTCCTCATGGGCTCCTGGATCTCCCGACGCGCGCTCGGCCCCGTGGACCAGATCATCACCGAGGTCCGCGAGATCACGGACGGCCGGAGCCTGCACCGCCGGCTGGCGGAGCCGCTGGTCAAGGACGAGCTCGGCCGCCTCGCCGAAACCCTGAACCAGATGATGACCCGGCTGGAGCGGAGCTTCACCGCCCTGAGACGCTTCACCGCCGACGCCAGCCACGAGCTCAAGACGCCGCTGACCGTGCTGCGCGCCGGCGTGGAGCGCGTCATCACCACGCCCCACCTCCCGCAGGACACCCTCGCGACGCTGGAGGAGACGCTGCAGGAGATCAAGCGCATGACCGAGCTGGTGGAGGCGCTGCTCACGCTGGCGCGGGCGGACGAGGGGATCGCGCCGCTGCACCGCGAGCCCGTGGACCTGCGCGGCATCGTCGAGGAGGCGCGCGAGACCGGTGAGCTGCTGGCGGAGCAGGCGGGGGGG
>Ga0209350_1000124_pt1 | contig 50436 bp, 43 predicted proteins | sample GraSoi013_2_20cm_2_FD_185822 | JGI IMG/M metagenome (GOLD analysis project Ga0209350, IMG submission 185822) | Grasslands soil microbial communities from the Angelo Coastal Reserve, California, USA - Sample 09_27_2013_2_20cm (SPAdes) (version 2) | ecosystem: Environmental > Terrestrial > Soil >...
TCGAAGAGATCCACCGCCGCAACCGTCCCCCAAGGTGGCGCATTGCAGGGAAGCCCGCTCGGCGCCAACAGTGGCGTCCGAAACATAGCGAAAGGTGCACCCGTCTGCCGCGCGAATTCACCGTGCAAACGGTCGAGATCGCTCGCGTTCTTCCGCGCTTCCGCAAGCTCATCCCTCGGAATCAGCTTCACGAGAATCGGCAAACGATTGGCGTCCACGAACAGCAGATGCCTCTGCGGGTCGTACGCAGCGCTGCCCCAGTTCACGCCTCCCACGTTGCTCGGGAAGACCAGCGTGCCTTGCAGACTCGGTGGCGTAAAAATATCCCCGCTTCGCGCAGCCTTGATTTTCTCCGTGCACCATTGTTTTTCTTGCGCGTCTTTTCCCCAGGCATCTTCGGGCGATAATTTCTCCGGTACCAGAGAGATCGTCGACGCTGGTTGCGTCGGCCAAGCCTCTTCGCCGGGAATGTCGCTCCTCGGCACGGCGCGCTCTTGGATGGGCAAGAGTGGCGCGCCTGTCAGCCGGTTCAGGACGAACACCCGACCCATTTTCGTCGTGATCGCCATCGCCGGCGTCCCGTCTTTCCATGCAAACAACGTCGGCTGCGACGCCACGTCGTAATCCCATAGATCGTGATGCACAACCTGGAACCCCCACACGAATTCGCCTGTGCTGGCGCGTAGTGCAACCACTGAATTCGCCCACTTGTTGTCGCCTTTCCGGAAGCCTCCAAAATAGTCGGGGCTGGCGCTTCCCGTGGGGATGAAGGCGAGATCATGTTCCGCGTCCACTGATATCGTGGACCAGGCGTTGCCCGCACCGGTGCGAGGCGTGGTTTGATAAGCCCAGGGTGCGATGGGATCCCAAGTCCAGCGAAGATTGCCCGTGCGGACATCGAACGCGCGAACAATGCCGCGTTCCACGGTCACCGCCCGGTTGTCTCCAAGCGATGAGCCAGTGATGATCAGGTCTTTGAAAATCGCGGGAGCGGATGTGACTTGGTAGTCGCCCGGATCGCGCAGTCTCACGCCGGTGGTAAGGTCAACTTCACCGTCCATCCCGAAGTCTTTGCACGGTTTTCCCGTGTCTCCATCCAGCGCGATCAAGCGCGCATCGAGCGTGCCGATGAAGATTCGAAGAGTGCACGGTTTGCCCGCTTTGGCGCGCGCGTCGCGCCACGCGGAGACTCCGCGCGAAGTCACCTCCGAAGAGCCGTAAGGCAGCTCCAGCTTGGGGTCAAATTCCCGCAGTTTAACGCCAGTCTCCGCGTTTAAGGCGATCACGTGATCGTAAGGAGTGCTCAGGAAGAGTTTTCCATCCACCAGAATGGGCGTGGCTTCAAACGCCGCTTTCTTATCGAGCTCCTCATCATGAGGCAGCGCCCCGGTTCGAAACGTCCACGCCACCTTAAGTTGCCCAAGGTTGCCGCGGTCAATCTGCGCGGCCGGAGAATAGCGAGTGCCGCCCGGATCGTTCGAGTAAGTCGGCCAACCCACGTCGCTCTTTGACTGCGCCCTGGCCGTACACACCCGCCACATCGGCAGCACAAACAGCAGGAGCCAGCAAAGAATGCAAAACGGTCGAAGGGCTTTCATGGCCCAGTTCATAATGCAACGAGACGCGGCGCACAAGAGGCTTGGGACAGCAGGGCCGCCTCCAGGGACGAATGGGCCGATCCGTTGCCGCACGCCGTTTTTATGAGGGCTTGTAGTGAAACATTTTGCAAAATGGACCGTCTCTACCTATAGCTATCTATAGGAGTGGTCTTGAACAAGCCCAAGAACGACCTTCTCCAAGGCACCCTCGCCCTGCTCGTCCTCAAGACCCTGGCTCGCGGTCCCCTCCACGGATACGGCATCACCCTTCATATCCAGATGGTTTCAAAGGACTTCCTTCGCGTTGAGGAAGGCTCGCTTTATCCCGCGCTTCACCGCATGGAGCAGGACGGATGGATCAGCGCGGACTGGGGAACAACAGAAAACAATCGTCGCGCTCGCTACTATCGCCTCACATCCACCGGTCAAAAGCAGCTTGCCGAAGAAGAAAAGAATTGGGAACGCCTCACGCAGGCCGTAGCCCAGGTTCTCCGATTCGCTTGAAAGGGAGGTGTATCGTGTCTTTCATTGCACGATTGAAGGGCCTGTTGCGGAAGGAACAATTGGACCGCGAACTCGACGACGAGTTGCGCTCCCACCTCGAGATGCGCGCTGCGGACAATCTCGCCGTGGGCATGTCGTCCGAGGCCGCCCGCATCGATGCACAAAAGCGCTTCGGCAATACGACGCTCCTCAAGGAAGACACTCGCGCCGTGGACATCATTGGCTGGCTCGACGAGTGCGCCCGCGATTTCCGCTATGCGCTCCGCATGCTGCAACGCAGCCCAGGCTTCACCGCTGTCGCCGTACTCACGCTCGCTCTCGGCATCGGCGCCAACACCGCCATTTTCAGCGTGGTGGACGCCATTCTTCTGCGTCCGCTGCCTTATCCGGAGCCCGAGCGGCTGGTCCGCGTGTGGGAGTCTTCCATCAAGCATGACAGTCCCCGCAACGTCGTGAATCCTCTCAATTTTCTCGATTGGCACGACCACGCTCAATCTTTCGAGTCTATGGCTGCCATTTCGGGATTGATGACCAATCTCAGCTCCCAGGGTCGGCCGATTGCCGTTCAGGGCATGCAAGTCACTCCGGAGTTCTTCTCCACGCTTCGCGTTCCTCCCCTGCTTGGCCGTACCTTCATTGCAGAAGATGGCATTCCGGGCCACGAACGTGTAGTCATCCTCAGCTACGATCTGTGGCAGCGGCAGTACGGCGCGGAACCAAAAATCATCGGTGCAAAGATAGACGTCGACTCCGTGCCGTACACACTGATTGGTGTAATGCCCCGCGATTTTTCTTACCCGAAATTCAAGTCTGAAGTGTGGACCCCGTTACCCTTGACCCGCTCCGAGGAATGGAAGGGAGGGCGTTTCCTGACCGTGGTTGCGCGCCTCAAGCCGGGTGTTTCGCTCAGCAAAGCCCAGCAAGACATGCTTCGCGTCGCCAACTTTACGGTCCAAGCCCGCCCCGACAACAACAAGGGCTGGAGCGCCAATGTCTTTCCGATGCTCGAAGATGTCACGCGAGGCGTCCGCCGTCCGCTTTGGGTGTTGCTCGCGTCTGTTGGGTTTCTTCTTCTTATTGCGTGCGCCAATGTGGCAAATCTTCTTCTCATGCGCGGAACTGGTCGCCTTCGCGAGCTGGCTGTTCGTTCTGCATTAGGTGCTCCGCGCTCCCGCATCGTTCGGCAGCTCTTCGTGGAAAGTCTGCTTCTGACGCTCGCGGGCATGGCCGCGGGGCTGGTCTTCGCTCAGGTTGGATTGCGCAGCCTCCTCGCGCTCATTCCTCAAAACGCGCCCTTGCCTCGCAGCGAACCCATCGCGATTGACGCGCGTGTTCTGCTTTTCACCTTTCTCGCTTCTCTTTTCACCGCCGTCGTCTTCGGACTCGTCCCCGCGCTCCGGCTTTCTCGTGTGGATCTCCAAAACGCGCTCAAGCAGGGCACTCTCCGGGGCGGCGTTGGCGGCCACCAAACTCTCCGCCGCTCTTTCGTTGTCGCTGAAGTTGCCCTTGCGCTTCTTCTCTCCGTCGGTGCGGGCCTCATGCTTCGCAGCTTCGCGCGTCTCATCTCCGTCGATCCCGGTTTCAGCCCTGAACATCTTCTAACCATGCACATCTGGACCTCGCCCGCGCGTTATCACGATAATCTCAAGCGCTCCCAGTACTTCGATCGAGTCCTTGCTGAAATCCGCGGCACACCTGGCGTTCAGGCCGCCGGATCGACTCACTTTCTTCCGCTCACGGAAAGGATCTCTGGCTCCTGTTTTTCTTTTGCAGACCAACCCGCTCCTTCGCCTGCCGACTCGCCATCGGCCCAATTCCTCATCATTAGCTCTGGCTATTTCCAAACCATGGGTATCGCGCTAATCCGTGGGCGCGACTTCGATCACCGCGACCGTTTCAACTCCCTGCCCGTCGCAATCGTCAACCATGCTTTTGTGGACCGCTACTATTCCGGACAAAATGCTCTCGGCAAGCAGCTCCGTGTCTGCTGGGACATTGAGAAACCTGTCGAAATCGTCGGCGTCGTCGCTGATGCCCGCCAGGCGCAATTGCAGGACGCTCCAAAACCCACCATCTTTCTCTCTAACTCGCAGGCGCCGATGTATTTTGCCACGCTCGTCGTACGAGCCTCCGGCGATCCAATCCAGATTGCGCGGTCCACCGAGGAAGCCATCCATCGTGTCGATCCCGATCAGGCAGTTTCAGACATTCAGACTATGGAAACCGTATTCTCCGATTCCGTTTCCAGTCCTCGTTTTCAGGCCATTTTATTGCTAGTATTCGCGGGACTTGCGGTTGCTCTGGCGATGATCGGCGTCTACGGCATCGTTTCCTATTCCATCAGCCAGCGCACCAACGAACTCGGGATTCGTATCGCTCTGGGCGCTCGCGCGGCGGACGTTGTTCGTCTGGTTCTTCGCGAAGCATTCGTCCTTGCCGCAATCGCGTTGCTCCTCGGCCTGGCGGGTTCTATAGCCCTAAGCCGCGTTCTGCAGAGCCTTCTCTTTGAGGTCACTCCAACCGATCCAGTCACACTCGCATCGGTCTGCTTCCTTGTTCTCGCGGTCACTGCCTTGGCGGCGGTCTTGCCCGCGCGCCGAGCTACGCGGATTGATCCTCTGGTCGCTCTGCGCTATGAATGAATCACTCAAATCACTCAGGAACGACTTTGCAGTCCCGCAATTGCGTTTCAGGTGAGTTTCAAAAGTTCCGGCCGCTGTGTCACGTAGCGCCGTGACCAGCGGAGCTCCGTGTTGTCATGGAGCATCACCTTGTATTCACCGTGGAACCATGGCAGAAGCTCGCGAATGGCGTCGAGCCGCACCAGCGTCCCCCGGTTGATGCGCACGAATAGCTTGGGGTCGAGCGAATTTTGCAGTGCGTCGAGCGTGCTCCGCAGCGTGTGCGTTTTCTTTCCACAATGCAGCAGCACGTAGTTCCGGTCCGCTTCCACCCACGCGATTTCCTTTATCGGGACGAACACCCCTCGCGAGTCTTCCTCGACGAGCAAGCGATCAGGCAGCGACTTCTCGCGCTGCAGTTGTTCCAGCATCGCGCCCAAGCGGGAAGCGAATCCATCCGCCGATTGCTCATGCTGAATTCTTGCCCGCCGGAGCGCTTCGCGAAAGCGCTCTTCGCTGACGGGTTTGAGCAAATAGTCGAAAGCGTGCACCTCAAAGGCCCGCAGCGCAAACTTGTCATGCGCCGTGATGAAAATCACGCGCGGCAGCGGAATTTTTGCCGTGTTGAGCGACTGAATGACTCCAAAGCCGTCCAGCCCCGGCATCTGCACGTCAAGAAAAATCAGATCAGGCCGATGTTTCTTGATCGCCGCGACGGCCGACTCACCCCCGTCAGCCTCGGCGGCAATCTCTACGGCGCGCTCTTGGCGCAGCAGCCGTAGTATCTTGCGCCGTGCCGGCGCTTCATCATCGACGATGAGGACGCGAAGTGGAGACGGCAAGCTCATTCGGAAGTTCGGCGAGTTTGTGCTGACGCGTGCAGGGGGACGCGGAGCGTCACTTCCGCGCCTCCACTGGACCGGTTCGCAATCGAAAACTCCTGACCCTCGCCGTACAGATGCGCCAAACGGTCTCGAATATTCGAAAGCCCTAGCCCGCGCCCGAATACACCGGAAGCTTCAAGGTCTCCGATCCCGCAGCCGGTATCGCAAACCTGCAGGATCAAGCTGCCGTTCTCGCGATGCGCTGTAATGGAGAGTTCCATCGCTCCGTTTCCGGAGTTCATTCCGTGACGAAGCGAATTCTCCAGTAGCGGCTGCAAAATAAGCTGCGGCACGAGGGTCTCGTTCAGGGATGGGTCTATCGCATAGGACACGCGCAATTTGTTCTCGAATCGCTTCTGCATCAGGTCAAGGTACAGCCGCGTGATTTGCAGTTCTTCCGCGAGCGGAATTTCATGCGCTCGCGAAGCCTGCAGTGTGAGCCGCAACAGGTCGCTCAGTTGCGTGATCATCGCGTCCGCGGCCCGGACGTCTTCATACATGACCGAAGAAATCGTGTTCAGCGTGTTGAAGAGAAAGTGCGGTTGCAATTGCAGCCGCAGATTCTCTAGTTGCGCCCGCACCAGCTCCGTTCGGAGTTCGGCGGCGGCCAGTTGCTGCGCCTGCGCGATCCGCAATCGTTCGAGATAATAGAAGACGGTCACGAAAACGGTATAGCTGACCAAATCATTCGAAAGCTCCATCGGGTAGCGAAAGAACATAATGCCGTAGTCGTAGGGCCCCTGTCCGACGAGCGGAAAAAGAAAGTGGCGGCTGAAGGCCATGATGGTGGTATGTGCAGCAGAAAAGGCTACAGCTCCGACAAGATGCTTCGAAACGAGCAATAGCCAGCCCCTCTTTTCAAATAGATAAACTCGCGCAAAACGAAGGACGAGCGGCAGCAGGAGGAGCACCGAGTACACTCCCGTCGCCTCCTCAAGCAACCGGCGCGGAAACGTGCCTACGTGGCCGCGCGCTAGGTCGTCCAGGTATCTGTAACTGAAGGACAAAAAGCCGAGCGCAGTGAAAAGGAGAAAGAATAGCCCCCAGCTAAATCGGGGTGCTCTAAATCGGGGTGCTCGAGACGCGCCTGACATGGTCTGGGTGGTGGCCATTCACAGAACTCAGCGGAAAGATTATGCGCCGATTGCGGCAAAGCGAAAAGGCCTGGGAGAACGAGGATCAAGGCCGAACAAAGACTAGTTCCGGCAGAAACCACGGGGTCAGTGGCGGCGGGTACGGGAAGAATCGATCGAGCTGATCAGCGTGACGGCTACCAAAAGAATGAGGGCAGCGACGAGGGCGAAGATGATCACGAGTGGTCTCCCTACGACTTAGATGAAAAAAGAGCAAGTTAGATACCAAGCACACTCCCAGTGTTTTCAATAGGTTGCAGTCGAATAAATGTGCAGGGAAGTCGTCAAAAAAGGACAACTGATGGCGCAAGTTTGCATGGGCCAAGTACTGGCACTAGCGAGGCACACGCTCTCGTTTCAAGGGGACTCGACGCGCCTTAACTCTTACTCAGCCGGATTGAGCCATCACCCGTGTGGATAGTCAAAGGCTGTCCGCCGCCGTTCATTTTTCCGTGCATTTCCGAGTTCTTGAATGTCCCCTCGATGGTAACAGGGATGCCCAGGCTGATGTGGCCGTCGCCCGTGCTGGCGTCAATATTCGTCTGGAAGTCGGCCGGTAACACTAGGTCCACGCTTCCATCACCAGTGCGAATCGTCCAACTCGTCGCCATCTTGGATCCCGGTAGAACCCGCGTATCCACGCTGCCGTCGCCGGTTTTTACGTTGAGCGCGTCGAATCGCCCCGCAATGCGAATGTGCCCATCGCCCGAGTCCGCTTCCACCTTGCCGTCCAAGTCATGCGCCTCAATCGAGCCGTCTCCTGTGCGCAGCTTCACGTCGCCCTTGAGGTTCTCTACGGTAATGCTGCCGTCGTTGGTATGAAGATCGATCGTGCCGCTTAGCGAATTGGCCTTCACTGACCCATCGCCCGTGTGCACGTTCACCGTGCCATTGATGGATTCGGCCTGTACGGACCCATCGCCCGTTTCCACCTGCAGGTCAGCCTCGCGAGGCATGCGAACTTCAATGTGCAGCCGCCGCGAATTGCCGCCCCACGAAAATCCCCAATGTCCTGTGACGCGCGCCGTCAACTGGACTTTGTCGCCGTCCTGGTGGGCGTCGACGCGCAGCGTCTTGCCCAACTCGTAACCCTGATATTCAACGCGAAATTCGACCTGTTTCGCGTCTCCCGACGTGACCCGCACGCCGCCATCATTGGTTTCCACGCGCACGTTAGCGCGCCCAGTCACGGCAAACGACTTGGTGAAATCCTCGGCACTAGCCGCGACCGCGGAAACAGCCAACAGGGTTCCGCAAGCCATTCCTATCCGGATTGCAACCGGGCGGTGGAGAAACAGTTTCATTTCCAATATCCTCCGTAATATGCCGTTCTGCCCATAAGGTACGACAACCGGCTCAAAAATGTTCCCTGGGACAACACCTGTCCCGCGTCCTGGCACATCTCAGTCCCCCTTTGCCGCCCGCTTCTTTTGGCCCCCTGAGCGGCCAGCTCCCGGTTTGGCGCGCAGGGCAGCCAGGAATTCGCTGACCGGCAGCGTATTGATCACGTCCTTCTTCTCCAGCCAACCGCGGCGGGCCATGGTGACGCCGTAGCGGATGAAGGCCAGGTTGCCGGTGTTGTGCGAGTCCGTCGAGATGACCACTTTGACGCCCCGCTCCTTGCACATTCGAAGATAAACGTCCTTTAGGTCCAGGCGGTCGGGGTAGGAGTTGCACTCCATGGCTACTCCGTGTTTAGCACACGCTTCCAGCACCTTTTCCATGTCGTAATCGAGCGAATCGCGGCGCAGCAGCAAACGCCCCGTGGGGTGCGCGATGATCTGCGTATACGGATTCTCGATCGCCGCAAGCATGCGCTCAGTCATCGCCGCGCGGTCGACATTGAAGTAGGAGTGGATCGAGCAAACCACCACGTCCAATTGCGCAAGGATTTCGTCGGAGTAGTCGAGCGATCCGTCTTTGAGGATGTCCACTTCAGCACCGGCCAGGACGCGGATGCCCAGATCCTTTTCGTTGGCGGCGTGGATTTTTTTGATGTGCGCCGCCATGCGCTTTTCGTCCAGCCCGTTGGCGACTGTGACGGCCTTCGAATGGTCTGTAATCGCAATGTACTGGTGGCCAAGTTCTCGCGCGGCTTCCGCCATTTCTTCGATCGAGTTCTTCCCGTCGCTGGCCGTGCTGTGCATCTGCAAGTCGCCCTTCATGTCTTTCAAGGTCACCAGATGCGGCAGCTTGTGGTGTTCGGCGGCGGCAATCTCGCCGGTGTTCTCGCGCAACTCCGGCGGAATGAAGTCCAGCTTCAGCTTCGAGTAAATCTCTTCTTCGGTGCGCCCGGCGACGCGCTTTTCCCCCTTCAAAGTCGCCAGCACATATTCATTGAGCGTCAACCCCATGTCGTTGGCGCGCCCGCGCAACGCCACGTTGTGCTCTTTCGAGCCCGTAAAATAGAGCAGGGCAGCGCCGAAATTTTCTTTTTCGAGCAGTCGAACGTCGACCTGCAACCCATTCTCCAGCGTGAAGCTGACCTTGTTCTCTCCATGCGCCAGCGTCTGATCGATCCCGGGAAATGTAAGAATATGCTTGGCGAGCGCGTCGACGTGCTTCTGCGATGTATGCCCGTCGGCCAGCGTAACCAGCAGATCCAGATCGCCCACGGTCTCCTTGCCTCTCCGTAATGATCCAGCGGGCGTAACCGACTCGGCGGCCTTTCCCGCTTTTTCGATGTGCGCAACGATTGCGTTTGCAGCGTCTTCTGCGGTATTGATGTGAAATCGTCCGCTGGATTTCTTGAAGACTTCCACGGCTTTCAAAATATTTTGTTCGCTTTTCTCGCCAAAGCCTGCCAAGTCGCGAAGGTTTCCTTCTTTCGCCAGTTTTTCCACGTCCGCCACGGTGCCGGCCTTGAAGTTCGACCACAGGAAAGCTACCTTCTTCGGGCCCAGCGACTGCAGTTGCAGTAAATCCAGAATCGTCGCCGGATATTTCTTCAGCAGCTTTTTGCGCAGCGAGTAATCGCCGGTCTTTACGATTTCCTGAAGGTGCTCCACCATGCGTTCGCCAATTCCCGGCAACTCTTCGAGCTTTTCCGGCTCTTTGACGAGCTGCTCGATGGACTCGGGCAAACTATCGATGAGTTCGGCAGCCTTCTCGTAGCTGCGGTATCGCCCGATAATCGCCCCATCGATCTCTAGAAGTTGCGCCGTATCCCGCAGGATTCGTGCGATCTGTTTGTTGTCCATGGCGACAAGAATTATAAGCCCGAACGGGCGGAGTAAAGGCCGTAAAGGAAGCTATCAGGACCTGCGGCAGCGCAAGTCGCTTGGCATGCGGCTCACTACGCAACCTCAGATTCACTGCGACACAAGGTTTTTTCCTTTACCTCATTTATCTCCTTAACCTTCTTTAGCTCCCCCAATAAAAAAGGCCGGCAGGAGGGCGCTCCCTGCCGGCCGAATCATTGCCTACCCCTTCATAGCGCAGCCTTTGAGACGTTGGCCGCCTGTGGGCCTTTCGGTCCCTGCACAATTTCGAAGTCGACGGGGTCTCCTTCTTGCAAGGTGCGATAGCCGTCGCCGGTAATCGCGGAGTAATGTACAAAAACGTCTGGGCCGTCATCGCGCCCGATGAAGCCGTATCCTTTGGAATTATTAAACCACTTCACGGTGCCTTGCACTTCGATTACCCTCCTGACAGGGACTTCGAGATTTCGCTCCGCAGCGCCAGTCGAATAATCCTAACGCTGTTAAAGATACGAATTGCGCGGAGTGTATCAAAACGGGAAGCGGAGTCAAGAGGACAATCGTTTTCTCTGCTGAAAATAAATAGCCTTATGACCCGCTATAAAATCGGTTTAAGCTCATTCGATTCTTAGGACTTCTTAACGCGGCCTTGCGGGGCCAGATACCGAAAGTAGTAGAGAATGCCCGCAATGGATTTGGCGTCACGGAGCTTCCCATCGCCGATCATCTCATCCAATTGCTTGCGGCTGTAAGCCCGGGGAATTATTTTCTCATCCTCCTCCGGCTCCGCTTCGCCGGCGGTCAACCCTTCCGCCAGCAGGATGAGCATGCGTTCTTCCAGGAAGCCGGGAGTCGGGAAAACGTCCAGGAAAACTCGGAATCGCTTTGCGCGGTAGCCGGTTTCCTCGATCAGTTCGCGAGCTGCGGCCTCTTCGGGAGTTTCGCCGGGATCCATCCGCCCAGCCACTAACTCCCATAGATACTGTCGTGTAGCGTGCCGGTACTGCCGTATAAGCAGGATTCTGCCGTCCGGAAGGACCGGAAGAACCACGACCGAACCGGGATGGGTGATGACTTCGCGGGTCGCCCGGACGCCGCTCGGTTCGATCACCTCGTCGCGCCGAAGCCCAAAGACCGGCCCGTTATAAATCATTGTGCTGCTAAGGACTTGTGCCGTCTTTGGGGCTCTGGCATCTGCGGATTTCTTCATATTTTCGTTCCTTACGGCCATTTTTTCTCCGTCTCCGCCAGTAATGCTTGGGAAACCAGAATTTACTGTGCTCACCAGCCACGGCCCTCCGGTTTGGCATTGGGTCGGTTTGAATTTCCTTAATCGTGACAACGGGTCAAAATTCAAACTGACCCATCCCTCCGGTTTGCTTGCCGAGACACGGTACGCCTATACTCGGCAACAGGGTCGCCGTCAAAGGCAAACAGGCTGAGGCCTGGCCAACGGAATGTCAATCAACACCATCATCGTGGATGACGAAAAGCCCGCGCGCGACGAGCTGGCCTTCCTCCTCAAAGGCTTTCCCGAGATCAATGTGATCGGCCAGGGCAAAAACGGCGTCGAAGCCGTTTCGTTGATCAAGGAGCACACGCCCGACCTGGTCTTTCTGGACGTGAAAATGCCCGGTCTGGACGGTTTTGGCGTTCTAAAAAAAATCGTCGAGCGCAAAATGAAAATGCCGCACGTGGTTTTTGCCACTGCGTTTGACCAATACGCCGTCCAGGCATTCGATGTAAATGCCGTGGACTACGTGCTGAAGCCGTTCGACAAGGCGCGCATCGCCAAGGCCATTGCGCGGGCCCGCAAAATGCTGGAGACGCAGACTTCCGCCACCGAGCGGCTCGAGCAGCTCGTCAGCCAACTCGGGGCGGCGAAACAGAATTCCTCGCCGCCGGTCAAAGTCTTGATCAAGTCACAGCAGCGCTTGTTGCTGGTGAGCGCCGAGGATTTGATCTGGGCTTCCATTGATGGCGGCATGATTTCCGTGATGGGCCGGGAAGTGGAAGGAACGTCGAATTACCGCACGCTCGAAGAGCTGGCGGAGGCGCTCGACTCCGAATCGTTTTGGAAGCCGCACCGCTCCTTCCTCGTAAACATTCATTACATCAAAGAAGTGGTGCCCTGGTTCAACGCCACCTACATGCTGAAAATGGACGACAAAAAGCAAACTCAGATTCCCGTAGGCCGCTCCCAAGTCAAGCGCATGCGCGAACTCTTCAAACTGGGGCCCACGAAACCGGAGCGTGGATGAACGAAGGCGTATTTTCGACGATGATTCCACTTGTCATGGGTGCGCTGGCACTGAGATCCGATCGCTTGATCGCCCGCGCTATGAGTTTGTATTCCGCACAAGTGGGAGGATTATTCAGAAAGCGCAGAGTTTGGGGCACGTTTGCGACAGCCCGAGCCCCACATCTGGTCTACCAGAACTTTTTGCTCTTCATCAGATTCTGGGGAACTGTCATGGCCTCGCTCGGCATCCTTCTTTTTCTTCTCACCTATTGACTGCGTGGCAAGGCAAAATAGCCCTTGATACACGTTCCTAGTCTGCTATGATACTTCGTAGGGCAAGTTGCGACTCATGCATCTTGCCCTTTTTCTTTTCCGGTCGCTTGTCTCGGGCTCTCCTTCAGTAGGGCTTTCTCCCAAGAATACGCGAGGCAGTTAGTCCCGCCTGTAGGGGCACAATATCGCAGATTCCGGGCAGCAGCCGGAATATCGTGCCCCCTACTCCATTTAGCTAAGGCCGGGGCGCACTAAAGCTCGCATCCACAACGACAGTGAATCTGTTCCGTCGGGGTTTCCGTTGTCTGCTCAGTGATCTTTGTGCTCCGGCCTCTGTGCTCTCTGTGTTAAGTCTTTGCCTTTTCTTTCAACTTTCAACTCTCCTCTGGACCTAAACATGAAAAACAAAAAAACCAACGCCGAACAAATCTGGAAACAATTCGAGGACCTGCTCGTCCCGCGGCTGCGCCTCTCCATCACCGACCGTGTAGTTTATTCAAATCTCGTGCGCCATAGCCGTCTGGAAGGCAAACCCCGCCTCCGGTTTTCGATCCCTTGGCTTTCGCGCGGTATCCGCCTCTGCGGCAACTCGACGCGCTGGGCCGTCCGTCGTCTCATCTCGCGCGGCCTCTTGCGTCTTGTGCAGTGTAGCAAAGCCGGACATGTGGTTGAGGTTCTCCTGCCGGAAGAGATCCTCGCTGCAGACACCGGAAGACCCGATAGAAGCGATAGAACTGGTGGCCCTGTCTCGCCCACCTTTCTCCCCGCCATCTACTCCGAGGGGGAGGATTTCCTGAAGACCGCGGCCCTCCGAAGGTCCATCCATGCTCGAGAACATGGCCGTTGCTTTTATTGTCTGCGTCAGCTTACGCCCCAGGCCCGGTGCCTTGACCACGTCGTGCCTCTCTCCCAGTTCGGCGGCAATTCCTCCCGCAACCTAGTCTCCTGCTGTCTGAAATGCAATTCCCAAAAAGGAGAACGCTCCGCTCTCGATTTTCTGCGCCGGCTTTACCGCGAGCGCCGGCTGAGTGACTCCGAACTCGCCGACCGCCTTCGCGCTCTCGATGCCCTCGCCTCCGGCAAGCTCCGTCCTGCGATCGCCCCCATTGTCAATCCCCGCCGCATGGGCCGGCCCCCACTTCACCCCGAGAACTAGTGGCACGGTAGGAAAACCACTATTGCGCGCGCCGATCAACATCGAGCTGACATCACATGGATTGCATGCCATACTTTCGACTCCAAAGAGACCGCAGCTATGCCAGTGAAGGTGAATGAAATAATTCGGAAACTGAGCCCGGCCGAGCGAAAAAAAGTCGAGGACCGTGCGGCGGAGAATATTGCCGAGAAAACAAGCTTGCCGAACGAGAACGACGAACTACGCATCGTCACCTTGAAACGCAACCTTGCGCGGGCTCAGCGGCTCGTCCGCAAGTATGTGAAGCCAGGCACTTCCTTGGTTGACGAATTGATTGCGGAACGGCGCAAGGCTCCGCGAAAGAAATAAGGTTGCGCGCGCTTTCACTGTGTGCTCTGCGTCTCCGCGTTATGTTTGCTCTGTTTCTTTGAACTCTTGAACCTCTCCAGCAGCACCACGCCTTCGGACACTACGTCCTCACTGACTTCGTGTGGTAGCATCATTCGTACCTTCCCCATGGCCAGCGTGAAGCGCTTGACGCGTACAATGGACTGATGGATTTTTCGCTCAACGACCACCAAAAACTGATTCGCGATACCGTCCGCCAATTCATGGACGCGGAAGTGCGCCCGTTCGTGAAGGAATGGGAGAAAGCTGAGAAATTTCCGGCCGAGGCCATCAAGAAACTCGGCGAAATGGGCTGCTGCGGCATGCTGGTGCCGGAAGAATGGGGTGGGCCGGGACTCGACACTGTCTCGTATGCGTTGATGCTGGAAGAAGTCGCGCGCGTGTTTACGGCGATGTCTACCGCGCTGGGCGTGACGAATTCCGCGGTGCAAGCGCCGCTGCTGCTGTTTGGCACGGAAGCGCAGAAAAAAAAATATTTGCGGCGCATGGCCACGGGAGAAACGCTCGGCGCATTTTGCCTGACGGAGCCGGCTGCGGGTTCCGATGCCGCCGGAATTCAAGCGCGTGCCGTGTTCGTTGGCGATTGCTACAAACTCAACGGCACCAAAACCTGGGTGACCAACGGAAGCGCCGCAGGCGTGCTGATTGTGTTTGCGAAGACCGATCCCGCCGCGGGCGGCAAAGGCATCAGCGCGTTTCTCGTTGAGCCAAGCTTTCCCGGCTTTCGCGTGGGACGGCATGAAGACAAAATGGGGCAGTGGTCGTCGCCATCGGTGGAGATTTTGCTGAACGATTGCATGGTGCCGGTGGAAAATCGTCTGGGGGAGGAAGGGCAGGGGTTGAAAATTGCCCTGAGCGCGCTGGACGGCGGACGCATCGGGATCGCCGCGCAGGCCGTCGGCCTGGCGCAAGGGGCTCTCGAAGAAACCGTCAAGTACGCGAAGCAGCGCAAGGCGTTTGGGAAAAACATTAGCGAGTTTCAGGCCATTCAGTGGATGATTGCGGATATGCAGACGGAGATCGAGGCTGCGCGCGGATTGACGCACTATGCCGCGTGGTTGAAGGACGCGCATCCCACGAAAACGGGCGCAAGCGCTTCCAAGGCCAAGCTTTACGCCAGCGAGATGGTGAACCGCGTGGTGTACAAGGCGGTGCAAGCGCATGGGGCCGTGGGATATTCGCGAGAGACGGATGTCGAGCGCATGTACCGCGACGCGCGCGTGATCACGATTTACGAAGGAACCAGCGAGGTGCAGCGAATGATCATCGCCCGCGAACTGCTGGGCGCGGGGGAGAAACAAAAGGTCGCAACGAGCTGATGACGGGGGTTGAGTAGAACAGGCATTCCTGCCTGTTCTGTGTTTGGTCACATGAAGAGCACAGCCAGGAGTGGCTGTGCTACCAAGAATCTTAATGCAGGACGCAGAAGAGAACACAGAGAAAGAGGGGAGCGGGAAGAGAATCGTAATGGTCGGCGATGCAGAAGCTCGGCACGCTGTGCGGGAGCTAGTAAAACGGTTTGAATCGATAGCCGCGCAGGCGGGCGCGATGGCCTACGTCCTCGCGAAGCGAGACTCGCAGGAATATGCCCGATTACTGGAAGCTGTCGAAGTGGCTTTGAAGACAGTGATTCAGCCAATCAGTGGTGCCGACCGGGATTGGAGCGCAGTCTATGCGGCCCTGGATGACCCCGGCGCGGACTGGAGCAAGGCTGTAGTGGCGATGCTTAACCGAGGAGCGATTGAGTCCACGGGCGAACAAGCGATCGAACGATTCAAGCTCATGCTAAGTCTCGAAGAACGATTTGATGCAGAGATGAAGGATAAAAATAAAACCGACGAGGACGAGGAGCCTGGAATTGGAAACCGGGGCTAAGGGGAAAAAGAGCAGAGTCTTGAGCGGGATGCGACCGACGGGCCGGCTGCACATCGGGCATTACTTTGGCGCACTGCAGAATTGGGTGCGGCTGCAAAATGACCCTGCGTACGAATGCTTCTACTTTATTGCGGATTGGCACGCGCTAACCAGCGATTACGCGGACACGTCTGCAATCGCGGAGAACACGCTGCAGATCATGATTGATTATCTGGCCGCGGGGCTCGATCCGAAAAAAAGTGTGCTCTTTCAACAGTCGGTGATTCCGGAGCATGCGGAGTTGCATTTGCTGCTGTCCATGGTGACTCCGCTGGGGTGGCTGGAGCGCGTCCCAACGTACAAAGAAGCGCTGGAAAACGTCAAGGACAAAGACCTGCACAATTACGGGTTCCTCGGCTACCCAGTGCTGCAGTGCGCAGACATTGTGATGTACAGCTCGCCTGACATTTCCGCGCTGCTTGTGCCTACAGGCGAGGATCAGGTTTCGCATGTGGAGACTAGCCGCGAAATTGTGCGGCGGTTCAATTTCTTCTTCGCGGGTTTTCAAACTGACCCATCATTGTATAAACCGGAGAATGAGCAGTATTTTCAGGCCGCAAGCAAGATAATGTTCTCTTTCCCCGACCAGAAATTTGCTACCGACACGCCAGGTTTCCTAGCGAGAGCGGTCCAGCTGTACGCACAGAAGATTGGGTTCGAAAACTTCTATAAAGAACATGGCTCTCTCGCAAGGTTCTTCCCGTGTACTCGAATCCTTGAAGAGCCGGAGTCGATGCTGACAAAGACGCCGAGGATACCGGGGCTCGACGGGCGGAAGATGTCGAAGAGTTATGGCAATACCATCACGTTGAGCGAGAGTGACGCGGACATTCGTTCCAAAACGAAAGTGATGGTGACGGATCCTGCTCGGAAGAGACGCACCGATCCTGGAAATCCGGACGTGTGTCCGGTGTATGACTGGCATAAACTGTTCTCGGCGGAAGAGCCGGGGCGGCTGGAATGGGTACGGCAAGGGTGCACAACAGCGGGAATCGGTTGCATCGAGTGCAAAGCGGCGATGGCGGAGAATTTGATCAAGTGGATCGCGCCGGTGCGCGAGCGCCGCGTGAAGTACGAGAAGAACCCGAAGCAAGTGTTGGAGCTTCTCGATGACGGTTCGAACAAGGCGCGGAAAGTCGCGCAAGGCACAATGGCGCGCGTTCGCGAAGCCGTGTTTGGCTGGGAGAAAAAGCGGCAAGAAATAGGTGGCGGCGGGAAGCAAGCGGCGAGTGGCGAGTGACGAGTGACGAAAATGGCGACGCCAGGAAACAAAATGACGGGGAGCGGCTCGGAAAAGCCCGAGGAGAAAAAAGTGGAAACGACCGCGCAAAAGACGGCCTACAAAATCCATATCCCCATGTACGAGGGGCCGCTGGACTTGCTATTGGATTTGATCAAACAGCAAAAGATGAATATCCACGACATTCGAATCTCGGAAATCACCGCGCAATACCTCGATTATTTGCACAAGCTGGAAGAATTGGACGTGGATGTGTCCGCGGAATTTATTTACATGGCGGCGACGCTGATTTACATCAAGAGCAAAATGCTGCTGCCGCCGGACCCGCTGGCTAGCGAGGAAGAGCAAGCCGCCGATCCGCGCGCGGAACTCGTGCAACGCCTGGTCGAACACGAAAAATTCAAAAACGCAGCGCAACTTTTGTATCAGAAGCAGCAGATCGAAGAAAACGTGTGGTCGAAGCCGGACAAATCGCTTTATAACGACGAAGGAACCGAAGGCGAGCTGGTGGTTTCGCTGGTGGATTTGGTGAAAGTTTTCCAGCAAGTGCTGGAACGTCGAAAAGAAGTTTCGCGGATCGAGTTGCGGCACGAGCAATTTAGCGTGGCGCAAATGATCGCGGCGCTTCGAACGCAGATTATTGCGAGTGCGGAACATTCGGTGAACCTGATTCAGTTTTTTGAGGCGTGCCCGTCGCGGCACGCGATGATCGTGGCGTTCCTGGCGGTTCTGGAAATGGTAAAGCTACAAGCGGTGGCGCTGGTGCAGGAGAAACAGTTTGGGGATATTTTGGTGAGGAAGCACAAGATGTTTGATTTGGTGTTTGATGAGAGCGGCGGGATTAAGATGATCGATGAGGAATACAAATAGGAGGTACAGGAGATAGAGGAAGTAAATGAGGTAAAGGATGAAGCGTCCCCCCAGCGGAATACGCGAGTATTACTCAGCCGAGGATTACAGCCCTACGGATTCGCAAAGGCCTTGAACACTATGATGAATGAAGAGAGAAAAGCGGCGTTGGAAGCGGTTATTTATGCGGCGGATGAGCCGGCGACGATCGAGCAACTGGCGAAAGCGCTCGGCGAAGAAAAGCTGGCGGTGCAGGCTTCGCTGGATGAGCTGGTGGCGAGCTACGCTGGCGAAGAACGCGGGATCGAAATTCGCGCTGTGGCGGGTGGGTACAAAGTGTATACCAAGCCGCAGCAACATGACGTGGTGCGGCGATTTATTAAGAGCTTGCGGCCGCCGCTGCGGCTGTCGATGCCGGCGCTGGAGACGCTGGCGGTGATTGCGTACAAGCAGCCGGTAACTTCGCCGGAGATTTCGGAGATTCGCGGTGTGAATACTTCGGGAGTGATCAGCACGCTGCTGGACAAGCACCTGATTACCACGGCGGGGCGGAAGGAAGTGATGGGGCGGCCGATTTTGTATAAGACGTCGAAAGAATTTTTGATGCGATTTGGATTGAGCGATCTGGAGGAATTGCCGAGCTTGAAGGAATTCGAGGCGCTGGCGCGCGAGGCGCTGGGGAGCGATATGGGGGAAGTGGCGAGTGACGAGTGGCGAGTGGCGAGCGGAGGAACCGCAGAGCCGGGGCCGAGCGCCGCGAGCGGGAACGCGACCCACGCAGAGATGGAAGCGCGAGAAGAATTGCTGGAGGAGACGGCGGCGAATAATGAGGGGATGCCGGAGGGGGAGAACGACAAAGCGCAGAAGGCAACGGCGGCAGGGGAATGAAAAGACGAGCTAAAGCGGTGGCAAAGTAAGGATGTAAGGAAAAGACGAAGAAGCAGCCGCAAGACAGATATAAAGTAGAGTCCAACCGAAAGAAGGGCACGATGTATCGTGCCCCTACCAGAGATTGTAAGAAAGAAACCATGCAGGAAAGATTGCAGAAGATAATTGCGCGGGCGGGGATTGCTTCGCGGCGGCATGCGGAGTTGCTGATCGCCAGCGGACAGGTGCGCGTGAATGGGCGCGTAGTGAAGGAGCTGGGAACGAAGGCGGACGCGTCAAAGGACAGGATTGAGGCGGCGGGGAAAGTTGTCGAAGCGAACGCAGGACGGCGCGTTTACATGGTGCTGAACAAGCCGCCGGAAGTGGTGTCTGCGATGGCGGACCCGGAAGGGCGCAAGACGCTGCGAAATTGTTTGCGCGGTTTGCCGGAGCGCGTGTTTCCGGTGGGGAATCTGGAGTATGCGGCGTCGGGGCTGGTATTTCTGACGAATGACGGGGACCTGGCGGCGGAAATGCTGGACAAGTGGGCGCAACTGGAACAGGTCTATCAGGTGAAAGTGAAAGGCATGTTGACACTGGTGGACCTGGAGCGTTTGGGAAAAGAAATTGGCGTGAAGATGCAAACGGTGCGGCAGCCGGATGCTACGCGGGGGCGAGCGGCGAATTATTGGTATGAAGTGCGGATGCGGGATTCGAAGAAGGAAGAGTTGCGGCGGGTGCTGTTCAAGGAAAAGCACCCGCTGGAAAAATTGAAGCGCATCGGATTGGGGCCGCTGACGCTGGAGGGATCGTTTGATCGAGCAGAAGGAAGCGGAGAAGTTGCGAAGGATTGAGAAGGGCCGAGAAGGAAAGGAAAAAACAAAAACTTTAACGCAGAGGACAGAGCGCACAGAGGACACGGAGAAGATGCGGAGAAGATGCGGAGAAGATGCGGAGAAGAAAGAGACCATCACCGGTCTGAAGACCGGCTACTACAAGAGCGCAGGGGGGCGCATGAAGTATTACTTGATCGCAGAACTTGAGATAACGGACCAAAGCTGGGTCGCGGATTACATCAAGAATGTGACCGGGATGGTGGAGCGGCACGGCGGCCGGTACCTGGCTCGCACGCCAAAAGTGGAGAGAATCGAAGGCGAGCGAAAGCTCGCGGGGATTTTTGTGATCGTCGAATGGCCTTCCAAGGAAAGCGCGGTGGCCTTTTATGAAAGTGAAGAGTACCGGCCCTACCGGCAAAAGCGCATCGCCGGAGCCAGAAATGAGTTTTTTCTCGTAGCGGGTGAGGATATCGCTAAGGCGGCCCAGACTGCCGGTTAGCGTTGGCCCCTGGCATGGCTTCAAAAAGTACCGAGCTAAACGCACGAACGGAAAGAGAGAAGCCTCACCCCTGAAGGGGTGAGCTACAGTTGACCTCGTACGATGGCTGCGGAACGATTGCAGAAAATCATGGCGGCGAGCGGGATCGCGTCGCGGCGCAAGGCTGAGGAGATCATTGGGGCCGGGCGGGTGACGCTCAACGGGAAAGTAGTGGTGGAGCAAGGCACGAAGGCTGATCCGGAACGCGACGTGGTTTGCGTGGACGGCAAGCCGTTGAAAAGCCGGGAGCGGCTGCTGTATTTCCTGCTAAACAAACCGAAGGGTTACGTGACGACGGTCAGCGATCCTGAGGGGCGGCCGACAGTTATGGAGTTGATAAAAAATTGCCCGGAGCGAGTATATCCGGTGGGTCGGCTGGACTACACAAGCGAAGGGTTGCTGCTGATGACCAACGACGGCGCGCTGGCGCAGAAGCTGATGAAAGCCGGGTCGCATGTGCCGAAGACTTATCTGGTGAAAACCAGCGGGAAGCCGGACGAGCGGACGATTGAGCGTTTGCGAGCAGGAGTCACGATTGAGCTGGAAGATGGCGAACGAGTGAAGACTTCGCCGGCCAAAATTCGGCTGGTGGAAGACGGCGCAAATCCCTGGTACGAAGTGGTTCTGATTGAAGGACGCAATCGCCAGATTCGGAGGATGTTTCAGCGCGTGGGGTTTCTAGTGGAGAAAATCAAGCGTGTCCAACTGGGACCGCTGGTGTTGGACGTGCCTCCGGGGAAATTTCGCGCGCTGACGGTGCGAGAAGTGGCGAAATTGAAGAGTCTGTGAGAGTGCGAGAATAGCCACCTCAGGTGAACCACGGATTGGCGGCAAAACATTTGGGGAAGTAGACTAGAGGGGATGACGCGAGCGATTGAAGACCTCATACCGGATTACCTGCGCGGGCTGCCCGTCTACGTTCCGGGAAAACCGATTGAAGAAGTGGAGCGCGAGCTAAAGATCCATGCGGTGAAGCTCGCTTCGAATGAGAACCCGCTGGGGCCTTCGCCAAAGGGGATTGCGGCCGCGAAGGCGGTGCTTGCTGATGCGAACCGGTATCCGGATGGCGGGACGCACGCGCTGCGGCAAACGCTGGCGGAACGGCACGGCATTTCGCCGGATGAAATTTTCATTGGACTGGGATCGAGCGAGCTGATTGACCTGGCGGCGCGCGTGCTGCTGCGCGCGGGATTGCAGGGGCTGACGTCGGAAGGAACGTACGCACCGTTTTCCGTGGCGATTCGCGCGAGCGGCGCGGAACTGGTGCGAGCGCCGCAACGGGAGTTTGCGTTTGATTTGAAGGCGATGGCGAGGGCCATCACGCCGAAAACGGCCGTGATTTATCTGGCGAATCCGAACAATCCGACGGGTAGCTCGTTTGGGCGCGAAGAGTTTAACGAATTTCTTGCGGCGGTTCCGGACGGCGTGCTGGTAGTGCTGGATGAGGCGTACATCCACTATGCGGTGAGCATGGGTTTGCGGGATTCCGTGGAAGCGTATCGCAAACGTAAGAATCTGCTAATCCTGCGGACGTTTTCGAAAGTTTATGGATTGGCTGGACTCCGCATTGGTTACGCCATCGGGCGGCCTGAGCTGCTCGCGGCAATGAATAAATTGCGGACGCCGTTCAATACGTCAGGAGTGGCGCAGGCAGCGGCGCTTGCGGCGCTGGACGACAAAGAGCACGTGACGCGGTGCATCGAGACGAATTCCGTGGAACGGAAACGGCTGAGCGAGGGATTGGCAAAACTGAGTTTCCAACCGGTCCGGAGCGAAGCGAATTTTGTGTTCATGACTGTGGGGCCGGACGCGCAGGCGCTGAGCGATGACTTGCTGCAAAGGGGCGTGATCGTGCGGCCGCTGGGGTGGATGGGCTTTCCGGAAGCGATTCGCATATCGATTGGAACTACGGAAGAGAACGACAAGTGCTTGTTGGCCATGGCGCAGGTGATTCTGAAACGCGCGGGCAAAGGCGAACTCGCCGCGCGATGAGAGTGATGCTTCAGCAGATAAAGGAAATAGAGGAAGTAAATGAGGTAAAGGAAAAACGGGCGGCCGCGCTATGAGGGTACTCATTCCTGATGGAGCGGAGATCAACCGGCATCGCGACGGCGACGCAATCACAAAAGTCTTGGAAGAAAGCAAGACGATTGCCGTGATCGGGCTGTCTTCGAATCCGATGCGGCCGAGCCATGGCGTGACGGAATATATGCAGAGCGCGGGATACCGGATTATTCCGGTGAACCCGAACGAGACGGAAGTGCTCGGAGAGAAGAGTTACGCGCGGCTGGAAGATGTGTCTGAGAAGATTGACATCGTGAACGTGTTCCGGCGCGCAGAGGAGGTGCCGCCAGTAGTGGAGAGTGCAATTCGAATCGGAGCAAAAGCGATTTGGATGCAACTGGGGGTTGAGAACGAAGAGGCAGCGGAGAAAGCGCGGGCGGCAGGGCTGGTGGTGATTGAGGATGCGTGCATTTTGGTGGAGCATCGGAGGAGAGCTGGCGAACTGAAACGGTAGGGAAGTGACAATTCGCGTTTATGGCCGGCCCGCGTGGATTTTTGCGCGGCGTTTTTATTTTTGGGAGGAAAGAGAAAGACTTAAGAGAAAGATTTAACACAGAGAGCACAGAGAAGAGGCCAAGAGAGATTCCTCGCTTCGCTCGGAATGACGGAATGCCCCAACGTCAGCGTGAGAGGGGGAAGACGAGGAGGTTGCGCTTGCCGGGGATGATGACGGCGATAGAGCGGCCGTCGGGGGAGAGGGCGAAATCGCGGAAGCTGAGGCCGTGAAGGATGGGAATGGGCGTGGGCTGAGCGACGGGAATTTCGTGATTGGCGGGAATGGGCGCGAGCGTGGGAAGGTCGATCCACACGAGATCGCCGGATTTTTTCTCGGCAGCACGCTTCAGGATGATGCGTGAATCGTCAGGCGCCCAGCGAAAGACGCCGAAGCCGATCCGGAGACGAGCGGCGCGATTGGGCGCAGTGAGATCGCGAACTTCGAGAACTTCCTTGTCGATGAAATAGGCAACTTTTTTCCCGCTCGGAGATACGCTGAGGCCGCCTTCGTAGTTCTCGAGCGTGGCAAGCTCTTTGTCGTTATCGGTGAAAAGGTCGAGGCGCTGGAGGCGGGGCGGGCCGTTCATGGCGCGATCTTGCTCGATACCCACGATGGAAATCGTTCCTGGAATGGGCGAGACATCGCGGAAAGTGCGGCCATCGTGAGGAGACTTGACGGGGCCGATATCAATGCGCGTGGACTTCAAGGAGAAAAGCTGGCGGGGCTTCACGGCTTCGGAGAGAGCGGCGATGGTAGCGTTGTCGGGAAGAAAGAAAGGATCGGCGGCGTCCAGGATGATGTTCTCGCCTTTGTTGATGCGGACTTCCCGGCCGGAATCATCGTAGACCATGGTCTGGAAAGAGTCTTCCGTCTTGCCGCTATCATCGAGGACCGTGGTGGTGAGAAGCTCCGCGAGGAGGAAATGGCCGTTGGGAGACCAGCGGAACCCGTCGACGAGATAGCTGAAGACCTGCGTGCCGCGCGCATATTTTTGTCCTTCAAGGAGGCGGCGGCGCTTTCCGCCAGCGTCCTGGATCCAGATGTCGTCGTGCTCGAGCGCGTCGTAGACTTTTGTTTTCACCCGGCGATAGACGGAATAAACGATGCGGCCGTCAGGAGCGTAGGCGAAGGCAGTGATGTCTTCGTCGATGGATTGGAGCGGCTTGTCGAGGTTTTGGGCGCGGGCGGCAGGCAGAGAGCAGCAGCCGGCGACGAGACAGAACAGAGAGCAGAATTGGCGAAGCCACCGGAAGCGGCTGCGAGAGATGGAGCAAGTCATGGTTTCGGGTGCGGGCCAGTATATTCCGAGCAGCAGGGCTTTTGTGTGGGAGTGAATTCCATAAACTCGACGCGGGTATCGTCGGGATCGTAGAGATTGAGCTGCCACTTGCCGTCGCGGCCGATTTTGGGTTGCTCGGCGCCGGTCCAACCGTTTTTGCGAAGCTGCGCTTCCGCGGCTTTGATGTCAGGGACGCCCAGAGCGATGTGATTCATCACCCCGAGTGTTTTGTGGCTGGCGTCCGGCGAGACGTTGAGCATGTACTCGATCCAGTCAGTGCCGTCAGGGACTTGCATGTCCACCCAGTTGTCTTCGCCGTCTTTCATTCCGCCATGCCAATAAACATGGAAGCCGAGGATGTCTTTGTAAAAGCGATCTTCCGCCGCGCGGTCGTGAATGACAAAGCCGGCGTGGATGAGGCGATTGCTTACGGGAAGGGAGGTTCCAAATACTGAAAACTGCCGATTGCCTATGGATTGGAAGAAGACCAACCGATGTCCCTCTGGATCAAGCACATCAAAATGCTTCGATGCAGAATCAGATGTCAGTCTCTCCGGTTTAAGTCCATGTGCCATGAGGTAAGCGTGAAGTGCATCCGCGTCGGCTGTTGAAAAACCAACGGCGTCAATCATGCTTCCGTCATGCAAGCCATTCGCTACTATTTCGAGGTACTGCATAGGATTGATAAGAAAGCACTCGGCTTCAGGCATGAAGCAACCGCGCGAGCGCTGCGGCGGCGCGGGCGCACCTTCAGCAACTGGAATGTTCAAACGGGGGAGCATCAATGATTGGCCATAAAACTGTTCAGCCTTATCCCAATCTGAAACCTTAAAACGGACAAATAGCACATTCAAAACAGCCGGACGGGCAGGAGGGGCGAAAGTGGTGCGCGAACAAAGGAGACAGAGCCCGATTACTATTAGCGAGCGTCGCATTAGGGCACCTCAAGGGTTTGATGCACGAGATCTTATTTTCCGGATTTCGTCGAGGCGCTGGCGGAGGCGCTGCTCGAAGCCCTGGTCAGTAGGTTTGTAGTAGGTGCGGCCGGCGAGGTTGTCGGGGAGGCAAGTCATGTCCGTGACTTTATCATCGAAATTGTGAGCGTATTTGTAGTCTTTGCCGTAGCCGATATTTTTCATCAGTCCGGTGACGGCGTTGCGGATGTGGAGCGGCACGGGCTCGGCTTCGGTCTTATGGACGTCCTCGATGACCTCGCCGTAGGCAGTGTAGACGGCGTTGGATTTTGGCGCGAGGGAGAGATAGACGGCGGTTTGCGCGAGAGCGAGATGGCCTTCGGGCGCGCCGAGGAAATCGAAAGCGTCCTTGGCGGCAAGAGTGACTGCGAGGGCGCCAGGTTCGGCGAGGCCGATGTCTTCGCTGGCCATGCGGACCATGCGGCGCGCGAGATAGAGGGGATCTTCGCCGGATTCGAGCATGCGCGCGAGCCAGTAGAGAGCGGCGTCAGGATCGGAATTACGAACGGATTTGTGCAGCGCGGAGATGAGGTTGTAATGCTCCTCGCCGGCTTTGTCGTAACGAAGAATTTTTCGTTGCAGCACGTCTTCGAGAAGCTCCGCGGTGATGACGCGCACGCCTTTCTCATTGGGCTGCGCTCCGCGGACGGCAAGCTCGAGCGTGTTGTATCCGGCGCGGGCGTCGCCATTCGCGAAGGATGCGATGCGGAAGAGGATGTCGTCAGACGCTTCCGCGGATTCGTTGCCCAAGCCGTGTTCTTTGTCCCTAAGGGTGCGGCGGAGAAGCTCGACGATTTGCGGCGTCGCGAGCGGCTCGAGGACGTAGACCTTGGTGCGCGAGAGCAGCGGCGAGATCACCTCGAAGGAAGGATTTTCGGTGGTCGCGCCGATGAAGATGATGTGGCCGGCTTCGACGTGAGGGAGAAAGGCGTCCTGCTGCGCTTTGTTGAAGCGATGAACCTCGTCAACGAAAACGATGGTGCGATGGCCCGAGCGCGATTTATGCTCGGCCACGGCCATGACCTCCTTGATTTCCTTGATGCCCGCGAGAACGGCGCTGAAAGAAACGAATTCGGAGCGCGTCAGCCGAGCGATGAGGCGGGCTAGCGTGGTTTTTCCGCAGCCGGGAGGTCCCCAGAAGAGCATGGAGCCAAGATTGTCGCCTTCGATTTGAACGCGGAGCGGCTTGCCCGGGCCGAGCAGTTTTTCCTGGCCGATGAATTCGTCGAGGGTGCGCGGGCGCATGCGCTCGGCAAGCGGCTGGTTCGCGGCGGGCACGTCGGGTTCCGCGGATAGCGGGAGTTTGGAGAAGAGGCTCACGTTTTTTTTGGCGACCGCAGGGTGTCCGTCTTGGACGACTGCGAAGCAGCAGACGGTTGGATGCCCGACGCAGGCGCGGAGTTTCTTTGTCGCGCGGCTTCGTAAAAAACGACCGCGGCAGCAGCGGCGGCGTTCAGCGATTCGACGCCAGCGGTCATGGGGATGCGGATCCGCGCATCGGCCCCACGCTCGATTTCCTCGGGAAGGCCGGCGCCCTCGTTGCCGACGAGGAGAGCTACCGGCTGGCACCAGTCGACTTCCCACGGAGCGAGCAGCGGCTGCTCACCGTCCCGCGGTTCGTGAACGCTGGATGCGAGCGTGCGAACCGCGGCGACCCTGAGTTGCGTTAGGAGAATCGCAAGCGAGATGCCGGCAAGAATCGGGAGGTGGAGAGCAGCGCCGGCGGAAGCGCGCAGGGCTTTCGGCGAGAAAGGATTCGCAGTGCCGCTGATGCCGGAGGCGGCCGTGGCGGCTCCCGTTGCTCCAAAGGCCGCAGCGGTGCGCAGAATCGTTCCCACATTGCCGGGATCCTGAACGCCGGCGAGGACCAGGAGCAGAGGAGCGCAGGCGGAAGCCGGGGCGCGCACGAGGTCATCGAATGATGTTTCCCGAGGATGCGCCAGCGCGGCGACTCCTTGCGGGTGTTCGGTATCGGCAAGGCCCTCGAACAAGCGATCCGTGGTGCGGAGGACAGGAAAAGCCATTTCCGGCCTGTTGATAAAGGAGGAGAGGCGTTCGTGATGGCGTTCGCCGGATTCGCTGAAGAGCACCGCCTGAATGCGGCAGCCGGAACGGAGAGCTTCTTCGACCAGGCGCACGCCCTCAACGCCGACGAATCCGTTTTCCGTGGGCAGGCCGCCGCGGAGAGCCATGCGGAACTCCTTGAGCCAGCGATTGTCGCGACTGGTGAGGAGCGCGGGCTCACCGGTGGGGCGAGCGCTTCGTGCGACCTTACTGGGTGCAGCCATTACCGTGGAGCGTAGCAAATTTTCACTGCGGGAAGCCAATTCCAGGCGCAACGGCGTCCGTTCAGAGATGCCACGTGGAAACTAGCACAACGATAAGCTCTTATTGCGCCGCGTTGAGGGGGTATGGTAGCGTCGCCCGAATAAGGGCAGCACCGGCGGGGCGCTGCACGGTGGCGTCACGACTTCGCCAAAGGCCAAAAAATTGCCAGCTGAACTGCTGCGCGTCAATGCACAATCTCCAGAACCCGAACTGCTGCGTTATGCGGCAGATTTTATTACCCGCGGAAGTGTGATTGCCATTCCCACGGATACGTTTTACGGGCTGGCGGCCGATCCCTTCAATTTGGCCGCGGTGGACGAGATTTACCGCGTGAAGGGACGGCCTGAGACGCGTGCGCTCCCCATCCTCGTGAACTCAATTGAGCAAGCCGTTCTGCTCGCCCGCGAAGCGCCGCGGAAATTTTTGCGGCTCGCGCAGGCGTTTTGGCCAGGCGGCTTGACGCTCGTAGTGAACGCCGCGCAGCGCATCCCGCTCAAAGTGACCGCGGGCACGGGGCGCATCGCGTTGCGCTGGCCCAATAGCACGGTAGTGCGGCGCTTGATCGACGAATTCGACGGCCCGGTCACTGGAACGAGCGCGAACATTTCCGGCTTTCCGTCATGCTCGAATGCGGAGCAGGTGATGAAACAGCTTGGGCCCCGCGTGCCGCTCGTACTGGACACCGGCGAAACCGGCGGCACCCTGCCATCGACCATCGTGGAACTGAACGGCGACACTTGGCGAATCGGCCGCGAAGGGGCCATTCCGGTGATGGAGATCGCCAAGGCTCTGGAATAAACGCACCTTAAAACCAGATCGCTGCGACCGAGGCGGAGTCGGATTCACTGCTCTTAGCGGATCACCGACATCCGGAGGGCGCGAAGACCGCAAAAAATAGCCTCTCACGAAATGTATTGCCTGCCGTCTAACCGCGCAGCATCCTCAAGGCACCCAAATGAAAAAATTCGCTGCCGGTTTCTTTGCCGGAGCAATGGTGCTGGTTATTGGAACCTTCGGTTATCTGCGGCTGGGCTTACTCGACGTCCGGTCGGATGCTCCCCTGCCTGATATGATGGCGCGCTTGCTGTACGCCGGTATCCATGCTTCTGTTCGACGCACCGCTCCAAAAGCCCAGAACCCACTGCCGCGGACCGACGAAACCCTGATTGCCGGCGGAAAACTCTATCTGAATAATTGCGTCGGGTGCCACGGAGAGCCGGGCAAACCGCCGAGCGATTTTGGCGCGACCTTCTACCCGCCGGCCCCGCAATTTCCTCGTGAGGGAACAAAATATTCGGAAGCAGAGGTATTTTGGATCGCGAAGCATGGAATCCGCAGAACGGGCATGGGGGCGCAGGGGCCGTACTATTCCGACCTGCAACTGTGGTCGCTGGCAACATTCGTCGGCCGGCTCCCGAACCTGCCGCCAAATGTATTGGAAGGGATTCAACAACATCCGGCTAAGTAGTAAGCCTGGAGGAGAGTCTGCAGCGTGAAAAAGTTTGTACTCGGATTTATTGTTGCCATCCTAATCCTCCTTATTGGATGTTTGGCGTACTTCGCGCTTGGTTTTTCACATACGCGGGCCGACACGAAGCCCTCCGCATTAGAAATCTCAATTCTGCAATCGGCGGTACGTGCCTCAGTGCGGCGAGCCGCCGCCAGTGTTCCGAACTCGCTGCCGGCAAACGACGACGATTTGGTGGCCGGGGGAAAACTCTACGTGGCAGGTTGCCAAGGTTGTCACGGCGATTTGGGTGGACCTTATCATGAGGATCGTGATCTTTTTCCGCCGACGCCGCAGCTGCCGCACGTCGGAACGCAATACGCAGAGCCCGAACTCTACTGGATCGTGAAACATGGGATTCGTATGACGGGGATGTCGGCGTACGGGCCGTTTTATTCCGAAAAGCAATTGTGGTCGCTGGCCGCGTTTCTGCGTCGAATCAACAATCTGCCTCCAGGGATGCTTGAGAAAATCCGCCCGAAAAAAACCGGCTAATGCTGACGGCGGCTTGAATAATGAACGTTAGCGCGGCGGGGCATAAGAAATTTTACCGAGAATCGCGGGCCCGCGCGCGCCGGTTGCTGACGGAAGGTTCGCGGACCGCTGGTGAAACGTTTCGTAGGCCAGAAGCGCAAATGCGAAAGCTTCCTTGGCGTCTTTGGGAACGCCCAGCCGGGAAGAGGGAAGAACTTCGATGCCGGGAAGCGCAGCCGAAAGTTGGGCAAGGATCAGCGGATTGTGCGCGCCACCGCCGGAAACAATGAGTTGATCGATTTTCGTCTCGCGCAGAACGAAACGATTCAAGGCGTCAACAACCGAGAGCGCGGTGAAAATGGTGACGGCGCGAATGAGGTCATTGGGTTTGGCGCGATGCCGCCTACCAAGTGCCAGGATTTTCCTCACATAAGCATGGCCGTAATATTCGCGGCCCGTGGATTTGGGCGGCGCGATTTTCAAGTACGGATCCCGCAAGAGTTTGTCGAGCAGCGCCGGATTGCTGTGGCCTTGCGCGGCGAGTTGCGCGTTTTTGTCAAAGCGCAGGCGGCCACGCGTGAATTGCGAGACCAGGGCGTCGATGAGCATGTTGGCGGGTCCGGTGTCGAACGCGAACACTTGCTGCGGCTTGGCCGCGCGCGGAAGAACGGTGATGTTGGCAATGCCGCCGAGATTCAGCGAAATACGGCCCAGTCTCGCGTGGCGGTAGAGAAGATAATCGACGTAGGGGACGAGAGGCGCGCCTTGTCCGCCGAGAGCCATATCCGCCGGCCGAAAATCGCCGACACTCGTAATGCCCGTACGCGCCGCGATAACGGAGGGCTCTCCAATCTGCAAAGTGGATGCAGTTGGCGCCCCAAAGTAGGGAACCGGGCGTCCTTGATGGAAAATGGTCTGGCCGTGGCTCCCGATTAGCGAGATGCGTTTTGGCGAAACGCGAAACTTGCGGCAGGCGGCGAGAGCCGCGTCGGCAAAAAGCCCTCCCAAACGAAAATTCAACTGGCTCAGCGCCCCTGCGCTGATCGGTTGCTGTTCGGCAACCCGCAGAATTTCCTTGCGAAGCGCATCAGGAAATTTGACTGATGTGTGGCCGAGCAGCTTAGCGCTCAGACTTGGCGGCGCGCCGGAAATCCGCGCCAAGGCAACGTCAATACCGTCGGCAGACGTGCCGGACATCATGCCGAGGACAAGCATGGGCTTTTGGCTCATGAAATTTGTTTTTTCAATTCGGCAAGGAGATTCAGCGCGTCGAGTGGCTTCAACTGGTCGAGGTCGGCGCCGCGCAACTTGTCGAGCACCTCGCGGTCCAGCGCGGTGAAGAGCACGTGCTGATTGCCGTTCGCCTTCCCCATTTCGGCGGCGCCGGGGGAAAGCGTCTCGCTGAGTTCGTGCTCGCTCTGTTCATGTCTCTTCAAGACTTCGCGGGCGCGTTCGATCACGCTGCGCGGAAGCCCGGCAAGCCGCGCCACTTCGATGCCATAACTTTTGTCCGCGCTGCCGGGCTCGACACGGCGCAGAAAAATAATCTCGCTGGGCGTCTCTTTCACCGACACATGAACGTTTTTTACTCCGGGAAGCAGGTCGCCAAGCTCTGTCAATTCGTGGTAATGCGTGGCGAAGAGCGTACGCGAACGCGTATGTTTTTGCAGATGTTCGACGACTGCCCAGGCGATAGAGAGCCCGTCGAACGTCGCCGTGCCGCGCCCGACTTCATCTAGTAGCACCAAACTCGCCGGAGTCGCATGATTCAGAATCGCGGCGACTTCGCTCATCTCCACGAGAAACGTGGATCGCCCGCGCGCCAGATTGTCGCTCGCGCCGATGCGCGTGAAAATGCGGTCGGTAATGGGCAGTTTCGCCTGTCGCGCCGGAACAAAGCAGCCCATCTGCGCCATCAGCACGATCAGCGCGGACTGCCGGAGATACGTGGACTTGCCCCCCATGTTGGGCCCGGTAATGAGAAGTAGTTGCTGCCGCCCAGGCTCGAAGCATAAATCATTGGGAACGAAGCGCTCGCCCTTTTGGCGCAGCAATTCTTCGATCACCGGATGGCGCCCGCCGATGATGAGAAGTTCGCCGGTCGCGTTGAACTCGGGCCGCGAATAGCCGCGATCCGCAGCCAGTTTCGCAAACGCGGTGAGAACATCCATCTGGGCGACGGCTGCGGCAGTACGCCGCAGACGCGCCGCTTTGCTCGCCACGGAAGCACGCACATCGATAAAAAGTTGCCGTTCGATCTCCAGGATGCGTTCGTCCGCAGCCAGGATTTTCCGCTCATATTCTTTCAGCTCGGTGGAAGTGAACCTCTCGGCATTCACCAACGTTTGTTTGCGTTCGTAGTCCGCGGGAGCCAGATGCAGATTCGGCTTCGAAATCTCAATGTAGTAGCCAAAGATTTGATTGAAGCGGATCTTCAGCGAGCCGATGTTGGTGCGCTTACGCTCGCGCTCTTCCATCGCGGCGATAATCTGTTTGCTGTGCCGGCTGAGGTCGCGAAGTTCATCCAGCTCGGCGTGGTAACCGCTTCGGATCATCCCGGGATCGGTGGCGAGCGCCGGCGGCTCGTCGGCGATGGCGCGTTCGAGCCGTTCGCGAACATCGGATAACTCGTCGATTTCCTGATGGAGTTGACGTAGAAGTTCGCTGCCCCCTGCGGGGGGAGGCGTGAGAAACTTTTTCAGCACCGGAAGCTGCGCGAGCGACTTCCGCAGCGCCACCAGTTCGCGCGGCGTCGCCAGCCCCAGCGTGGTGCGGCTGGTAAGCCGTTCGAGATCGAGGATGCCCTTGAGCTCCTTGCGAATTTCACCGCGAATAACGGTTTGTTGGACGAGGTGTGTGACGGCATTAAGACGGCCCTCAATGGTCTCACTCTCGATGAGCGGCCGGAGAAGCCAGGAGCGCAGCAGGCGCGCGCCCATGCCGGTTACAGTGGCGTCCAGCGCGGCGATAAGCGTCGTCGGACCGCTTGTTCGCGTAACTTCCTCGGTGAAGATAGGCGCGAGCAATTCCAGATTGCGGACGGATACGGGATCGAGCACCAAAGTGTCGTGCTGCTCGTAATAGCGGACGCGGTCTAGATGCTGCAACGCTTCAACGCCGGATGCGCCCGCGCCTTCATTCGTGACGCCAGAGCGGTCCCTGCGCGCGGCGTTTTCGCGTAGATAGTGAACGATAGCCCCGGCGGCGGCCAGCGCTTGCGGATGCTCGTCGAGACCGAAGCCCGTGAGTTCGGCGACGCCAAACTGTTCTCGCAAGATGCGCTCCGCGTAGTCTCGCTGAAAAATCCAATCTTCCAGGCGAGATTCCACGCCGCCGACGCCTTCGAGGAGCGAAGTCTTCGCCGTCTCGAAAAGCTGTTGTGGCCGCGGAAGCAGCGTTTCCCTAGGGCGCAGCAACTGCAGTTCGTCGCGAAGTTCATCGTCGGCACGCGCGCCGGAGAATTCCGTGACCTGAAATTCACCGGTCGAAAGATCGACAAAGGCCAGGCCAACGGGCGAACCCGAGGCATGTTTTGCAACCGAAGCAAGAAAGCTATTTTCGCGCGCGTCCAGAAGTGCGACGTCCGTCGCCGTGCCCGGGGTGATCACCCGCACTACTTCGCGGCGCACGAGCTTTTTACCCGGTCCAGGCTGCTCCATCTGATCGCAAATCGCGATTTTGAAGCCGCTGCGGATCAGGCGCGCGACGTAGCCCTCCGCGGCGTGGTAGGGAACGCCACACATCGGAATCGGCTGGCCCTTTTCCCGGTTGCGCGAGGTAAGCGTGATTTGCAGCTCGCGCGAGGCAATCATCGCGTCCTCATAGAAAAGCTCGTAGAAGTCGCCCAGGCGGAAGAGCAGCAGGGCATGCGGGTAGCGCGCCTTGATGGCGTGATACTGCTGCATCAACGGTGTTGTCGGCTCGCTCATTCGTAATACGTCAGCAGAGAATCATTCCTTGATGCCGAGCTGCGTCAGCAAAAAAGCATAATCCATCGCAATCTCTCGCAAATAATCGTACCGGCCGGAAGCCCCGCCGTGTCCCGCGCCCATGTTGATTTTCAGCAAGAGCGGATTCACATCTGTTTTCAGCGTGCGCATTTTCGCGACGTATTTCGCGGGCTCCCAATACATCACCTGGCTGTCGTTCAGCCCGGTCTTCGCCAGGATCGCTGGATAATTCTTTCGCTCCAGGTTGGTGTACGGACAATACGACTTCATATAGAAATAGTCTTCCGCGATTTGTGGATTGCCCCATTCTTCGTATTCGCCGACCGTCAGGGGGAGAGAAGCATCGAGCATGGTATTCAGCACATCGACAAAAGGCACGTGTGTGATAACCATGCGAAAAAGTTCGGGCCGCATGTTCGTCACCGCACCCATAAGCAGCCCGCCCGCGCTGCCGCCCTCAATCACCAGTTTTTCCGGCGTCGTGTAGCGTTGTGCAATCAGGTGTTCAGCCGAGGCGATGAAGTCCCAAAACGTATTGTGCTTTTGTTTCATGCGCCCCGCGTCGTGCCATGGCTTTCCTAGCTCGCCGCCGCCGCGGACGTGCGCGACGGCATAGATCACGCCGCGGTCCAGCAAGCTAAGCCGGTTCGAACTGAAATTGACCGGCACGGAGATTCCATAGCTGCCGTAACCATAGAGAAGAAGCGGCGCGGAGCCGTCGCGCGGCGTACCGCGGCGGTAGACGATGGAAAGTGGTACGCGCGTGCCGTCGGAAGCCGTGGCGTGGAGGCGCTCGCTCACGTATTGCGTTGCGTCGTAGCCGCCAAGAACGGGTTGTTGCTTGCGCAGGATTCGTTTCCGCGTGCGAACGTCGTAGTCAAAAATCGAGCGTGGCGTTACGAACGATTCGTATTGAAACCGTACGTGGGACGCGCTGAATTCCGGGTTCTCCCCGATGGAAGCGTTGTACGCGGGCTCGGAGAATTCGATGCGATGCGAGGCCGCAAGAGCGTTCGGAGCGTCTGCGGTCAAATCCACGATGCGCAGATAAGGCAGGCCGCCCTCGCGTTCGAAAAGTACGAGGTGCGTCTGGAAAGCCTCCACAGTAGAAAGCATGACATCCGGACGATTCGAAATGACCTCGCGCCAGAATTCCCGGCGCGGGTCGCTCACTGGAGCAGCCACCAAGCGGAAGGTCCGCCCGCTGGAATTGGTGCGAACGTAAAACAGGCCGTCAGTCGGATTCGGAGCTAGCCCCGCATGATGATCCGCGTAGTATTCGTGGTTATCCTCGCGCGGGGCGATGAGCCGGAATTCTCCGCTGGGCTGATCAGCGCGCAGGTAGCGAACTTCGCTGGTCGTATGGCTCGCGATGGTCAGAAGAAGGAAAGCGCCGCTGCGCGTGCGTTCCACTTCGATTCGAAATCGCTCGTCCGTTTCTTCGTAGAGCAGAATGTCTGGTTCGGTCGACCCCAAAACGTGCCGATACAGCCGGTGCGAGCGCTTCGTCGTTTCATCCTCGACCGTGTAGAACAAAGTTCGATTGTCGGACGCCCACGCGACACTGGTGACCCGTTCGAATCGTTCGGGGTGAGTAGTCCCACTGCGCAGATCTTTGACTTGCAGCACATATTGGCGGAAGCCCGTCGTATCCGTCGAATACGCGAGCAGTTGGTTGTCGTCGCTGACTTCGAACGAACCTAATCCCAGAAACGAATGGCCTTCGGCCAGCACGTTCAGATCGAGCAGCAGTTCTTCCGGCGCGCCTTCCACGTCGCGCTGCCGGCAGTGGAACGCATACTGCTTTCCTTCTTCCGTCCGCGTGAAATAAAGATAGCCCCGCAGCCGATAAGGGACGGAAAGATCCGTTTGCAGGATGCGTCCCAGCATTTCCTGATAGAGCTTCTCTTGAAAAGGCTCCGTGGGCTTCAGAACTGCGTCGGTATAAGCGTTCTCGGCCTTCAGATAGTCGATGACTTCCGGATTTTCTTTGTGGCGCAGCCAGGCGTAATGATCCACACGCCGGTCGCCATGCATCACATGTTCTACGGGTTCCCGCCGGGCAACCGGAGGCTTGGGAACCGTACCTGTTGAAGTTTCCTGGACGGTCAGTGGCGTCGCGATATTGGCGTCCGGGTTCATGCGTCTCTTTTACGATGGCCGTGATGAGGGCCAGCGTCGACGCGCGGCGGGCTGGCGCGACGCGCGGAATGCATCCGTTCGTCGCTATACTATCGGAACTCGGCGGCGGGAGAAAGCAGCCCGCTGTGGAGTGTTTTGCCTGGAATGGTCGAAATTGAAAGTTGAACGGTTGCTGGCTTCTACCTAAGGGATTTGAGCAAGGCGCCGAGTTCTTCGTACTGATCCGACGCTATGTAATCCACGCCCACTTTGGCAGCGGCCTCCCATCGTTTGCGGACCGCTTCCCTCGAACCAAAGTTGTAGGAGCTGAACCAGCCATTGCAACTGAGCTCCTGTTTGGTGGCACCGTCGAGCGTGTAAAAGCGAACCCACAAATTGTGGCCATGAGCATAGCGAACGAGCTGGCTGAGACGCGATTCTTTTTCCACAGTCCAGTCGCCTGCTTTGGACTGGCCTTCGGGCTCAACGACGCGCCAACTATTGTTCCACCAGCGGTGATAGTTGTCGGCGGGATTTGGCGCCAGCCTTTCAGGCGGCGCGGAGGGGCCATGCGTGTTGGTGCGCACGGCCCCGAAAACGAGCAACTTTCCGCCTTCGGCGACCTGGTCGTAGAAGACAGCTTTTTGCTCTTCGGACTCGCCGGTCAAGACGAGAACGGGACGGACCTCCAGCGTTTCCATCCGGTCGATGGTGCCGGTGCGTGGAGCAGTGGTGAGCCAATCCTGATATTGCGCCAGCAACTGCCAAATCGCGGCGAGATGTTCCGGCTCCTCCGATTTGAGATCGAGATTCAGCGTGATTAGCGGCCAATCCCCATGATTTCCCTCGTGCAACGCTTTTTCGACGATGGGGCGGACGCGTTCAAAGAAATACTCCCGCATTCCCGGCTCGGTTCCTGTCGGAGGGCCTCCATGACTTACCAGCGAAGTCATCGCGCCTGTTCTTGGGTCTTTCGCCCAAAGCAAATCCTGCTCGATGGCAAGGGGAGTGCCTGCTGAGAGGGCACGCTCGATGCGATCGAACCACCATTCGTAGTAGGGATAGCAATTGTGCGCGTCGAGGAGAACCCGAGTGCCGGGGCGGAGAGGCGCGGGCGAAGAATCCAATGGCGTCGCAGAAGGAAACACAAACAAACTCAGGGACAAGGCAAGAATCCACAAAAACCGAATGCGCATCATGGAGTCTCCAGCAGCGAACGAGTCTCAAGGAAATTCAATATAAACGATTTTGACGCGGAAAAAACCTCGGAGAACTTGTCCATCAGAGGCTTAGCTACTACTGCCAACCTGAACCATCTCCCCAGGCTCGATTTTATCGAGGGCCAAAACCAGGGCCGGGAAATGTTGCCGCAAATGTTCCAGGCGATTGGAGGACGACTGCAGAACTACAATGGCGATTCTGCGACCGCTCAGGTTTTGTTGGTATCGGAGGTTTGTATCCACGGTGACCAAGACATCAAAAGCAGGTTCCGCGAGGCTCAATAGTTCGCCGTTCTGTTTTCCAGACCAGCCAGCTTCCTGAACGGTATGGCATTCATGACCGTGATTCATGAGGTGCTTCTTGAGTGCTCGCGGAGCACACTCGTCAATCAGAATTCTCATTTCAGCTGCGCAACAAGACTCAGCCTTGCTTCTTCGATAGCAGCGATGGCAAGTTCGCGGCTGACGCTAGGATACTCTTCCAAAAACTGATCCAACGTGTCGCCTCCTTCCAGATAGTCAATCAAGACTTTGAAAGGAACGCGGGTTCCGCGAAAGACAGGTTCTCCCCCGAGAATGTTCGGGTCTTTGATGATTATATTTTCAGAGGCAGTGCCCATGGCGATCCTCCAGCGCGCAACCTGATTATCTCATCCATCTACAAGAACTGCTCTGAAAAGTGCAAGCGGTGCGGCAGGAAATTAAGTCTAAACCCGCACACGCAAAACCGGCGTATGCGGCACCCAGAACCGTACTAGGGGCTCTCGTCTGTCCCACCCGCCAAAGCCACTCGCCAAACTAACCATCCTGAGTTAATTCTCAAGGCCAGGCCTACGGTTAATACGCTCCAACTCTTTCTCCCTGCGAATTGCCGCGCGTTGCAACTCAATCCATCGCATTACTGCTACCTCAACCGGAAACAAAAAAATACAAAACAAGAAGTTGACGTTAACGTACACGAGAAAACCGTACACTAAAAGATGCCCGACGATCCAAAGAGGCAAAAGCACTCTCAGTCCCCGGTATCGGAACCAAGCTCGAAATCTCCAAACAACCAAAAGGCAAAATGCTCCATTAAGGGCTGCGTATAGCAGCAATTTCTTGGAAATGTGCAAACTGTCGCCAAGCAGGAAATACCCCACCCCCAAAAAGGCTACAACAAACGCCGTTCCCCACAGCAACAGCGTGTCACCTAGCGATCTCTTCTTTGCCGCAACTTCACTCATTCGCTGTTTCACCGGTTAAAATAGGATCGCCCTTAGAGGGTCACCTTCAGAAATACACGTGCCAGACCTGACGGCTTCAAGTTCATTTGCGAGTGCATTTGAGAGGAGAATGTCTATAGCTACCAACCCCGTTTCACCCACGACTGTTCGTTCCATCGTCAGTCAAATTTCCGCTCGCGTCATAGGTGAGCGTCGCGCCTTTCCAATTCGTCAGCTGATTGTTCGCATTGTACGCCGTCTGCGTCATTGCGTTTGGCAACCCCGTCCGCGCAAACCTTCCACCCGCACTGTTTCGCCGCCCGGCGTTGTCGTATCGTAATGTGTTGCCATGGCAAAGGAAACCGAAATCAAGCTGAGGATCACCGACGTGCCCGCGTTTCATCGCGCATTGAACCGCATGGGAGCTCGCCCCGCCAGTCCGGGCACTTTCAAGGTTCACGAGGAAAATGTAATTTTCGACACGCCACAGGGCGGTCTCGCCAAGCACGGTCAACTATTGCGTATTCGAACGGAAACACCCGAAGTCCGGGGGAAATCGAAGAAGTCCGCGCCGAAACAGCGCGTGATTTTGACCTTCAAGCAACCCATGACGCGGCCAGCGGCCGCAGAGACAGAGAGCCGATCGGATGGACCCTACAAAGTTCGCGACGAAATTGAGGTCGAAGTCGCCGAGTCCACAAATCTGACCAGGATTTTCGAGGGGCTGGGAATGAACGGCTGGTTTCGCTATGAAAAATACCGTACCACCTATCGGCTGCCTGCTTCGAAAGGCTGGGCCAAGGGGCTGCTGATTGAGCTCGACGAAACTCCTATCGGCACCTTCGTAGAACTGGAGGGGCCCGCCGAGGCGATCGATCGTGCTGCCGAGGAACTGGGCTATTCGAAACGCGACTATGTCTTGAAGAACTACCTCCGCTTATACATGGAAGACTGCCGCCGCAGGGGCGAAGAACCCCGCCACATGCTGTTCCCAAAACGGAAGTGACGCTCTGCAATGCCATTCGAAGAAAAAAATCGCTTCGCAACTCTGTTTTCTGTTGATTTTTGTTGACTTCGAGAAGCACGCAGCTTATCAATGCAACAGTGACTGCAAAGCGGCCACTGTAACGGAGCAAATCTCGTCCCCATGAGTATGGGCAGCGAACTCGAACCTGGCCCCGGTAGATCCAGGCGGCAGTGCAACCAGAAAATGGTCCAACGGCCGGATGTCCCGATTTTTTCGCGCCGGGCGCAAGCCAAGGCGTGGGCGGTCGGGTGGGGAGGGTTCCCTGGCGGCTAAAGGTAAGTCCATTTTTATGAGGTACTTGCCCGCCGCCGAGGTTTTCCGGTGCGCGGGTTTTTTGTTGCCGGAATGAGTTCGAACGGGTAGCCGTTCGAACGATTACCGAGACGCACGAGGAGGAAAAGCGTATGGATCTCTACGCAACAGAATTGATGGGAGCCAAGGCTTACGACGTTGGTGGCCACTACGTCGGACGCGTGCGCGAATTTTTTATCGAACCGGCGGAGGCGCCCAACCGCGTGTCGCACTACTTGCTGTCGCGCGGCCATTTTCAGCCTCTGGTAGCGAAACACGACCAGGTCGCATCCGTGGCGGTAGGGAAGTTGGAGCTAAACGTCAGTGAGCGGGCCTTGGAACTCTACCGCCCGAACGAGTCATGGCTGGCCGTCCAGAAAGATTTGCTGGATCAGCAGATCATTGATACGCGCGGGCGAAAAGTGGTGCGCGTCAACGACGTCGATCTGACCCCCTTCCGAACGAATGGCAACGTCGAGCTGCGTCTGTCGCAAGTGGACGTGGGACTCCCGGGAGCGGTGCGGAGGTTGCTTCAGGGCGTGGTGCCTCCGAAAGTGATTCGCAAGCTTCAGAGCAAATTGCCGCAAGGCGCGATTCGCTGGGAGTTTGTAAATCTTGTGGAGCCGGACCCCATGCGCCGGCTGAAACTGCGCATCACGCATGAAAAACTTGAGGACCTGCACCCGGCGGACATCGCCGAGATTATGGAAGATCTCTCCGCGGCGGAGCGGCAGGGAATTATCGCCTCGCTGGATGAAGAGACTGCGGCGGCGGTCCTCGCGGAGTTGGACGAGCGGCTGACCACGCAAATCGTGGAAAAACTGGACCCGGAGAAGGCCGCGGACATTCTGGAAGAGATGGCCCCCGATGCGGCAGCCGACCTCTTGGGCGATTTGTCCAAGGAAACGTCCGAGGAACTTCTGCACGAGATGCCGGGCCAGGAAGCCAATGAAGTCCGCGAGTTGCTGGAGTTCGACCCCGCGACAGCCGGCGGCATGATGAACACGGAGTTCGTTTTCGTGGGCGAGGCTTCGGCGCGTGACGAAGTGCTGGAGTGGATGCGGGAGCAAGAGGTTAACCTGGACCAGCTGGACACCATCGTTCTGGTGGATAGTCTCACGCAATTCTCCGGCGCCGTCTCCGTGGCGCGGCTGCTGCTGGCGGCCGGCGATCAGCGCATGGCGGAGCTGAAAATGGATCCTGTGCTCAGTTTGCCTCCCAACGCGAATGACAAAGAAGTCTTCGAGCTTTTTGACAAGTACAACTTGCGTATGCTGACGATAGTTGACAAGGAAAACCGGCCAATTGGGGCCATTACCGTGGACGACGTGGTGTCCAAGCTGCTGAAGGATTAAGAAGGGAATTCGAGCGGGCCGATGAACTGGGATGCCATTGCCGCAAAGTTTGAGCGCGTGAGGACCGGCGAGACGGATTTTCAGAAAAAAATCCGCGGACTGCGCCGGCGCCTGACGCTGCTGCTGGCCGTGGTGGGCCCCGGGCTGATCACCTCGAATGTGGATAACGACGCGGGCGGAATTTCCGTTTATACGCAGGCCGGAGCGCAATACGGCTATGCACTGCTGTGGTCGCTCATTCCCATGACCATTGCGCTGTACGTCACGGAAGAGATGTGCGCGCGGATGGGAGTTGTGACTGGGAAAGGGCTCTCCGACCTCATCCGCGAAGAGTTTGGATTCCGGCCGACGTTTTTCGTGATGATCGCGGGTTTTTTTGTGGACCTGGCCAACGTGGTGGCAGAGTTTGCCGGAGTCGCAGCAGCGATGCAAATTTTCGGGATCAACCGATACGTCGCGGTGCCGATCGCCGCGATCCTTGTTTGGGTGCTGGTGATTCGAGGGACATATCGCCAGGTCGAGACCATTTTTCTGTTCGCGTGCGTCTTGTACCTGTCGTACGTATTTTCCGCATTCTTCGCCAAGCCAGACTGGCTGGTCGCCGCGAAAGAAACCGTGATCCCAAGTCTTAGCCTCAATTCCGGGTACCTGTTGATGCTGACGGGCCTGGTCGGAACCACGATTGCCCCGTGGCAATTCTTTTACCTTCAGGCCGGATTCGTGGAAAAGAAGGTCGGTCCACGCCAGTACCGGCAGGCGCGCGCGGATGTTCTGGTCGGCAGCATCAGTTGCATGGTGATCGTTTTTTTCATCATCGTTTGCACGGCGGCCACGCTCTATACCTCGGGGCACCGCGACATCACCGATGCCGCGCAGGCGGCGCAGGCGCTGATTCCTTTGGCCGGCAAGGGCGCGGGGATTCTGTTCGCTTTCGGACTGCTCAACGCGTCACTCTTTGCGGCTTCCATTTTGCCGCTTTCCACTGCGCACGTGATTTGCGAGGGACTGGGGTTTGAAGCGGGGCTGGACCATAAATTCAAAGAGGCGCCTATCTTCTATTGGTTGTACACGATTCTGATCGTGGTTGGAGCGGGCGTGGTTCTGCTGCCCCATGCTCCTCTCTGGAAGATTCTGATTTTTTCGCAGGTGGGCAACGGCATCTGGCTACCGGTGGTGGTGATTTTCATTTTACTGCTGGTCAATCGGCGCGATTTGATGGGCGAATATGTCAACACCATGGCCTTCAACATCGTCGCTTGGGCGACGGCCATCGGCATGATTGCGCTAACGCTGGTTCTTACCTACACCGCGATATTCCAACGAAGCGCTCCACCACCACCCTGATGTTTGACTGGGCAACCTGCCGTTGCGCTGACGCAAAGGGTATGTTAACTTTGCGGCGTAAAGGGGTTTCCCAGAAGAGCCTGAGTATACAACGTGTCCTCCACCCACAATGCCAAGACGCTGCACGTCGCCAGCCCCGGTTCGCTTGGGCCGGTCACTCCGGAAGAAGCGAGCCTGCTCGAAAAGCTGGACCTGGCGCGGCTGCCGCGGCATATCGCCGTGATCATGGACGGCAATGGGCGCTGGGCGCAGAAGCGGCACCTGCCGAGGATCGCGGGGCACCGTTCGGGGACGCAGTCGGCGCGCATTACCATTGAAACGTGCGCGCGTTTGAAAATCGAGGCGCTTACGCTGTATGCCTTTTCCGTGGAGAATTGGCGGCGGCCCAAAACGGAAATCGACTTCCTGATGGCGCTCTTGCGCGAATATCTGCGCAAGGAGATGCCGCTGCTGCAGAAGAACCAAATCCGGATGCGGTTCCTGGGCCGGATCGACGAGCTTCCCGCGGGCGTGCAAAACGACGTGCGCGAGGCCATGGAGAAAACGGCAGGGAACAAGGGCATGGTGCTCTGCGTGGCGCTGAATTATGGCGGGCGCGCGGAGATTGTGGACGCCATGAACGCGATCCTTTCCGAGAGCAACGGCCACGGAACGCCAGGCAAAGTCTCCGAGGAGCAGCTCTCGCGGCATTTGTACACCGAGGGCTTGCCGGACCCGGACCTGCTGATCCGCACCAGCGGGGAGATGCGCGTAAGCAATTTTCTGTTGTGGCAGATCGCTTACGCGGAAATCTTCGTCACCGAAACGCTGTGGCCGGACTTCAACCGGGCGCGCTTGCTCGAAGCCTTGCTGGAATACCAGAAGCGGGAGCGCCGGTATGGCGGCATCCGCGAAGACGCGGCTTCCGATGAGAAGCCGGTGCGCGCGGCGGGTAATTGAAAGGGGCGTGCGAAGGGTTGCTAGTTCGAATCTAGACAGGGAGCCCAGTCTTTCGGGCATGCGATACGCGCGCACGCGATAGTGGGCGCGGCAAGTGGAATGTGCGAGCGCAGAGGCCAAGAAGCTTTTGGCGACGCCGCACGGTCCGCCTGGTTTATTTCGTTTGCTTCGCGCTCACCTGCTCGTTCCAGCTCTTGGCGCGGCCTTGGCCGTTAAGGAACGGCAGAGCGGTGTCAACCAACTGCGGTGCGAGGCCCATTTCGTAGTGCGTGAGGTTCGGCAGAATCGCCAGGCGATTCTGCGACATGTGCTCGCGCTGCCAGCCGGCATCCTTCAGTCCACCGCCTAGCAACTGGTAGAACTTCACCTCGTGCTCCGGCCGAAACATGTCGCTGTCGCCGTAGATGAGCATCACCGGCATGGTCAGTTTTTTGACGTCCGCCGACCAGTCGTACGACTTGCGCATGTAGGCGCCCATCGCATCGAGCAGTTTCGGAAACTCTTCCGGATGCGGGGCAATCGCCACGTACGACTTGTACATCGGCGTTTCCTTCATTTGCCCGGCCATCGCGGCGCCGACTGCCGCCTGCTGCGGAAGCATCTCCGGATAGAATCCGTCCTGCGAATAGGGAGTGGAAACCAGCGTCAGGCGGCGAACCATCTCCGGATGTTGAGTAGCGAATTGAAACGCGACGCCGCCACCCATCGAATAGCCGAGCACGTCGACCTTGTCGTAGCCGAGCTTCTTGAGCACGCCAGCCATGTCGTTGCCCATGTTCACCAGGCTGAACTCGCGATCGCCAAGTTCCGTGCGGCCGTGTCCCTGCAGGTCGACGCCGATCACCTGCCGGCTCTGCGCGAGCCTGGTCAAGTTGGGACCAAACATCTCGATCTGGCCGAGACCGCCGTGAAGGAGCAACAGTGGCTCGCCTGTGCCGTACACGGCGTAGTAGTAGTTGACGCCATTGACGGCAGCATGGCCGGTCTTGACAGGCTTGGGTGTTGCGGTTTGCATGGCCGGGTTCTCCTGTGCTGCTTGAATGATCGTCGGGGCCGCAAAGGTAGCGGCAACAGTCGAAAACATTGCGATCACCGTCTTGACAGACATCGTGGGTCTCCTTCTGCAATGAATGATGGTGCCCCAAGTGCGTATCTTGAGCAAGCCGGGCCAGATACCCTCGTTTCGTCCCTCACTTCGCTTCAACGAATTCCAGCTGGTTGAATCTGGTGGAGCCTGGGCTTCGCGACGGTACTGACCGGCCGAATCCAGCCTCTATCTAGACGTCGAACGAGAGGCGCCCCGATCGACAGGTCCAGTATCTTTTTTTGGGGGTACTTGCGGAGTTTGATTCCTTTCCGCGAAGTGAACTATTCCCACAAGAGGGTGAGGAGAAGTCTCTCAGCGCCCCGCAGATGTTCGCAACCTGTTGTAAGCTGTGGCGCTCCGGAGGCGACTGATGCATTCCCTGCGCAAACGTTTGGTATGGGTTCTTACGCTGATCGTTTTCTGTGTTTCGACGGCTGACGCGCATGTCACGCGCGTGGAGCTCCTTTCGCGCGAGGACGTTCAGAGCGGCCGGGCGTTCGGATTGGCGGGCGCTTACGAGAGGATCATCGGACGCGTGTACTTTGCGGTCAGTCCGGAAAACGTTCACAACCGGCAGATCGTCGATCTGGACAAGGCACCGCGCAACGCGCAAGGGGAAGTGGAGTTTTCCGCAGACCTTTATCTGTACAAACCGAAGGACATGAACAGAGGAAACGGCGCGGTGCTATTTGAAGTTTCGAACCGCGGGGGAAGGGGAATTCTGCGGCTGGTGGACGGGGGAAATTCTTCGGACGCAAACGGCGAATTCGGGGACGGGTTTTTGCTGCGCGAAGGGTACACGATCGCGTGGCTGGGCTGGCAGTTTGATCTCGCGGAGGAAGGACAAAAAGTGCGGCTTTCCGCCCCGGTCGCTCATGATGCGGGAGGCAAGGAAATTCGCGGGCTGGTGCGCTCTGATTTTACTCCATTGCAAAAAGTAGACGACATGCCGCTGGGGCACATCATGCTTGGACCGAGCGGAGGAAAGAGCTATCCGGCAGACGATCCGGCGAGCACGAAAAACGTTCTTACCGTGCGCGATACCCCCGAAGGCCAGCGGCAATCGATCCCGCGCAGCCAATGGAGCTTTGCTCATTCCGTGGATGGCAAACTGGTGGCCGATCCGCATTTCATTCATTTGGACGGCGGGTTTTTGCCGGGGAAAATTTATGAGGTCGTCTATGAGGCGAAAGATCCGGCGGTTGTCGGCGTTGGGCTGGCAGCGGTCCGCGATTTTCTTTCCTACCTGAAATATGACGCACAGGCGACGGCTCCGGTTCGCCGCGTCTATGCAGTGGGGATTTCGCAAAGTGGCCGCTTCCTCCGCCATTTCTTGTACCAGGACTTCAACGCGGACGAGCAGGGCCGGCAGGTCATGGATGGCGTTATCGCCCATGTAGCAGGCGCTGGCCGAGGTAGTTTCAATCATCGCTTCGCGCAGCCTTCGCGTGACGCGCAACCGCTGTCCAGCTTCTTTTTCCCGACGGATGTGTTTCCTTATACCGACGTTCCGGAAAACGATCCGGAGACAGGCGTAACGGCCGGCCTTTTGGATGCTGCGGGCAGGTCGCACACGGCGCCGAAGATTTTCTTCACCAATACTTCGTATGAATATTGGGGCCGCGCGGCGTCGCTGATTCACACTTCCGCGGACGGCTTGAAAGACGCGGCGCCGGGTGAAAACACGCGAATTTATTTTCTCGCGGGCTTGCAGCATTTTTCCGCGGCGTTTCCGCCAGCGAAGGCCACGGCTGGAGCGCCCGAGTTGACGGCGCAGCAAAGACACAATCCGAATCCCATTCAATGGTTCTGGCGCGCGCTGATCACAGACATGGACCAATGGGTGAAGGACGGGAAGGAACCTCCGCCGAACGTTTATCCGAAAATTGCCGACAGCAAGCTGGTTCCCTTGAACAAATGGAAATTCCCGAAGATCCCCGGCGTGAGTAGGCCGCATGACATGAACCTGGCGTACCATCTCGATTTCGGGCCGCAATGGAAATCAGGAATTATTTCGAACGAGCCGCCTAAGGTTGGAAAGGCGTTTGCTGTTTTGGTTCCACAAACGGACGGCGATGGAAACGACTTGGGAGGCGTACGCTTGCCGGAATTGCAAGCGCCCCTGGCCACGTACACGGGGTGGAATTTGCGGGATCCGAGCATTGGCGCTGCCAACCAGCGCAGCAGCTTCCTCGGTTCGTTTCTCCCTTTTGCTCGCAACGCTGCGGACCGGGAAAAATCGGGCGACACGCGGGTTTCGATCGGGGAACGGTACGCTTCGCGCGAACAATACATGGGCAAGTTTGCCGAAGCGGCCATGAAGTTGATCCAGGAGCGTTTTCTGCTGAGGGAAGATTTGGCGGCAGTGCTCGAACGTGGCCGGCGCGAATGGGATGAAATTGCTGGGGAGAAATGAAGTGAAAGGCGGCAGCGCAGGGTTAACCACTATTGCAAAAGCAGGGCGGAAGATGGGAGGATTGCCAGTGCTCGGAGGCGCTGGGCAATCTTTTAGGAGAGGACCATGCGTCAACGGAGCGAAACGCTGCGAGCAAGCTGTACCCCCGACTCACGCCCGATGAGAGCATTTCGGCTTCTGGGCCGATTTCAGTTTCTTCATCCACTTCTTTATCCATTGATCTTGACACTGCTCTCGGCGCCGCTGACCACGCCTCTGCGCGCCGACACGATATCCGGTACCGTCAAAGACCCGTCTGGAGCAGTCGTTGCGGGGGCGCGCATCGAGATCAGCGGCGGCGCCTTGGCGGAGCCGCTGGTGCTTACTTCCGATGGATCCGGGAAGTTCGTTGCTCCGAATTTGAGCGCCGGAAAATATTCCGTGCGCGCGAGCAAGGAGGGGTTTGACGATCTGGTGACCGCGGTCGGCCTGAATGGCACGGCAGACCTCCCGCTTGGTCTGACGATTACGGCGCAACAAACGAGCGTCACGGTCAACGAAAAGAGCTCGATGTTCGCGAATTCAGACCCCGTCTACCACCAACTTCGCAGCGTCGGATTAGGCGACACTTTCCGCTGCGAAAATTTCACCTTGCCGATAGACGTGGGGACCTTCGAGCTGAAATCCGGAACGATTACCTTCTTGGGGATGGTCAATAAATCTAAAACTGGGGCAATCTTCGTCGGCCAGGGGCATTTTACCCTTAAACCTCTCGCAACCCTCGACACAAACGAGATGGCGCGGCGAGCCGGCGGTCCGACGGCCGAAGAGGACTTCACCGAAGTAGTATTTCGGTTCTCGCCGGATAAATTTTCGCAATTCGCCGCGACGCTGGGAACCAGGGCGGATACTCCGACGGAGGCGGCCAGTGCCTTTCAGCGTTGGAAGGACAAAGTCCGCCACCGCCACGAGGTACCTGAAGGCCTGACGGAAGCATTCCTCGAAAGCGACACGATCGACAACGTGGACGCCGACGTGCTGGCCGCCATTTACAATCCGAAACATCCTTCGTTCTTCAACGCCTATATGCACGGCACACCTCATAAAGACCTGCGTTTCTTCCTGCGCAATCGAGTGGGCGCCATCCCGCAAATGGATTCACCCGAAGAAGTGGCGCTGGTCAATTGCAATGGCGGGGGAATGGACGATGGCATCTGGTATTTCCAGCACTTGAAATCCGAGCTTGTGGACCGCACCGCAAGTTCGCAACAGGACAAGCGGCTTTTCGCCACTCGCCGATACAACATTGAAACAGTAATCGGGAAGAATAATCACCTGTTCAGCCGGGCGACGATCATGTTTGAGCCGCTCGTCCCCGGCGAGCGCGTGCTGAAATTCGGGTTGCTTCCGACCCTACGGGTGACGCGCGTAACCGATGAGGGCGGCAAGGACCTGCACTTCATTCAGGAAAACAGAAAGGAAGACGGTTCTTTCTATGCCGTTCTCGACGAAGCTCCAGCGATGGGGCAAGTCCATTCGATCACCGTAGAATACGGCGGCGACAAAGTGCTGTACGACGCGGGCAGCGGAAGTTACTACATCGGGGCCCGCGAATCGTGGTATCCGAACATGAACGGTTTCGGTGAGAAGGCGCTGTACGATCTCACGTTCAAGGTTCCGCCGTCGAATGTATTGATCAGCGTCGGCAAGCTTGAAGGACAACACACGGAAGCGGGTTTTGCCGTGACCCATTGGGTGACACCAGTACCAGTGGCCGTTGCGGGATTCAACTATGGGAAGTACGTGAAAATGGACTACCCCGACTCCATCACGCACTACGACATCGCGGGGTATTATTTGACGGAATTGCCCGACCGCTTGCGACCGTATGAAAACGGCGCGCTGCGGGGAATGTCACCCAGTTCGATGACGAAGTACGCGCTGGATCAGGCACGCGCGCAGATGCAAGTGTGCACACTGTATTTTGGGAAGGCGCCCTACGACAACATCTACATCACGGAACAGCCGAATTTCAACTTCGGGCAATCGTGGCCGAACCTGGTGTACTTGCCGATTTCGGCGTACATCGACTCGACGCAGCGGTGGATGCTGTTCGGACAAATCAATTCAAGATTCACGGGATTCGTGCAGGAAGTCACACCGCATGAGGTGGCGCATCAATGGTTTGGCCACGGCGTGGGATGGGCTTCCTATCACGACCAGTGGCTCTCGGAGGGTTTTGCGGAGTTTGCGGCGGGATTGTTTCTGCAGCAAGCCATGGGGCCGAAGTGGCAGAAGGATTACATCGATTTCTGGGAACGCCAGCGCGTGCGCATCCTCGAGAAAAATAATTTCGGCGTTTCACCGAATGACGCCGGCCCGCTATGGCTGGGACTCCGGCTGATTTCTCCGCGGGCCGGGCAGGCGTACCAGGGAGTGACTTATTCCAAGGGCGCTTACGTGCTAGCCATGCTGAGGTCACTGATGTACGCAGACATGGGGTCCGCAGGCAATCGCGACCAGGCGTTCATCGACATGATGCACGATTTCATGGAACGTCACCGGGATATTCCCGCGTCCACGGAGTCCTTCAAGGCCGTCGCCGAAAAGCACATGACCAAGAAGATGGACCTGCAGCAGAATGGGCGACTGGATTGGTTTTTTCGAGAATGGGTCTGGGGTATGCAGGTGCCCCGGTACAATTTCAAATATGATGTGCAGCCGGAGGAAGGCGGCAAATTCAGAGTACACGCGGAAATCACGCAGAGCGAAGTGGACGAAAATTTCGCGATGTTCTTGCCGATTTTCGCCGATTTTGGAGACGGGATGGTGCGGCTGAGCCAAGTGCCCATTGCCGGGAATTCCACGAGGACGATCAACTTCGTATTGGACCGCAAGCCTAAGAAGGTGGCACTCAACGCCTACAAGGAAATTCTGGAGCGCTGAGAGAACGCCGTAGTTCCTTTGTGCAACTAGCTGCAAATCACCCTCAGAGATGCATGCGATAGCCCCTTTTGACGCTCATACCCGGAGCCTGCTTCCGGCGTGATTTATTTCTCATGATGTGATGAGATGAAGGCCGCGATTTCTGAGGGGATTCCATTTCTATGACTTGGAAGCGGGTGGCGACGGCGGTCGTGTTGATTCCGTTTGTCGTTGGAATTGTGCTGTGGGGATCGACGGCGCTGCTGGCGCTGGCCGTTGCGCTAGTGACGATGCTGGCGCTGTTTGAATATTTTGCGTTGGGAGATGCGATCGGACACCGGGCTTACCGGTTTTGGACGGCGACGTGCGCACTACTGCTCATTTATGTGCAATGGCTCATGGGGGATATTCCGACCTATAAACTTTCCGGCGGACTCGTCGCGTATCAGAGAAGTTGGTATTTTGCCAGGGGAGTTCCCTCGCTGGAGGCGGTGTTCTTTTTCTTCGTTCTGGGAATTGCGGCGGTCACGTTGTTCACTAAACGGCCGTTAGTAGTAGAAGCGCTACCAGCGGCGGGGATCAGCTGCAGCGGACTGATTTTGGTTGCGTTTCCGTTGTCGTTTGCCGTCAGACTTCACGGAACCGGAGACCAGGGACCTCTCCTGCTCCTCTTCGCGATGGTGATTATCTGGGTGGGAGATACGGCATCGTATTTCGTAGGGCGATCTATTGGGAAATACAAGTTGGCGCCGCATTTGAGTCCCAATAAGACTTGGGAGGGGACGGCGGCGAGTATAGTTGGTTCGCTGATCGTGGCGGTCGTTTTTGCGCGGTTTATGACTGTGCCGCTGCCGCATATGTTGGGGATGGCGGCGGTGGGAAATGTCGCGGGGCAGGTGGGCGACCTGCTGGAATCGGCTTATAAGCGGAGCGCGGGGATCAAGGATTCCGGCAGCATTCTGCCCGGGCATGGCGGAGTGCTTGACCGAATCGATGCGCTTATCCTGGCCATTCCGGTTGTCTGGTATTATTGGGTATTGATCTACTCTCCCAAGTCGTAGGTCAAAAAGCTTCCAACCGACAAAAAGGAAAACGAACGGCTCCGTGAAACAGCTATCCATTTTGGGCTCGACGGGATCGATTGGGCGGCAGTGCCTTTCGGTCGTGGAGGCTTTGCCGGAGAGGTTTGGTGTCGTTGCGCTTGCGGCGGGGG